>WFLX010307012.1_pt1 | contig 105744 bp, 87 predicted proteins | sample 4967041 | NCBI WGS metagenome assembly WFLX01 (sample SAMN12857096, study PRJNA449069) | gut metagenome | isolation source: stool from male and female vole | host: Microtus ochrogaster | place: USA:Florida | collected 2017
AATCAAAGATCTCCGCAGACAGTTCCGGGGAATCAACGACACCGCATTCTTTCTTTTCAGATTAAGTGCATTATACGGTTAACCTTTCCTCTCCCGCCAACCGGAAAAATCTACTGACCCATGTGAAGCGATAAGGCTTCAGAGGTTAGGCGGGATGTCGGCTCTTAAAGGGGAAAAAATTAAAGGCTAACCTGAGGGTTAGCCTTTAGTAGCGAATCCGGGATTCGAACCCGGGTTTCCGCCGTGAGAGGGCGGCGTGCTAGGCCTCTACACTAAATCGCCATAGCAGGTCGTTTTCCTAACGACACTGCAAATTTACGCGTTATTTTTGAACTGCCAAATTTTTTCGGCCAATTTTTTCACCGATGCAGTGATTTTTTTTGAGCGCTGAGAGTTAAAACGCTTGCTTCAGGGGTATTAGCCGCAGTAGAAATATCGCTCGATAATTTGCGCCATGAGCTTGGGGTCGGCTGTGGCGCGGGGGCAAAGGTCGGTGTCGTTGTAAGCGGTCAGCTGATCGATGACGCTGTCGATGAACGCCTTGGGGAAAATGCCGTCGGCCTGATAATACGCGCGCTGCGCTTCGAGGGCTTTGGCGGAGTCGACGCACGAGGTAGGTAGGGCCCGGAGGGAGCGGAGCTTGGCGGCGTTCTCGGGGCGGTGGATGTTGACGTCGGCGTAAGTGGCTTTGGCCACATCAAGGGCATCGGGCATCTCGAAGCCAATGCGGGCGGCCACGGCAAGAGCGGCCATGTAGTAGTAGACGTTGGCCGAGCAGTCGCCTGAACGGATTTCGACGGTCTGTCGCTGAGAGGCATCGGTCTTAGACTCGGCGGAGAGGGGATTGACGAGGCGGCACATATCCTTGTCGGTGCTCCAGCCGAGGGGCACACGTATAAGCACGGAGCGATTGCAGTCGCCCCAACAGATGTTGGTAGGCGCTTCCTGGTGCGGGACGAGGCGGAAGTAGGAGGTAGGAATGGCGTTGCCGAAGGCGGTCAGCGACGGTGCGAGCGTGATCATGCCGGCGATGAGCCGCTTGGCGTCGTCGGAAAGTTGACGCTCGGCGTTGAGCATGACGTTGCGGCCGTCTCGCACGAGTTTGATGTGGATATGCAGCCCTGACCCGGCTTTGCCGGGGGTGATTTTCGGGGCGAAAGTCACGTCGAGGTTCATCTTGTAGGCGAGGTTGCGTATGATCCATTTAGCGATCATGAGCTGATCGGCCGCGTCGGGGGCATAAACGGGAAGAAACTCTATCTCGTTCTGCTCCCAGTTTTTGCCGCCGAGGATGAAGTTGCCGACCTCAGAGTGGCCATACTTGATCTGACCGCCGGCCTGAGCGATGTATTTCATGCAAAGGCAGCGGAAGTCGTTGAGCTTGGCAAAGGGTGAGGACTCATGGTAGCCGCGCTGATCGACGGCGGGGAAGGCGTCTTCCTCGGGGGTGATGACGTAGTATTCGAGCTCGCCCATGGCGTGAAAGTCGAGCCCGGTGACGCTGTGGAAATCCTCGCACGCTTTGCGAAGAGTCATTNCGGGCGATGCGGCGAGCNGGGAGNCGNTTTTGTCGAAGAAGGTGCAGAGCATGGAGAGGGTCGGCGTCTGAGCAAAGGGGTCGACGAAAGCGGTGGAGAAGCGGGGGATAACGTATAGGTCGCTGCTCCCGGCATCGAGGAAACTGAAGAGCGAGGAGCCGTCGACGCGCTCACCGGCGGTAAGGATCGTCTCAAGATAGTCGAGGTCGTTGATGACGAAATTTAGGGTCTTCAGGCGACCGTCGCCCGCAGGGTACATGAAGTTGACCATCTCGATGTCGTTGTCGACGATATAGCTGATGATGTCGTCTTTAGTGAAGTCGCGGGCTGGTTTGCCGAGGGACTTGACAAGGAGGTTTTTGTTGAGTTTCATGGCAGTTTTTCTTTAGATTTAAGGAGGGATATGATATCGGGTAGTATCAAAAAACAGGGCTAAGAGGGGATGAATCACTTAAGATTCGCGCTTATCTCGGTAGCGGTGGTTGACTTGGCTTCGTCGATAATGCTGAACACGGCCTTGTAGATACCGACGATGGCCATTATAGCAAGAACTCCGCCGATGACACGGTTGAGGGTCCACATGGAGCGGACGTTGAAACGGCTGCGCAGCTTGTTGACGGCGAAGGTGATGAAATACCACCAAATGAACGTGCCGCCGAAAATAGAGAAGAACGCTACGGTGTAGTGGTAGGCCATGAATTCGGGCAAGATGAAGTTAAAACGCCCGAAAAGGCCCATGATAAAGAAGAGAATCAGGGGGTTAGAGAAGGTGAAGAGGAAGCCTGTAATGAAGTCTTTCCAAAAGGTGGTCTTGGTCTCCTTGGATTTCTGGAGGGCGCGGGAGGGGTTTTTCTGGAAGAGGTAAATGGCGAAACCGATAAGAAAGACGCTGCCGACGATCTGGAGGAGGATTTCGTTTTTCTGGATGAAGTCGGTAGCGAAAGAGAGGCCGAGCCCGCAGAGGACGCTATAAAGTACGTCGGAAATTCCGGCACCGATACCAGTGAACAGGGCAGGCCAGCGCCCTTTATTGAGAGTGCGCTGAATAATAAGCATACCGACCGGCCCCATTGGCGCAGAGGTCAGAATACCTATGATGATACCGTTGAGCACTATTTGCCCGAAATATTCCATAATCCGCAAAGTTAAGAATATTTTTGGAATAATGAATATCTTTAAAAATATTGAGGAGTAAATTTCAGACAGGCGCAAAAAAGTAGGCCGCGCGATCGGGCACGGCCTATTAGGTATGAGAATCGATGAGGTAGATTACGGAACGAGAATCTTGGTAGCGTTGCCGTCGACGTTGACGATGTAGAGGCCGGGAGCCACGGCGATAGTGCCGATCTGCTTGCCTGAGAACACGCTCTGGCCAGAGAGGGTGTAGACAGCAGCCTGGGTGTACTCGCCTTCGATGACGATTTCGCCGTTAAGGGCGTAGACGCGGTTGGGGGCGAGGGCTTCGCCGTCGGTCACGACTTCCTCGATGCCGGAAGTGTTGGCAGTAGCGTAAACCGCAACCGAGTACTGAGGCAGCGAAACGCTGACGTTATTGCCGCTGCGGGCGAGGGTGGTCTTCGCGTTGCGCGACTCTACAACGAGCTGGCTACCGTCGGGGGTAAGAGCAGAAGAGCAGCTAACGGTAGCGGTCTTGTCGCTGGGGTTGATGAAGGCCACAACCTCTTTGTTGCCGCTGACAAGACGGATGGAGCGAACGGCAGTGCTTGAGCCGAAGCTGTTGTAAGTGATATTGACGTTGCGGTTGAAAAGCTCGGGGTTAAGGCGACGGAGCCAGCCTAACTGAGCGTAGACGTCCATACAAGCGGCGCGGTCGGCATTGTCGAGGTATTCCCAGTGAACTTCTTTGGGAGATGTGCGGGTATCTTCGGTGCGCGACTGCTCGAAAGCGAGCTCGCCGAACTGCCATACCATTTTAGGACCGGGCTGCATGAGGAGCTGAGCGCCGATAGAGCCGATCACCTTAGCGCGACGGCTGACAGAGCCTCTGATAGCGGAGGCAGCGGAGCCTTCCTTAGCGTAGGCGCCCATCCACTCCTCGTCGTGGCTCTCGGCGTAGTCGACGGTAGATCCGGCGGGACGGGAGCAGTTAGCGGCGTTGAAGTATTTGAGGTCGGCGCCGTTGCCGCGGGCATAGTTGGCGGCGTTGCCGTTCTGGTTGTTCCACTGAAGCATACCGGCATTGCCCATAGCGGTTTCCTCCTGCGCTCCGGCAAGGTTCTCGTTGATATGGAGCACGTAGGGGTTGACTTGCTTCATTGCCTGATTGAGGCGGATTAGGCGATCGATACGGCTCTGGTTGTAGTTGTCGGTGCCCCCGCCGTAGCTGTTGGAGTCGCCAAGGCCCTTGGTAAGGTCGAAGCGGAAGCCGTCGACCTTATAAGCGGTAAGCCAGTAGGTCAGCACGTCGATCCAGTGCTGCTCAACGAGGGGATATTCCTGGCGAAGGTCCTCATAGACGCTGTAGTTATGGGGAGCGGTAGCGTTGTAGAAGGGAGAAGTGCCTGCCTCGTACATGCGATACCAGGGGTGTAGGCCGGGAGTGTGGTTAAGCACGATGTCGAGGATAACGGCGATACCGTTTTTGTGACATTCATCGATAAACTGCTTGTATTCGGCGGGAGAGCCGTAAGACTTGTCGGGAGCCATGTAGGAGTTGGTGTTGTAGCCCCAAGAGTTGTTGCCGTCAAATTCCATGATCGGCATGAGCTCAACGGCTGTAACGCCAAGCTGGCGAAGATAGGGAATCTTCTCGATAGCCATTTTCAGGGTGCCGTCGGCTTCGCCCGAAGTGCCGGTGAAATCGCGGAGAAGGAGCTCGTAGATGAAGAGCGCGTCGGGGTTGGTGACGGCTACGGGGTTGGTAGCGGCGAAATCCTTAACCTGCCAGTTGTAGTCGTCGATATTGCCCTGATAAACGCCGAGCATGGTGTCGTCGAATTTGTCGTAGGGGTAGCGGGGACGATCGGGGTAAACGTCGTCGGAGAGCCATTTGTCGGAAAGGTGGTCGAGGACGAGCTTGGCATAGGGGTCAGAAACCTTGTACTTGCCGTCGACGAGATAGTAGTAGGGGTAGGCGGTAGTGTTGTTAAGGCCGTTGACGGTAATCCAGAAGTAGCGGTAGCCGTTATAGTCCTGATACTTCATGGTGTTGCGCGAAAGGGTCTTATAATCATCCCAAGAGCCTACGATAACGGCATTTGACTTGCCAGGAGCGGCGAGGCAGAATGTGACGCTGCCGTCGGCGTTCTTAACGGCGCCCTGCTTGGGAGTGCCGCCGGGATAGTTCTGCTGGGCCGAGGGAGCGACATAAAGAACGCTGAGGGATTTCTCGATAGTCTGGTTGCCTGATTTCGCAACGGCTTTCACGTTGTACTCTTTGCCCTGCTCAGAGAAATTCTGAGAGTAGGAGAGAGTAGTGGCGCCTGCGGCTGATTTCACTTTAGCGCCGTCAACGTAGATGTCGATGTCGGAAGCCTGCGAAACCGATGCGGTAAAGCTGATCTCGGTAGGCTTGAGAATGACGGTGTTGGCGGGAGTTGAGGAGAAATCCATAGCGAAGCCGTCGGCATGGACCTCGATGAAGTTGTCGGAGGTCTGGACAGAGCCGTCGGCTGTGCGGGCAATCACGCAGATGTGGGTAATCGCCTCAGAGGGGTCGATGATGCCGAAGTAGGATTTGAGGTCGCCGATAGAGAGCTCAAACTTATTTGAAGCAACGCGCTTGAAAGTGTTGGCAGCGGTGTTTTCTCCCCAAGCGGTCTTAACATGAGCCCAGGCAGAGGGTGATTTAGTGGTATATACGCCGATATGGGCGTAGAGGTTGGAGGCGTAGCCTTTGAGGCCGTCAACGGTGCCTTCGAGAGGATTAAACGTGATGACCACGTTTTTGCTCGATTGCTGAAGCGGCTTGGGCGACGCTTCAAACAGAGCCGCAAAAGCATTCGCGGAGCAAATGAGCATCATTGCGACTAACAGAAATAAAGATCTTTTCATGTATGATAATTAAGGATTAATTGGTTATTAGCATGTATCGGATAAAGATGATACTAACTTATGTAATTAGCTGATAAAGATTCGGGGGGGGAGTGGATGATTAATGTGTCTGTTTCGTGAAAATGCGTTTTGGTTTTAAATGTGTTTATATTTCAGTGGATTATAACCGTGTGTTGAAAATATAGTCGTAGCCGCGGAGCAGCTTGTCGAACTCGGGGTCGGAACGGAGCGGAGCAACGTTGATATTGCCGACGCTGTACTGCTTCCAGTCGTAGAGGTTGGCATAGCCTTTGTCGAGGGCAGTGGTCATGCAATTGAGGGCTTTCTCGGTGGCGCCGAGCTGAGAGTAAAGGCAGGCGGCGAGGTAATGGAGGCGACCGTCGACATCGACGGGATTAGACTTGATGATGTTGTCGATCCAGAGGGTGGCCTCGTCGTTCTTGCCGAGGAGATTGAGGGCAAACCCTTTCAACGAGTTAATGTCGGTGTCCTCGAAATCGAGGGCAGCGGCGTTGTTGAGAAAGGTCTTATAGTCGCCTTTGCCTTTGCCTTGGATGATAGCCCAGGCGCGATTGATAAGATACTCGGGATCGCGGGGCTGATCCATGATTAATTCTCCGTAGGCCGAAGAAGCGTCGACGTACTGACCGAGCGCGATGAAGCATTGAGCTTTCTGGGCGAGAGCGGGAACGGCGACGTTAATGTCGGCAGAGGAGGCGTCGGCAAGAATCGTGCCGAGCGCTTTAGCGGCGTCGCCCTGGGCGAGCTGCACCAGCGAGAGAGTAAGAGTGTAGTCGGGGCGCGGGGTCGGAGTCATTGATATGGCATAGTTGATTTCCTTAGTGGCGTCGGCATACTGGCAAAGATAGTAGTAGCACTCGGCCATCGCGGCGTTGATACCGGGAAATTTGTATAGACCTTTGTCGAGGATGGCGCGATAGTCGGTGAGGGCGGCCACGAAATGATAGTGGGTTTGCTCAACCGAGGCTCGCACGTAGTAGAACAGGCCGTTGTCGGGGGCTTCGTTGATAGCCCGGGAGAGAGCGGCTATGACGGCGTTGTAGTTGGTTTTGGCGAAGTCGAAGAGTGCGGTCATGGATTTTGAACCGTTCTGTTCGAGACTCAGCGCGACGATAATATCGTCGGCAGCGGCGTTATTGTCGTCGAGGGTTTTCAGGATCTCGGCTCGGCGCAGATAGATGTCGGGGTCGCCCGGCACGAAGCTCACCGCCTGGTCGATATATTCCTTAGCCTGACCGAAATTGCGCTCGCCGATCGCTACCTGCGAAAGACCTAAGAGCGACTCGACGGAGCGATTGCGCATACGGCCGAGTTTGCGGAAGTCAGCTTTAGCTTCGGCGAGATTGCCTAACGAGAGCTCAAGATTGGCCTTCTGGTAGAGGAGGGCATACGACGTGGGGTCGTGGGTTAAGGCCGATTTAATGTCGTCGAGAGCTTCCTGCGGCTTATTGAGCATGGAGTAAATATTGCTGCGGAGAGCATATTCCTGCGAAAGGAGATCGGACTCGGAGGCAGGGGTGTACTTGATAGCGTTGTCGATGTCGGACAGGGCGCGCGAATACTGGTTGTTGCCGTAAAAGAGGGTAGCGCGGCGAAACCAGACATTGAAGTTGGACGGGTCGGATTTCAACTCGTCGTCGTAGACATTGAGCACGGCGTCGAAAACCTGTTTTTGCTGGCTGCTCTGAGCCTCTGACACGAGAGGGGAGCAAACAGCGATCGCGGATAAAGCTATGTTAACAAATAAACGTTTCATTCTGAGAAATATTATATAAGGTTGACAGCTTTGCGCAGAACCGTAAGCCGGCGCAGCAAATCNGGGAGAAGATCGAGTCGGAGCATATTGGCACCGTCGCTTTTCGCAACAGCGGGATCGGGGTGGGTCTCGATGAAAAGACCGTCGGCCCCAACGGCAATCGCGGCCTTGGCCACGGTACCTATCATGTCGGGGCGACCTCCGGTCACTCCAGCGGCCTGGTTGGGCTTCTGCAGCGAGTGAGTGATGTCGACGATGACGGGGCAACCGTTTTTCTGCATCTCGGGGATGCCGCGGTAGTCGATGATGAGATCCTGATAGCCGAAGGTAGTGCCTCGCTCGGTGATGGCTACCGAAGGGTTGCCAGCCTCGCGCACCTTGTCGACGGCAAATTTCATCGACTCGGGAGAAAGGAACTGGCCTTTCTTGATATTGACGAGCTTGCCGGTGCGGGCGGCGGCGATAAGAAGGTCGGTCTGGCGGCACAAAAAGGCGGGAATCTGAAGGATGTCGACAAACGCGGCGGCCATCTCAGCCTCGTCGGGCTGATGAATGTCGGTCACGACAGGGATACCGAAGGTATCGCGCACTTTCTTTAATATCTCAAGCGCTTTGAGGTCGCCGATGCCGGTAAAGGAGTCGAGACGCGACCTGTTGGCTTTACGGTAGCTACCCTTGAACACGTAAGGGATAGCCAATTCGTCGGTAATCTCTTTGACGGCACCGGCTATGTCGAGAGCCATTTGCTCGCCTTCGATAACGCAAGGGCCGGCCAAAAGGAAAAAATTGCCGGAGGGGGAGGACTTAAGATATTCGAGTGTGGTCATTTATGATTGAGTTGATTAATTACATGGAATGTTTGGGCAGNGGNGAGGGCGGCAGTCTCGGTGCGAAGTCGGCAGTCGCCCAACGTGACGGGCACAAACCCGGCGGCAACGATCTCTTCGATCTCGCCAGGAGCGAAATCGCCCTCGGGGCCAATAAGGATAACGGTGTCGGTCGCGGGCGAGATTTCCTTAGCGAGAACCTTGCGCTCGACAGCGCTATCGCAATAAGCCACGAATTTGTCGCACGTGGCTGCTGAGAACTCGTTGATAAACCGCTTGATCGGGGTCATCTCGTCGATAACAGGGAGGGCGGCTTTGAGCGATTGCTTCATCGCTGAAACAGCGATTTTCTCGATGCGCTCACGCTTGATTTCCTTTCGCTCGGAGCGGGCGCAGAGGAGAGGAGTGAAGCGGTCGACGCCTATCTCGACGAGTTTCTCGACGAGCCACTCCATGCGGTCGAGATGCTTGGTCGGAGCCACAGCAACCGTAAGGCACGCAGGCCAGGGCTTGGGCTCATCGGCACGCTCGATCACCTCCAGGAGAGTGCGCTTATGGTGGGGATCGATGATGCGACAGGTGTAGCGAGCGCCTTTTCCGTCGATCACTTGAATGACGTCGCCCAAGCCCTTTCGCAGCACTTTGATGCAGTGCTGCGAGTCGGACTCGGGGAGTAAAGGGTTGGTCGCTATGTCGGGGGCGAAGAATTGTATCATTTGTCGTTGGCGAAGCCTTCGGGTGATTCAAGAGTAAGGTCGGCAGCCTCAGTCTCAGAAACGCTGTCGTGGGGATGGTGTTTGTACTTGAACAGAATCAAGAAGGAGACGGCTACCACAAGGGCGAATCCGGCGAAAATGTACCAGGCGGTTGCCCAGTCGCCGAGGAGGAATCCGCCCTCCCATTTGCAGTATTTATCAATAACCATGCCAGCTGAGAGAGTACCAATGGTGGCTCCTAAGCCGTTGGTCATCAGCATAAACAAACCTTGGGCTGAGGCTTGGATAGACTTGTCGGTTTCCTTCTCGATAAAGAGCGCGCCCGAAACGTTGAAGAAGTCGAAGGCGACGCCGTAGACAACNATTGAGAGAATAAGGNGTATTTACNCNGGGNANGCCGGGGNCGCCCAAACCNAAGANGCCGAANNGANGCACCCANGNNAACNTTGAAAANCGCCATAACCACTTTGATACCGTAGCGGCGGAGGAAGAGGGGGATAAGAAGAATACAGAGCGCTTCGGAAATCTGGGAGAGGGAGGTGAGGAGAGTGGCGTTCTGCGCTCCGAAGGTGTCGATTAGCTCGGGATTGGACTTGAAGCTGGTGATATAAGGCCCGGCGTAGCCGTTGGTGACCTGTAGGCACATGCCGAGAAGCATAGAGAAGATGAAGAAAAGAAGCATCTTGCGGGTCTTGAAGAGCTTGAAGGCGGAGAGACCGAGCGATTCGGCGATAGAGCCTTTCTTATCGCTCTTAACGATACGGCATTGCGGCAGGGTAAAGCAATAGAGGGCGAGGACAACGCTCAGAGCTCCCGACACGAGAAATTGCCAGCAGGTGTATTGGAAGCGGGGGTCGTCAAACTCATCGCCGAGAGGATTGGAAAGGCTCATGCCGAAGTGTCCGTCAGCAATATAAGCGCAATTGACAAACCACATGGTGACGATGAAGCCTACGGTGCCAAGCACGCGGATCGGGGGGAAATCCTTGATAGTATCGAGCTTGTAGGAGTTAAGTATCTGGAAAGCAACCGTGTTGGCGAGCGCAATGGTAGGCATGAAGAAGGCCACGCTAATGGAGTAGCACGCCACGAACATTGTGGGGTCGGGGTCGGCGGTCTGGAGGCCCATGTACCAGCAGTAGGCCATGGTGGCGCCTGCAACGATATGGCAAATGCCGAGGAGGCGCTGGGGCTGAATGAACTTGTCGGCTACGATACCCATGATAGCGGGCATGAAAATGGAGACGATGCCCTGAATAGCATAGAACCAGGGAATGAGGTCGCCCATGCCGGCGCGTCCGAGGTAATTGCCCATGCAGGTAAGGTATGCGCCCCAAACGGCGAACTCAAGGAAGTTCATGAGCGCGAGCTTTGATTTAATCGAAGAGGTGGACACGGTGGTATGATGTTTTTAAGGTTAATTATCTGATTGTCATTGGTCGGCGTCGGTGTTTTTTGACTTCAGCTCGATGAGATTGCGCACTTTGGCCGCTTCCTCGTAGTTTTCTTCGTCGATAAGATTCTGAAGGGTGGCCTGAAGCTCCTCTAAAGCCATATTTTCAAGCTTGGGTTGCGGGAGCTCGTCGTCGGAGTCGTCTTCGGTTAAAGTGACCGTCTCTTTGTCGTCGCCCATGATGAATCCGGTTTCAAGAAGAATCTCGCGGGTGGTATAGATAGGGGAGTTGGTGCGCAGAGCGATGGCGATAGCATCCGAAGTGCGGGAGTCGAGGGTCACTTGGCGAGTTCCGTCGGAGAAGGTCATTTCAGAATAGAAAATGCCGTCCTCAAATTTGTAGATATAGACTTTCTGGAGCCTGATGCCGAATGCCTGGGTGAAGCTCTCGAAGAGGTCGTGGGTCATCGGGCGGGGCGGGGTGATATTCTCAAGCTCTATGGCTATAGACTGGGCTTCGGCGGCTCCGATGACGATAGGCAATCGGTAAGGGCCGTCGACCTGCGCGAGAATGAGGGCGTAGGCTCCCGATTGAATCTGGGAGTAAGAGAGACCGTAGACGCGAAGTTTTATTTTAGATTCCATTATATATTATCGAAAAGTAAGAATCGCTTTAGTGGATTAAACTATTTATTAAGGGTGGATCACCGCGCTGCCGTAGCAAAAATGGGCCGAAGGGTCGTATATCACTGCAAACTGGCCGGGGGCGATACCCTGCACTTTTCGCTCTGAGGTGATAATCCATTCGTCCTCGTCGAGCTGACGTATTTTAGCGGGGAAAAATTCGGGCATGTGGCGATTCTTGAATGTAATATCAATATCGCCAGCGGTGTCGGGCCAGGGGTTCTCGGTAATGAAATGCATCTGATTGCAGAGGATGGTGTTGCCATACTGCTTCTCTGTGTCGTAACCGTTGCTGACATAAATGACGTTGTCGCGGACATTTTTCTTGACAACATACCAGGGGCCGCCGGAAAGGCCGAGGCCCTTGCGCTGACCGATGGTATGAAACCAGAAGCCGCGGTGGGTGCCGAGTTTGCGTCCTGTTTCCAGTTCAATGATCGGGCCTGGCTTTTCGCCGAGATGACGGCGGATGAAGTCGTTGTAGTCGATTTTTCCGAGGAAACAGATGCCCTGGCTGTCTTTACGCATCGCGTTGGGCAATTTTACTTTGGCTGCTATTTCCCTTACCTGCGACTTCGGAAGGTCGCCGATCGGGAATATGATATGTTCGAGCTGCTTATATGTGATGCGGCAGAGAAAGTCGGTTTGGTCTTTGACGGGATCGACGCCGGTTGTGAGCCACTTCTTGCCGTCGACCCATTCGGTGTTGGCGTAATGGCCTGTGGCGGTGAGGTCAAACTCATGGCCCCAGCGCTCCTCGAAGAAGCCGAACTTGATCATGGCGTTGCACATGATGTCGGGGTTGGGAGTCAGCCCTTCCTTGACTGTACGCAGGGCGTATTTCATTACGTTGTCCCAATATTCCTGATGGAGATTGACCACTTCAAAGGGGAGATTAAACTTCGCGGCAATGTAGCGGCACATTTCGATATCTTCTTCGGCCGAGCAATCGCCTTCGCCATTGTCAAGGCCGATACGTATGTAGAAGAGATGGAGGTCGTGACCCTGTTCAAGCAGGCGATAGACGGCCACAGCGCTGTCAACGCCTCCGGATATCAATACTGCTATCTTCATGTTATATGGATTACGATTTACAAATTTGGATCATCTAAAAGCGGCTATGCGCTAATTTGCCTGATAATTTTCGTTGACGCGGCGGAAAGCCTCTTTTAGATTATCGGTTGAGAAAGTTTTGGAGAGAATCTTGTGGTTGCCGTTGAGATAATACATCACCGGGGCGTAACGCATATCGAAGATCTCGGTTACCGACGGGGCAGCGCCTACTTTCCAACGCTTATTGTAGGTAGAGGTGGAATTAGCCCATTCCTGGGTGAATTTGCCGGGGTAGATGCAATAAACCTCAAGAACGCCTTTGTCGATAAGGTCGTTGACATTTGGGTCGGCTTGAAGTCGTACTCTCGCCATAAAGTTCTCGTTATTGTCAGGCTCGTCGAAGAATATCAGCACGTATTTGCCAAAACTGTCATTGAGGCGCGCTTTGGTGCCGTCGGGGAGCGTGTACTCAAAGTCGGGAGCGCGCATATTGACTTGCGACTGGCTTAGGATTTTGGCCTGCGTGGCAAAATGTTTTTTCTTCTCGGCGTCGCCCTTCTTAGCCTTAGAGGCGGCGAGCGCGAACGGGAGGTAAACCTCGTCGGAAACGAAGTCGGCATCGGGTGAATAGAGCGTTTCCTCAGCAATCTCGGCGAGTGGGATAAGCTTGTCGGTGTCTTTGCTGAAACGCGCGATGAGCGCATCGATTGATTTATGCACCACATCGGCCGATGCGTATGGCATAAACGAGACGTAGTCGGAAAAGGCCTTCTTGAACTGCTCGCGCGAGCGGACGGCTGTCACCACATTGCAGCGTTCCCAAAACCTTTCGACAATATAATCGCAGCGCGAATCGAGCGTGGTAAGCTCGTCGGGAGGCGATGGATATTGGAAAAGAGGCTCTTCAGCCACCGAACATAGGGCTGAGAGAGCGAGGGTGAATATTGCGAGTATATTGCGTAGCTTCATTTTCAGTTTAATATGTGTACCGAAGCACAAAGTTACGAAAAAAAGTCGTAATCAGCAAGCGATGCGTAAAGTTTTCAGTTATCCAAAAACCTTTATGGCACGGATTTTGTTAAATAAGTAAAATAACATGAAAGCTTCGCAAAAGTAAGTTAAAACAAGGGCGAAGCGATAAAAACAAATTTAAGAATAATATCTAACGCTATATGCTATGAATTTCAACAGTTTCACTATCAAATCGCAAGAGGCAATTCAAAAAGCCGTAGAGCTTACCCGCAGTTCAGGTCAGCAGCAAATCGAGCCTGTGCACCTTCTCAAAGCGATAATGCTTGAGGGTGAATCGCTCGTAAACTTCATATTCCAAAAGATTGGAGCTAATCCGCAAGTTGTGACCGCACAGGTCGATGCCCAAATCGCTCGCGAGCCTAAGGTGAGCGGGGGAGAACCTTATTTAAGCCGCACCTCTAACGATGTGCTGCAGAAGTCGCTCGACATCGCTAAGAAGCAGGGTGATCAATATGTGTCGCTCGAAGCGTTGCTCCTCGCTATTTTCTCAATTAATTCGCCAGCATCTACCATTTTGAAAGATGCAGGTCTGTCAGAAAAAGAGCTTGAAGCGGCCATCGCAGAATTGCGCAAAGGAAAGAAAGCCAACGACCAGAGCGCCGAGGACACATACAACGCACTATCAAAGTATGCCATCAACCTTAATGAGCGCGCCCGCTCAGGCAAACTCGACCCGGTAATCGGTCGTGACGACGAGATACGCCGAGTGCTTCAGATATTGAGCCGACGCACAAAGAACAACCCTATGCTCGTCGGTGAGCCCGGTACAGGTAAGACAGCTATCGCCGAGGGTCTTGCACAGCGAATTATCCGCGGCGACGTGCCTGAGAATCTTCGCACTAAGCAAATCTATTCGCTCGATATGGGTGCGCTTGTGGCAGGTGCTAAATACAAAGGCGAATTCGAGGAGCGCCTTAAGGCTATCGTCAATGAGGTGACACAAAGCGACGGTGAAATCATTCTTTTCATCGATGAAATCCATACACTCGTTGGCGCCGGTAAAGGTGAAGGCGCAATGGATGCCGCCAATATCCTTAAGCCGGCTCTCGCCCGCGGCGAGCTCCGCTCCATCGGCGCTACAACGCTCGACGAGTTCCAGAAATATTTTGAAAAAGATAAGGCGCTTGAACGCCGATTCCAGAAGGTGATGGTCAACGAGCCTGACGAGATGAGCGCGATCGCGATACTTCGAGGCTTGAAGGAGCGCTATGAGAATCACCACCATGTGCGTATCCGCGATGAGGCAGTCGTGGCAGCCGTGCAGCTCTCAGAGCGTTATATCACCGACCGATTCCTCCCTGATAAGGCAATCGACCTTGTCGACGAAGCCGCTTCAAAACTCCGCCTTGAAATGGACTCTGTGCCCCAGGCCCTTGATGAGATCACCCGCAAAATCGCTCAGAAAGAGATTGAACGCGAGGCAATCAAGCGCGAAGGCGACGAAGTCAAGGTCAAGGAGANAGAGAANGACATCGCAGAACTTAAGGAGGAAGAGAAGGACTATACCGCTAAATGGAAAGCAGAAAAAGATNTTATCGANCGCATACAGCAGAACAAGCAGGATATCGAAACCCTCAATTTTGAAGCCGAACGCGCTGAACGCGACGGTGATTATGCCAAAGTGGCAGAAATCCGTTATTCAAAAGTCCAGGCCAAGGAGAAAGAAAACGAGGAAATCCAGGAGCAGCTCAAAATGATGCAAGGCGAGAAAGCTTTCATCAAAGAGGAGGTCGACGCCGAAGATATTGCCGACGTTGTAAGCCGCTGGACCGGTATTCCCGTCAACAAGATGGTTCAAAGCGAGAAGGAGAAACTTCTCCACCTCGAAGAAGAACTCCACAACCGAGTTGTCGGTCAGAACGAGGCCATTCAGGCAATCGCCGATGCCGTTAGACGTTCACGCGCCGGCCTTAATGATCCGCGTCGTCCTATCGGTTCATTCATCTTCCTCGGTACGACCGGTGTAGGTAAGACCGAGCTTGCAAAGGCTCTTGCCGAATACCTCTTCGACGACGAGAACATGATGACACGTATCGATATGAGTGAATATCAGGAGAAACATGCCGTCAGCCGTCTTGTCGGAGCGCCTCCGGGATATGTAGGTTACGATGAAGGCGGTCAGTTGACAGAGGCAGTTCGCCGCAAACCTTACTCGGTTGTTCTTTTCGACGAAATTGAGAAGGCACATCCCGACGTGTTCAACATTCTTCTCCAAGTGCTTGATGATGGCCGACTTACCGATAACAAGGGCCGAATGGTAAACTTTAAGAACACCATTATCATTATGACCTCAAACATGGGCTCGTCGGTAATCAGAGACAACTTCGCCAAGATGACTCCCGAAACCAAAGACAAGACCATTGAGGAGACGAAGGAGCAGGTACTCGATATGCTGAAGCAGACTATTCGCCCTGAGTTCCTTAATCGTATCGACGAAATCATAATGTTCACTCCTCTCAATGAGCGTGAAATTGAGGAAATCGTCGGACTTCAGATTAAAGGCATCAAGAAGATGCTTGCGGTTAACGGAATCACTCTTGAAGTCACTCCCGCGGCGCTTCATTACCTCGCCGAGGAAGGTTACGATCCCGAGTTCGGTGCACGACCCGTCAAGCGAGTTATCCATAGAGTGGTGCTTAACCGCCTGTCGAAGGATATACTTGCCCAGAAAGTCGACAAAGATCGTCCGATCGTAATTGACGTTAAAGATGGCGACCTTGTATTCTCTAATTAACGAGTGGCACAACTCAGTTACCTTATAACAAGAAATTAAGTTTTAATCCATATCCCTTTATCTTCAACAATTTATATTTATGAAAAAGTTACTATTACTCCTTGCATTAGCATTACCGATGTTTGTGTTTACATCGTGTGATGACGACGATAAAGTTCCAAACGTCGATGTAGCCGTGAATTTCGATGGTGTTACGCGTGTAGGCAATACCCTATATGTGGTTAAAGACCAGCCGATCAATATTACGTCGGTTACTCTAACTGATAATAGCGGCAAAGGTGCCGTGATCGGTGGCGTTAATTACTTCTGGGATTACTTCCGCGTAGGCGCGAGCATAGTTTCGCCTTACGGAATGGAATTCGCTACTGAAGGTATCCCCACCGGAAACCACCTTTTGCAAATCACCATGTCGATTTACGCTGTGGATTACGCTCCANGCGAAGCCTACGTAGNGNATANGGTTGTTATCGTGGATAACGCCGAGGATATTCCTACTAACGGNGATGTTGAGCAGAATCNNANCGTGAAAGCCACGGTNACAACTACCGACAAAGACNCCAAATNAAGTGTGTACTTATGACGNATTNTTTACACTAANATAGCAAAAACAGCCATTTAGTTAAATCTNAATGGCTGTTTTTTGCTTGAAAATACGCATATTCACTCACCTTCCGCATTAGCGTAGCGGGCTGTTTCGTCGCGTTGAGCCGATCCAACCCCATTTGTTGAAGTATTTTATCATGTTCATCGCATGGATACGTAGCATTTTTATACTCTTGCGAGACTCCGCCCGGTGGGCATGGACTATTTTCAGCCAGGGTATGACGCAGACTTTACTTTCGACTGCTATTCGCCGCGTCAAATCTATGTCTTCAGGATACATGAAATATCGCTCATCAAAAAGCCCCACGTTACGGAGAACTTCTACCTTTATCATCATGAANCATCCGTGGATATACGGGACNTCGACAGGCGCGTTCAGGCCTCCGACTTTGATTTCGTATCGATCCATACGTTTGGCGNAAAGCCGGCGCGGGAGAAAGCGGTNGCATATCAGATCCNATGGGGTAGGAAGCGGATGATAAGATGATTGCTCTCCTCCATCGAGCCCGACAACCATAGGGATCGTCATGCCTATTTCAGGGTTCGCGATCATCAGCTCAGTAAGTGCATCTATTGTCTCCGGCGAGAATTCAATATCTGAATTCATCACAAGATGAAATGTCACGTTCTTACCGCATTGTAAAGTTCTTCGCAACGATATGTTGTTTGCGGCCCCGTATCCTACATTCTCGCTTGGAATGTATGATATTGTGAGATGTTTATATTTTTTTGCCAAAGCCTCGGCAGCCTTCTTTATGTCAGATTGACGGCTGTTGTCGACGATATCAACAGATATGACCGATTTTGATAAAGCCAATGAGTCGATACACCGATTAATCTCCTCAATCGGTGTCATGTACGTCACTATCGAAACTGCCGTATTAACATTCATCTTCTCAAGCTTTTTCAGATAACTCAAGCCAGCGTAACTCTTTATCGTCGAGAAGTCGCTTCACTTCATCGTAACGCTTGTTGGCTTTCTCAAAGTCATCGACCTGGCCCGATGAGAATGAGGCCTCAAGCTGATCTTTCTCGTCGTTCAACTGAGCTATTTCAAGTTCAAGGGCTTCAAATTCACGCCTCTCCTTGTATGACATTTTGGCAGGTTTGTCATTGCGCTCGCTTTTCGGCTTGGCGGGAGCGCTTGATTTCTGCTTTTTTGAGGTTTCGGCTTTTTGAGTAATTACATAGTCGCGATACTCAGAATATGTGCCGGGGAAATCTTTAATCACGCCGTTACCCTCAAATACGAAGATATGGTCGACGGTAGAGTCGAGAAAAAAGCGGTCGTGAGATATGATGATAAGACAACCTCCAAAATCTTGAAGATAATCTTCGAGAATACCGAGAGTAACAATGTCGAGGTCGTTAGTTGGCTCGTCGAGGATCAGGAAGTTAGGTGAGCGCATCAATACTTCGGCGAGGTGAAGACGCGCCCGCTCGCCGCCGCTCAGAGTGTGGATATATTTTTGCTGATCGGCCGGGGTGAAGAGGAAATGTTGCAGAAATTGCATAGGGGAGTAGCGCACCCCGCCGTTGATTACTACCTCCTCGCATACCTCCGTAACAGCGTCGATTACTTTCTTGTTTTCATCAAACGAGATGCCGTCCTGACTGTAATAACCGAATTTAACTGTCTCGCCTACATTCCATTGCCCGGCATCCTGCGCCACTATGCCTTGAAGCATTTTTATAAACGTGGACTTGCCGATACCGTTCTCGCCCACAATGCCGAGTTTCTCATAACGCGAAAAAGTGTAGCTGAAATCGTCAAGTATGATTTTGTCGCCGAAACGCTTGCTTATATGCTCGGCCTCAAAAATTTTGGAGCCTATATAAGACGATTTTACATTGAGATCGACATTCTTTTCCTGAAGATTGACCTTCGACCGCTCCTTCAGGTCGTAAAACGCGTTGATGCGGTACTTGGCTTTTCCGGCTCTCGCCTGCGGTTGTCGGCGCATCCATTCCTGCTCCTTACGCAGAGTGTTTTTGACCTTTGCCAACTCGGCCTGCATGGCTTCGATACGCTCTTTGCGACGACGAAGATAATAGTCGTAATTGCCCTCGTAGGTATATATTGTCTCTCGGTCGATTTCAATGATTTTTGAGCACACGCGGTCGAGAAAGTATCGGTCGTGAGTTACCATCAGGAGTGTCATCTTAGAGTGAGACAACAGCCCTTCGAGCCATTCGATCGTGGAAATATCCAAGTGGTTTGTAGGCTCGTCGAGAATAAGGAAGTCGGGATTGTCGATAAGGATACGACAAAGAGCCACGCGTTTAGCCTGACCTCCTGACAGCGTATCGACTCGCGCGTTGAGATCGCAGATGCGCAATTGAGTCAGCATTTGGCGAGCCCTGTCCTCGTAGTCCCATGCTCCTGCCGCATCCATTTTTAGCACGAGTTCTGACATCAGTTCATCATCACCGTCGGCCAACGCTTTTTCATATTCCCTAACCAACCTCCCGGTCTCGGTCTCGGCGCTGATACAAGCTTCGAGTACGGTTGGATTACCGTCAAATCTGGGTGTTTGCTCAAGAATCGCGACTCTATTATCACTACGGAAAGTGACATTGCCTGAATCGGGAGCTTCTTTTCCGGCCAAAATTCTCAATAAAGTTGTCTTTCCGGTTCCGTTTTTCGCGATTAAACCGATTTTGTCGCCTTCATTAACCCCGAAAGTGACATCGGCGAACAACATACGCTCACCGACGCTTTTTGTCAGATTCTCAACCTGCAGATATGAAGCCATTAGATAATTGTTCTAAGATTGTGTGATATACGCGCCAGTGAGTGGCCGTGATTAGTCAATAAGTAAATTTCAGAACTTACTTAAGGACTACTTAATTACAAAGGTATGATAATTTTCTTTGAAAACAAAGAAGTATTCAATTCGATAAAGAAAAAGAGCCTGACTGTGATAGCCAAGCTCTGAGCGGAGGTACCTAGCAGAATCGAACTGCTGTGCTCGGTTTTGCAGACCGATGCCTAACCACTCGGCCAAGGTACCATGTTTCGTGGTTTTGCGCTGCAAAGGTAAGGGTTATTTTTTTCTTGTGCAAGTTTTTCGCGACTTTTTTTGTCGCGCCTTATCCTTGAAGCAGCATTGCGAATTGTCGCAATTATGGCAACCTCCTCGATGCGAATTATTTCCGCGGCGAAAGAAGTTAAGCCAAGCCACAGCTGAAATAATTATGATAATGGCAATCCATTGGAGTGTTTCAGACATTTTGATGAGGCTTATTTCGTTTTTTTGAAGTTCTTTTTGACGAGTTGATTGAGTTTTGAGGGGGTCAAGTCGGGAGAGTATGATTCAAACGGCAATCGAAGCGCGCATCCGCTGGCATAAGCGGAACATCCGTAGGCGGTCCGCCCTTTGAGCAAATGCCCTTCGCCGCATATCGGGCATTTAATCTGGTCGAGTGACTTTATAGGAGAGGTGCGTTTTGCCCGGGGCTTCGAGGGCGATTCTTCCGCGCGTTTTTTAGCTGTTTTAGAGTTGTCGCTTTCAATCACAATCTGACTCGACGAGTTGTCGCTAAGCACATTGATCACGATTTCGGTAATCAGCCGCTTTAATTCGCCGACAAACTCGGCAGCGGAGTATTCGCCCCGCTCGATTTTGCGCAGTTTATTTTCCCAAATGCCGGTGAGTTTCGCGCTTTTGAGCAGCTCTTCATGGATTGTGTTGATGAGCTGTATTCCTGCGGCCGATGCTACAATGTTTTTGCGCTGACGGAATATGTATTTTCGCTTGAAAAGGGTCTCAATGATGGCTGATCGGGTTGACGGGCGTCCGATTCCGTTTTCCTTCATGGCCTCGCGCAACTCCTCGTCGTCGACCTCTTTGCCTGCCGACTCCATCGCGCGAAGTAATGTGCCCTCAGTGTAATATTTCGGAGGCTGGGTGGTTTTCTTTTGAGAAAATGGCTTATGGGGGCCAGATTCGCCTATCGAGAACGACGGAAGCAGCGTGTTTTCCGCATCAGCATTTTTTGCGTTATCCTCTTTGGCGGGGGCAAGAATCCGGCGCCAACCTTCCGACGTGATGACTTTGCCCGATACCCTGAATTCTATTTCGCTCGGTATTTTAGGTACAGGAGTCGACAATCCGCATTTCGCGCTCACGGTCGTCTGCATGAACAGGCAGTCGGGATAAAACGCGGCAATGAAACGCATCGCTATAAGGTGATACAGGTTCCGCTCGTTCCCGATGAGAGATGTAGGGGATTCCCCGGTAGGTATTATAGCGTGGTGGTCGGTTACTTTGGAGTTGTCGAAAATACGTTTTGGCTTAATAATTGGTTTCGACAAGAGTTCAGTGGTAAGATTGGCATATGGNGTCATCNTACCGAGGANTTCGGNAATNTTGTTGTATNTATCGAGTTGNTANATAAGTAGTATCGACGCGTGGATAGGTGGTNACCNTTTTCTCGNAGNGCGATTGAATGAGCGAGAGGNTTTCGTCGGNAGTNCATCCCCAGCGCTTATTACATTCGACCTGTAGAGCGGTGAGGTCAAAAAGTCTCGGGGGCGCTTCGCGTCCCTGCTTTTCCTCAACGTTGGTTATGGTCAGCGGAGAGTCTTTGATTGAGTCGATTACCGCGTTGACTTGCTCATCTGAATTGAAGCGGCCAAGTCGTGAATTAAACACGACGTCGCGGTAAGATGTGCGCAGTTCCCAGAAATCCTCTGGCTTGAAATTATCTATTTCTTTCTGCCTCTGAACTATAAGCGCGAGGGTAGGGGTCTGCACACGCCCGATCGACAGCACTCCGCTACTGTTGCCGCTTCGGTATTTAAGCGTGTAAAGCCGAGTGGCGTTCAGGCCAAGAATCCAGTCGCCGATAGCTCGCGAAAGCCCGGCATAATATAGATTATTGAAATCGCTCTCAGGAAGCAGATTTTTGAATCCCTGACGAATTGATTCGTCGGTTAGCGAGGAAATCCAAAGTCGTTTTACCGGACATTTAATACCGGCTTTTTGCATTACCCATCTTTGTATCAACTCTCCCTCTTGCCCGGCATCGCCGCAGTTTATCACCTCGTCGGCTTCGCTGATAAGAGATTCGATAACGTGAAACTGTCGCTCGATACTTTCCTGGGGAATAACCTTAATGGAAAAACGGTCGGGAAGCATAGGCAATTGCCCAAGCGACCAGCGATTCCATAGGGGAGTGTAGTCGGCCGGCTCTTTGAGTGTGCAAAGATGGCCGAAGGTCCATGTGATTTTGTAGTCCTTCCCCTCGAAATATCCGTCGCGCTTTACGGTAGCGCCAAGTATACGGGCTATGTCGCGTGCAACCGATGGTTTCTCTGTAATGCAAACTATCATTCTCGATTTTTTTCAGCCGACAAAGGTACGAAAAAATTGGTTAAAATCGTCGTTTACTTCTGCCTTACGAAGCGCATCTGCGACTTTTGCAACGGAAATTCAAGGCTGAGAATATCTTCCCCCTCCAGGCGAGCGTTACAGCCTTCGCCTATTTCATAGCCCTCGGCATCAAGCCAAATCAGATCGTAGTTACCCGCGAATATCGTAGGTTGCAGCCACCCTTTTACCATGCCCGGTTCCCATCGCTGATGTAATTTTTTCGCTCCGTCGAGGTAGATTATTTCAATGCTTTCTTTTTCGTCAGGGACTATGGCGATACGGTAATTTCCTCCAACCTGCGCTTGACTCGCTTCCACATTGTAGTCCATCATTTCCCATATCCCCGCTACTTTTGCAGGAGCAAGCAATTCGCTGATAGCTGTGCGGGCCGCCTCCTCAGTATTGAAATCAGTGAATGAGAAATAGCCGTCGGGGTCAAACGCCGCCAATCTTCTTAATATATTTCCCCCGGCGGGAAACGACGCTACAGCGCGGTCGTAGAAACCAGTGAAGGGAAGGGATATTCTGTCGGTCAGCGATTCTTTTCCTGTAGAAATGTACACCCCTTGATCGTAGATTTCGATTCTAACGAAGTTCGGGTCGCCGTTTATGCCGATATTTTTATCAAGTTTAACGCTTTTTTTGTTTTCTCCCTGCGCAATGTCGAGTAATAGATAAATCGAATGGTCAAATTCGCCGAAGTTTGATTGCTCTTGGCGCATGGTTAGGTGAAGAGCATCAACAGTAGGATCATCACTTTTGAGTTCAAACGAAAAATCGACCTTTTTCTTCTGATTGGTGAAGCCGATTTCAAACGACTGATTCTTTACCCCTGACGATCGATTTATGAATTCAATAGAGTCGCCTGCCTCAACAGCTATTGTCGCACAATCGTCGCGCCCGCTGCTTTTCAACATCGAGTCAAAGGCGTAACTGTCGGGCGTCGTTGCGACAAATAAGCTTAAAGCGACAATTGTCTTAGCGATCGGGCAAAATGCGCGTTTATTTGATAAGATCGACAGCTTTTTCGATAAACTCTTCATCGCTCAAATCGTAGTTTAACCAATTAATCTTAAAACCGCGTCGCTCCATTCCGCGAAACCAGGTCATTTGGCGTTTAGCGAATTGGTGAATGGCGATTTCAAGTTGGCTTATCATCTCTTCTCTGCTCAAGAGCCCTATGACATGGTTGGTGACGTATTTGTACTCCAATCCGTAGTAAATCAAGTCTTCAGGGGCAATACCGCTATCAAGAAGCGATTTCATCTCTTCTATCATGCCATCTTCCAGTCGGGCATGAAGTCGAGCCGAAATGCGGTCGCGGCGCGCCTGTCGGTCGATGTCGACACCGATAATCACCGATTGCTTAGGCGAAGGCACCGTGTTGACGGCAAGTTCGGGATGTTCCTTATAATATGTCTGAATCTCAATCGCTCGGATAGCTCGCTTTGCGGTATCCACATCGGTAACGTTGTGAAGAGTCTTCATTGATGCTAATATCTGAGTAAGCTCTTCAAGCGACTTTCCAGATAACGACTCTCTCAGCTGTTTGTTCTCAGGAACGTCGGGAAGTGCTAAACCGTTTAATAGCGACTCCACGTATAGACCCGTGCCTCCGCAAATGATTGCGCGCCTGCATCGACCCTCAATATCTTGAATAGCTTCATTAGCGTCTTTGAGATATTGATAGAGATTATATTTGCTGCCTGCGTCGGCTATGTCGATAAGATGATACTTAATATCTTCATATTCGTCGAGGTCTTTGCCTGTACCTATTGTCATGCCGCGGTACACCTGGCGCGAATCGCCACTGACAATCTCGCCTGAGATAGCTTTGGCGAGCGACACGGCTCTTCGCGTTTTACCCGAGGCGGTTGGTCCGATGATAGCGATTAGAGGATTATTCATAGATGAAATATAGCTATGCGGGATTTGTATCAGGTGTTGCCGGTAATTATTTTGTTCCAAAGACGGCGCAGCTTATAGAATGGCTTGTCTTGGTTAATCTGCGACACATAGATCCAGTTCGGGTCATTATAATCGATATTTGCTTTCTGCATGTCGCGCAGACGAAATGTGGGACGATAATGCCGTATAGGGTATAGCCTGAGACCATTCTTGTCGTAGGTTTTGGCCGCCATAGTAACTGTATAAATCCTGTGCAGCTCTGACCATAAGTCGGGGGAGAGCACGCCGTTACGATGCAGAGTGTTTATCTCGCGGAGGGTGAACCACTGCCCATTAGTGATTTTCGCGACTTCTTCTTGCTTATCAGGGTCGATAAAAGCGGCAAAATGAAATAAATTATGATACAGATTAGTGTCGTGGCTCTCATAAAGCGGGCGTATTTCGGCTTTATAATCGGCCTGATCTCTGAAATAAGTGACAGCTTCATGCTCTGAAACCCTGTCGCGGTAAGGCATTGTCACTTTGAGAGGCACATCGAAGAGCATTTCGTCGGATTTGATCATTTCGTTGAGCAGATTCGGCACGCTAAGTAAAATCTTATCTTCAGAAATGTGTAAATATCTTACCGTAGTACCAGCTTGTTCAATCAATTTTCTTATCATGCCGCTCCCTTTAAGGTGATGCCACATGCCGTAGTAGCGAGTTCCGAGATATACAAGCGACAGGATATATACGCTCAGCGTAAATATGATAAGGAAGTATTTGTCTGATTGGCTTATGCTCAGATTGTTATAGTACAAGAAATAATATCCCCACGTCACAATGCTGATAACGAGCGAGACCACAAGCAACAATTTGAGGTCATACTTCGATTCCTTGAAGTAAATATGGTCGAGAAAGCTGCGGTCGGTTTTGTTACGGTTGTTGCGCATGCAGTTGAAGCAATAGCTCGACTTGATGCCTTTCGCAAGATTTATTGCGGCCACGATAGCCGACGTCGGAGCCACTACGAGAATGGGTATCTGAGGGCTGTCGGGATTGGCTTTTTGTCCTGTAAGCTCGGTGCCCGCATAGTGCCAAATGTATAAATATACGGCGCAAAGAAGCAGGGCGGAGCAGAAAAGTATGACCTCTGTGACATAAATGAGCCTGAAGCAGCTGGCGTTGTTTTTCCGTCGGTTGTGGTGGCTCATAGCAACCAGTAGTAACTCGAAAACAACTGCCAACAACGGTACAGCCTTTGCGGAAATCAAGGGAGAAACGGCTATCAGCGCGCAAATCGCGCCCATGGAAATAGCCCAATTTCTCCATAGTGAGAAGATGCCGTCGGTCAGTACTTTCAAGCGTTGACGTTGATAATACATTATCCTAAATTTCCCTTAAGTAAATGAGTTAATTTAGCTTTTCTTTGAAATAATCTATCATGCGACCGTAGACAACAGCTCTCGCTCCGCAACCGAAAATCGAATGATTCATGTTTGGGAACATGAGCATATCGCAGTACTTGCCTTGATTAATCAATCTGGCGGCAAATTCCATTGTGTTGGCGAGATGAACGTTGTCGTCGGCCGTGCCGTGCATGATTAGCAGCGGGCAATTGAGGTTGGCGGTTCGGTTAAGCGGAGCGCTTGCCTGGTATCCATCCTCATTCTGCTTCGGAGTGAGCATATATCGCTCCGCGTAAACGGTATCGTAGTAGCGCCAATCGGTAACCGGAGCGACTGAAACGCAGGCTGAGAAGGGCGACTGAGGGTCGGTAGCGCACATAAGCGCCTCATAACCGCCATAGCTCCATCCCGCAATGCCTATACGATTTTGGTCTACATAAGGCAATTGCTGGATTTGTTTTGCGGCGTTAATCTGGTCGATGGTCTCGTAATGGCCAAGATCACGATATACAACGTCCATAAATTTGCGCCCTCTGTACCCGGTGCCGCGGCCGTCGACGCAAACCACCACGAAACCTTGCGAAGCCGCATAGAAGTCCCAATCGAGTTTCCATGCGTTGTTCACCTCCTGCGATCCCGGGCCGCTGTATTGCCACATGATTACGGGATATTTGCGCGAACTGTCGAAGCCGTCGGGCTTAATCATATACGCGTTCAGCTCATTGCCGTCGGACGTGACTGTAAAGAATTCTTTCGTTGGCATAGACGGCAGCGACGATTTATATTTCGCATTGTCCTCAACTATGCGGGTAACTTTGCCGTCGGCCGATTTGAGAGTGTAGACCGGCGGAGTAGCGCAGTCGCTTGTGTTAGCGACATAATAGTTGCAAAGAGGAGAGAATGACGCGCTTGAAAATTTGTCAGCGGGGGTTAAGTCTGTGACCTTTCCTTTTGCATCCATTTTTGACACGATACGGTTAAGGGGACCCGATTTAGTCGTCTGGAAGTAGACGTTTCCTGCCTGGTCAACACCGTAGCAAGCGGTTGCCTCATACTCCCCGGAGGTGATTTGACGCAATGGAGCCCCCTCGAAGTTATATTCATATAAGTGGGTCCAGCCTGAGCGCGTCGATGCTACAATAAACGACGCGGGCGTTACGGTCAATTGCTCATAGCATATCGGAGAAATCCAGGCCGTATGCTTCTCTTGATATAGCGACTTAGCGAGTGTTGACTTTGGATTTACGCGGTAAATATCCATGCGGTTCTGGTCGCGGTTGAGAGTGACAGCGAGTATCGCCGAGCGATCTGACGTGGTTTTGATGCAAGGGATATATTCTATGCTGCCGTCTTCAAATTTTATTTCTTTTGTGTCGCGGTTTGCAACGCTGTAAGCATGCAGAGTGACTATTGAATTCTTTTCGCCGGCAACCGGATACTTGTAGTCAAAATGACCGGGATATAGAGCGTATTGCTTGTCGGGGTCGCAAGCGCCTTCATATAGCGGGAATGAGTAAACAGGCACTTCAGTCTCGTTATATTTCAAGTAGCAGAACGTCTCGCTGTCGGCGGTAAAGGCCATGGAGCAGGTTGTTGTAAACTCCTCTTCGTAGGTCCAGTCGGGCACGCCATTAATGATTTTATTTAATGCTCCGTCGTTAGTTACCTGAACTTCAGAGTTGTAGTCGAGTTTGCGCATATAGATGTTATTCTCTGCGACGAATGCCACCGTGCGACCGTCGGGCGAAAATATCGGAGACTGTTGGCGCGAGAATTTATCGCTCAATGGGCGAAGTATATTATGCTGAATCTCGTATGTGTAATATGATGCGCGAAACGACCTGCGATAGATCATCTCCTTGTCGGTATATATCAAAAGATAGTTGCCTTTGTCATTTATGCTGAAATCGGTAAATGAACTGATTTTTGATTCGCGCGCCGTAGCTACATCAAATATCACTCCGATTTGCTTCCCGGTTTTCGTCTCATAGCTTAATATCTGAGTTCGGGATTCATTGGGTTGCAGATAGGTCTCTCCGTCGGGCATGAACACCATGGATGCAGGCGAGGCTGCCCTGTTTAGAGGGTAAACGTATGGGGCGATTTCGCTTACGGTATTGGATGATGCGAAAGAAACCTCTGCTGAGCATATGGCAATTGCCGATAATATGATGATTCTTTTCATATAATGTGCGTATATGTTAAAAAAGTGACATTTGAGAGGGGTCGACATCACGAGGTTTGGAACGTTTAGGCTCCTGATAGCCAAATTCGTCGTCGGAAATTGAAGTCCGGGCGTTTGTGCCTGCCGGAGGCGTGCTTACCAACCAGTTTAGCTCGCCGAATTCATCGTCGGGGAGTTTTATCGGTTCCTTTACTGCGGTAGCTTCTGGATTATCAGCGACTTTGCTTGCCGCTTCCTTTAGCGATCTGATCTCATCGTTGAGGGCCGCTTCTTTCTCTGCATGGAGAAGGAGATTATTTTGAATTGTCGCTTTAAGCGACTCAATCTGCCCCTCCTTCTCTGCTTTGAAATCTTCAAACTGACCGATAATCTGCTCTATTTCCTTGATAGATTCGTTGGCTTCTGATATTTCGGCTTGCAACGCCTCTATTTCTTGGTCTTTCTCAGCTAATTGCTTCGTAAGTTCGCTGTTGGCCGATTCAGATTGATTGACTTCCGCGGCTTTGCTTCTCAAATCATTAATCATTGAGTCGGCAATCTCGCAGCGCTTCTTAAACGTGTCTATATCAGAAAGAAGTGAGTCGCGCTCCGAGGTGATTGTGCTAATCGACTTTGTTAAAGTCTCTATTTCAGAAACGTTGGATAANANTTTNTCGTTTAGGCTCTTGATTNGCTCCTGAAGCAGCTGGTTCTCNGCATTGGCCTTNGAGAGAGCTTCTTCTGATTCAGCTAATGCGTNATCGGTCGACGATGCGCTATTGTCTTTAGATGCGCTGCTGGCGGTCGATAATTTTGCTTTGAGTTTGTTAATCTCCTGTCGTAAAAATTGGTTGTCGGATTTCAACTGCTCTGTATCGTCGCCCTGAGTTGAAAGCACTCTGATTTTATTAACGAGGCTCTTGTTTTCAAGGTCAAATTGCTCTTTCTCGGCTTGGAGGGCGTCAATTTGCATCATCAGGTCTTTCACACGGTCGTTGAGAGCGCGTTTCTGGCGGTNAGCGCTAAGTTGGCGANTCTTCCACTCCNCNCTCTTTTCCTCGATTTGCTTACTCTTTTCTTTGAGTTGTCTGAGTTCATTATTGAGTCGAGAGCGGTCTTGCTCCCACATCATCGCCGTGCGTTTTTCAACAGTGTCGGCGATTGATTTGATATATTCCTTATGAGATGCGTCGAGCGCTTCGTAAATCTGCTTTGCCTGAGCTTGCTCGTTGATGTTGTTCTTGAAAATCGGGGGAAGCTGCTCGTTGATTATTTTAACTACTGATAAAAACAGTTCCTCAGGGAGCTGCTTAGGAAGATCGGGGAGCTTGGTATTGTCTGAAGAGGTATTAGATACCGCTGCTTCGGGAGTCGAATGAGATGACTCTTTAGCGGCCTTTGGTTTTGACTGCGAAAGTGGAGTGACGGTAGCGTCCCTTACTATCTCGTCGCCGTTGAATTCGGCTTCGACATCGTTGTCTGAAAAACCGAATGCAGTCTTTAATTTATTGAATAAACTCATTATATNTTATATAAACTATATTTTTGGTTAAACTAAAGNAGTNTATNCCGTGTNAAATCGGCTTCTCGACTATCNCTACNCCCTTCAGACCGTTGATGCCGATCTTGAGGGGGCAGTCAAATTGCACGATTCGTATATTTTCTGACTCATAAACGTCCGGGAGAGAGTCGAGATAATCAACATCATATACGCCCTGGCTCGAAGATGTGTCGATAGTGAAGTATCCGACGCCAAACGATGTGAGATTCTGGAAGAAGTGGGTGCCTTGACTCGGCTCAATCCTGTAATTTTTGAGAGCGGCTTCCACTATCAGGCGCGCTCCGGCTATATGCGGCCATTTCACGGGGATACCGAGCGCATTGTCTGATGATCCCCAGCGGCCGGGGCCAATCAGTATGTAGCCCTCGTTGCGCTCTACCATATCTTTGTTTATATCAGATATTTCAACTGCGATTTCCGGAGTTTTCCTTGATGCGAAGTTTTGAGGACGCACGTACACTATCGTCCTCACGTTCTCGATATTGCCATGCCCGAGAGCGGTATTGCTCTTAAGCAGTAATCGGTCGTCGGGAACTTCGAGCAATGTGTCGTCGACCAGTTCCTTACGGTCGATTATAGGACGTATTTGCAACCAATAGAGATGGCCTTTTGACTCGTCGGTAGGGTTCTTGTTGACAATTCCGGCAAACTCGATTTCTATAGAACGCTGCATCTTCTCAGAGCCGACGCCAAGCATAAAATCAATTGCTTTGGCAAGAGGAAATACGCCGTGGGAAAGCATATTGGCGAAGGTGACGATCTTTCGGCCGCTGCCTTTATGCGTATCTCTGATGTATTGGTCGCGGAAGTCGAAGGTCGACACGAGATATTTCAGCGTGTCTCCTTCAGCGAAATCCTGAATCGACTTGGTGACGATGTTGAATCCGTCGTCGACCGAGAGTGTCGGTATATCTGATTTCTTATATATGGCATATAGTTTTGTCTGGGTGTCGCGCAGAGCGAGATCGAGAGTAGAGGTCTGGAGCACTTTGTCGGGATGCTTGGGTGAGAAGCGGAGACTTAATCCCCCATCAACGATATATTTCCCCAATCCAACCGCTATCTCGGCGACTCCGTCTTCAGGCACCTCGTCGTTAATAGGATAGTAGTTGAGCGATCGGCCTACTCCTGAAAATGACGGGAAATAGTAGTCGCCATGGGTCTCTCCGACAACTTCCTGAATGATTACGGCCATTTTCTCCTGATCAATCACGTTGGAGGTAGCTGTCATGTATGCCTTTGAATCGCGATAGAAAACCGACGCATAGACACCCTTGATCGCACTCGTCAGCATATCGAGCATCTTCTCCTTATCCTCCACGAGCGGTATCATGTAGGTGGAATAAATGCCAGCGAAAGGCTGATAATGCGAGTCTTCGAGCAGGCTTGAGCTTCGTATCGCGAGCGGACGGTCGACAACCTCAAAAATCGACATGAAATCTTCTCTGAGTCGTAAAGGTAGCTTTGCCTTAAGGAAGTGATCAAGAATTTCCTCGTCGGGTATATCGCTGAGAGCTACAGGGTAGAGGTCGTTGGAGCTCATGAACTCGTCGAAAATATCTGTGCAAAGCACAACCGTGCGAGGTATCGAAATCGTTATCCCGTCGAAGTTGTCGCATATAGGGTTGGCCTTTATTATCGAGTCGATAAAAGCCAGGCCGCGGCCTTTACCTCCGAGCGACCCTTCGCCTATGCGGGCAAAGTTGGAGTAATAGTCGAAACGGTCTTTTCTGAATTCGGCCACCACGCCGCGGTTTTTCATTCGACGGTACTTTACAATTAGGTCGAAAAATAATTGTCGAGCCGCGGTTATAGCCTCCGGCGTTGCGTCGGTGCGGTGAATTTTGATAATCTCTGCTATTGGGAACATCGCGCGCGAATATAGCCAGCGGCTGACGTCGTTGCGCGACGTATGATAGTAGAGCACATCGGCCGGAACCGTCATTATACGGCGCTGCATCTCGTTGAGCGAGCGAACTCGCATAATCTCCTCGCCCGTCTGCGGGTTGCGGAACACGAAATCGCCGAAACCGAAATTTTCGGTAATCGCTTTTCCGAGGTNTACAGGGAGTTTCTTNNAATTCNTATCAAGGAATANGCCGNTGAAATCCGNTANTTTGCCAGAATTCTCTGTTTGTGTCGATTCGATGATAATCGGCAGGTAAGGGTCGCGCTTACGTATCTCTCTCGCGAGTTTAAGCCCGGCCTCCGGATCCTTCACGCCATCCTTCATGAACGACACGTCGGATATAACGCCGAGCATATTGTCGGCATATTTATCGTATAGAGCCATTGCCTCCTCGTAATCGCGGGCGAGCATTACTTTCGGGCGTCCGCGCATACGTAGCATCTGCTCGTGCTGATTCAATGCTTCAGTAGAGAATATCATGGATTGCCGCAGCAAAAACTTGTATAGCACCGGGAGCACCGACGAGTAGAATCTAACTGAGTCTTCCACCAAAAGAATCGTCTGAACCCCTACGTCGAGAATATCTTTCTCCGCATTCATGCGGTCTTCGAGCAATTTGATAATCGCAAGCAACAAGTCGACGTTGCCAAGCCAACTGAACACGTAGTCAATTCCCGAGAGATCCTCCCGCGCGAGTCTTCGCGATACCTCTTTTGAGAATGGGGTGAGAACGATGAAAGGAACCTCCGGATATTTTTCCTTTATAAGCCTTGCCCCAGCAAAAGTGTCTGAGACATCCGGGCCGGGCATCGCAATCACTATATCAAACTGCTTTTGCTCCATGACCTCAAGCGCCTCGCTCACACGGCTGACAAGAGTCACGCGGGGAGGCGAACTAAGATTGAGGGCAACATATTCCATGTATAGCTGCTCTTCAACTCGTCCATCCTCCTCCATCATGAAGGCATCGTAAGGCGAAGCGATGAGCAGCACATTGAAAATGCGTTTCTGCATCAAGTCCTGAAATGCGGTGTCCTTGAGATAAAGCTGGCTTAGTGATTGCTCGTTCATCCTTATTAAGAGGTTATTTCAAACCCCAAATTTACGAATTATTCGCGCATTTTCTAAGCTAAAACCGCTGATTTTTTCTACATAACTAATTTTTAACGGCCATATTTCATAAATTGAACGGAAATTAGTAAATTCGCGCAGTCATTTTCAACAATGTTGACGCTATATTGAATATCTATTAATATTACAAGATAAATCTACATCTTTATGATTAATGCTCAAGACATTAAAAACGGTACCTGCATCCGCATGGACAACCGTCTTTACTTTTGCGTGGAGTTTCTCCATGTAAAGCCCGGAAAAGGTAACACTTTTATGCGTACAAAACTCAAAGACGTGGTCGACGGCCGCGTGATTGAGCGTCGCTTCAACATCGGCGAAAAGCTTGAAGATGTACGCGTGGAGCGTCGTCCTTATCAGTACCTTTATTCTGAAGGAGGCGACGATATTTTTATGAATCAGGAGACTTTCGATCAAATTCCAATCTCTAAGGCACTCGTTACCGGAGCCGACTTCATGAAAGAGGCGACATGGTAGAAGTTGTTACCGACGCTTCAACCGAGACTGTGCTCTACGCTGAAATGCCTATCAAGACCGTCCTCAAGGTGACCTACACCGAGCCTGGTATCAAGGGCGATACAGCTACCAACACTCTTAAGCCCGCAACCGTTGAAACCGGCGCTGAAGTTCGCGTTCCCCTCTTCGTTAACGAAGGTGACTCTATCGAGATCGACACTCGCGACGGTAGCTACATTTCTCGCGTGAAAGCATAATTTTCGCGACAAGATAATAAGAAAAAGCTGTCAGAATTCCTGGCAGCTTTTCTTATATAGATACGGTAAGTAAGTTTATACTATTCGATGATATTTAACGATTAGTAGTTACGGGCTTCCTTGCGCGACGCGTCGATACGCAAAAGAACGAACAGAAGTATCGTGAATCCCCATAGCGATGAGCCGCCGTAGCTGAAGAAGGGGAGTGGTATACCTATCACAGGGCATAGTCCTATCACCATACCGATATTTATGCATAGATGGAATATCAGATAGCTTGCCACGCAGTAGCCATATACGCGCCCGAAAGCAGAGGGCTGACGCTCGGCGACAGTGATAATTCTTAATATCAGTAATAGGAAAAGCAGAATCGTGATTGACGCTCCTACAAACCCCTCTTCCTCTCCAATCGTGCAGAAAATGAAGTCGGTGTGTTGTTCGGGCACGTATTTAAGCTTGGTTTGGGTGCCTTGCAGAAAGCCCTTGCCAGAGAATCCGCCAGAGCCGATAGCTATCTTAGCCTGGTTTACGTTGTAGCCGCGTCCGAGAGGATCGTCGGTTATACCGAGAGTCACAAGAATACGAGTCTGCTGGTGAGGCTGTAGCGCTTTGGTGAAAACAATGTTGACAGAATACATGAACGCGACGCTCGCGATGGCACAGAAAGCCGGAACCAAAATTCGGTGAACGCGGTTTCGCAGATACTCATAAACGCAATATCCGGCCCCAATGATAATTGACCCGACGAAACAGTATTCGCCGGGATATTGAACGCCGACAAGCGACAGCACCGTGAGCACCACGATTGTCAGCACAAACCATAAAAACAGATTGCGCGCGGCGACTGCGCTCTTGCATACAAACGCCGCCATCGCTATCATGGTAAGCATTATTAGTAAGAATACCACGAATTCACCGGTCGGGAGCTGGAAAAGCATCATTGAAGTGTACTTAACCGTAACCACAAATATCACGATAGCCATGCAGAAAGCAAACAATATCAGGCCGCTCATGCCCTCGCGATACAACACAAATACCAGCGACAGATAAACAAGCGCCGACCCTGTTTCATTCTGAGCGATAATAAGCAGCACCGGCAAAAAGATAATCAGAAGAGCGCGCGCGTAGTTCGACAGCTTTTGATTCAACACGAAATTATAGGAGCTGAAGAGCTTCGCCAAAGCAAGCGCCGTGGCGAATTTGCCAAATTCGGCCGGTTGAAGACTCATCGGGCCTAAAACAAGCCAAGAGTGTGAGCCCTTGATATTTGGCGCAATAACTATCGTTACCGCAAGCAGCAGCAATACGGCTATATAAATAGGGTAGGCGTAGGTCTCATACATTCGCTTATCTACCAGCAACATAACCAAGCCTAAGACAAACGACAAACCTATCCAGCGGATTTGCTTGCCGGAAAACTCGTCGAACGAGAATATTGACGCATGGTCGAAATCATAGCTCGCGGCGTAGATGCTGATCGCGCCTGCAACCACAAGCAAGAGGTAGATTATCACAATCGACCAGTCGAGATTTCGAAATACAGATGTTTTTTGCGGACTGCTATTCATTATTTCTTCTTTCCTTTTGCTGCAGGTTTGGCGTATTGGATAGTATTGGCTGAGAGCATTTGCTGCTCAAACGGCTTGCTTGAGGCAGAAATCGTGTCGGTAAGATATTTCTCCATAACGAGTCGACCGATTGGCACACCGAACGTTGCGCCGAAGCCTGCGTTTTCAACATACACGCAAACGGCTATACGACGCTTAGGTGTTTTGGAGGGGTCGGCCGGGTCAAATATCTTAGCGAATCCCATGAATGCGGAGTGGTCTTTACCGTGAGGATTCTGAGCGGTGCCTGTCTTGCCCCACACTTCGATTCCGGGGATAGGAATATTGGCTTTGCGGCAGGTAGCTCCGTAGCGGGTGCCGAGTACGGAGCCCCTCATTCCTTCAATCACGTAATCATAGTAGCGCTGATTGACCGAGGGGTCGCGCTTTGTCGTATACAACGTGTCGAGGGGAATGCGGTTGGCTGAATCGCCTATATGTTTTACCACGTGGGGGGTGATAAACCAGCCGCGGTTAGAAATCGTGGCTGCGAGATTGGCGATTTGGAGCGGGGTAGCGAGAATCTCGCCCTGGCCGATAGCTATTGAGATAATCGTGTTGGCGCTCCAGTGATTTTCTCCATAAATTTTATTGTAGAATTGCGAATTGGGGATGAAGCCACGCGACTCAGAGGGGAGGTCAATGCCGAGTTTATAGCCGTAGCCCATAGCGACAAGGTGGTTTTTCCATACTTCAAAAGCATCGGCCACCGTACCGTACTTTTTGCGGTTATTGTCAAGAATTCCTTTCAAACCCCAGCAGAAAAACGCGTTGCACGACGTTGAAATCGCGGGAATGACCGAAATCGGAGAACCGTGGCCGTGGCAACCGACCCTTAATCCTCCATTTATAAATCCTCGGTAGCAAGGATAAGAGGTCGAGGTGTTGATTATGCCTTCTTCAAGAAGTATTAACGCCTGAGTAGGCTTGAAGGTAGAGCCGGGTGGATAGGCCGCCATGAGTGCGCGGTCGAACAGCGGATGAAATTTATCGGCTACAAGCGAAGCGTAATTTTTTCCGCGGTCGCGGCCTATAAGCATCGTTGGGTCGTAGGTAGGCGCTGACACCATGGCGAGTATTTCGCCGGTTTCAGGCTCGATAGCCACCACAGCTCCGATCTTATTCACCATAAGGCGTTCGGCGTATTTTTGGAGTTCGATGTCGATAGAGAGCGTGAGGTCGGACCCGGCTATAGCCGGTTGGTCAGACTTGCCTTCATTGTAATGTCCTTGGATACGACCGCGCGCATCGCGATAAAGAATTTCCACGCCCTTCACCCCGCGGAGATATTGGTCATAGCTTTTCTCGACGCCGAGGTCGCCGCAGTAGTCGCCCGGGGCGTAATAGGGGTCTCTCTCGATGTCGCCCTTGTTTACCTCACGAATGTTGCCGAGCACATTGGCTGCGGCGAGATGATTGTATTGGCGTATCTCTCGCTGCTGTATATAGAAGCCGGGGAAGCGGTAGAGCTTTTCTTGAAGACGTCCGTAATCTTCGGGTGAAAGCTGCGTAAGCAGTGTCTGAGGGGTATAAGTGGAGTACCCCACCTTCTTCTTCATCTCTTCGACACGCTTGTTGAAATCGTCGATAGAGATATTGAGCGTGCTGCAGAAATCAAGGGTGTCAAACGGCTCCACGTCGCGCGGAATCATCACGACGTCGTAGGCTGGCTGGTTGTAAACGATTAGTTCGCCGTTGCGGCCGTATATGATACCGCGCGAGGGATATATGGTTTTTTTAAGAAACGCGTTGTTATCGGCAGAGTTTTTGTATTTATCGTCATCGATCTGGATAGAGTAGAGTCTTGCCACATAAATCAAAGCGATTAATATTATAAACCCTGCTATCACATATTTACGTTTCTCAAGATTATAATCTTTTCTCATGCTTTCCTGAGGTTAACGTGTCGATAGCTACAATTAAGATAAAGGTTAGAATTGTGCTTCCAATGATTTCCCATAACATTCGAAGCGGATTGAAAAGAGAAAACGACTCTATTGCAAAGTACATTATAAAATAGACCAAAGTCATCGTTAGAACGTATTTGTAGAATACGCCCGGTCCGAGCGATCTTCTTGAGGGAGTAGGGTCGGGCATTTCATCCTCTCGCGGGAAATACAGTTTGAGAAGCGGTCGGCGTAGAGCTGCAAGCGTTGTGCAGGCGATAGCGTTCATGCCCTGAGTGTCTGAGAAAATATCTACTGTGAGTCCGAGGAAAAAACCTACGGTAAGCGACCAGTTGGCGTTGAGAGTGACCGGCAGCTTGATGATAAGATAAATGAACACCAGAGGTATTGCTACTCCGAAGAGACATATCCTGTTAAACACGATAGCTTGCGCGACTACGAGCAACACAAACATCAGCGCATATTTAATAAGCGTTTTAGCCATGGTCAGCGGATTATTTCTTCGATTGGTTTTTATCTTTCTTCTCGCCGGAATCCTCCACTCGCTTGAGTTCGTCAAGATGAGCGTTGGAGATTACTCTGACGGTGGCAAGCTTTGTGAAATCTGTGAATAATTTCACTCTCAGATTCTTAAAATTGCCCTTATTGTTCTCGTCGGCATCTGAAATCACTCCTACAGGTATTCCCTCGGGAAACACTGCCGAGAAACCGCTGGTCACAATCGTGTCGCCGCGGTGACAAACCACGTGGCGGGGTATCTCGCGCAACTCGGCCGTGTCATATCCGTCGCGGTCGAGTTCCCATGTCAATGATCCGAAAGCGTCGCTCTTCGCCACTTTGCACGAAAGGGAGAAGTCGGGGTTGAGCAGCGAAATCACGCGAGCGTAGTGGTCAGTGACATTGCTGACTATACCCACCACTCCATTTTGGTCAACCACTCCCATTTCGGGCTTAATGCCGTCGTTAGCGCCTTTGTTAATAGTAATGTAATTCTTAGGCTGGTGAACGGAGTTGTTGATAGCCGATGCTATAATAAATTCGCATTTATTAAGCGGGGTGATGGTCACCATGGTATCGCCGTAATATTTCTCCTGGAGCGAGCGGAGTTCGTCGCGCATAGCAAGCAGCTCTGACTGCAAATCAGCGTTTTGACGCTGTAAATCCGCGTTAATGTCGTGAAGATTGAAGTAAGACGTGAACCCGTTGGCCGTGTTATACACAGTTGCCGATACGCTTCCCGCCGAGGTCATGAACACATGATGCTGATAGGGATTTCGGTCAAATAAGAACACACATCCCAGCACAATATAGAACATATACAGAAACCAGGAGCTGTACTTAATCAGAAAATCGAGCAGATTTCTCACTTATTGTTTACTTATAATGTTGTTTCTTCCGACAATAGTAGCAAATACAGCCAATCGCAGCACAATCAATCGGCGGCATATCCTGCGATATACGCAGATGATCGATACCTTCGATTAATCTCTGCTGCGATTTGCCCTTTATCAGGCGGCAAATTCTACTTTTCTCAGTGAATTAGCGGATAAGGAATGAAAAATGGTCAATGTTTTTGAGCGCGACACCTGTGCCTTTTGCCACTGCGAGCAGAGGCTCGTCGGCAACGTGGAACTGGATGCCGATTTTATCGGTGAGTCGCTTGTCTAAGCCGCGGAGAAGCGCGCCGCCGCCTGCAAGCCAAATGCCGTTGTGAACAATATCGGCATAAAGCTCAGGGGGAGTCTGCTCCAATGCCGATAACACAGCAGCCTCAATTTTCGAGATTGTCTTCTCGATGCAATGTGAGATCTCCTGATATGACACAGGGATTTCCATAGGGAGTGCGGTCATCTGGTTGGGGCCGTGCACAATGAAGTCCTCCGGCGGATTCTCAAGCTCGGTAAGAGCCGAGCCTACGTGCATCTTGATCTGCTCCGCTGTTCTCACGCCGACTTTGACGTTGTGGGCGCGGCGCATGTGTCCCTGAATGTCGTCGGTAAGGTCGTCGCCGGCGATTTGGATTGACTTGTTGGAGACGATGCCGCCAAGCGAAATCACCGCGATCTCGGTTGTGCCGCCGCCTATGTCCACGATCATGTTACCCTCCGGGGCCTCAACATCTATGCCGATGCCGAGAGCCGCAGCCATAGGCTCGTAAATCATATAAACGTCGCGGCCATTAGCGTGCTCCGACGAGTCGCGTACGGCGCGAATCTCTACCTCGGTAGAACCAGAGGGAATACCGACTACCATGCGCAGCGAGGGCGAAAACCAATTGCTGCGGGTAGATGCTTTCTTGACTAAGCCGCGGATCATGAGCTCGGCGGCATTGAAGTCGGCAATCACGCCTTTGCGAAGAGGGCGTACCGTACGAATATTTTCGGGCTCTTTACCTTCCATCAGTTGAGCTTCTTTGCCTACGGCGATAAGCTTCTCTGTGCGGCGGTCGAGAGCTACGATCGACGGCTCGTCAATGACGATTTTGTCATTATGTATTATAATCGTATTGGCCGTGCCAAGGTCAATCGCGATTTCTTTCGTTAAACTGAATAATCTCATTATTATATTATGGTGGTCTTAGTGTGGACTAACAGTTGTTGAAAAATATTAGAATGAATTAGTGCTTGAAATGACGGATGCCCGTTTTAACCATTGCCATATTGTGGGCATTGCAGTAATCAATCGACTCCTGGTCGCGGATTGACCCTCCGGGATGTATCACTGCCTCAATTCCGGCCTGATTAGCGATTTCAACGCAGTCGGCAAACGGGAAGAATGCGTCAGACGCCATAACCGCCCCCTTGAGGTCGAAACCAAATGACTGAGCCTTTGCGATTGCTTGCTTCAGAGCGTCGACGCGCGAAGTCTGACCAACGCCTGAGGCATAAAGCTGACCGTTTTTGGCGAGCACGATAGCGTTGCTCTTTGAGTTTTTCACGATTTTATTCGCGAAGAGGAGGTCGTCGATTTGGGCCTGGGTCGGAGCGAGCGTTGTGACAGCTGTTAAATCTTCGGCTGTCTCGACCTTGAGGTCGCGTTGCTGCATGAGAGCGCCGTTAAGCACCGAACGGAATTGCATCTTGGCGGGTGAAGCCATTTTCTGCACGAGAATGATACGGTTCTTTTTCTGCTTAAGTACCTCAAGAGCTTCGTCGGAATATTCAGGCGCGATGATAACCTCAAAGAATATCTTGTTGATTTCCTCAGCGGTTGCCTTGTCGATTTTGCGGTTAGCTATGAGCACGCCGCCGAAAGCCGAAACCGGGTCGCCTGCTAAGGCGTCTTTCCATGCGTCGAGCATCGAGCTGCGAGTGGCGAGTCCGCAAGCGTTGTTGTGCTTGAGAACAGCGAATGTCGGGTCTTCAAATTCGGCGATGAGCGAAGTGGCGGCATCGATGTCAAGAAGGTTGTTATAAGAAATTTCTTTGCCGTGGAGCTGGGTAAACATTGCCGAGAAGTCGCCGAAGAAATATCCTTTCTGGTGAGGATTCTCGCCGTATCGCATGGCCTTGGCATCGTCAATGGCGATTCTGAGAGCTGAAGGCTCGGGCTGATCGAAGTAGTTGAATATAGCCGAATCATAAGCCGAAGAAACGGCGAATGCTTCTTTTGCAAACCAGCGGCGCTGATCGAGAGTGGTTTGCGCTCCGCTCTCGCCGAGGATATCGTTGAGAGCGCTGTATTGTGCCTTAGAAGCAACGATAACCACGTCGCTATAGTTTTTGGCTGCTGCTCTTATGAGCGAAATGCCGCCTATGTCGATTTTCTCTATGATTTCAGCGTTGGTCGCGCCTGAAGCCACAGTGTCAACGAAGGGGTATAGGTCAACTATTACGAGATCGATTTCGGGGATTTCATATTGAGAGATCTGCTGGCGGTCGCCTTCGTTTTCGCGGCGGTTAAGAATACCGCCGAACACTTTGGGGTGAAGGGTCTTCACGCGTCCGCCGAGAATAGAGGGGTAGCCGGTGAGATCTTCGACAGCCTGACAGGGGAAACCAAGACTTTCAATGAATGATTTTGTGCCACCGGTTGAAAGGAATTTCACTCCGTCGGCGTTGAGACGGGTAAGGATTTCGTCCAAACCGTCCTTGTGGTAAACTGAAATGAGGGCAGATTTAATCTTTTTTACGTCTGACATTTCGTGTGAAAGGTTTATATTTTATAATTCCGCGCAAAGGTAGTGATTTTCATTGTAAAATTCTAATTTTAAAAGGTTAGATTAATTTTTTTTTGCTTTTTCAAGTCATGGCGATCTTGCGGTGTCGCTCTATATGGGTATTTATAGTAGAAAATGAAACAAATTGGCCAAATCTTTGATAATATTCGATTGACAAAATGTAATTTTTAACCAAAAAAATCTTGCAAATAGTTGCATATTCTAAAAATATACTTTAAATTTGCAAGCGTGATATTTTAATGACGGTAATTATGAATTGTTATAGTTATGTCGTCAGAAAACCTATATGGCAATAAATTCGAGTAGTAAACTTCAAGTGGAGATTGCAGTGATTGCAATCTCCACTTATTTTCAGAAAACGTGAACACAAAATGCTTTAGGAATGTTATCTTAATAAAACTGAATTCACATGAAAAAGATTGGAATATTTTACGGGTCTACTACCGGAACTACGGAGAAAATCGCTAACAAAATTGCGGAAATTCTTAATATTGAAGATAAAGACGTGCGCGATGTGGCCACTTCGTCGCCATCCGACCTAGCTGCCTACGACCTTATCATCATTGGCACCAGCACCTGGGGCAACGGCGCGCTGCAGGAAGACTGGTATGATTTCGTCGACGGCGCGGAAGCTCTTGATTTAAAAGGGAAAACAATCGCGCTTTTCGGTTGCGGCGACGTGACAATGTCAGAGACCTTCTGCTCCGCAGTAGGAAAGCTATATAAGGATTTCAAGGAAACTGGTGCGGACTTCGTTGGCGCATACGATACCGACGGATATGATTTCAAACATTCAGAAGCCGTAGTCGACGGGAAAGCTGTAGGCCTTCTCCTCGACGAGGTCAATCACCCCGAGCTTACCGACTTTAGGCTTCGCGGATGGATCGGCGAGATTATGTAAGTTTAGCTTCGGAATTACATACTGAGTTTTTACCCCTGCAATTTTTGCGCTTGGCAAAATTGTGGGGGTTACATTTGTCATTGCCGCGATAAAACCCTATCTTCGCGTATAATTTTAAGTAAACATATTTAGATGCTTACCAATATTATATGTGAAGACGAGGTCAAGAAACTAAAAAAAGCGCTTGACCGGTCTGAAAAAATCGCGATTACTTGCCATGTGTCGCCCGACGGCGACGCTATCGGCTCGTCGCTAGGTTTGGCATTGTCCTTAAGTGCATTGGGTAAGGATGTCGCGGTAGTAGTGCCCGATATGTTTCCTAAAAACCTGATGTTTCTTCCTGGAGCTAAGGAGATAGTGGTATACTGCAAGGATGAAGATTACGCATCCGGTATTTTGGCTGATGCGGATCTTATCTTCGCACTTGATTATAATGAACCGTCGAGAACCGACAGAATGTCAAACGCCGTCACCGAGTCAAAAGCTGTGAAGGCGATGATCGACCATCATTTATTCCCGACCGATTTTACCGACATTAAAATATCTCACCCCGAAGTGTCCTCCACTTCGATGCTTGTGTTCAGGGTTTTATGTGCATTGAGCTTGTTTGATATAGTTGATAAGAAAATAGCGACTTGTCTATATACGGGCATGANGACCNNCACAGGCAATTTCTNATATAACTCTANNGACCCTNATTTATACATAGNCATTAGCGAATTTCTAAAGAAGNGTATCGACAAGGACGCGATTTATAAAAAGGTCTATTTCTCGTCAACGCCTGACAAAATGCGCCTTAATGCTTTCGCGATTGACCGAAAAATGGACATTATCGCCGACGGCCGCGGCGCGATAATCACTCTCTCTCGCGGTGAACTTAACCATTACCACTATCAGAAAGGAGACACCGAGGGTCTTGTCAACCAGCCTTTGACCATACCTGAAGTCGTTTTCTCTATTTTCTTGCGTGAAGAAGAGAATTGTATAAAGCTATCATCGCGAAGCAAAGGGGATTATCCCGTGAATCTTCTATGCGAGCGTCACTTTGGCGGCGGCGGACATAAAAACGCAGCCGGAGGTCAGTTTGACGGCTTTATGGAAGATGCGGTTCGCAAAGTTCTCGATGTTATCCCTGAATTTGACGAGTATCTTCCAAAAATCGAGGATAAATGACACTCTCGTTAGTTACATATATAGTTTAACAAATATCTGACAACTCCCAATAAATGAAATTTTTAAAGTCATTATCATTAGCGNCATNGGCCCNTATANCCCTCGGCACCGTTTCGTGCGANNACTCTAAGAGTTATGCCGACTTGCTCANTGACGAAAACCACGCCGTAAATTATTTCCTCNCCAACCATAAAGTAGCGATGGAAATCCCCGCCNACNCGNNCTTTNAGTGTNGCCCCGATGCTCCATACTATCCCTTGAACGAGGATCACACGCTTTATATGCAGGTGCTTAATCCGGGAAACAAGAGCAACAAGGCAGAGTACGACCAACTTATCTACTATCGTTTCACACGATACAATCTATCGCTATATATGAAAACCGGCTCATGGGTAGGAGAAGGCAACTCCGATAATCTTGCAGCTGGATCAACATCGTTTCGTTTCGAGAACATATATAGCTCATCCGCTTCAAATTATGGCCTCGGAATTCAAGAACCGCTTAAATATTTGGGCATAGACTGCGAGGTCAATCTTGTGGTTAAATCACAGTTGGGTCCGTCGTCGGAAATCGCATCGGTGGTGCCTTACTTATATAATCTCCGCTATTTCCAAAGCCCTCTTTAAGAAAAGTAAATCCCGATATTTACTATAGAGATTAACGATATAAAAAAATTCCTCATTCCTATTGTTAAGAATTATGTCACTGATTAAATCGATTTCAGGTATTCGAGGTACGATAGGCGGCCCTGTAGGTCAGGGTTTGACGCCTGTTGATGTAGTAAAATTCACGGCAGCTTATGCCACAATCATTCGTCGCGCTTCAACAAAATCAACAAATCGCATTGTTGTTGGCCGTGACGCCCGAGTTTCAGGCCCTATCGTGCGCGACTTGGTTTGCGCTACGCTCACAGCAATGGGGTTCGACGTTGTTGATATCGACTTGGCTTCTACTCCCACAACCGAAATCGCTGTTGTGGAAGAAAACGCTTGCGGCGGTATCATCCTTACCGCATCGCACAATCCCGCTCAATGGAACGCTCTCAAACTTCTTAACGAGAATGGCGAATTTCTCAACGACGCAGAAGGAAAAGAAGTGCTTCGCATAGCCGAATCTGGCGAGATTGATTTCGCATCGGTAGAAAATCTCGGAAAGATCTATACGAATAACACCTACGACGATAAGCATATCGAAAAAGTTCTAAGCCTTAAGGTCGTTGACAAAGAAGCTATTGAAAAAGCCGATTTCACAGTGGCCATTGATGCTGTCAACTCTGTGGGCGGAGTGGTTATTCCCAAACTGCTTAAGGCACTCGGCGTGAAAAACATCATTGAGTTGAACTGCGAGGCTACAGGTAAGTTCGCTCATACTCCAGAGCCTATCCCAGAAAACCTCACCGGCATCTCCGAGCTGATGAAGAATTCGAAAGCCGATGTGGGCTTCGTGGTCGATCCAGATGTCGACCGTCTCGCGATCGTGATGGAAAATGGCGAGATGTTTGTTGAGGAATACACCCTTGTATCAGTTGCCGATTATATCCTCGGTATCACTCCCGGAAGCACCGTTTCAAACCTCAGCTCTTCGCGCGCGCTTCGCGATGTGTCGNCAAAGCATGGCTGTGAATANAANGCGGCTGCTGTCGGAGAGGTAAACGTGGTGGCTANGATGAAAGAGACGGGTGCTGTTATCGGCGGTGNGGGNAACGGTGGTGTGATTTACCCCGAATCACACTATGGTCGCGACGCTCTCGTCGGTGTTGCGATTTTCCTTTCGCTGCTTGCCAAGTCGGGTAAGAAAGTGTCGGAGCTTCGCAAGACCTACCCTCGGTATGAAATCGTGAAGAACAAGATACAGCTTACCCCTGATCTCGACGTCGACGCTATTCTTGCTTCAGTCAAGGAGAAATTCGCCGATGAGAAGATTACTGATATCGACGGCGTCAAGATTGATTTCATAGACTCGTGGGTGCATCTTCGCAAGTCAAATACCGAGCCTATCATACGTATTTACGCCGAGGCTGCCGATGCCGAGAAAGCTCAGCAACTCGTCGACCAGATTAAAGCCGTTATCAAGGAAATCACCTCTAAGTAAATTTTCGCTGAACGATAAAAACGAGTTGCAGGCAAAGATTACATTGCTTGCAACTCTAATTTGAAATCGTTGCAACCTTTAGCGTGCGCTATTCACGCTGCTAAATAATTCGAGCTTACTCTCAATCCGCGAATATTTTGTCAAAAACTCTTCTAAAAAAAACGTTAGCCCAATTTTCAGAAAATCAGCTCCGCGAGTTGATTACTGAAATGTATGATAACCGCAAGGACGTAAAGGAATACCTTAATTTTTATCTCAATCCCGATTCCAAGGCGCTTTCAGAGAAATGCATTAAACCCATTGTTAAGGAATTTCAGCGTACCAAGTATAGTGACTCTAAGGCGCGTATCACTCACGTTTCGGCTGCTATCAAATATTTCGAGAGTTTTTCGCCTGATCCCGAATATGCTCGCGAATTCTACTTCTCGACAATTTTAATCGCTCTTAACGCCAACAAGTATTATTGGTTTACCGAAAGATTGATTATCGGTTTAAGCGAAAAAGTCGTCAAACGCTATCTTGAAATGTGCGATGCTAATTTCATGCTCGACAAGGGTATCCGTAGGCTGCTCGACTCCGCTGAGCCATTAAAGAAGATAAGCGGTTTCGCTCGGGAAATCAGCAATGTAGTTTACCAGTATCTTGAAAACAAGGCCCTTTGAATTATATAGATTCTCGCGATGAAAAAGAAATTTTGGATATTATTCCTGTCAGGCATTACGCTATCTGCCGCGTTAGCTCAGACGCCCAGTAAGCTCGAAGCGCCAAAATCCACAAAAAAAGCTGCCGAAGTGGCTCCTTCATACGCATGGAAATATCTTCCTCCGCTTGGACAAAGAGAAGAAGCCACAATCGACACGCTTTATCAGGATTATTCACTTCGTTTCGTCCCGGCAACCCAAAGCCCCGCATGGGTCACAACAGGTAACTACGGCGCTCCGGCAGAGAATCTGATTTATTTTCATCGCCCGATCGCATCTGATTTCTATTTCCGCGACGCGATAGCCCATTGGGTACCCTCGACCGAGAAAATAACATTTTACAACACGCGCATTCCGATGACTCTCGTCGGCTATAACTTTGGTGGAGGTAAAGAAACAGGTCAGGACGTGCTCTCGGTAGATTTCTCGGGCAACGCCAACGCCCGCACTCAGGTAGGAGTGATGCTTGATTACCTTTATTCCAAAGGCTCATATAATTATCAGGCAATGAAGGATCTGACGTGGGGATTCTCCGGATCTTACACGGGTGAACGCTATCAATTTCAAGGCTTCTTCTATCATTTCAATCTTCTTAATAAAGAAAACGGCGGTATAACCGACGACCTATACATAACCGACCCTGCTGAAATTCAGGGCGGCTCCACAAGTGTCAATTACAAAACCATTCCGACTCGACTCTCCGCTTCCCACAACCGCAATGTAGGCGCCCGACTGATGCTTAATAACCGATACTCGTTGGGTTTCTATAAAGAAGTCGAAGCAGAGGATACCATCATTTCAGAGTTCGTCCCGGTTACTTCCTTCACATGGACTCTCGATTATGCCTCAGCTCGCCATACTTTCCGCAACACTAATACTGCGCAAGATGCCGATTTCTGGTCAACTCGCTATCTTTCGCTCGACGGCACCAACGATAAATCGTCCTACTGGAGTTTGCGAAACACATTCGGAGTTTCGCTTCTCGAAGGTTTTAACAAATACGCAAAAGCCGGACTGTCGGTTTTTCTCGCTCATGAATTCCGTTCCTACACTCAGCCGCTCGACACCCTCGACCGCACCCAACCGCTCCCCGAAGGCTTAACAGAGCTTCCGTTCTCCCCATTTAAGCAGAAAGCCAATCAAAATCTGCTTTACGTGGGCGCTGAGTTAATCAAGAGTCAAGGAAAGATCCTGAATTATCGGGCTACGGGCGAACTTGGCTTGATAGGGGAGTCGGCTGGCGAAATAAAGCTCAATGGCGACATTTCCACTCATATCCCGTTGCTTGGCGATACAGTTTCCGTCACAGCCTACGCCCAGTTCTCCAACCTCTCTGTGCCGTATTTATTGAAGCATTACGTATCCAACCATTTTGCGTGGGATAACGATTTCGGCAAGACACGCCGCCTGAGACTTGGAGGAGAACTACAAATACCGTGGACTAAAACCGCTATCAACGTAGGTGTCGAGAACGTTCAGAATCTGGTTTATTTCAACGGCGACGCTATGCCGGCACAGGCCGGGTCGTCAGTCCAGATTCTATCTGCAACTATCCGCCAGAATTTCCGATATCGCGGTCTTGGTTGGGAAAACACGCTGATTTATCAGACTTCATCGGCCGACGAAGTTGTGCCGCTGCCTAAATTCGCCTTCAATTCAAATCTCTACGTAACGTTCCGCATCGCCCGCGTTTTCCACGTTCAGGTCGGCGTTGATTGCACGTACTACACTCGCTACCATGCGGTCAACTATCAGCCCGCCACTATGGCATTCTATAATCAGCGTGAAGTGAAACTCGGCAATTATCCTTACATGAACGCTTACATCAACATGAAGCTATCAAAGACTCGCTTTTTCGTGATGATGTCACACGTAAATCAGGGGTTGTTCGGCGGCAATGACTTCTTCTCAATGCCCCATTATCCGCTCAACCCCCGCCGACTCCAGATGGGGCTTTCGGTAGATTTCGCCAATTAATAACTTTACTGTTCGGCGGCGTGCTCTTCGGCCTTAATCTCATTCCAGATCGCATCCATCTCTTCGAGCGACATATCCTTTAACGTCTTTCCCGCCTCTTTTGCTCGGCGCTCAACCTCTGTGAAGCGTCTGATGAATTTCTTGTTGGTCAATTCAAGGGCTGTGTCGGGATGAATACCGTATTTTCTGCCGGCGTTAACTATGCTGAACAGCAGATCGCCGAACTCTTCTTGCTTCTTAGTGGCATTGCCGCCGCGCAGTTCGGCTTCAAACTCCGATATTTCTTCCTTTACTTTGGCCCAAACGTCGTCGGGATTATCCCAATCAAAGCNTACGTTGGCCGCTTTTTCCTGCACTCGATATGCCTTAATCAATGGAGGGAGNGANGCCGGCACGCCCGACAAAACTGTCTTATTGCCACCTTTCTCCTTAAGCNTGATTTGCTCCCAATTAAGTTCCACTTGGTGCGCATTTTCAGCTTTTACTTCGCCAAACACGTGAGGATGACGGAATATAAGTTTGGAGTTTAGGGCATCTGCCACATCAGTTATGTCGAATAGGCCTTTCTCTTCGCCTATCTTGGAGTAAAAAAGTATGTGAAGGAGCACGTCACCGAGTTCCTTTTTGATGTTGGGATTATCCTCGTTTATAAGCGCGTCGGAGAGCTCATAAACTTCCTCAATAGTGTTTGGGCGAAGCGATTCATTGGTTTGCTTGCGGTCCCAGGGGCATTTTACGCGAAGCTCGTCGAGCGTGTCTATAACTCGGCCTAACGCTTCTATTTTTTCTTCTCTTGTGTGCATAATTTGTCGTTATAAAAAAGCTACGGCCAAGTGTAGTTGGCCGCAGCTTTTGTGGTGGGTATTATTATTTCTTGTAATTGTCGATTCCCTTTGTGAGGAATTCCATGAATTTCGGAATACTTTCGTCGTAGTGCGACGGCTCTGACAGGGGATAGCCTTCGTTGTCGAGAATGACGTAGGTAGGTTGTGAATTTTCACCGAATTTATGAGTCTGGAGGTATGTCCATTTCTCTCCTTCGGTTGTGAGGGTTTTCTTGTTACCCTTGTCGTCGACTACTACCATCGGCTCTTTCAACGGCTTGCGGTCGTCGACCATGAGTTTTACGAACACAAAGTTGTCATTGATGAGCGATGCGACGCCTTCGTCCTCAAAGACGGCCACTTCCATCTTGCGGCAGTTAACGCAACCGAATCCTGAGAAATCGACCAACACTGGCTTGCCCTCAGAGGCGGCGATGCGCATAGCTTCGTCGTAATCGGTATATTCTTTGTATTCGTTTTCTGTCACATGGAGGTTGAAATCCTGAGTTGATGTCGGAGGCACAAATGCGCTTGTCACCTTTAGCGGCGCGCCCCAAAGGCCCGGGAGGAGATAAACGGCAAACGAAAGCGGAACGATAGCGAGGATGAATCTGAACACGCTAACCTTTTCTACCTTATCATCGTGGGGGAACGTGATTTTGCCGAGGAGATACATTCCAAGCAATACAAACATTACGATCCACAGGGCAATGAACACTTCGCGGTCGAGCAGTCTCCAACCGTAAGCCATATCGGCGACCGAGAGGAATTTCAGCGAAAGGATAAGCTCAAGGAAGCCGAGAACTACTTTAACCGAGTTGAGCCAGCCGCCTGATTTGGGCATCTCTTGGAGCAGAGTCGGGAACATGGCAAACAGCGAGAAGGGGATAGCCAAGCCGAGCGAGAAGCCGAGCATTCCCATTGCCGGACCCATCAGATTGCCGTCGGAAACAGCTTCAACGAGAAGTGTGCCGATAATCGGGCCGGTGCATGAGAATGAAACGAGCACAAGCGTGAACGCCATGAAGAAAATGCTTATAAGTCCGGTGGTCTTTTCGGCGCGCGAGTCCATCGCGTTCGACCAGCTTTCGGGGAGTTTTATGTCAAACGCCCCGAAGAACGATACAGCGAAGATAACGAGGATAGCGAAGAAGATAATGTTGAACAGCGCGCTCGTAGACAATTCGTTGAGCATACCAGGGCCGAATATTACGGTGATAAGTAGGCCAAGAACAACGTAAATTACAACGATTGAGAAACCGTAGATAAGAGCATCGGTGCTAAACACGAATTTCTTCTTGATTTTCTTGCCGTTAGCGTCGCGTTTTGTTCCGCTCTTCTTAAGGAAGAAGCTTATGGTCATAGGTATGAGGGGCCAAACGCAGGGTGTAAGCAACGCGGCGAGACCGCCTAAGAATCCCATGAGCAGGATTGTCCAGTAAGATGACTCGGCTGTCGACGATTGCTTCATCTCGGTCGGCTCCCACCATGTGGGATTATCACTTTGGCTGGCAGTGGCCGAAATGGAATCGAGTGCCGCGACCGTGCCGTCAATGCCGTCAGTGTTATTGGTTAAGGTGTCGCCGGGATTTGTCGCTTCTGAATCCTGAGCGGCAGTGTCGGCTTCGTTTTGCTTCTGGTCGGCTGCTGTTTCGGCTGCATCCTGTGTCGGAGTTCCGGACGGAAGCCCTGCCTGAGCGTAAACGGCCTCTGCCTGAAGTTTTTTTGATTCGGGCGCGGTGCAAGAGTCGTCGTTGCACGCTTGCCACGACACGTTGGCCACAAGTTTGTGGTTTTGCTTGTCGGTGATTTCAAAAGGGATAGTGAAAGTAACGGTGCCTTCCCAATATTTCTGAGTGATTTTAAGCACGTCGTCGTAATGCGAAGTCGCGGCTTTTGAGGGTTTCGGTGAGCCGAGAATCTTTACTCCCGGCTGCTCGGCCACTCCGATGACGAGCGGATTGTAGTCGTCGCCGTCAAATGAATAGAAGTGATATCCCGGTGAGTTCACCGCCGTGAGGACCAGGTTGCCCGAAGTGGCTGTTGTCATGTCAGCCTTCATGGTCCATTTCACCACGCCTTGCGCCGACGCGGCCATCGCCGTTATCATGACGATGATAAGCAGATACAATTTTTTGAAATTGCTCATAGTCGAAATGTAAGCTGTATTTATGGTATTAATATTATGCTATTACTGCGGTTTATTGCCGCGATAGTAGAGTTCGCGTTGCCGCGAATCATGGCAAAGTTAATGATTTTACAACTATATATCGCTAATTTTTTCCTTAATATTTAATAATTATACGCTATTTTTAATCATAGTGGCGGATATGAGCTCCAAAATCGCCGAAAACGCGGATTTTTGTGGCCGAAATTGTGATTTTTTGATGAAATTTCGTAACTTTGCAAGGATTTATGTAATATCAGATAGATGGAGAATAAGAAAATATTGTACATAGCTCAGGAGATCGCGCCATATCTTCCTGATTCTGATTTGTCCACATTATGCCNCAATNTTCCTCAGCNCATACAGGANAAAGGTTTTGAAGTNNNCACGTTCNTGCCCAAATACGNGACTATNAATGAGCGTCGCAATCAGTTGCATGAGGTGATTCGCCTCTCAGGCATGAATATCATTATCGATGACACCGATCATCAGCTCATCATCAAGGTCGCCACTCTGCTCCCATCGAGAATGCAGGTTTATTTCATCGACAACGAGGACTATTTCCAGCATCACGCCGTATCCGACATAGAGATTCGCGAGACCCCCGACGACAATGACGAGCGAAGCATGTTCTTCGTCAGAGGCGTTATTGAGACCGTCAAGAAACTCCGTTGGGAACCTTCGATCATCAATATCTCAGGATGGGTAGGAGCCCTCGCGCCGATTTATCTCAAGCGCATCTACAACGAAGACCCGTCGTTCAGAAATTCTAAAATCGTGGTGTCGCTTCTCAAGGATGGCTTTGACGGCGGTTTCGATCCCCGATTTGTCGAGAAGCTCGCGCAGGACGGATTTGCCGACGGCGAGCTTGACGCTCTCGCGAAAGAGCCTGTCGATTACAAGACCCTTATGAAGTTTGCCATCTCTCACGCCGACGCGGTTGTCGAGGCTATGCCCGGCGCCGATCCTGAGCTTATCGAATACGCTAAGAACTCAGGCCTGCCTTTCATGGCATACACCGGCGAGGAAGATGCCGCAGCATATATTGACTTCTACAAATCATTATGAAAAGATTCAGAATTATCGCCTCGACGGCAGTAGCTGCCACAGCAATGCTTCTCGCCGCCTGCGATGATAATAACGAGAATATCGGATCTTCGTTAGTTCAAACCGATAGCAANGTGGTTATCGNGAGCGACTTCAAGCTTGAGNGCGAAACGCAGCTTAATANNCGNATACAGNCGCGCACTATCACNCAGCTGNTCGGCTCTATCGANGCGACTGACTATGGATGCCTCTCGGCCGATTTCGTTACCCAGTTCATGCCGGCCGCGAAACTCGACTCGCTTTTGAAGTCCAGAGAGCAGCTCGACTCCATTAAGCTCCTTATGATGTTCAATAAGGGCTCATTTGTGGGTGACTCTGTTGTGCCGATGGGAGTTGAAGTGTACCGCCTGAACAAGCAGCTGCAGGCTCCTATTTTCTCCGACTTCAATCCGGCGGATTATTACGACTCGTCGTCTCCGATAGGGGAGAAGGTATATGGTGCCAGCAACCTATCCTACTGGGGAGATAACACTGATACGTACAATGCGATTTATGTGAACCTCCCTAAGCAGATGGGCATCGATCTCTTCGACCTATATACCACCAACCCCTCGGTAGTATTGTCGCNCACCTCGTTCGCTCAATATTTCCCTGGTNTTTACGTGAAAAATTGNTATGGGTCAGGGCGTGTAACCAAAATCGNAGNCACAGNTGTNGAGCTTTTCTTTCACTACAACACCATCAACGCAGCCGGAAACGACACGATTTTATCCACATCGACTATACTCCTTCAGGCCACTCCAGAGATTATCACCAACAACAATATCACCTATCGTACGTCGGAGAACATACGCCAGCGTATCGCTAATGGGCAGCAGCTTGTGGTCGCCCCAGCCGGCTACGATGTCGAAATCAAATTCCCGATCGAGGAAATCATTAGCTACTACAAAGAGCACAAAGGAATGTTGTCGGTGATCAACACGTTGTCAATGTCAATCCCCGTCGAGAAGATTTCTAACGCCTACGGTATTGAGCCTCCCAAATACCTCCTGATGGTAAAGAAGAGCGAGCGTCAGAAATTCTTCGAGAACTCTGAGATTACAGACAATGTAAATTCGTTTTACGCCGAGTATAGCACCGCAAGCAATGCTTACAACTTCTCTGCGTTCCGTCAATATCTCCTCGACGCGCTCGCTAAGATTGACAAGGGTGAAACGCTCGACCCCGCCGATTACACCTTCCTTCTCACTCCCGTGAGCATTGAGACCGAGACAGTCAGCGGTTATTACCAGAACACGACTGTAGTTAAATCAATTGCCCCGTATATCGACGGCCCCGCTATGGCCCGACTTATGCTTGACAAAGCCGACATTCAGTTCACTTTCACCAATCAGTCGTCAAAATAGTCGTTAAGTAGCATAATAACTCTAACAGATACAAGGATGTGCACACTCGAAAATCGAACTGCACATCCTTTTTTTCGCTGTTGATGAAAATTATTAGACCAAAACTGCGATATTCCAAAAAAAATCATTACCTTTGCATACACATTCGTAAAACATACATATTTTCAAGCCGCAATAGCTCAGTCGGTAGAGCATTTCATTCGTAACGAAAAGGTCGTGGGTTCGAGTCCCACTCGCGGCTCCTGTAAATCAATAGGCTGTTAACAGAAATTTTAACAGCCTATTGATTAATTACTATCGAATCGAAGATACTTACTCGTTGGTAAAGGTGAAGTTGACCTCGATAAATTCCCTCCCTGTTTCCTTTAAATAGCTTCGCATCGCTGCCTTTACCTTGACCCCCGCCTCAAACCGTTGCTGCGGTTTGGTTTTTTATAACATAGAGCTTCCAACGTTTACAAGCTCTACACACGCCACGCAGAAAGTTTGCTGTCATTTGTGGCGATGATTTGGAAAATCGCTAAAGTTTTCATAACTTTACATTGTTTTTATAATTCTTTGCATTGAAATTAAATTTAATTAATTGCTCGCTTATTATTCTGAGAAGATGAACGGCGGGCTTTTCGTTTCATCTCCCTTTGTTTTACATTACAAAGATGGGGTCGAGTTCCACTCGCGACTCCTGTAAATCAAGAGGCTGTTAACAATTTCCGTTAACAGCCTCTTGATTTAATATTAACGAAGCAAAGTCGCTTACTCGCTGGTAAAGGTGAAGTNCNNCTCGATAAATTCCCTTCCTGTTTCCTTGAAAGACGTGCNCCCNAAGCTATTACGGTCGACCGCCTCCTCCTGGGCCGGTGCTTCCGCCGGTGAGGCGAGCGGTAGATGTGGTCGAAGTAGTGCCTGAAACTATGGTATAGGTTTTTCCGCTTACCATCTCAGGGGTGCTGATCAGTAGCGACGAGCCTCCAGAGCCTCCCCATCCCCAATTCCAGCCCCCGCCGGGAGCGCGGNTNGCGGTGCTGNTNCCATATTTTGCGGAGGNTCTCAAATGAGGNCAANACNGNGTCCCCATCCTTTATCGATACGGTCGATCCTGCGGTTACGGCTTGTGTGAGGATTACGTATGCCTGAGTTGAAGCTGAGTTTGAGGGCGCTGAGTTGCCACCTCCGGCTGCAAGCATTGTTCCGCCGGTGATATATATGGCATAATTATCGCCAGCGTCAAAACCTTGCTCACGGCTCGATGCGCCTATTACGGTTATGCGGCCTCCTGCGACATAAATATTGCCGTTGGAGTCGATAGCGTCGCCGGTTCCGGTGGTGACAATGATTTCGCCGCCGTTGATGTAGGTGTGGCTTGTAGAGTTTGTGCCGTCTTCATATGCGCGAATCACGATTTTACCGCCATTGATTGTCAGCGTTTTCTTGCTTTCCAATCCTTCGCCGCCATTACCCTTGGTCTCGATAGTAAAATCTCCGTCGTCGATTACGATGTCGCCGTCTACCTTTATGCCTTTGGGCGATGATTTGTAGTCCGACTTTATGTTGTCGGCATTTCCGGTATAGTTATTGTTGATTATGCCGTTGACATAAGCCATCATTCCGCCGTAGGTGGATATATCGAACGTGCCGCCCGATATGTTGCAGTCGCCGTCAATGCTGATGCCTTTGCCTCCGCCGCCTGTAGCGGTGAGCGACAGCGACCCGCCGCTGATATCGAGATTTCCGTCAACGCCGATGCATGCCGATGCCTTGGTTTTGAGTTTGGTTGCATCCCATACACCGCCCCCTTCAACGCTTGCCGTGATATTGCCCTTGGTCATTACGAAATTGCCGTCGGCTTTCAATGCTTTTGCCGCGTCGGCGGTCACTTGTATGTTGAGTGTTCCGCCATTGATGGTGATAGTGGCTGTATCCTCTGCCTCGCGATCGATTTCGTCCTTGTATGATACCTGGATGCCGTCGTCGCCCGTGCCGCTAATGTTCAGCTCTCCGCTTTCCATAAGGAAGTACTGGTTGCAGTTGATGCCATCTTTTACCGCAGAGTAAATATTAATCTTTGTATTCTTTAATTCAATGTACNNTNTGGCTGAAATCGCGTGCGNCTTATTTCCATATACNTTCAGCGTGCCTTTTTGCTTAAACTCAAGATGTCCCTTNCAATACAACGCCGCCTTCTGGCTACCGTATGTTCCGTCCGTTAGAGAATTGATTGTGTTCTCCTTTACGCGCACTGCCGTCCGCTTCCCGTTCTGGATGTCAATCGCCGCGCCTGCGGGATTTGTAAGCGTCAGGCCGTTCAGTTCAATGCTCGCTTTGAATGCGCCGTTAAGCGTAAACTCGCCGTCGTCGCAATTTCCCGACAATGTGTATGTTATCTCTCCGCATGTGTCGTCTGATACTTCGGCGCTTTGCGTCACGACCACGTGACCTCCATCTATAGCCACGTCAACATAGCGCGCAACGTTTCCGGCAACGGTCACGTTGGCCGCTCCGCTGCCGTAGACAATGCTTACAGTGTTGTCGGCAACCGGCTCCGATGTGGTGGAGATATTTGTAATATCGCTTAATTTGAAGACCTTATTAATAATTGTAAGCTCTGTGCTCCCGTTGAACATCATCTCACCGGTCTTAGCCGAATCGAAATGATAGTTCAGGTTACCGCAATTCACGTTGAGAGTCTGAGCATAAGCCGATGTCGCCGCGATAAAGCTCGCGATAACCGTTGAAAACGCTACAATATGTTTCATAAGTTAATCTTTACTTTAGATGTGAAACCATTTTCCGTTTTCAAGAGATAGATGCCGCCAGTGAGCGAAGAGCACGCCGCTGCCATTGAGTCATAGTCGCCGATATGCTTTCCGTCGGTAGTGAATATCGATACTCTCCCGGTAACATCCCCTTTTCCCAAAATCTCGTTGACGCTCGCTTGATTATTGTCAAACTCCATTGATGATAACGAGTTCAGTGATATTTTCACCGATTCGCCGTCGCCGGTCGCAATCATTTCCCCCTCGCTGAATGTGATGTTAAGGTCGGTAAGACCTACCGATTGCGTGTTGCCGTCAATTGTGCGGAACACCAATCTGCTGAATTCGGCATGAACGCCAATCGCCGTTATGACCGACGCCGCTAAAAGCAGATACTTTTTCATAAAAGTTGTTGTGTGAGATTGAATAAATTTACTTCGATTTCCTATAAAATGATTGCTTCATACTAATTTTCATTATTTACTTATAATGCAATATTCATGAAAATCCCATGCAAATATATGGATAATAGTTAGATTTCGTAACCGAGGATTTGGTTAAAAAAATAAAAAAACTCATGATATTCGGGAGAAATCATGAGTTGAAAGGGGTATTTGATTCAACTATCGCCCCATTGAATATTGCTGGTCGGCGAGTTCGCGAAGGAAGAGGCGGGCGCACATCTCTGCATCGTCGCCGGCGCGGTGATGTTCCCCCTGCGGTATGTTTAGCCGACTGCATAAAGCGTCGAGCGAGTTGTGACTGAAGCAATACAATCTCCTGGCAGTTGAAAGCGAGCAAAACCATTTTATTGGTGGCAGATGAAGATGATGCAACCTTGCTGCCTGTTCGAGACAGCTTCGGTCGAAAGGGGAGTTGTGGGCCACGAAGGTGTCAAATTCGTCGAGATACGTTCGCTCTATTTCCTCCCACACTTCCGCGAAATCAGGGGCGTCTTCCGTGTCTTGTGGTCTTATGCCATGCACCTTAATATTCCAGTAGCTGTATCGGTTGTCCTCAGGCCTTACGAGCCACGACTTTGTCTCGACCACTTCGCCTTCGCGCACCACGCAGATTCCCACTTCGCAGATCGAGCTGCGCTGCGACGTCGCGGTTTCAAAATCTATCGCTATGAAATTAATGTGTTTAAGCATAATCAGAATTCAAGGGTGAGACGCACGTTGATTTGGCGGCGTGTCAGATAGTTGGGCACGGCATACTGGATATTGTTGACATCCGTTACCCAGTAGTATGAGCTTACGTTGGAGATGTCGAGCAGGTTGAAAACATCGAGTCCGAGCCATGCAGATTTAAACCATTTGTGCATTCCCGCGCGCGACTGATTCGGCTCAAGGGGCGAAAGTAGGGCATACTGAAAGCCTACGTCTATGCGCTTGTAAGCCGGCGCTCTGAAGTAACCCTCGTCGCGCGAGGTATGAGGAGCGGTAGTGGGCAATCCGTCAGAGAATATGCCCCTTAGGCTGAATTTGAGCTTCGGTATTTTTGGAAAGTAATCTGTGAAGAAGAGGGNGAATGAATATCGCTGGTCGGTAGNNCGCGGAACGTTGACCCCNTTGAGATTCTCCGAANTCTTCATAAGCGAGANGCTCACCCAGGAGTCGGTGCCTGGCACGAATTGCCCGAACAGCTTCATGTCGAGACCGTAGGTANAACCANTGGTCTGATTCACACCTGAATATACGATCTTCAGGTTGTCGATCTCGTAGGGTATAANATTANTCAGCTTCTTATAGTAGAGCTCAGCTGAGAATTTAAACGGTCTATTCATGGCCCTGAACGTATAGTCCGACCCGAAGATGAAGTGAAGACTCTGTTCCGATTTGATATCCTTATTCAGCACTATGGTCTCGTTGCCGAGCTCATCGGCGATAGGCTGGCGATATTCTTTATAGAAAGGCTGCTGATAGTAGAGTCCGGTGGCGAATCTGAACGTAAGATTCGGGTTACGGTCGGGAAGATACGCCGCACTCACGCGGGGACTTATCAGTGACTCTTTGTTGAACGACCAGTAAGAGTATCTCAAACCGCCGTTAAACACCCATAAGCCTTTGCTTGTGCGCAGTTTGTATGCGTCCTGCAGATATATTGCGAATCGCCCCGACGTTACGTCCTGGCGCGATGTCGAGCTGTAAATCATCTCTATCGCGTCGGGGTTGGTCGGGAGGGTGAAACCAGCCGAGTCGCGGAGCTCCCACTCGCGCGAACGCTCGTATATCTTCTGACTCTTGAAATCGAAACCATAAGTGAAATTATGGTTTTTAAGCGACGTATGGCCCTTTAGCCCGATGCCTATTACCGACATTTTCAACCTGTTGCGGGCGTGTTCATGGTAACGACCCACTCCAAGCTCGCCGCCGATAGCGTTATCGGGGTTGCCCGAGCCAGTCGTTCCCGCCTGGTCAAGCCAATATTCTCCGGATATGTCGTAGCTAACAAGCTCGTTGGTCAGATAGCCCGAGGTGGTGAGAGTGAAGAATGAGCTTTCCGATGCGCGGTAATCGAAATTAATCGCGCCGAAATATGTCTCAAACCTGTCTTTCTCCTGACCGTCGAAATATACCTTAAACTGCTTCGCGTCCTCCGATGTTCCGAAATTGGTTTGGCGGCTCGTCGGCGTGAAGTTGTAATTGTTTACGGCGATATTTCCTAAAAACGATACTTTAAACTTTCTGTTTACTTTATATACGAGATTTGCCTGGTAGTCAAGAAAATTAGGATTATACTCTCCCTTCGTGTCCATGGAGCTGAGGAGCGAGGAGTTGCGTTTATAGCGAAATCCCTGGAGCGATGAGAAATGTTTTGAATTCGTGCCGAGCGATGCGCTGAATCCCATGAGCGAGGCCGACAATGAGCCTTCAAATGCCTCTGGCTCGCGGTACTTTATGTCGAGCACCGACGACATCTTGTCGGTGTATTCAGCAGGGTAGCCTCCAGTCGAGAAGCCGATCGCGCCGACAAGGTCGGGGTTGATGATACTTAATCCCTCCTGTTGGCCTGAACTGACAAGCTGCGGGCGATAGACCTCAGTTCCGTTGATGTAAACCGAGTTCTCGTCGTAGGTGCCCCCTCTTACCGAGTATTGGCTCGACATTTCGTTAGATGAATTCACGCCTGCCATTGTGGCGAGCATCGCCTCCACGCTGCCGCCGCTCGCGTCGGGCGAAAGCCTTACGTTGCTCGCGTCGATGCTTTGCATCTGACCCGACTGCTTGCGGAAGTCCGTCACCTCAACTTCGCCCATTTCGTAGGTTTGCGGCATCATTTTGATATTGAGCGTGACGTTTGCGTCAGGGTTGATTAGCTGACGTTTAACCTCTTTATAACCGATGCAGGTGTATATCACGTTGATCGTGTCGCGGGGGGGCACGCTGAGCGAGTACTCGCCGTTAAGCCCCGAGGTCGCGCCTATGGCGGTGCCGGCTATGCGTATGGTCGCGAATTCGAGCGCGTTATCCTTTTCGTCGATAATTTTGCCGCGGATAGTGGTCTGCGAGAAAGCGGCGACGAACGTAAAGAGGAGTATAAGCGTTGTAATATATGATTTTATCATTATGGATTCTTCTTTGTTATACATTTAACGATAAATTAGCCGGAAAATTATGAACGATACACAAAAACCGATATATTTGCGCACGAAAACCAACTCACCCACGATGACACTCGTTGCATTTGATCTCGACGATACCCTCTACAAGGAGAGCGATTACGTGAAATCGGCATTGCTGCATATTGCCGGTTTCCTCAGCTCTAAGTACCATTTGTCGGCCGAGCGGATTTTTGACCTGATGAGTCGTGATGGTGTCAATCCATTCGATGCTTTGTACAGTTTTCTTAATACTGAAAATATTGTTATTGAAGAAAATACATGCGATTTATTAAAGCTTTACCGTAATCATTTCCCCGACCTCTTATTGCCTGTCGAATCGAGAATCGCTTTAGAGCGGCTTATCGCGTCAGGCTATAGGTTGGCGATTATAACCGACGGCCGATCCGTTGGGCAAATGTATAAAATTCTCTCGCTCGGCCTTGACAGATTCGTTTCCCGACCGAATGTGTCGATTTCAGAGGAAATCGGGTGTGACAAGCACTCCGCTTTTCCGTTCGAGCGTATGATGAAGCGCAACCCCGACTGCGACTCCTTTATTTATGTTGGCGACAACCCTGAGAAGGATTTCATCTGGCCCAACCGATTGGGCTGGACTTCCGTGATGCTCCTTGACGCCGATAGCGTTAATATCCATTCGCAGCAACCTGATCGTTTGGATGAGAAATCGCGCGCTCAATATGAAATCAGATCTTTGGCCGAGCTTCCGACGCTTTTGCAAAAATTAAGACTCTAATGTGGCAAATATCAGTATTTTCGCGTAACTTTGTTGGTTGATTACGCATAGCAGGCTTCGCTTTCAAGCGATTCGCCCCGCTTTAATAACTGAATAATATTTTGGATTTCAAATTATCGTCACAATATCGCCCCACAGGCGACCAACCTCAAGCTATCGAGCAGTTAGTCAAGGGGTTTAGAGATGGTGTTCCGGCGCAAACACTCCTGGGTGTGACCGGTTCGGGTAAGACGTTCACCGTAGCCAACGTGATCGAGCAACTAAATCGCCCTACACTTATTCTCTCTCACAACAAAACCCTCGCGGCGCAGCTTTACAGCGAATTCAAGCAGTTTTTTCCTGAAAACTCGGTGCAGTATTTCGTGTCATATTACGATTATTACCAGCCTGAGGCATATATCCCCTCGGTCGATNAATATATNGAAAAAGANNTGATGATCAATNAGGAAATAGATCNTNTGCGCCNGTNTACTACCTCCGNGTTGNTTTCNNGCCGCAAGGATGTGATCGTCGTTTCGTCGGTCTCATGCATCTACGGCATGGGCAACCCTGAAGATTTCAACAGCAATACTATTGAAATCAAGGTAGGGCAAAAGATTGCGCGCAACGCCTTTCTCCGTCGACTTACCGACTCGCTCTACTCGCGCAACGAGGTTGACCTTGCCCGCGGCACATTCCGCGTCAAAGGCGATACCGTCGAGATACGCCTCGCCTACGAAGAGATTATACTCCGCGTGATTTTCTGGGGCGACGAAATCGAGTCGATTACCACTCTGCATCCCGTAGATAACGTCAGCCTCGGAAACCACGACCGCTTCAACATCTATCCCGCCAATCTCTTTGTGACTACTAAGGAGCGCGCCGCTACCGCATTGGCTCAGATGGAGGTTGATCTCGGCACCTATGTTAATCAATTCAATCTTGAAGGTAAGCCCCTTGAGGCTAACCGCCTCTATGAGCGCACCACCTACGACATCGAGATGATACGCGAGATCGGCCACTGCCCCGGCATCGAAAATTATTCCCGCTATTTTGATGGCCGCCAGCCTGGTATGCGTCCTTTCTGTCTCCTCGACTATTTCCCGAAGGATTTTCTTACCGTCATAGATGAGAGCCATGTCACGATGCCTCAGATCAGGGCAATGTATGGCGGCGACTTGTCGCGCAAGCAGAATCTCGTCGACTACGGTTTCCGTCTCCCTTCAGCTCTCGACAATAGGCCGCTCCGCTTTCAGGAGTTCGAATCGCTCACTAATCAGATGCTCTACGTCAGCGCGACCCCTGCCGACTACGAGCTTGAGAGGTCGGAGGGCGTGGTAGTTGAGCAGATTATACGCCCGACCGGACTTCTCGACCCCAATATCATCGTCCGCCCGTCGCTCAATCAGATCGACAATCTCATGGAGGAAATCGAGGTGCGCCGCAGCCGCGGAGAGCGAGTGCTTGTCACGACTCTTACCAAGCGAATGGCAGAGGAACTTAACGAGTATCTTACGAAAATGGATGTCAAGACTGCCTACATCCACTCCGATGTCGACACTCTCGACCGTATCCGTATTCTCGACGACCTCCGGGCCGGCACCTACGATGTGCTTATCGGTGTCAATCTTCTGCGTGAAGGTCTTGACTTGCCCGAAGTATCGCTTGTGGCTATCCTCGACGCCGACAAGGAGGGTTTCCTGCGCTCCCACCGTTCGCTTACCCAGACAGTTGGCCGAGCCGCCCGTAATGTTAACGGAACGGTCATCATGTATGCCGACAAAATCACTGACTCCATGCAGCAGACTATCGACGAGACCAATCGTCGCCGCTCTATTCAGCTCGCCTACAACGAGGAGCACGGAATCACCCCCCAGGCTATCATCAAGGCCCGCAACCGCATGGTCGGCCTCGATTCCGAGGATGCGGCCCCGTCGACCCGACAGCCCGCTACGCAGCGAGGAAAAGCCCCAGCGACTCCGCGCCCATATGCCGAAAATATCGATATGCGCCACGCCGACATCGCTGCCGACCCTGTTGTGCCCTATATGAGTAAAAACGAATTAGAGGCGCTTATCCGTAAGCTGACCAATGATATGAAAGCCGCGGCAAAGCGTATGGAATTTATCGAAGCCGCCCGTCTCCGCGACGAAATCGTGAAGTTGCAGGACAAAATATCATAATATCTTAGCAGTACAAATGGTGAATGATATAACGAAATATCTCCCTACCTCGGTCAAGGAGATGAAAGCCCTCGGTTGGGATCACGTCGACGTGGTTCTCTTCACCGGCGACGCCTACGTCGACCACCCCTCGTTTGCCGCGGCGGTTCTCGGTCGTGTCCTTCAGGCTCATGGCTACAACGTCGCCATTGTGCCTCAACCCAACTGGCAGGACGATCTCCGCGATTTCCGCAAATTTGGAGCGCCCAGGCTCTTTTTCGGAGTCTCGGCCGGAGCGATGGATTCGATGGTCAATCACTATACAGCCAATCGTCGCCGTCGCAGCGACGATGCATATACTCCCGATGCACGCCATGGTATGCGCCCCGATTACCCTACGATAGTTTACACCAATATTCTCCGCGATCTTTTCCCCGCTACCCCGATTATTATCGGCGGTATTGAGGCGTCGATGCGTCGGCTTAGCCACTACGACTATTGGCAGGATCGACTCCGTCCCTCTATTCTCGTCGACTCAAAAGCCGATTTGCTTGTTTACGGTATGGGTGAGAAGCCAATAGTCGCTATTGCCGACTATCTCGCTGCCGGAGGCGACATATCCCATCTTACCGACCTGCCGCAGACCGCGTTGTGGCAACCCCTCTCTTCGCTCCCCGCTGAGAATGGTCAAGACAACATTATCCTTAACTCATGGGAGAAATGCTTAGGGTCGAAAAAGGCCCAGGCGCAAAATTTCCGCCATATCGAGGAGCAATCCAACCGCATGAAGGGTGCGACCCTATGGCAACCCACGCTCGATCGTGTAATTAAGGTCAATCCTATGTATCCGCCGATGACAACGACCGAGATCGACGCGTCGTTTGATCTCCCTTATACCCGATTACCGCATCCCCGCTATAAGAATAAGCGTATCCCTGCTTATGAGATGATCCGACACTCGGTTAATCTTCATCGCGGATGCTTTGGCGGATGCGCTTTCTGCACCATTTCGGCTCATCAAGGCAAATTTATCGCCTCTCGTTCAAAGGAATCTATTCTTCGCGAAGTGCGCCAGGTGACTCAGATGCCCGACTTCAAGGGCTACATAAGCGACCTCGGCGGCCCCTCGGCTAATATGTATCGTCTTGGTGGCAAAAACCTGAAGATTTGCGAGAAATGCTCGCGTCCGAGCTGCCTGCATCCGAAGCCGTGCCCCAATCTCAACACCGACCATTCTCATCTTCTCGATATATATAACGCGGTCGACGCTCTGCCCGAGGTGAAGAAGTCATTTATCGGCAGCGGAGTGCGCTACGACCTCTCGATGCACTCTACCGGCGACCCCGATGTCGATAAAGTCAATCGTAAATATAATGAGCATCTGATCGAGCGCCATGTGTCAGGGCGTCTCAAAGTAGCTCCTGAGCACACTGAGGATCATGTGCTCAACCTTATGAGAAAACCATCATTCGACCAATTCTACGACTTCAAGAAGATATTCGACAATGTCAACCGCCGACATGGGCTCAACCAGCAGCTCATACCATACTTTATATCCTCTCATCCAGGTTGTAAGGAAATCGATATGGCCGAGTTGGCGGTCAAGACAAAGAAACTCAATATGCATCTTGAGCAAGTGCAGGATTTCACCCCTACGCCGATGACCCTCTCTACCGAAATTTACTACACAGGGATAAATCCCTACACGCTCGAAAAGGTCTTCACGGCCCGCCGCCCCGAGGATAAGCTCGCTCAGCGCAAATACTTCTTCTGGTATGACCGCAAGTATCACCGCGATATAGTGACGTCGCTGCGTCGGCTTCACCGCGAGGATCTCATCCGTATGCTCGGACTGAAATAACTAAATCTATCATAATAACCAACCAACATGAAAAAATCAATCGCTATCATGGCCTCAGCCGCGATTATCGCATCCTGCTCCTCGTCGGAGTCAAGCAACGACGCGAAGCTGATCGAACGACCCGACTACAAGAGTGAGACCGGGCTTTTCGACGACGAAGCTTTAGAAGCTCTCGGTAGAGTCTCTAATCCTCAGGTCAGCCCCGACGGCAAGAAAATCCTTTTCGGCATTTCTTACGAAAGCGTCGAGCAAAACAAGTCTAACAACGAGCTTTACCTCCTCGACGTCGAGGGTGGTGAACCTGAGCGTATCACCAAGACCCCCGGCTCTGAAAACAATGCGGTATGGTTCGACGGCGGAAAAAAAATCGCCTTCCTCGCCAAGGGTAAAGGCGAGGATGCCAAAACTCAGTTATGGGTCATGGATGCCGACGGCGACGACCGTAAGTGTATCTCCGACGTTGAGAATGGGGTAGAGGGCTTCCTTATCTCCCCAGATGAGAAGAAGGTGCTTATCATTTCTACGGTTAAGAATCCTGTCCTGAAGCAGCCTACCGATCTTTATGAGGATCTTCCGAAAGCCGACGCCCATATCGTCGACGACATGATGTTTAAGCATTGGGATACTTGGGTAAAAGATATTCCGCATCCTTTTGTCGCCGATTTCGACGACGATAAAGTGTCGAATCTCGTCGACGTGCTTGAGGGCGAGCCTTATGAGTCGCCTATGCTCCCCTGGGGCGGTGCGGAGTCATTCGCTTGGTCGCCCGACTCCAAGCAACTTATTTATGTATGCCGCAAAAAAGTAGGTAAGGAATATGCCGTTTCAACCAATTCCGACCTCTACTTATATGATGTAGCCACCAAAAACACCACTAATCTCACCGAGGGAATGATGGGTTACGACACAAATCCCGCTTATTCACCCGACGGCAAATACGTGGCATGGCTCTCAATGGAGCATGACGGCTACGAGTCAGACAAAAATCGTATCTTCATCATGGAAGCCGCTAATCCGGCCAATAAGACTGACCTCACCGTCGACTGGGATTACAGCGTCGACCAGATTGCTTGGTCGCCCGACTCCAAGGGTATCTACTTCATAGCTCCCTATCTCGGATGCCAGCCCATATTTAAGGTAGATGTGGCCACTAAAGAGGTCGCTACTATCGCCGACGGCGAGTGCGACTACGCGGCCCTTTGCCCTCTTGCCGACGGCTCGCTCATCACTATGCGCCATGCTATTACTTATCCCAACGAGATTTTCTCTGTCAAGGGCAACGAGATAAAGCAGCTTACCGCTGTCAATAAATCGATTTTAGATCAGTTGACTATGCCTTCTGTAGTTAAGGAGCTTGTGCCTACTACCGACGGCAAAGAGATGACCACATGGGTGGTTCTTCCTCCGAATTTCGACCCCAATAAGAAATATCCCGCATTGCTCTATTGTCAGGGCGGTCCTCAGCAGCCTGTCAGCCAATTCTGGAGCTACCGCTGGAATCTTGCCCTGATGGCCTCTAAGGGATATATCGTGATAGCTCCTAACCGCCGCGGCCTCCCCGGATTCGGGACTGAGTGGAACGCTCAGATTTCCAAAGACTATCCCGGACAGAACATGAAAGACTACCTCGCCGCAGTAGATTACATGAAAGAGAAACCCTATGTCGACGGTGATCATATCGGCGCTTGCGGAGCAAGCTACGGCGGCTTCTCCGTATACATGCTCGCTGGTATCCACGAAGGGCGTTTCGCCTGCCTCATAGCCCACGCCGGTATCTTCAATATGGAGTCGCAGTATCTCGAAACGGAGGAAATGTGGTTTGCCAACTGGGATATGGGTGGCGCTTATTGGGAAAAAGATAATGCCGCAGCGCAGCGCACCTTTGCCAATTCGCCCCACCGCTTTGTCGATCGATGGACCGCTCCTATACTTATCACTCACGGAGAATTTGACTACCGTATCCTCGCCTCGCAGGGCATGATGGCCTTCTCTGCCGCCCGACTCAATAATGTACCCGCCGAAATGGTGATTTTCCCCGGCGAAAACCACTGGATTCTCGCCCCGCAGAACGCTATTCTCTGGCAGCGCGTGTTCTTCCGCTGGCTCGACAAGTGGCTCAAGCCAGGCAGCGAAGCCTCGACCTCGTCAGCTCAATGATAACTCTTCAACCCGCCAAATTATAGTATTTTCATATATTGGCGGGTTGAAGTTGGAACAATCCGACCAAAATTTGCAACTAAATAATCCAAAAAACGAAAAATACGGCAAAAAACTTTGCATAATATAAAATAGTTGCGTAAATTTGCACTCGCTTTTAGTAGACCTAATCGGTTCCATGGCCGATTGATTTCCTTGAAGCTTCATTCACTCGGTTGAACACCGAAATATGTAGTTTAGAATAAAATAAAATCCGCATAGCAATGAAAAGAACATTCCAACCTTCCAATCGCAAGAGAGTTAACAAACACGGTTTCCGTGAAAGAATGAGCACTAAAGACGGCCGCAAGGTGCTTGCACGTCGTCGCGCTAAAGGCCGCAAATACCTCACCGTATCAAGCCGCATCGCAAGCAAATAATCACGGATTACCACGCAATAAACCTCTACAAGCCGGAAGCTCCGCTTCCGGCTTTTGTTGTACCCCTCTATCCCAAATAAGCTGCTTCTAAACCTCAGAGTGCATTTTGGGGGATTTTTTGAAAAAATTAATTTGCAAAAGGGGGTCAAAAATGTCGATGTTTTGTATTAGAGCCTGCCCCATAAAATATGTTAACGCTGAGGCCGCATATCTCGGAGGGATTTTGGAGGCGACGAGAGGGAGCAATGCCGTCGCATTGTGACCGAGCGACGGCTTCAAAAGCGCCCGAGAGATGCGAAACGGAGGTAATTTTCCGCGCAGCGGCACTTTAGTGGTATGTGAATCAATATTCTTTCCTTAACCCCAAACAAAAGCGCTGGCTCTCCTCATTCAGCGCGCGAATGAACATCAAGCAGAATATAAGACAATTAGAAGGTATAAAATATGTCTTGAAAACTGGCGGCCAATGGCGATTGCTGCCCGAGGGCTTCTGAAAATGGAAGAGCGTCTAACATCGCTTCAGGAGAATCAGTGAATCCGCAAGGTTCGTGATATTGCTGAAGAAGCTGCTCCGTAAGTTTCAACATGTCAGCGTTATACAGAGGGAGGTGATAATTACCATCGCCCCGGCCATCCATTGGCATATTCGTCCGTGTTCTTCAGTCGTGTACGTCGAGTACACTCCCTCATCACNCGAACAACTCTGCTCAATGGCTGACCGCNTNAGATTTNACAGATATTATGGGNCAGGCTCTNATAATACAAAACAGNCGCGAAAATGAAGGCCGCGGACATTTTAAAATCCGCAGCCTTTATGTCAGTTTTCAGTAAAATGGTTACTTTAACGCTGCAAGGGAGGCAAGAACATTGGCAAGTTTGCTCTCGCCGTCGGCCTTTTTCTTGCGCTCGTTCTCGACTACAGCGGCAGGAGCGCTGCTGACGAATCGCTCGTTGGAAAGCTTGGCGTTGACTCCTTTGAGGAATCCTTCGAGATGAGCTTTCTCTTTTTCGAGTCGGGCGATCTCAGCTGCGGTGTCAATCATGCCTGAGAGGGGAACGTTGAACTCCGAGGTACCAACCATGAACGAGGCGGCTGAAGCATCCTTATCGGCGTTCTCGTTGAGGGCGTCGATGTTGGCCAACTTGATTACCACCGAAGCGGGCGCGCCGAGAGTGCCACCCACGATATTGAGGGTCAAAGCCTCTTTGGGCGACAGATTCTTTGAAGCCCTGACCGCGCGAACGCCTGTGATAATCTCTTTTGCTCGCTCCATGGCCGAAATTACTTCGGCATCAACTGCCTTTGCTTCAGGAGTCATCGCGTACATGATCGACTCGCCTTCGCGACGTTCGGCCAGATGCTGCCACAGCTCCTCGGTGATAAACGGCATGAAGGGGTGGAGAAGGCGAAGAAGAGCGTCGAAATACGAGAGCGTTGCCTGATAGNTGGNCTTATCAATAGNCTGGCCATAGGTAGGCTTAATCATTTNGAGATACNACGACGAGAACTCATCCNAGAAGAGCTTNTACANTGCGGTAAGTGCTTCCGAAAGACGGAATTTGCCGTAAAGATCCTCGATTTCTATAATTGCCTCTGAGAGCTTGGCCTCAAACCACTTGACAGCTTCCTTAGCGGCTTCGGGCTGGGCGATAGCGTCATCAACGGTCCAGCCTTTCACGAGTCGGAACGCGTTCCAGATCTTGTTACAGAAGTTGCGGCCATTTTCGCAGAGCTTGTCGTCAAACATAATGTCGTTGCCTGCAGGGGCCGACATCATCATGCCCATGCGCACGCCGTCGGCTCCATAAGTGGCTATAAGGTCAAGGGGATCGGGCGAATTGCCGAGCTGCTTCGACATCTTTCGGCCGATTTTATCGCGAACGATACCGGTGAAATAAACCGAACCAAATGGTTTTTCATTTATGAATTCGTATCCCGCGATAATCATACGGGCTACCCAGAAGAAGATGATGTCGGGGCCTGTGACAAGGTCGCTTGTGGGATAGTAATACTTGATTTCCTCGTTGCCGGGATCAAGGATGCCGTTAAAGAGGGAGATAGGCCATAGCCATGAGCTAAACCAGGTGTCGAGGCAGTCGCTCTCGCGGCGAAGATCAGATAGCTGAAGGTCGGGGTTACCTGTCTTCTCGCGGGCCAATTCAAGAGCCTGCTCCTCGGTCTCGGCAACAACGTAGCCGCCTTCGGGAAGATACCATGCGGGGATATTATGGCCCCACCAGAGCTGACGGCTGATACACCAGTCCTTAGTGTCAGTCATCCAGTGGCGATAAGTGTTCTTGAACTTAGCGGGATAGAATTTAACGTCGTCTGTTTCAACGGCTTCGAGAGCGGGCTTGCAGAGATCGGTCATTTTGAGGAACCACTGCATCGAAAGCTTAGGCTCGATTACAACCTTTGTGCGCTCCGAGAAGCCGACTTTGTTGTCGTAATCCTCGATTTTCTCCACGAGGTCGGCTTCGGCGAGATCCTTCATGATCTGGTCGCGGACAGCGAAGCGGTCCATGCCGATATACATACCACCTGCCTCAGAGATGGTGCCGTCGTCGTTGAAAATATCGATAGAGGGGAGATTGTATTTCTCACCAAGCATATAGTCGTTGACATCGTGGGCCGGAGTCACCTTGAGGCAACCTGTGCCGAATTCCATCTCGACATAGTCGTCCATGATGATAGGCACCTCGCGGCCAACCATGGGCACGATTACCTTCTTGCCTTTTAGCCAGGAGTAACGCTCGTCGTTGGGGTTAACGCATACAGCGGTATCGCCGAGAATAGTCTCCGGGCGCGTTGTAGCCACGACGATATACTTATCCTCTTCTCCCACCACCTTATAGCGGAGATGATATAGATGAGAGTGAACATCCTGGTAGATAACCTCTTCGTCGGAGAGGGCTGTCTTGGCCTGGGGGTCCCAGTTTACCATGCGTACACCGCGGTAAATCAGCCCTTTGTTGTAAAGGTCGACGAAAACTCTCATAACGCTCTTGGAGCGGATTTCGTCCATGGTGAAGGCTGTGCGGCTCCAGTCACATGACGCGCCGAGTTTGCGAAGCTGGGTTAGAATAATGCCGCCATGCTTCTCAGTCCATGCCCACGCATGTTTCAGAAACTCCTCGCGGGTGAGATCTGACTTCATGATGCCTTCAGAGGCGAGTTTGGCAACTACCTTTGCTTCGGTAGCGATAGAGGCGTGATCGGTACCTGGCACCCAGAGGGCGTTTTTACCCTGCATACGCTCGTGGCGCACGAGAATATCCTGAATAGTATTGTTAAGCATGTGGCCCATGTGGAGAACGCCGGTAACGTTTGGCGGCGGTATCACGATAGTGTAGGGTTCACGCGCGTCGGGAACAGACTTAAAGAGATTATGACTTTCCCAGTATTCATACCATTTGTCTTCAACCTCCTGAGGGCTGTACTTGGTAGCGAGCTCGTTCATATATATAATGTATGAGTGAAAAATATGGTCGCGAAGTTACAAATTTCTCATGCTTTTTAATTAAATTTTACAATGTTTTTTCGTTTTTAAGTAGTATCTTTGCAAAAAAATCAGCAAAATGGATTCAAATCCAACCAGACCATATAAGATAGGAGTAGCCCTCAGCGGCGGTGGAGCGAGAGGATTCGCCCACGTCGGAGTATTGAAGGCTCTTGAAGAGGCGGGGCTTAAACCCGATGTGATTTCGGGCGTAAGCGCCGGTTCGGTCGTAGCGGTGATGTATGCCGCCGGCGTAGGATTTGATGAAATGCTGAAAGCCTTCTCCAAAGCCAAGTTTTTTGATTTCGCTGAAATCAAGATGTCGAAGGGAGGTTTTTTCAGTATAGAAAAATTCAAGAAACACATATTGAAGGTAATAGGCAAGGAGTATAAGAATCTTGAGGATCTGAAAATACCCACATACTTAGGGTTGACTGACCTTGACCATGGCCTCGCAATCGACCTCAATACCGGGCCAATAGGCGAAACGATGGTCGCATCGTGCAGCATACCTATCGTTTTTCAGCCCGTCACGATAAACGGAGTGAGATATGTCGACGGGGGAGTGCTCAGAAACCTGCCGGCCCCGGTGCTCCGCGACAAATGTGAATTGCTCATAGGCGTGAATTGCAGCCCGCTCGACCATGAGCACAACTTTAAGTCAAGTTTCCTTGACGTGGGTATCCGCACCTACGGCCTTGTTACCAAGATATACCAGTCGCGCGACATACAACTCTGCGATCTCTCTATCTCAATCGACGACATATCGTCGTACAAAGCATTTAACCTCAAGCAGATACGCGAGGTTTATCTCCGCGGCTACAGTACCGCTCGACAGATACTGAAGGATAAAGGTTATTTATCTTCATCACAATCATAAACCGCCAAAACCAACAATGAAGACAAAGCCGATCATATACCAGCTCCTACCGAGATTATTTGCCAACACGTGCCCTAATTGCGTACCCGACGGCACAATCGAACAAAACGGGTCGGGCAAACTAAATGATATAACTCTCGGCGTGCTCAATGCCATAAAAGGCCTCGGCGTCACTCACGTATGGTACACGGGCGTGATCGAACATGCTCACTGTACCGACTACTCGAAACACGGTATAGCCAAAGATCACCCTAAAATAGTAAAGGGAAAAGCCGGCTCTCCCTATGCAATCAAGGACTACTATGATATAGACCCCGACATAGCGGAGAATGTCGATAAGCGAATGGAGGAGTTTGAGGCCCTCGTGAATCGCACCCATAAATCGGGCATGAAGGTGATAATCGATTTCGTGCCCAATCATGTGGCCCGTCGCTACCATTCAGATGCGGCACCCGCGGGAATAGAGGATTTAGGCCAGGGCGACGACCCGAATATGTTCTTCTCCCCGCGTAATAACTTCTATTACATAACACGCCAACAATTCGCACCCTCGATCGATCTCGGAATAGGGGAGGACGCATATATCGAGTTCCCGGCAAAAGCGTCGGGCAACGACTGCTTCACCGCTTTCCCGGGCCGCAACGACTGGTATGAAACCGTAAAACTTAATTACGGAATAGACCCTGCGGACGGCTCTCATCACTTCGACCCGATACCGCCGACATGGCTAAAGATGCTCCATATACTCCGCTTCTGGGCCTCGAAGGGGGTCGACGGATTTCGCTGCGACATGGCCCACATGGTCCCGATCGAGTTCTGGCGGTGGGCAATAGCGAACGTGAAGGAGCGCTACCCGGGAATCGTTTTCATTGCAGAGATCTACGACATACACCTATATGGCGATTTCATAAACATAGGCGGATTTGACTACCTCTACGACAAGGTGAATCTCTATGACTCGCTTCGCGCGATAGAATGTTCAAACCACTCGGCCGCCACGCTGACATCATGCTGGCAGACGGTGGAAGGACTCGGCGACAAGATGCTGAATTTCCTTGAGAATCACGACGAGCAGCGCTTCGCTTCGCCTCAGTATGCCGGCGACGCGTCGAAAGTGATACCATCGCTCATTGTAAGCTCCATGATTTCCACAGGCCCCTTCATGCTCTATATGGGGCAGGAGCTCGGTGAGCCTGCTATAGAGGCAGAGGGCTTCAGCGGACGCGACGGGCGAACAACGATATTCGACTACTGGTCGCTATCGACCCTACGCCGATGGCTCGACGGAGGCAGATGCGACGACCGCTTGCTTACTCCCGCCGAAATCAAGCTCAGAAAGGAGTATCAGCATATCCTATCGCTATGCAACGAAGAGAAAGCGATAGCGCAAGGGCGATTCTTCGACGTAATGTACGTCAACTACAACAATCCTCATTTCAATCCCCACAGCCACTACTCGTTTATACGCTCATGCGACGACGAGACGCTGATATTCGTTGTCAACTTCCACCACGGCCCGGCCGCAGAAGTAGAGGTCAACCTGCCCCGCCACGCATTTGATCTGCTGGATATACCGGAGGGTGAATTTGAGATGACGGAATTACTATCAGGCCAGAAAGCGAAGAAAACGCTATCGTCGGAAACGCCGTTCCGCACCTACATACCGTCGCCTACCAACGCCGTGATATGGAAGTTGAAACATAAGCCAACTTCAGAGAGCGTATCAGAAAAAGCATCAAAGAAAAAGAAATCCTAAAAGCAATATACCCCAATGAATTCATTCTTACCACCCATCAAAGTCTTTTCAGGAACTAACTCCCGCTACATGGCAGAAGAAATTTGTAAAGAGCTGGGAGTGCCACTCGGACAAATGAACATCCAGCACTTCGCCGACGGCGAATTTGAGGTCTCATTTGAGGAATCAATCCGCGGATGCGAGGTCTATCTCGTTCAGTCCACTTTTCCCAATTCAGACAACTTGATGGAACTGTTGCTGATGATTGATGCCGCCAAGCGCGCGTCAGCCAAATCAATTATCGCCGTCATGCCATATTTCGGCTGGGCACGACAGGACCGTAAGGATAAACCCCGCGTGTCAATCGCCGCCAAACTGGTTGCCAATCTGCTTACAGTAGCGGGCGTTGACCGTATCATCACCATGGACCTCCATGCCGACCAGATTCAAGGATTCTTCGACGTGCCGGTTGACCACCTCTACTCTTCGTCGGTGTTTATCCCATACATTCAGTCGCTCAACCTTGAAAACCTCGTGATCGCCACACCTGACGTCGGGGGTGCGAAACGCGCCAACAACTTTGCCAAATTCCTTAATGTGCCCTTAGTACTTTGCCACAAACAGCGCGCCAAAGCCAACGTCGTGGCCAACATGACTATTATCGGCGACGTTAAGGACAAGAACGTGGTGCTTATCGACGATATGGTCGACACAGCTGGAACTATCACTAAGGCCGCAGACCTGATGATGAGCGCGGGAGCGAAATCGGTACGCGCTGTCGCTTCACATCCCATCATGAGCGACCCCGCAACACAGCGCGTTGACGAGAGCGGCCTCACGGAGATGATTTTCACCAACTCTATCCCTTATTCTAAGGATTCTAAGAAGGTGACCATTCTCAGCGTGGCCCGGATGTTTGCCGACACGATCCATCGAGTGCATACCAACGAATCAATTTCGTCGCAGTATCTTATCAAATAATTCGTTAATTTCCAATACAAAGAAGGAAGCGTTGAATGACAGCGCTTCCTTTTTCGTATTTCGTATGTATATGGGCGTAGGATNCCCGATAATAATGTGTCGGGCGGTTTCNCACTCTTGGCTTANTACATGCGCACCGTAAGGATAGTGAGGCAAGCGANTGGAGTGTTGGNTNAGGAGGGGNGGCGCTCGTCGAGCATTTTCTTTNGCTCGTANTCGACNGTTTTCGGGAGTATGCTCGTCGAACTTAACCACAATAGGCTGATAATAGATGCGTTTTTTCAATTCTTCGGGGAAGTAGGGGTTGTGGGCGAGACGAACGGCATCTTTTTCGGTAGTCACGATTATCTTATTCTCTCCTTCGAGTTCGTCGAAGCGCTGGCGTATGATTTCGATATCGCGGCGATTGAAGTAATGATGATCAGGGAATACTTTCACTTTGACGCGCGGACCGAACTTCTTCAAATGACGTATGAGAGGGCGGGGATTGGCAATGCCCGATACGGCCAAAATCGTGTCGTTGCGGCCAAACCAATTGAGATTAACCTGCTCCTTGCACACTTCGGGGAAAACAGGACGGAGCGGGAGATATTCAAACATCGAGAAGAGAAGATGCTGAAAAGCCTGCAATCCGAGATTCTTTTCAAGGAGGCGATACTCAATCGGCTTAAGATCGGCAGGGCATTTGGTAACAATGACGAAGTCGGCTTTATAGGCTTCTGACGCAGGCTCGCGCAAGCGACCAAGCGGCAGCAACTTGTCCATATAAATCGGGCGGTTGAAGTCGGTAAGCAGCACGGAGATAGTCGGCTTCACATATTTATGCTGCAACGCGTCGTCAAGAACAATGAGGTTGATTTTCGGGTCAATAGCAAGTAGCTTATCAATGGCTTCGCATCTATCCTCACCGACGGCAACCATGATGTCGCGGCCAAATTTCTGATAAATCTGATAAGGCTCGTCGCCGATGTCGAGAGGTGTAGAGCGACTCGTGGCAAGGACAAAGCCTTTGGTCTTACGCTTGTATCCGCGAGAAATCACACCGATACGGTAATTACGTCGAAGCAAATCGATAATATACTCGGTATGAGGGGTTTTGCCAGTGCCACCCACGGCGAGGTTGCCGACCGCTATGACAGGAACGTCAAAAGTGCGGCTCTTCAGTAATCCCCACCGAAACATAAGGCTGCGAAAACCTACGCCGAGGCCGTAGAGCTTCGACAAAGGTAGCAAAATCAGATTTTTCACAAACTTATTGGCAGCCATTGTTCAGGTAATTGTGAAAACCATTGAAAAGAGAAGAAGGTGGACAACTGACATAAGGCAGAAGCCTTTAAACCGCAAAGTTAACGCATTATTTCAAAAATATCAATAGAATATAATGGTTTTTCAAAAATAAGCCGAAAAAAAGGAAAAATAGAGCCTATCTTTTACACATATCGTAAGGTAGGCTCTAAAGATTGACAGAGTAGAAATGTATCATTTATGGACAACGCGGTCGCAAAGTTCGGCAAGTTTCGCTGAGTTCCAGCGGTCGGTGGTGCCGACAAGATAGCCGGTGATGCGCTGGAGCTTGTCGAGATTGCGGGAGTGGCAGCGCGGACATTCCTCAAGATTGTCCTGAGCATCCTCGTAGCCGCAGTCCATGCAACGGTTTCGATTGTGATTGACCGATCCGTAGCCAATATTGTGGGCGTCCATGAGATTGACAATATCGGCAATGGCTTGGGGATTGTGGGTGGCGTCGCCGTCGATCTCTACGTAGAATATATGGCCACCGCGGGTAAGCTCATGGTAAGGCGCCTCGATCTGCGCTTTTTTACGCGGAGAGCAATGGTAGTAAACCGGCACATGGTTGGAGTTGGTGTAATAGGCTTTATCAGTCACTCCAGAAATGACGCCGAAACTTTTGCGATCTTTGGCGGTAAATTTGCCCGACAAGCCTTCGGCGGGAGTGGCAAGCACTGAGTAGTTGTGGCCGTAGGTCTCGCTATATTCGTTAGCCTTGGAGCGGATATGGCTGACGATACGAAGGCCAAGTTTCTGCGCCTCGTCGCTTTCGCCATGATGCTTGCCGGTAAGAGCCACAAGGCACTCGGCAAGGCCGATGAATCCGATACCGAGCGTGCCTTGATTGATAACGGCCTCAATGGTCTCGGAAGGGGAAAGACGGTCGGCACCGTTCCAAAGCTTGGACATAACGAGAGGAAACTGCTTGACGAGAGCGGTTTTCTGAAAATCAAACCGATCGTGAAGCTGACGGGCAGTGATGTCGAGCACCCGGTCGAGCTGCTTGAAAAAGCGGTCGATACGCTCACTCTGATCAATGACATTCATCTGCTCGATAGCAATGCGCACAATGTTGACGGTNGAGAAGNTTATATTACCGCGCCCGATAGAGGNTTTTGGGCCGAATCGGTNCTCGAAAACGCNTNTGCGGCAACCCATAGTAGCGACTTCGTGGAGGTAGCGCTCGGGGTCGTCGGCACGCCACGACTCACTTTGGTTGAACGTAGCGTCGAGATTAAGAAAGTTGGGGAAGAAACGACGCGCGGTTACTTTGCAAGCCTTTTGATAGAGGTCGTAGTTGGGGTCGCCAGGGAGGAAATTGACTCCGCGCTTCTTTTTCCAAATCTGGATAGGGAAAATAGCGGTCGCGCCGTCGCCCACGCCTTCGTAAGTGGAATTAAGCAGCTCGCGGATAATACAACGGCCTTCGGCTGAAACGTCAGTACCATAGTTAATCGAGGAAAAGACTACCTGATTGCCGCCGCGAGAATGGATGGTATTCATATTGTGGATGAAGGCTTCCATCGCCTGATGAACGCGGCTGACAGTACGATTGACGGCATGCTGAAGAGCGCGTTCGCGAACAGAAAGTCCATCGAGGGGCTTCGTCTCGAAGTCGCTGAGCCGGATATCATAGAGATCGGAATAGTCTTCACCGGTAATTTTCTCAACATTCCGCAACTCCTCCTGAAACGAAGCGCGAACATAAGGGGCAAGGTAGAAATCGAAAGCTGGAATAGCCTGGCCACCGTGCATCTCATTTTGGGCCGTCTCAAGCGAAATGCAAGCAATAATCGACGCGGTCTCGATACGCTTGGCAGGGCGTGACTCACCATGGCCGGCGATGAATCCGGCCTTAAGGATACGGTCGAGGGGATGTTGAACGCAGGTCAGCGATTTGGTAGGGTAGTAGTCTTTGTCGTGGATATGAAGATAGCCGTCGCGCACGGCAGTGCGAGCCTCTTCGGTAAGAAGGTAATCGTCGACAAAGGGTTTGGTGGTCTCGGAAGCGAACTTCATCATCATTCCCGCTGGAGAATCGGTATTCATATTGGCGTTCTCGCGGGTTATGTCGTTGTTTTTCGCCTCGATGATTTCGAGGAAAATGTCGTGGGTCTTAGCTTTGCGGGCGATAGAACGCTTGTCGCGATAGGCGATATATTTCTTGGCAACCTCCTTGCGGGAGGACTTCATAAGCTCGATCTCAACGCGGTCTTGAATATCCTCGACGCTCATTTGCTCGGGGCCTGACATGGCTATGCGGTCGACGACACGCTGAATAAGCGCTTCGTCTTCGCCAAGCTCGGTTGTAAGCATCGCTTTACGGATCGCGGCTTTAATTTTCTCTTCGTTGAAGCCAACGACGCGACCATCGCGCTTCAATACTGTCTGTATCATTTCGGGGAACGGAATTTCATGATTGATTTATGGCGCAAAGATACAGAAGTTATTCAAAAAGCGCAAAGATTTGACACGTAAAATCTCAAAATATTTTCGTTTTGGAAAACAATTTTTACTTATGCAATTTTTACAATACTGACATTCAGCAATATAAAAATATTTTTAGGAAACTTTGATTACGAGAAAAGATTGAAGGTTGAAAATATTCATAACACACCGATAGAACGGAATTGCTCTATGTCTTCGCTCTTAAGGCCTGATTGATCGAGCGGGGTAGGCTCGTTGTAGTCGTCGAGAAAGACGGGCGCAGGCGATTTGAACCGCTTCGACGCTAAAGAGTTCTCAGGCTTGAAGTAGGGGGTAGATAGCCCAGAAATCTGAGTCATGGTATGGAATAATTGCTGCGGGGGAGCGATGTAACTGTGCTGATGGGAGAGAAGAGTCGGGCGAACGTCGGGNTAATTAGCGTCGTAGGCCGAAGAAGNCCAGGCCAGCATAGGCACATGGAGCTGATAGTAGGTAGGGGAGGGAGACGCATGGAGGAAACGCTCGCGTGAATCATCAAATATATCCTCGCCGTGATCCGACACATATAGGAGCGATGCGGGAACGCCAGTCTGCTGCAATGCAGTGATAGCTGTGTTGATCACATGGTCGGTATACCGAATCGTATTGTCATAGGCGTTGAGGAGCTGATCGCGATTGGCCATAGTGGCATTAGAGTCGCCGTCGGGGGTGAAATGATGGAAGGAGGATGGGAGGCGGTCGATGTAGCTGAAATGAGAGCCGTAGGTGTGCAGCACGATAAAGAGCTTACCGGGGCATGGATTATCGGCGATAAATTGGGTCATCATGTCGACAAGATCCATGTCGTAGTGGCTATGATTGGGGATGAAAACGGTAGTGTCGGCCTCGCAAGCGAAATGCTCGTTGNAGGAATTATTTTTGGGCTGAGTGNTGAAATACGCTGNTTTGTAGCCTACCTCCTTANAGGCAGTGATAANGCTTTTGCGGTTCACGATAGAGTCGAAGTTGTAGGGGTCGACCTCCGACAAGAGCATTGGAACGCATTTGTGGGTGGTATTGGACTGAGAAATAGCACGGTCGAAAAATATAACGTCGTCGCGCCCAGATAGCTCCGGATTGGTCTCGCGGCCATATCCATGAAGCTGCCAATTGATGGCGCGGCTCGTCTCGCCGATAATCAGCACATGAATCTCACAGCTGTCGGCACGATGAGTGTCAGTGGCATGATAAGAAAATCCAGCAGATGTCTTCGGATAGTTAAGGCTTTGGTCAATGCGCTTGGTGGCGGTCACGATGTTGGAGCAAACATTGTAGGGGTAGAGATTGCGCAACTGGGTGGTAGAGCGGGAGGAGATAAGGCCGACCGCGAGAATGAGTCCTCCGAAAGCAATACCGCCTATACTCCACATAAGCATACGGCGGCGATAAGTGACAGATGTTTTTTGCTTCTTGCACACCGCATAGACTCCGAATGCGGTCAATGTGATATACACGGCAGCGCAGAAAAGCAAGGGGAAAATAAGGTTGGCAAGCAGCTCGCAAGCCTCCGAGGGCTGAGTAGTCACCACATTGAGAAACATATCAATGGCAATAACCCTCTCTCCAAATAGATATAGCACCACGATTTGGAATGAATTGAGGGCCATAAGAACGAATAGGGCCACGGTAAGTAATCCTATACGCTTGATAACCGAAGTCAAGAGATAATAAACCGACAGGGGCAGCACGATATTGACAATACGCATCCACCAGGGCATTGAGTCAGTGACGCACAAAATGAGATTAGGAATAATAAGTGCTATGGGCAAAACGAAGGCCAGAACATCGGGGTCGGACATCAATGCCGCAAAACGGCGAAAGAGGGAGCGGTATTTCTTGTCGTGTGTCATCGGGTAATTCTTGAAGAATGGTCTAAAAAATTTCGGAGATATTGAATTCGAGGCCTTTGCAGTGACGGCCAAAACCTATGTCAACTCTCACATTTGTGCGTTTTTTAAATTCCCAACGGTAGCCGATGCCGTAGTTGGGGAGTGTATGGGAAAGCTCAAATTTATTGAATGAGGGGAAAACGTTACCGGCCCCGACCCATACGACCATGCTATTGCGTCGCCAAATATGCTGGCGGAGCTCGACGGTAAAATCGGCCTCGCACTTATCGCGGAACCGCGCCTTGTAATACCCTCGCATGGAGTGGCTTCCGCCGAAATAGGAGAGCATCGACCATGGGGTCTGGCCGTAAGTGAATCGACCATGGATCTGCGACGCGATAATGCCACCTTTCCAAACGCGATTATAGCTGTTGGCAGTAATCTCGGTGCTTCCGAAGAACTTGTCGTTCATCATGCCGCCAGGGAAAAAACGCTGCTCCAGGCAGAGGTAAACGCCTGAATACGCGTTGGAGATGAAATCGCGGGTATCGTAGGAGAAGTTGAAACCGAAACCGAGGTTGAGCTGGCGCAGGTCTTCGCCCTGCCAGAGCGAAATGGACTGATAGTCGGGGGATGCGTCCTTAGCTTTCGCCCATTCGCGGATATCGGTGGCTTTAGTGTATTGGAAATCGGCGGCAGGGCCCAAAAAGAGGCTCTTGGCTACTTGCCATTCAAGGCTTGCGGAGACCGTCGATGAAAGCTGCTTGAACTTGGTCTCGTTGCCGTCGTCGATATTGTTACTGTAACCTATACCCCAAAAGTAGGTAGGATAGGACTCAAAATCAACGTCGTAGGGTATGCGCCACTTATCTTCGGGAGCAATATGGGTGCCGCGCAGACCTACCTGATAGAACCCGGTGATAGCACCCTCGACGTAGGCCGAGGCTTCGGACACAGGGGTCAGCGAATCATAGCGGCTCTTATACAACGCCGCACCGAGTACAGCGAGCGATAGCTTAGTATTGTCGGAATATGAAGGCCCTCCGATGAAACTGAAATCAAGTTTCTTGTCACTTGTCCCCTTGTTGGAGTTGTCGAAATATTGGATGATTTTCTCAATCAGCCCTTTGGGTTTGGCGACCGTGTCGGCAGGCGCAGGAGGAATAGAGTCGGTAGAAGTGAGCGCGTACAGCGGCAGAGACAGCTGTATCATCAAGCAGAATATTATTAATATCAACCGACGCATCTATGAGTCATATAGGCAAGGAGCGAATCAACATCAACCGAATTTAGATACTTTGCGAAGGGCTGGCTCATTGAGGATACGTATGCGACGACCATCGACTGTTATCAGATGCTCGGCAACGAATCCCGAGAGGGTACGAATGGCGTTGGAGGTAGTCATATTCGACAGATTGGCGAGATCTTCACGCGCCATGAAAATACGAAGAGTTGAATTGTCGTCTTCGTAGCCGTAATTCTCGCGGAGGGCGATAAGAGCTTCGGCCAAGCGGCCGCGGATATGCTTTTGGGTAAGGTTGACGATGCGCGTGTCGGAGCCTCCGAGGTTGTGAGACAACTCTTTGATGAAAAACATCGCGATACGATTGTTTTTCCTGATCATGTCCATCACCAGTTCCATAGGGAGGGTGCCGAGAGTAGAAGGCTCGATCGCGCCAGCACTCGACACGTAAGGCTCCTCGGCAAAATATGCCCTATAGCCAAAATACTGCACGGGGCGAATAAGGCGCAAAATCTGGCTGCGGCCACCAATGCCATCTTTATATAATTTAGCTTTGCCTTGAAGGAGACACCATAAGTATTCGGGGGTTTCACCTTCGGCATATATGAGCTGGTTTTTCTTGAACTCATGAACAGCGAACGCGTCGAGAATCTGACGCTTTTCATCGCCGTCGAGTATTGACCATATTTCAGCGAGATCCTCGCTGACGACCTTTGCTATAGCTTCTTTTATCATTAATAAATATGGCGATTGGAAATTGTAACCTATAANCTGNGAGNCATGGCTATCAGTGAAATCTGGGNCTAATTATGNTTTATAACACAAATTTACAACATTATTTCATAACAGCAAAATAAAAATTTTCACTGCAAAAAGAATACAATCGCAACAAATTGATTATCAAACGATAGCAAAGCGTAAGGATTTAAGAAAGTTGGGGCAGAATTAATCAGCGAAAAAAATCGGAGCCAAAGCGAGAAGCGATGACTCCGATATAAAAACCACACCAAAGGATGCGATGAAACTCCGATATGACAGGATTTGAGCGCTCGCCGCCCTTTGTAATCCGCCTGGCATTAAAGCACTGCGTGAGCAGTTGGGGCCCGCCATCGGACGACTAAGCTGACTCGGAATTTCAATGTAATTTGAAGAGTTTCCCAATCAACTTTGATGTGGGTGTTTCCTTATTTTTATAACGCAAATTTATGTAATCTTGTTCAATCGCGCAAGCGGGGGAGCAAGAAAGTTATCAACATTTGGCAGGAACGCGAGCCATCAGCTCAAACGGCAGTGCGGAGGTGATTTCCACATTATAATATTGTCCGGGGATAAGATTGACTTCGCAACCAGAACTATCGCGCTTCTCGATAAGCACTTCGGGGTCGACCTCGGGGGAATCAAACTCCGTGCGGCCGACGTAATAATCTTCTTCCTCTCGGTCGATAACCACTTCCATAACTTTGCCTACCTTTTGCTCCTGCGATTCAGCGGAAATCTTCTCCTGGAGCTTCATCAGGCGGTCGAGGCGGTCGGTTTTAACAGATTCGGGAATCGCGTCGGAGAAATTTTTGGCGGCAAAAGTGTCGTCTTCCTCGCTATAGGCGAAAGCGCCCATTCGCTCAAATTTGGTTTTCTCAACGAAGTCGAGGAGCTGAGCGAATTCGGCATCGCCCTCGCCGGGGAAGCCCACCATGAGAGTCGTGCGCAGGTGTATTCCGGGCACTTCGCGGCGGATGCGCTCTATAAGCTCGATAGTTTGCTCAGATGAGAAATGGCGCCGCATATTTGACAGCACCGGGTCGGCGATATGCTGGAACGCGATATCGAGATATTTACAAACTTTAGGATTGTCGCGAATCACCGGGAGAATTTCGTATGGGAAATCGGCAGGGTAGGCGTAATGAAGCCTGATCCATTTGACACCTTCAACTTCTGATATGGCTGTGATAAGCCGGGCCAGGCGATGCTCACCATACAAATCGAGACCATAGGAAGACAGATCCTGCGCGATGACGTTAAATTCGGTGTAACCCTTGGCCACAAGCGCGGTCACTTCATCGACAATATCCTCAATTGCTCTCGACTTAAATCGCCCTGTAATGAGGGGGATGGCACAGAAGGCACAAAAGCGGTTGCAGCCTTCGGCGATTTTGATATAGGCGTGGGATGGACCGGTGGTTACATCGCGCAGCGAAGTGGTAGTTGACGCAGAGGCAAGTCGCTTTTTTTCAGCTATATAATTCACCACTCCGTCGAAATCAAACTTTCCGAACCAGGCGTCGACCTCGGGTATCTCAGTAGGAAGCTCGTCGGCATAGCGCTGCGAAAGGCAACCCATAACCACAACATCGGGTTTGGAGCCGAGGTCGCGGTCGCCTTCGGAGCAGTAGGAGAGTATCGTGTCAATAGATTCCTCTTTAGCGTCGGCAATGAAGCCGCAGGTGTTGATCACGACAATTGATGCCGGAGACTGGTCAGGCGAGGGGTCGTGGCGCACTGTAAGCCCCAGTTCGCGTATCTTACCCATAAGTCGCTCGGAGTCGACGAGATTTTTGGAGCAGCCGAGAGTTACTATATCAACGTCGGGGCGCTTCATAGCTTGCGGTCACCGAAAAGCGAATTGACAAATTCACGTTTGTTAAACACCTGAAGGTCGGTAATACCTTCGCCGAGACCGATGTATTTAACCGGAATCCTGAACTGGTCGGAAATGCCGATTACCACGCCGCCTTTGGCGGTGCCGTCGAGCTTGGTGATGGCAAGCTGGTTGACTTCGGTGGCTGCAACAAACTGGCGGGCCTGCTCAAAAGCGTTCTGACCGGTAGAGCCGTCGAGCACAAGAAGGATTTCATGGGGAGCGTCGGGCACAACCTTCTTCATCACGTTCTTGATTTTAGTCAGCTCATCCATTAAGCCTTTTTTGTTGTGCAGGCGTCCGGCCGTGTCGATAATAACCACGTCAGCGCCGTTGGCAACCGCAGAGTTAAGCGTATCGTAAGCTACAGCGGCAGGGTCGGAACCGAGCTTTTGCTTCACAAGAGGAACGTCGGCGCGTCGCGCCCACTCTTCAAGCTGTTCGATAGCGGCGGCGCGGAAAGTGTCGGCCGCTCCGAGCATCACCTTATTTCCGGCTTGCTTGAATTGGTAGGCGAGTTTTCCAATTGTAGTGGTTTTGCCAACGCCGTTGACGCCAACTACCATAATGACGCGGGGACGGCCTTCGGCGGGGAGCTCGAAATCGCCAAGCGAATCGTCGGTTTTGTCGCCATCGACAAGCAGATCGGTGATTTCCTCGCACAAGAGCGAGCGAAGTTCGTCGGTGCCGACATATTTGTCGCGAGCGACGCGAGCCTGAATGCGATCGAGAATTTTAAGGGTAGTCTCGACGCCGACATCCGAGGTGACGAATATTTCCTCAAGATTGTCGAGCACGTCGTCGTCGACTTTAGATTTTCCGGCAACGGCACGCGAGATTTTGCTGAAGAAACCCTGCTTGGTCTTTTCGAGGCCGTTATCAAGGGTTTCTTTTTTTTCTTTAGAGAAGAGTTTTTTGAAAAATCCCATAAAGGAGTTGAATTTTTTAATTAATACGCGAAGTTAAGCAAAATAAATGAGAATACTTAGAGCCTGTCCCATAAAATCTGTTAACGCTGAGGCGACGGTAATTTCCATCGCCTGCGGAGCTGCTATGTGAACATGTTGAAACGATACGGCTTGCTGGAGCTAAAAACGGTTGGGCGGAATCATTATGAAGTCCATTTTCGTCATCGCCGTCGCCGTGGTGAGCAGCTGCTCGTAGTTGCGGCATAATCGGCGGAAACGTTCAAGCCAAGCAATCTTGCGCTCAACCACCCAGCGGCCCTCCAAGGGAACGAATTCCGACTTGCAGTAATTGGATTTAACGCACTGTAAATCAATTAATAGAGCCAGCGCTTTTGTCTGGAGTTAAGTAGAGAGTAACGTTTCACATATCTTTAACGCGCTGCAGGAGCGAATATTACCTCTGTCTCGCATCTCTTGGGCGCTTTAGAAGCCGCCGTTCGGCCACATTGCGACGGCATTGCTCCCTCCCGCCGCCTCCAAAATCACACCATGATATGCGACCTCAGCCTTAACATATTTATGGGACAGGCTCTAATTCTTAACACTACTATTTGCTGAGTCGTAGTAATCGATAGAGATAAAAAAAGCCCGGTTCAGCACCGAGCTTTAATTTTATGTGGGTATTTATTGAATACGTTAGTCGATCTGCACGACAAGAATTTTGTTCGCGCCCCAGAAACGGGCGGGATCGGTAATGTTAATCTGCTTGCTTCCCGATGCGGTTTCGGTAATTGTATAGGACGATTCGGGCTGGTTGGTAACGATCTTAGCCTTGCGCGAATGGAGTGGTAGAGTCTTAAGGGTGCGCATATCGCCGACGGTGAAATATTGCATCTCGAAATCAGCGGGAAGTATCTTGGTTTTACGAAGGAATCCAGATTCGATAATCTTATGCTCCTTAAGCTCCTTTTTGCTACCGATGACGTAGTAGCAACGATTAAGGTCGTTTTTAAGCTCCACGTTCTGCTCTTCAACTTTGTTTTTCTCTTCGGTAGTGGCCGCGAGTTGCTCAGAAGTGTCGCTCAACCTGTTGCTGAGAGTGTCGACCTGCTGATTAAGTTCGCCGATAACGATATTTGCCTTTTCGAGATCATCGCGAAGGGAGTTGATCTGAATAACTTGCTCTTCAATCTGCGCTTTTAGGGTTGTGATAGCGTTTTGAAGACGTTGATTGTTGGTGTTTGAGTCGTTAAGACGCTGCTCGAGATCGGCAAGACGTTTCTGACGCTCCATTACTGATTGCTGTATAGCGAGAATGTCGGCCTTTATTTGCTCGCGGCGATCGGGTGTTTCTCCGCCAGGAGTGGAGAGAATATTTTCGAGGGCTTTGATCTGGTCGATACCGCTTTGTATGTCGGTCATAAGCACAAGCAAGCTATCTTGATCGGCAAGAGCTTGCTCAAGCTGTTCCTTGGTCATATCAGAGGTGTTGCGCTCTGCGGCGATTTCTTGCTTTTTGTCTCCGCATGAGGCGAGGGCAAGAGTGGCGAGGGCCACTACAAACATTGATAATTTTCTCATTTGATTTATGTTTTCAGGAATCTTTATATTTATTCTTATGAACTTTAGGGGCAGAGTCATCGACACGACCACCAACAACTATAACAAATTCGCCGCGCGGCTGGTTCACTGAGAAGTGAGAAATAATTTCAGCAAGCGACCCATTGACGGTCTCATTATGGATTTTCGATATCTCGCGCGACACCGATGCCGGGCGATCCGCCCCACACGCCTCCGCAAGTTGGGTAAGCGTTTTGAGCAATCGCAACGGAGACTCATATATTATAAATGTACGCTCGTCGGCCGCGAGCGCTTCAAGGCGAGAATTGCGTCCTTTTTTTTGCGGCAAAAAGCCCTCAAACACGAATCGGTCGCATGGAAGCCCTGAATTAACAAGAGCGGGAACAAATGCCGTTGGGCCGGGAAGTGTCTCAACTTCGATTCCGGCCCTGCGACATTCACGCGAAAGCATGAAACCGGGATCTGAAATACCCGGAGTGCCTGCATCGGAAATCAACGCTATTTGCTCTCCTGCCTTAAGCCTATCAACGAGCGGAGACACGGTCTGATGCTCGTTAAACTTATGGTGGGAGATGCACGGGGTAGATATTTCAAATCGAGCAAGAAGGGGAGCACTCGTTCGCGTATCCTCCGCGAGGATAAGCCCCACGGATTTGAGCACTTCGACTGCTCGCGGTGTCATATCGCCAAGATTGCCCACCGGAGTAGGAACTATATATAATTTACCTGACATTAATTGCTGGATTGTTTGGTCAGTAAATAGCTGCGGATTATACGCATGAAATCTTTAACGTCTTCATTTTCCGCATCCCAGCCGAGATCGGTGAAGAAATAGTCGTCGGCTTCTTCAGGCTGACGCATGACGCTGATTAAGTCGAGGGCACGGGTGAATTCGGCATTGGAGTTTCCGAAAAGCTCGCGGCGGAAACGGAATTTATCGTTAAGCGTGAATACTTTGGTCAGGTCGCGAGCGTTGGCCATGAAAGTGCGCTCGTTGACATCAGTTGCAAGCTCCATTCGGTCATATCCTAAGGGCTTGTCGGAAGCGGATACTTCAGTTACGGTATCGCTTGCGATTTCAGATGGCGGGATCGGTTTAGTGGCCACATCCTGAGGCTCTTCGGCAGGCTGAGGTTGGTCGTATGTGTCTTCCTCCTTTAATTCCGCTTTATCTTCTACGCGCGGAATCTCAAGAGTATCCTCGCCGCAGACAAGGTTATTTTCGATTTCCTCTGACGCAGCATTCTCAATGAGTTCGTCGGCTTCATTATCGGCAACTGCAGCTTCGACATCACCAGTCGCCACATTCACCTCTTCCTCAGTCTCGTCGGCCACGCTTTGAGGGTGAGGTTCGTGGGGTTCGGATTCAGATTCGACTGATTCGGGAGCATAAAGTTCAGCCGATGCGTGGGTCTCGGTGGGCAACTCCTCGGGCTTATCAGTAGTCGCAAGCATAACGGACAGTTCTGAGACCTTTTCTTTTGCGAGCGCAAGGATTTCAGCCGTTTTAGGTTCGTGCTCGCCTAACGAATCCGCGAGAGCAAGAAGCGCTTCCACCTCAATGGTAATATTGCGGGCATTGGTAAATAGTGACATATTTATTATGTTTTTAATTTAATCGAAAATTAATTTAATAGTAAACCGAAAATCGGTATAAATTAATTTTTGTTATTTACTGAATTCAGTTAATTTGAATATTCATCAATATCATAGTCGCCATCGAGCGAAGATGGTTCGGTAATATCAGGAACGGAGGATGAAGAGGATTTATCGAAGGTGTCGAGGAGCAGTTTTTCAATGCCTTTCTTCAATGTGGCGCGGTTGCAGAAAAAGCCGTTTACCATCACTACTACCACGTGGGTAGGCTTATCGTCATCGTCAAGCTTATAGCCGGCGTAACATTGCACTCCATTCATCGATCCGCTTTTTAGAGCTAACTTCCCCGCGAGTTTAGTGCCGGCAAGAAGCCCTTTGACTGTCCCTTCTCGCCCGACTCGGGGAAAGAAACCTATATATAGAGCAGAGCGATCAGACTCGGCCATAGATGCGAGCACTTCGGTAAGAAATTGAGGTGTNNNTCTATTGTGGCNGGAGAGNCCGCTGCCGTCATCTATCTTGNTTGTCGACACATTGATGCCTTCGTTTTTCCAAACCGAAAGCTCCTTTGCAATCGCGGAGCTACGCGAGCGATGCGGCGCGATAGCTCGCAGAATTCCCTCGGCCATCATATTATCGCTTCTCACCATAAGACTTCGCGCTATAGAAGGGAATCTCGGAGAGTTATGAACGAGTAGCCTTATCGTGTCGAGCGGGATAGTGTCGACTGCTGGGTTGGTCTTGGCTATCTTGAATCCCTTGCTTTTGAGTTTGCTTGATAGTGTAGCCGAGAATACACCTGCGGGATTGTCCATAGGCACTCTCTGGGTTCCTTTAGTGGAGCCTCTTACAGTATATAGATTTGAATTAATGCCATGAGCGACTCCACCGTCGGTTGCCGATGCGTCGCGCTGAATCTTAGCATCGGGGTATGATGGTGATACCGACATCGACGAGGCATTAAGGTCCAAAACATTATCGCGATAATTAAACCCGAAAATCCCCGCGCCATAGCCATGGCCGTAATCGTTGATAAGCCAGTTGGCAATAGGGCCGCTGTCGGGCATATTCTCTTCAATCTCGATTTTGATTTTACCGTATTTGAAGCCGTTGTCGCTCAAAGCGTTCACTATATCGTTGCCGAAGCCTCCATAATCGCTGAAGTGGGAGCTTTCGNGCGTGGGGTCACCTNAAGATTTAACGACTNTCCTCCCATTGNAGNTCGAGTCCTCCACATTGCCTATCGCGTAAACCTCAGTGGTGAATTTGAAATTTCTACCGAGAAGTCGAAGCGCCGAAGCTGTGGTCACGGCTTTCATTGTGCTCGCCGGCATCAACGACTGCTCCTTATTCTCCTCAATGATATATTCATGATTCTTCAAATCGAAAACTACCATGCCTACCGACGCTGCGTCGCGGTAGGGAAAATCGAGATCCTGTGCAACGCCACTCATACCCGAAAGTGTCGCCGCGGTCACGATAGCCGCTATTATACCATTCCTCCCTGTTGATATTCGCATTGTTTGAAATTAAATGGTCTTTAAAAAGTGATTTTAAAATTTACAAATTCAAATAATTTCAACAAATTTAGTCATTTTTATCTATGCGCAACTCCCCCGGTAATGATTTTTTGGAAATTTTAGCACTTTTCTTTAACTTCGCGGCCAAATGGCCAATCGTACGCGCGAGAAACTAATCAACGTGGCCCGCAATCTTTTTGCTCATAAGGGCATCGAGAATACCACAATGGGCGACATTGCCGACGCTTCAAAAAAGGGGCGACGCACCGTCTATACATATTTTAAAAGCAAGAAAGCGATTTACGACGCGGTCATAGAAGCTGAGAGCGAGAATCTCGTGGAGCGACTCAGAAATGTATATGCTTTGGAGCTTCCCCCGCTTGAAAAGTTGCGCGAATTCATCATTCTCAGGTTTGAGATTTTGAAGATAGAGATCGAGAACGCGAGTCAGCCAGAATCGGTAAGGTCGTTATTCACGCGCGACAACAAGCGTTTTGACCGTATATTGCATCTCGCGCTCAGTAAAGAGAGGGCTATGTTCAACGATATCCTCCGTCAATGTATGGACGTGCAGGGGGTCAACCGCCGCCAGCTCGCCAGGCTTAAGGTGGTTATGCCCCTTTTGCAGCACGGCATAGACATGACCTTCATGCGCGACAATTACACAACCCTCGGCGTTGATGAGGACTCGTTCCCGCCAATAGTGGCCGATTTCATATTGAAGAGCCTCACAAGCTCTTGAAGCGACATTGTAGTAATCATAAAAAACATTAATATAACCACTTTTTAATTCATTCTGATCATGAAATTACTTGAAGGAAAGACAGCCGTAGTCACCGGGGCAGCCCGCGGTATCGGTAAGGCCCTCGCTTTACGTTTCGCTCAAGAAGGAGCAAACATCGCATTCACCGACCTCGTTATCGATGAAAACGGGAAAGCTACTCAGGCTGAGATCGAAGCTCTCGGCGTTAAATGCAAAGGTTATGCATCAAACGCTGCCGACTTCCAGCAGACTGCCGATGTGGTAGCTGAAATCGTAAAGGACTTCGGCCGCATCGACATCCTCGTAAACAATGCCGGTATCACAAAAGATGGCCTCATGATGCGCATGACCGAGGCTCAGTGGGATGCAGTTATCGCTGTTAATCTCAAGAGCGCATTCAACTTCATCCACGCCGTTCTCCCCGTGATGATGCGTCAGCGCAGCGGCTCAATCATCAATATGGCTTCAGTAGTAGGCGTTCACGGCAATGCAGGTCAAGCTAACTATGCGGCTTCTAAGGCCGGCCTGATCGCGCTTGCCAAATCTATCGCTCAGGAAGTGGGCTCACGCGGCATCCGCGCCAACGCTATCGCCCCCGGTTTTATCGAAACCGCGATGACAGCCGCTCTTCCCGACGCGGTTCGCGAAGAATGGTGCAAGAAAATACCTCTGCGCCGCGGCGGCAAAGTGGAGGACATTGCTGATGTGGCCACATTCCTCGCCTCTGACATGTCGAGCTACGTTACCGGCCAGGTTATCCAAGTGGACGGCGGCATGAATATGTAATTTTCGAGCGACGTATATTTTCAATAGATAGTTTTTTCTTTCCGGGAGATTCATCGCGAAACCCTCTCGGAAAGAAAAATTTTTTTTTGTCGGCGTTATTGCGTATCTTTGCGTTGAATATTGCGCAATGCAAAATCCTATTTCCAACAATGCTGAAATACAATACAAGTCAAAAAAACTTACCCCTCCCTGAATATGGCCGCACGGTTCAGAGTATGGTAGATCATTGCCTTACTATTGAAGACCGCGACGAGCGCAACGCTTGCGCGCGATCGATAATCAAGACTATGGGTATTATCACTCCGTCGACCGACAAGAAGGAGGAGCGCGAACGTAAACTGTGGGACCATCTCGCTATCATGTCGGACTTCAAGCTCGACATTGATTATCCTGTCGAAGTGCTTCAGCAGGAGTCGCTGTCGTCGCGTCCCAAGCAGGTTTACTATGCAGGGAATGAGATTAAATATCGCCATTACGGCAAAATAATTCTCGACATGATCGACATGGCGGCGACCATGGAGCCTTCGCCCGACCGCGACGACCTCGCTATTCTCGTGGCTAACCACATGAAGAAGCAAATGCTCAGCGTTAATCCCGAAGGAGTTGACGACGACAAAATATTCAGAGACCTTGCCGAGCTTTCACGCGGTGCAATTCGTCTTTCATCCGACAATGTGAGGCTCCATGAGTTCAAGGCGGCTCCCGCACCCGCTACCGGCAAGAAAAAACGCAAAAAATAACGGCGATGATTACCGATGATATGATTACGGAGATAGGGCGATTCGGTCAACCCCACGGCATAAAAGGGGAGCTGAACGCTATGCTCGACGTCAATCCCGACGACGTCAGCTGCCTAATATGCGAGATTAACGGTATCTATGTGCCGTTTTTCGTCTCGTCGTTCCGTTGCCGGGGTCCGCACTCCCAATTACTCACTATCGACGGCATAGGCAATGAGACTGAGGCAACGCTCTTGAAAAATCATGTCATATACGGATTAAATGAAGAAGTTCAGGATAATCTGGAGGACAACACCGAAAGCGAGCCGGGATTTTACGCCGAAGATTTAATAGGCTATGCTATCGCCGACGAAGACCGAACGTTGAGCGGCAAAATTGTCGACATCGAAGACTCGACCGACAATGTGCTGTTCATAGCCGAGACTCCAAACGGAGAGGTTTTAATCCCTGTAGCCGACGAGTTTATCGCCGAAATCGACACTGATAACAAAATAATAACATTCGATCTGCCTGAGGGAATGTTAAATCTAAAATAAACATATATCTATTATGGAATCTTTCGACGAGAATAAAGCAATAATAGCCATAAATAAGGCACTTGCCGACGCCAACCGCAAGACCTACGACGAGGATGAATTAATCAACATCATCGACATGATCTGGGACTACTACGAGGAAAACGGTATGCTCGACATCGACGATGACTTTGAGGCTGACGACGACGAGGATGTTGCCGCCGAACTTGTCGACTATATTTCGAGAATGCTCCGCAAAGATAAAGGCGCTAACATCGATTTCGCCGACCTCCCCATAATAGTGCAAGCCGAGCTTGACTACGAGGATTCGCTGCTCGATTTCTAATCAATGATTATTTATGTTGAGAACAATCAAACTATATGCCTTATTAGCGCTATGTCTGCTTATCGGGTTATCGGCCTACGCGGAGGATACGGCGACTTCTTACTCCGACGAGTTTGAAGTCACGCTGAGTACCCCCAAAGTGCCGCTAAAGCAGCAAAGCCAGATTAAGACCTACATGTACAATGTGGCTAAAAATCTCTACAACGATAAATTCATCGTTGAGACCATGCGCAACGGCGAAGTGGTGGTTGTCACCATACCTCTCGACAAGCTCTTTGTGCCCAATGAGCTTACGCTCCTTGAAAGCGCTCCGAAGTTACTCGACCGCTTCCGCCAATACTTCTCGCCGCCTGAAACGTTCAAAATCGTGCTTGCGGTTCACTCCGACAACACCGGCTCGGAGAGCTATCTCAATGGCCTGACAGAGGGTCGCGTGAACGCTCTGCTCGACTATTTTGAGGGAAAAGGGCTCGATGTCACCAATGTGGTTGGCTTCCCGATGGGCGATTCGCAACCTATCGATGACAATGACTCGCGCGCGGGCCGCGCCGCCAATCGTCGCCTTGAGATATTCATTATCCCCGATAAGGGTCTGATTAAGAAACAAAAAAAATAATCGATCATACACAAAATGGCAAAAGAACTTAAAAATCTGACAAAACGCAGCGAAAACTATTCGCAGTGGTACAACGAACTCGTTGTCAAAGCCGATTTGGCCGAGCAGTCGGCCGTGCGCGGTTGCATGGTCATCAAGCCTTACGGCTACGCCATCTGGGAGAAGATGCAGCAGACGCTCGACCGCATGTTTAAGGATACAGGAGTTCAAAACGCGTATTTTCCCCTTTTGATTCCAAAATCGTTTCTTTGTCGCGAGGCGGAGCACGTTGAAGGCTTTGCGAAAGAATGTGCCGTCGTGACCCATTATCGCCTCAAAAATGACCCCAACGGTAAAGGCGTTGTGGTTGACCCCGACGCTCGCCTTGAGGAAGAGCTTATCGTACGTCCCACATCAGAAACCATTATCTGGGGCACATACAAGAACTGGATACACTCATGGCGCGATCTTCCGCTGCTCATAAACCAGTGGGCCAACGTGATGCGCTGGGAAATGCGCACGCGTATGTTCCTCCGCACGGCAGAGTTCCTATGGCAAGAGGGTCACTGCGCTCATGCCACCGCCGAGGAGTCGGAGGCAAGAACCGTGCAGATGATTAACTGCTACGCCGATTTCGCAGAGAAATATATGGCTATGCCGGTAATCAAAGGCGTAAAATCGGCAAACGAGCGTTTTGCAGGAGCATTAAACACATACACGATTGAAGCCATGATGCAAGACGGCAAAGCGCTGCAGGCAGGCACTTCCCACAACCTCGGCCAGAACTTCGCCAAAGCTTTCGACGTTACTTTTGCCAACAAAGATAACAAGCCTGAATATGTGTGGGCCAACTCTTGGGGCGTGTCAACCCGCTTGATGGGCGCGTTAATCATGACTCATTCCGACGATAACGGCCTCGTGCTGCCCCCGCATCTCGCCCCGATACAGGTTGTCATCATACCTATCTACAAAAACGCGGAGCAGCTTGCGCAGATCACCGACAAGGTGCTTCCGATCGTTGAGGAACTTCGCTCGCTCGGCATTTCAGTCAAATACGATGATGCCGACAACAAGCGTCCANGCTTCAAGTTTGCCGACTANGAGCTCAAGGGNGNGCCCGTGCGNCNCGTTGTCGGAGCCCGCGNCCNTGAGGAGGGCACAGNAGAGGTGATGCGCCGCGACACCCTTGAAAAAGAAACTCTTCCGATCGCCGGTATCGCTCAGACGGTCAACCAACTTCTCGAACAGATTCAGCAGAATATCTACGACAAAGCTCTCAAAATGCGCAACTCGATGATACGTAAAGTTGATTCTTACGAAGAATTTAAAACCGAAATAGAAAAGGGCGGCTTCCTTTTGGCTCACTGGGACGGCACAACCGAAACCGAAGAGCGCATTAAGGATGAAACTAAGGCCACTATCCGATGCATACCTCTCGACGGCTACGGCCCTGAGATTTCAGACACCACGCCCGGAGTCTGCATGGTCACAGGCAAGCCTTCGGCTCGTCGCGTGATATTCGCCCGCAACTATTAATCGCGATTTATGGCCGAAAAAAATGGCACGGAGGTGCGCCTCGACATCATTAAAGCCGACACCGATACTCATGTAACCCTTCCTTACGCCGACCAGGGAATCCAAGCCGGGTTTCCGTCGCCGGCTCAGGATTACATCACCGAGTCGATCGACCTCAATAAAGAAATCGTTAAGCATCCGGCAGCGACCTTCTATGGTCGCGTGTCGGGTGACTCGATGATAGAGGAAGGTATCGAGGAGGGCGACCTCCTGGTTATCGACCGATCGATAGAGCCTGAGGAGGATGACCTGGTTGTATGTTGCGTCGACGGCGAATTTACCTTGAAGCGTATCCGCATTGAGCCTGACCGTATATGGCTCATACCCTCCAACGAGACCTTCGACCCGATCATGGTTACTCCCGACAACCAGTTTACGGTATGGGGAGTTGTCACGCATACGATCAAGCGGAAACGCCGACGTAAGTAGCTTGGATTTGTCATCATAAATTTCTCTCTCGATTTTGATAGGACTGATAGACTGCAATAACTTCTTCGTTTCGTGCGAGAGGATTTTTCGCCCGGACATCGTAGACAAGCCTGTCGTTGTGATGAGCAACAATGACGGCTGCGCCGTAGCCATGTCCAATGAAGCCAAAGCGTTAGGGATAAAAAGGGGAGTGCCGGTATACCAAGTGAAGCAACTGATAAAGCAGCACAAGGTGGTGACACTTTCAGGCAACCATAAGCTCTATGGCGACATTTCTTCGCGAATAATGGCCACGATAGCCTCCATTGTGCCGGAAATCGAAGTATATAGCATCGACGAAGCCTTTCTCGACTTCTCACCGTGGTCCGACAGCGAGGCCGCTGAGAAGGTTGGCAGAGCGATTGTGAAAAAGGTGAGGCGCGACATAGGAGTTCCTACGTCGCTGGGCATAGCCAAAACCAAAACACTTGCTAAAATCGCGTCGCATTTCGCTAAAAAATACAAAGGCTACCGAGGAGTATGTATAATCGACAACGACGAGAAGCGCCGAAAAGCCCTTGCGATGACCGAAATCAATGAAGTATGGGGTATTGGCCGCAGGCTCAGCAAGCGATTGAAGGAGAGAGGTATCGTTACCGCCCTTCAATATGCCGACCTACAGCTCAGCCGCGTGCGCGATTTAGTCAACATAGTGGGCGAGCGGACATGGCGCGAACTTAACGGCGAGCCATGTATCGACCTCGAAGCTATTGAGCCTGACAGGAAGCAGATATGCACAAGCCGATCATTCAGTAAGGCGTTTGAGGATATCGAACCGCTGCGTGAAGCNANCAGTCATTTCTGCGATAATATCGCNAGGAAACTGCGAGGGCAGAAATCGTGCGCGAGAGTGATGACGGTGTTCATTCAGACCAACTCTTTCCGACCCGATTTGCCCCAACACAACGGAAACGCCACAATAACGTTTGAGGAAGCGACCGACGACACTATAACCCTAACGACCAATGCTATACGCATACTATACGGGATATTCCGCAAGGGATATGCTTATAAACGGGCCGGGGTGATAGTGACCGANATAGTCAATCGCCGAGCTGTGCAACAAAGTCTCTTTACCTCTGCCCTCGACCGAATTAAGCGTCAACGGCTAATGCAGGCCATAGATGCCGTGAATAGTGCGGAAGGCACTTACTCCAAGCTCCACGTGGCCACTTCTACCGCCGATACGCGTCGAGTGAACCGTAATATGCTCTCACCCTTCTACTCCACACGTCTCTCTGACATCATAACAGTAAAAACAAGCCATGGATAATAAGCAATTCATAAGTAAACTGGCCAAAATCAGCGGGTCGGACTATAAAGAGACGCAGGCGCTGGCGCGTGAAATGTTCTCCGCTATCACTGACACACTGTGTGACGGAGATACCGTGTCAATACCCGGATTCGGCAGTTTTGCGCCGGAGAAATCAGATGAACGCATCGCCAAAGACCTAACCGACGGAAAAACCTATCTTTTCCCGCCTGAAATCAAGGTGTCTTTTACCGAAAGTGAATTGCTCAAAAAAATCAATAAAGGATGAACCGCACACTAACGATAAATACATTCGCAGCAAGATTAGCGTTAATGACCGGAATGGACAATGAAGCGTGCGTAGAGTTCGTCAAAAATGCTTTCAACGTCATTTCGGAGGGGCTAAAAGAGTCTTCTCGCGTTAAAATCAAAGGATTCGGCGAGTTTGCGGTCTCAGATAGGGGGGTGGACTTCATCGCTGACGAAGCAGTCGCTCAGCGCGTCAATGATCCATTCTCGTTTTTCGAGCCGGTAGAGGTCGAGGCCGGGACAACCGATGAGGAGTTATCTGAACAAATCATCGAATCGGAAGCTCAAATAGCCATAAATATAGAAAAAGAGCCGTCACCATCACCCGAAGAAGATACTCACGAAACGCCAGAGGAATTTGACAATAAGCATGAAACTGAAGAATTGCCAGCTTCAGAAGAGGAGGCTTCGGATACTGTAGAAGCTGACAATCAATCAGAAAGCAGCAGTGAAGCTGTGAACGCTCAACCGCACCAAGAAAATCGCGAACTGGAAGAAATCCCCGCGCCGCTAAGCGAACCAACTGAGGATACAGCCGTTGATGAGACAGATGAGAAGGAGGAGATTGCGGCAGAAATGGGAGAAGCGGCTGCAATTTCAACTTTTGCCACTGAAGTTGATCCAAAAGAAGAGGACGACACAGAGCCATCGCTAATGAAGAAATATCCGCAAGAGATTCCGACTTCAATGGATAATAATTCAGTGGATAATAATATCGCGAATACTACAGAAAAGGATGACAATACTCTCGACGAGAAGCCCAAAGATGTAAAGCAGGAGATTTCAATACGCGGNTATGGTCTTGAAATCAGCCCTGAGNTCAATGTAGAGCANCGANCGTCTGATCGACGGATGAGGGTCGTAATGTNNCTGCNCGGCCTTACGGTAGGCTTGATTATCGCGACCGCATTGATGNATTTTTTGNCAGGTTNCCATGCCTGACCGGTATTTANTCNAATTTAATGAAAGCTCTTTAACTTTACCGGAAGCAAGCGAAGCGGCCACGTCGACAAGCCGTTGATTCGCTGAGCCACGAAACCGTAAAGACAAATCGCGCTCTGCGATTAAAAATTCTCCATCGACAACTACAGTAATGTATTTGAGCAACTCCGCAGCTCCTTTCATATTCAACAATTGCTCGAACTTAAACCCCGTATATAGCCATATATCAAAGCCTTTGTCGACAACCGCTTTGGCAAGCTCGATAAGTTCGGGCATTTGGTAGACGGGATCGCCGCCTGTGAAGGTGACATTAAATCCGTTCTCAACAATGATTTCTATAATATGCTCAACGGTCATATCCACCCCGCTGTCAAAATCCCATGACTGAGGATTATGGCAACCGGGGCATTGGTGGTCGCATCCGGCAAAATATACCGAAGTACGCAATCCGATGCCGTCGACCGACGTTCCCGGCACAATGTCGAGCACTCTTAGAGATACAGATTCGTTCATGCCCGCGAATTTATTTATTTTTCTCGAAAAGGAGTATAGAAATAGGGTTGATTAATAAAAATTTTGATTATATTCGCGTAAACTCGTAAACAACCCAAAATTATACTTCACCATGCTTGAAAAAATCAACAAGACAGCAGAATATCTCCGCTCAAAAGTGGAGGATATGCCCAAAATAGCCATTATACTCGGTACAGGTCTCGGAGGCCTTAAGAACTCTATCGAAAATCAAGTTGTAATTCCCTACACCGAAATTCCTAATTTCCCTGTCTCTACAGTCGAAGGCCACAGCGGTAATCTGATTTTCGGAACCCTTGGAGGCAAACGCGTCATAGCGATGCAGGGCAGATTTCACTACTACGAAGGTTACGACATGAAGGAAGTGACTTTCCCCGTAAGAGTTTTCAAAGCTCTCGGAGTAGAAACCCTATTCGTGTCAAACGCTTCAGGAGGCATGAATAAAGAATTTAAGGTTGGCGACGTTATGACTATCACCGACCATATCAACCTTTTCCCCGAAAATCCGCTCAGAGGCAAAAATTACAACGAGCTTGGCACTCGCTTCCCCGCTATGACCGAAGCTATATANCAAGNGCTCNCATCAAGCTTGCCGACGAAATTGCAGAAGAGAATGAAATAAGACTTATGCACGGAGTATATGTTGGCACTCCCGGCCCGACGTTTGAAACCCCGGCTGAATATGAGTATTTCCGTATTATCGGCGGCGATGCTGTCGGTATGTCGACAGTGCCCGAAGTGATAGTGGCAAACCATGCTTCAATGGAAGTATATGGCATCTCTGTGATCACCGACCTGGGTGGCAAGGATATTACAGAAGTGCCCACCCACGAAGAAGTGCAAAAAGCCGCCGAGCAAGCTGAGCCTAAAATGGTTATGCTCATCAAGGGGCTTATCGCTCGCATCTAATTAACTTGACAAATACATTCATACCACTGAGGGTGTTGCACTTTTCACTGTCTTTGCATATCATAGAGAGGCGCAACACCCTTAAGAAATTTCGATAACTGAAAATGGAACAGTCAACAGAGATTTCAACTCTGGGCGAATTTGGCCTGATACGTCATCTCACCGATGGCATAGAACTGAAAAACAAATCATCAATCAAAGGCGTAGGTGACGACTGCGCGGTAATGGAGTATCACGATACAGAGGTGCTCGTCAGCACCGATCTACTCGTCGAGGGAATTCATTTCGACCTTACATACGTGCCGCTGAAGCACTTGGGCTACAAGGCCGTTGTGGTAAATCTGTCGGATGTATACGCCATGAACGGCACCCCCCGTCAAATCACCGTGTCGCTCGCGATTTCCAAGCGATTCACAGTCGAGCATATCGAAGCGCTATATGCCGGCATGAGACTCGCCTGCGAGATGTATGGTGTGGATCTCGTTGGCGGTGACACAACCACCTCCCGTTCCGGCCTGATCATTAGCATCACCGCGATCGGCGATGCGCCAAAAGACAAAATCGTTTATCGCGACGGGGCAAAAGATACCGACTTAATATGCGTCAGCGGCGACCTTGGAGCCGCATATATGGGCCTTCAGCTTCTTGAACGCGAAAAGACCGCATCGGCAGGACAGAAGGAATTCCAGCCTGATTTCGCCGGGAANGAGTATCTGATAGNGCGTCAGCTNAAGCCCGAAGCGCGTCGCGACATAATCGAGGAGCTCAACAANGCAGGCNTTNTTCCGACCGCGATGNTGGATATTTCCGACGGGCTGTCCTCCGAGNTTCTGCACATATGCCGTCAANGCCACACGGGTTGNCGAGTGTATGAAGATCGTATCCCCATCGACTACCAAACCGCGGTAATGGCTGAAGAGCTGAATATGAATCTTGTTACCGCCGCCATGAACGGAGGCGAGGACTACGAACTGCTGTTTACCGTTCCGTTGCACTATCACGAAACTATCAAAAATCTTCCAGGCATTAAAGTGATAGGGCATATCACGAAAGAAGACCTCGGATGCGCACTGGTGACCCGCGACGGCAACGAAATCCAAATTCAAGCTCAAGGGTGGAATCCGCTGAAGTAATTTTGCATATTGAGGATTTATCACTACCTTTGCGGAGCCTTATTTCCCATAGGGGAAGCAGGTATTCAGAACATTGCTTTCTGAACAGGCTTATATAGTCAAAACGAACATTAAACAGCAATGATAAATCGCATTTTAATCAGAATTAAGGTTGTGCAGCTGCTGTATAGCTATATGCTAACCCGCAGTGAATTCCACATTCTCGGTGCGCCTGAGAAAAACACCCGCGACAGCCGCTTCGCATACACCTTTTACATTCAAACGCTTCTGCTTATCATGAAACTCTCAGGCCAGAAGTCGTCTCCGGCCGACCGCCTGAACCTCAATATGCCGATGAAAAATCCGGTTGAGTCGATAGGTAAAGCCCTTGCGTCGAACAACGATATTAAGGAAATCACCGCCAAACGCCATATCGACCTTGGCGAATACGCTCCAATCGCCCAATATCTTCTCGACAAGATCGCTTCAACATCTATCTATCAAGAGTATGGTCGCAAGCGCAAAATTGAGATTGAGGATGAAGTAAAAGTGTGGTGCACTTTGATTGAAAGCGTTCTCGCTAAAGACGAGAAACTTCGCGAGACAGCGCGCGGCAACGAAGACTTCACGATCTCAGGTTTTGAGCGCGGCCTGCAAATGGCTGTTGAGACACTCAGAAATTACAGCGACACCCGCTCAGCCCTGATAAGCGCTCGCCGTTCGCTTCAGGATTCTCTCGACAAAGCATATCAACTCTACCGCGGTCTGCTTATGCTCCCGGTCGAGATCACGAGAATGCGCGAAGAGCAGATTGAGAACGCAAAGGATAAGTATCTCCCAACTGCCGATGATCTCAATCCTAATCCCAAATTTGTTGAAAACCGGTTTGTAGGTGCTGTCAGCCAGTGCAAAGAACTTGAGAACGATTTTAAGACTCCCATAATTTCTCGTTTGTCAGACTATTATCTTGTCAAGAAACTTCTTGATAAGATTCTTGACTCGGAAATATACAAGAAATACATGGCGTCGACGATGCGCTCGTCGGTAGAGGACTGCGAATTCTGGCGCGACGTGATGAAGGACATAATCCTTCCGAGCGACGAATTGGCTGAAGCGCTTGAGTCTAAATCAATATATTGGAATGACGACTTGGCAATAGTAGGCGGATTCGTGTTAAAAACAATTCGTCGCGCTCCTATCAACGACATAGGCTGTATGTTGTCACTTATGCCGCAATTCAAAGACGACGAAGACTCTCGATTTGGCGAGCAACTTTTCACCTACGCCGTCACTAATCAGAAGGAATACCGCGAACTGATCGACTCATTTATCAACCCTGAGCAATGGGATACTGAGCGACTTGCCCTAATGGACATCGTGATTCTGACCACTGCTCTCGCCGAAATCCTTCACTTCCCGCTGATTCCCGTGCCGGTTTCGATCAACGAATATGTAGAGANTGCCAATTACTACGGANATCANCATAGCGGTCAATTTGTCAACGGCCTTCTCTTCNCTGCTCTCAACCGCTTACGCGACGAGGGCAAACTGTTAANGCAATTNTAATCCTTANAAATCATATCNANTGTTAACTTNTCTAATATCGCTGCTTATCNCCGAGGGTGGGGCAGCCACNGCAGGCGGCGCAGCAACTCAGGCAGCAGGTCAGGCCAGCGACGCAGCCCAGGCCGGCGGTTTCAACTGGAGCTCAATCATCATGATTGTGGCTATGATCGCGATTTTCTATTTCCTGCTTATTCGTCCGCAGCAAAAGCAGCAAAAGAAACTTCGCGAAATGCGCGACTCTCTTAAATCAGGAGATCAAGTGGTCANCTCAGGTGGTATCTACGGTAAAATCACCGAAATTAACGATAAGNNNANCNNAATGATTATTTNTATTGCCGACGGCGTGAAANTNAAGGTTGACAAAGGCTCAGTATATGCTACGCCCGAGGACGCGGCAGCGGCTCAGCAGAAATAAATCAAATTTCACAGGATTTATCAACGTCGGGTAAAGGGACACATCTCTCTATGCCCGACGTGTTTCTTAATGACAATTCATCATCCATGTCATGAAATTGATCAACAACGTTAAAAAAACGGCCAAAACAATATATCGGACCTCCCTGGGCAAAAATATGGTGACATTCTGCATCTTCATTGCCATTGCCTCAATTTTCTGGATAATGACTGCTCTGAACGACGAGGTGCAACGTAGCTTCACCGTTCCCGTTCAATTCCAGAATATTCCCAATGGGGTTACTTTGCTCAATACCGCACCGATAGAAGTGACCGTTTCAATGAAAAACAAAGGCCGAGCATTTCTGAAGTATGATTGGAGCGAAGTACCTAAGTTAAAAATCAATTTCAATGACTTCTCTAACACTAAAAACAATAGGGTAGTAATCAATGAGCAGCGCCTTAGCTCGCTTATCCGAGGTATTTTCGGGAATGAAACCGATGTGATCTCGATTCGCCCTGACTCCATAAGCCTGTCATACACAACTCTACCCGGCGAAAAACTGCCTATCCATGTCGCAATCGATGCGCGGACCGATCCTCAGTACATCGTCTTCGGCGACTATAAACTCTCGACCGACTCCGTAATGGTTTACTCAGTTAGAGGCTTGCCTTCAAATGTAGTGGCACTCAATACCCAGAACGTTTCGCTCAGAAATCTCAGCGATTCGACCACGGTTGAAGTTCCGATAGAGATACCCCGCGGATGCCGCGTCGAACCCCCATACGTGAAAGTCACAATTCCTGTTCAGCCGTTAGTCGTAAAGAATAGGGAATTGCCAATTAAGGTGATCAATGCGCCGGCAGGAGAAAATGTCATCACATTCCCCTCGATGGTTAAGGTAAGCTACTTGATTCCAAAGACTCTCTATAACGAGACAGCCGCAGCACTGAGCGCGACGGTCAACTACAACGACATTGACCACGAAAAGCCTACAATTGACGTGACTATTAAAAATATTCCTGATTATTACCGAGGCGTATCAGTTAAGCCTGAAGAAGTGGAATACATTATCGAACATAAAACGTCAAACAAAACAACAAATGCGCAACCACAATAAGGTAATAGCCATTTCAGGTGGCATTGGGAGCGGAAAGTCGGTAGTGGCAAAGATTCTACGCCTGCTTGGCTATGATGTCTATGACTGCGACCGCGAGGCAAAAAGGCTTATGGATGAGTCGACCGAAATAAAAGAGTCACTCCGAAAGCTAATTAGCGAAAATGTAATAAACAACGACTTCACCATCAACCGCAAGCTACTCGCCGAAATTGTGTTTTCTTCGCCAGAGAAGCTCAACGTACTCAACACTATCGTTCATGGAGCGGTAAAAAAGGATATTGAGCAATGGAACGAATACAAGGCGACTAATGGGAAACCAGTATTTGTCGAGACCGCTATTCTTTATCAAAGCGGCATAGACAAAATGGTCGATTACGTCGTGGAAGTGACCGCACCCGTAGAAATACGTGTCGAGAGGGTAATGCATCGAAATGGTTTCAAAAGAGAAGACGTGGTGCGTCGCATCGAGTCGCAGACTATCGAAGAATTCTCTCCTCACCCCAACACATTATATATCGACAACAGCGGCGACCAGCCATTACTGCCACAAATCTCAGCACTTCTAAGCTCGCTCTGATCAGCTGCCTATCACAAGAAGTATAAGGCTCACGAGGAGTATGCCGAGGTCAATCAGTTTCTCCTTCACGTGGGTTTCGTGGAGCGCGATAACGCCATAGAAGAAGGAAACGACCACGCTGCCTCGACGTATCATCGACACAATAGAAATCATTGAACCATCGAGGCTCAACGAGTAAAAATATGCCAGATCGGCGATTGTGAGGAAAAGAGAGATACAGGGAATAGCCCAACTCCAATGAAATTTTCCCGCATTGTGGCCCGATTTTATCATTATGCCGATGACGCAACCCATTATTATCATCTGATAGAGCGAATACCACGCCTGCACAGATGTTGGCTCATAAAACTGAAGCAGGTACTTATCGTAGAGAGCGCTGACCGCTCCGAGCACGGTTGCTCCAATCGAGAACCATAGCCACTTTGACCGCTTGAACGCGAATCCCTCCTTACTACCGACTCGCGATATGAAAAAAAGCGAAGCGAAACCTAAAGCAATACCTGCCCATTGTATAAGATTAAGTCGCTCGCCAAACACAAGCAACGCGCCAACCAGCACAATCACTGGGCGCGAGGCATTAATCGGGCCCTGAATGGTAAGCGGCAGATGCTTAATGGCGAAATATCCAAGTACCCACGACGACAACACTATTATAGCTTTCAATACGATTTGCGCGTGACCGATATACCCTTCGCCAAGCGTTGCCCCGGTAAAAAACACCGGAGACATCAATAAGGTGGAAAATACGGTATTGAGCAGCAGCACGGCAAGCACATTGTTGCCTTTAACCGAAATCTTCTTAAATATGTCGTAAAAGCCTAAGCAGGTTGCCGAAATGACGGCGAGTAAAATCCACATTTTTGTTATAATTTAGAATTATCTTGTCTTTTCATCCACTCTCTTTATGAGCGGAGCTTTCATGCGGATTAGAGATAAGGAAATGTTAATCACACAGGTATAACGAGCATCGGTACATCGGCGTGAAGCAGCAAACGGTGAGCCAACGAAGGATTGAAAAATCTAACAAACACATTGCGTTTTTTATTCGGCAACACAATGAGGTTGACGTGGCTCTCTAATGCCACGTGTTTAAAATCTTCAATCACAGAGTCGAGGCGAAGATGCTCAACCTTGAACGAGAAACCGGGATAATGCTGGCGGCAGTAGCGCAGTAAGCTCTCAATGGCGTCGGGGTGGCTGTCATGCCTGTCTTTCTTTCCTGGAATATGAGCAATGGTGATTTCCACTGCCAGATCCTTGAAGAGCCTATAAAGTTGCTCCATCGCGAGAATGTCTTCCTGCTCCAGATTGCTGAAGAAAATGATATGATTAAAATCCGTGATTTTGCGAAGCGTCGTGCCTTCAGGCACGGTCAGGACGGCATAGCGGCACGAATCGAGCAATTCAGCCGTGACGCTGCCTATAAGTTCCTCTTCCTTTCGCTCAGCGCCGCGTGTACCCATGACTATAAGCATAGGATTAATGCGCTTTGCCGTATCGCGAATCACATCCTCAGGCACGCCCTCGTGAATCTCGCTTGAAAATTTCACGGGCGGAAGTTCGCCATTCTTGATCAGAAGCTTCACGGCCGACTCAAACTTGTCCATTGAGTCTTTCGCCTCCTTAATGAGTATACGGGCGATTTCCTGCGTCTCGGAGAACTCGAAAGAGAGAGCTTCGGTTAATTGCAGGCGTTTTGAAAGCGCGGGATTGATAAACGAATGGAGCAACACGATTTTAGCAGAATGACGCGCGGCCACGTCGAATGCAACCTTGGCCGCTCTCAGCGAATAGTCGGAGAAATCAATCGGCACTAATACGGTCTTCAGATGCTCTGAATCGGCTGCGGCGTTATCAATGAAAATATCGTAATTCTCGATTATTCTCAGCGCGAGAGGCAAATCGGACTCTTTTATACGTACTCTTACACCCGATGAAACGACCGGAGCAGAGAGGTTGACATTCTGCAACACAGCCGCGACTCCCTCATGCTCAAGAAGGTTTTTAAGGGCAACAGCCTTATCGTAGGTGTGTATTGCGACGGTGATCAATCTGTCGTCTGACATCTGAATTTGTTTTAGTTGTTAAAAAAGAATCCGCGNCGAAAAGTGATAATGTTATNTGNANCGANAAAATTTNAANTAAGCNCGNGAAGGTAATTTANAGCATTGCTCATAATCCNTACACGCGNTCATTATTTTATAAAACGTGAAAATAAAAGTAAATGCTTAAAGCAATAANTACNTTTCNTCANCCTCACGANGAATCTTNATGGCCATATCATATATAGTAGTATCATCAAGANCCACTATACCCCCGTCGGGACCCGGCTCGATATGCACGCCTGCGTTCTTACCGAATTCGTAGTTTGTGCCACCGAAATAATTTCTGACTGTCTGAACAGTTGTATGGAGTTCATCCGCAATGCGATGCATTGAACCGTCGGGCAAACTGTCTTTAAGGCGACGAAGCTCGTTGAAGGAGATAGTCTTAGTCATGATATTCAAATTTTAAATGAGTAATTCGTTTTATCGCGACTGCAAATGTATAGAATCGCAGTAGCAAATTTTAATTTGTTGCTAAATTATCAATAAAATTTCAGTAAAGCAAATATTCATTCACTTATTTTTTATGTTATATAGCATAAACAACTGAAATCAGCTTGCTAATTGATTATTCTTTAGCTTTTTATATCATGTCCAAACCTAAACGGTCAGATAAACACGACGTGATCCTTCGCGATCCAGGCGCGGTGATCCGACCCGACTTTTACTTCATACCACATCGACGAAGTCGCGTCCATCGGAGTAGCAACCGAATCTATAACCTCTACTTTGGTGCCTTCATGAAGCACGAATGCTTGCTGAGTGTTATTGATAGGCGT
>WFLX010332228.1_pt1 | contig 102651 bp, 100 predicted proteins | sample 4967041 | NCBI WGS metagenome assembly WFLX01 (sample SAMN12857096, study PRJNA449069) | gut metagenome | isolation source: stool from male and female vole | host: Microtus ochrogaster | place: USA:Florida | collected 2017
AAATTCACATGGGGTGTGAATCTCNTGCGNGAGAGTATCGAGGANAGCCGCAAAAAAGANATCNCNATGCAGAGGGACAAAAAACTCTTGCTGCTCTCCCTTTCCCACGACATCAAAACGCCTTTGTCGGCGATCAAGCTGAATGCNAAGGCGCTTGCCAGGGGATTATACAAGGACGAGGAAAAGAGGCGTGCTGCTGCCGAGAGCATCAATACCCGTGCAGATGAGATAGAGCGTTTTGTCAGTGAGATCACAAGGGCGGCAAGCGAGGACTTTATGAGCTTTGAGGTCACACAGGGAGAGGCTTTTTTAAGCGTTATCATTAAAAGAATAGATGCGAGATATGCGCCACAGCTTGTCATGTCGGGAACGGAGTTTGTGATTCAAAAATTCGATGACTGCATTCTTTCCTGCGACCCCGACCGCCTTGCAGAGTGCCTGCAAAATCTGATCGAAAATGCGATCAAATACGGTGACGGCAGACGAATTGAGATCAGCTTTGATAAAATGGACGGCTGTGAGCTTATCACGGTATCAAATACAGGCTGTNCGCTTGAAGCNAAAGAACTGCCGCAGATATTCGAGAGCTTTCATCGTGGNAANAATGCNGACAAGGTGCAGGGCAACGGGCTTGGACTTTTTATCTGCCGCAGGCTGATGGGGCTTATGAATGGAGAGGTATATGCTGATATTCGTGATGAATGTTTCTATATAACGCTTGTTGTTAAAATGGCGTAAAGTGACAGCTGCATAAGAAATGTGGGGCATGGCGGTTGCTGTGCTCCTATATTTTTATGATGGTAAATGGGGAATGTAGGTGGTATAATCAAACTTACAAATCAAGAGTTGGGCGGAGGAAATATGAATATTGATTCAGTAAAAATTAACGATGAGAGTGTATTGAAGCTTTTTTCTGAGCACGATGATTATATGATAGAATTTTTGGGCGATGATAAATGGTGCTACACACGATATAACGAGAATGAAAATATAGAAAAAGTATGGGTCGTATCTTCTGAAAACCTCCCGATAGGCTGCATAGCATATAGAAAAAAGGCAGATGGAATAGGTGAAGTTAAGCGGCTGTATATAAAAGAAGAATATCGGGGCAATGGAATATCAAAGGAGTTATTAAAAACGGTAGAATGTTATGCCAAAGAGCAGGGTTGTCATACGCTGTTTTTGGATACGAGGATAACACTTGAGCCTGCTGTTTCCCTATATCGTTCTTTTGGATTTAACATAGTTTTTCAACAAGGACTTTATATTCAGATGGAAAAAGAAGTATAAAGGAACATAGATGTAATGATATACTAAATATTGGAGGCGCGTTCAGATGTATCAGCCAATTGACCAGGTCAAAACCGGTATCAAACTGAAAATGATGTTAAAAGCCGCAGGGTATGAGGTGAGAGATATTCAGGAATACCTTCATTTGTCATGTCCGCAATCAATATACAGGTGGTTTAAGGGAAAGATTTTGCCATCGGTAGAACATTTATGTGCGCTAAGTAAATTATTGAATGTTCATATGGAAGAATTGATAGTTCTGCAAGGACAGAATATAGAAGACCTGTTAGTTGCGCAGAGACAACATATGGAAGACTTGTTCGTCCCGCAAAGACAGCACATAGAATATGATGGTGTTGAAGCGATAGACAATGCAAGAGTCGTAAGGCGGCTGTCATATTTGAAACGTATAAATGGAGCTNCTTAGAACGATTGGACTATCTGTCCAATGACAAATGGAATATTGTAGATTATCCTCTTATTATAGCCATGAAATAGGTTATAATGGGAGGATTTTTTATGCAAAGCAATATAGAGAAAGAAATTGCAATATTATATTTCAATAAAATTTTATGGAGGAATCTAATCTATGAAACTATTTGAATTTGCTTATTGTGGTAATTATAATGCAAGTATATCGAATTTGGCTTTACTGGCTCCGGAAAAATGGAGTTTTGGTAATCAAAAAGATAATGGTATATTAAAAAGATATATAGAACATACTTTTAGCAGATTATATGAAGAAACTAAAGTAGTAGAGGGAACAGCTTATGCAATTTTTAACACAGGATTATTTGATGAATATTTTAAGCCAATATGCGCATACTTCGTAAAAAATGAAGTTCCCAATCGACAACAGTGGTATTTAGATGGGTTTTATACAGAATATCAATTGGCAACAATGGGTGTCATGGATAATCCGGAAAGAGCTAATTATTTTGATGATCCTGCTGAACTGGTATTTGATACACATTTGGATATAGTTCCCCAATATGATCATATATTTGGTGATAGAGAAAATATTGAGAGGTTGCCTTTGGGGATCAGGAATAGTGCTATGCGGGTACAATTGTTTAACGGAGCTATTGATACCGTAAAGAGGATGTTGGAGGCAAATTATAAAACAGCTATACCACAATTTTATAAAGGTAAAATGCAATTATTGGTTCCAATATGTTTGCAAGCGCCAAATGTTCCTGATTTAGCATTAACTTGTATGAAAACAGATGATAAAAGTAAATATTTAGCGTCAACATGTTTGACATTGGAAATGGCATATAATAATGCCAGATTAATTGCAAAGCCGGAAAGTAATTGGCTTCAAGCGTAAAAAATGTTGACAATTTACTATTCCGATGATATCATTTTATATGCAGTTGAGTATGACCCCTTCTGCAATTTGTTTAAGCATGTATTATGTTGGCATGCATTATACTTTTTTTATAATATGTTTCCAAATGGGAGTTTAACCTTATGTTAAGCTCCCATTTTTATCAGGTGTTGTAAGTGTTTATCGGGATTTCTGCCTTGTCCAAATATTCTGCCTGGCAGTATATATCTTGGCACGATTGAACTATCTGTCCAATGACAAATGGAAGGTTGTAGATTATCCTCTTATTATAACCATGAAATAGGTTAAAATAGGAGGATTTTTTATGCAAATCAATATAAATAAAGAAATAGATGATGCAAATGACTTTCGAGAAATCAAGGCGATGGCAGAGAGTAAAGAGGTTGAAGATGTTAAGGAGTCAAAACATGCTGTTTTTAGTTGACTATGAGAATGTCGGAAACACGGGTATGAAAGGCTGTCATTACCTGAATGAGACAGATTCCGTGATTATTTTTTACAGTGAGGCAAAAAAGAATATGGAGCGTAGATTTTTAGAGAATATTACAAATTCGGGATGCGCTTTTGAAATCTGTAAGCTGTGCAAAAAGGGAAAGAACGCACTGGATTTTTATATTGCTTCCAAACTTGGTGAATTATTTGGCAGCGGCTTTGAGGGTACGGCTGTGATCGTCAGTCATGACAATGGATTTCAGGCTGTGCGGGATTATTGGGAGAAAAAGGCAGTACAAAAGCGAAGGGGCTTGCTGGCTGACTGCGTGGAAGATGGCATTGTAAGCAGTAATGAAAATAGTGAACGGAAAAAGGAACTAAGACATCTGCGTGAGAATATGACTATCGGGGGATTCTTTACCGACCATACAGAGAAAATGCGTAGAAAAGCAGTTATAACAAGGCTGTTCGAGGGAACAGAGTATGAAGGGATGATAGAAGAGATCCAAAATCTGATGGTTGAAAAATATAAAACTTCCAGAATGATATACCTGAATTGCCTTCATTTATTTGGCAGGGATGGCGGATTAACGGTTTATAATAGGTTGAAGGGGTGTAAAGAACTGTGAGAAGCAGGAGACATTGGACTTTGGTTAAAGACACGAAGAATGGTTAAGTAAAAATGGTTTAAGAATTGGTTTAAGAGTTGCTATGACGCTCAACTAATCAGATGATTTAATTCTTTTAAATCGCATTTGTAACTTTAGACATGAGTGCCAAATTAGAAATTCAAGTTGAGATATAAACAGGTGTGAATAGAACTTGAAATCACAAATTGTAATCTCAAGTTTTGAGAGGAGATATTTTTATTAAAAAAATAGAGGAGTATTCATGAAAGATAGTTCGGAAAAGACGGCAATTATATTTATTGGTATTCAGGCGAGCGGAAAATCGACTTTTTACCATGAACGATTTGAGGATTATGTTCATATCAACTTGGATACTTTACATACAAGAAATAAAGAGAAGTTGCTGCTGCAGGAATGTGTGGAAAACGGGTACTCTTTTGTGGTGGATAATACGAATCCAACGAAAGCGGACAGGGAGAAGTACATTCAGATTGCAAGGGATCATGGGTATCGTATCCATGGCTATTACTTTCAGTCCTCCGTTTCCGATTGCATTGCAAGAAATCAAAAACGGGAAGGGAAAGCAAGGATACCGGATTAGGCCGTGGCGAGTACGCATCGCAAACTGGAACTTCCGGAGTATGGGGAAGGTTTCGATGAACTATTCTATGTCTGTATGAAAGACGGAAGCNTNATCGTAGNCAAGTGGAANGAAATAGAAGAAGAGGGAGGAAGATTATGAAATTTGATNATTTTGATAAGGAAATGCGCATTTATGANGAATCAATCGACCAGTATATCCTGCCTGACATGTATATCGTGGCACGATTGGATGGCAGATCGTTTACCAGACTGACAAAGGAAATTTGTAAATNNGAGNCGNNATTCGATATTAAATTTAGAGATTTGATGATCGAAACCGTGAAAACGCTGATGAATGTTGGATTCCGTATTGTATATGGTTTTACCGAAAGCGATGAGATATCGCTTCTGTTTCATCCTGAAGACAGTACATTCGGCAGGAAGATCCGCAAGATCAATACGACTCTGGCAGGAGAAGCGAGCGCAGCGTTTTCGCTGGCGTTAGGGAAAGTAGCAACATTTGACTGTCGTGTGGTTCCGCTGCCTAATAAGGAAAGGGTCGCGGACTACTTTGTATGGCGACAGGAGGACGCACACCGGAATTCCTTAAATTCACACTGTTATTGGGCTCTCCGTAAAGAGGGGGAAAGCCAGAATGATGCTACATTGGAATTAGAAGGGAAGAGCGTGACGTATAAGAATGAACTGCTGTTTCAGAAAGGGATCAATTATAACGAGCTTCCGTCATGGCAGAAGAGAGGGCTTGGCGTTTATTTTACGGATGCCCAGAAAGAGGGTTTTAATCCGGTGAAAAATGAAAAGGTCATAACCCAGAGAAGGGAGCTGTTCGTGGATTATGAGATTCCGCTGGGTGAAGATTATAGGGAATTTGTATTGAGGTTTCTTGAGTGAGGTGCAATTATATGGTTTACTTTTAGAACGGACAAATCACTATTCGCAACATGGAGTATGAGGATGCACAAGCGATTACAGATGCTGAAATTGAGCAAGGGTGGGATGCGTCCATTGAGAAATATGAGAAAAGATTAGAAGACCAAAGATTGGGAAAGGCAATTTCATTGGTTGCAGAATATTCCGGAAAACCAGTTGGATATATAAATGTTTATCCCGATAATACATGGAACATTTGGGGGAAAAGGTTACCCGGAAATCGTTGATTTTGGTGTTTTAGAAAAATATCGAAAGCAGGGTATTGGTACGATCTTAATGGATGTAGCTGAAGAAATCGCTGCGACATATGCGGACACAGTGTACCTTGGTGTTGGACTTCATAGCGGCTACGGAAGCGCCCAGCGAATGTATGTGAAGCGTGGTTATATACCAGACGGTTCCGGTGTTTGGTATCAGGACAAAATATGCAAGCCGTATGGGGAACGTAAAAATGATGATGATTTGGTTTTGTATCTTTCAAAGAAGTTGTTAGGACGGTAGAAAGAAGAGGCATGGTATTAGCTATGCCTCTTTAAAATGATGTAGATTTTGGAAATGGAAGTGATAAAATCAGATTAGTAAAATGGGAATAGAGGATTTTATTATTGGAATACAGATTAGAGAAGCCAAAAGCGAAGAAATGAGAAAGAATATTCGCACTGTTAAACAAATGACAAAGGAGAGGTTGCCGAAATACCGCCCGGAGCTTTTAGATAAAGAAAAACTGGCATCTGCCCAACTGTTACTCCATAAGAGATACTATGAGAGGAAATCCATGGAAATGGCGGAAAAAGCAAAATTGTTCAATATTCCCTGTTTTGTTCCTGCCATAGATGGGAACACGGAGTTTGGAAGAGATGTAAAGTCACTGAATAAGAAACTACCCATATACATAAAAGCTAGATATCATTGTTAATCAAAAACCAGTTTTTTGTATGCGGTGCATCCGAGGAGCAGGGAATTGGAGTTAGAAGTAATGCGTTTGCGGAATGAGATAAATAAGATCGGTCTGAATGTGAATTAGATTGTGAAAATAGTAATTCCCATATATATAATGAAAGTGATAAGATAAAACTAAACTTGCAAATGGAACAAATAAGAGATTTGCTGATGATATATGCTTCTAATATTGGCATCATCTGATGTATGAAAATGGTGTGATAAACGGAGGGATAACTATTATGGAGTATAGAATGTGTGAAGATTGTTTTAAAAACAAGTGGCTGAAGAAATATATAAAAGAAAACGGAGAAATCTCTAAATGTTGTAAATGTGGGGAAGCTGGCAGAGTAACAATTAACCTATACGAGAAAAAATTCCAGAATTTATTTAAAGGCGTTTTCAGATATTATTATTCAGAAATTCTGTATAATGCCCATTGGGGTGGAGCTTGGAGTTGGGTGGATTTATTAGAAAATGAAAATGAGATTTTTAACTTTAAATTAGATTTTTCGAGTTCAACAGAAGAAAAGGATTTGTATGATGNTTTAGGAGAATTTGATGAAATCATATATAATTATGNTAAAGAGGTTTNNTTATATTACGGTNGCAAANAAAATGGATGCATTTATGCAGCCGATTAAGGATGAACATTGGTTNTGGCTGGACAGTTTNAATATGTTTGCAGAATTAAATAATCCCTATTTTGTTGCAAAGAAAATAAGTAATGAAATTCAAGGTTTAGTAAAACCTTTAGAAGAAAAGATGTGTGGAGATGTTTTGTTTAGAGCAAGGATAGGCATAGATACAATTCTTATTAAACCTGATATTTTAGTGGAAGATAGACATAAGGTCGTTATTCCATACAAAAAATCAGAAATAGGAGCACCCAAGCCTTCGATTGCAGGTGATGGAAGATTTAACCGAAAGGGTACTTCGTTTTTATACTTAGCGTCTTCTTTGAAAACAGCGATTAATGAAATAAGACCAAGCGTAGGGCATTATGTTTCAATAGGGCAGTTTAAAATAAATAAGGAAGTAAAAATAATTGATTTTACAAAAATAGATTTTTATGAGTATGCATTTAGTGACAATGCAATAGAGCAGTATGTGAAGCTCATGAATTTAGGAAAGTTAATGTCCATTCCTAATCCTGATAAGCAATATAATATTACGCAATGTTTTGCGGATGCAGCTATGGATTTGGGATATGATGGTATCAAGTTTTTTAGCTCTGTTGCAGATTCATCATATAATGTCGTTTTGTTTCAAAGTGGAAACGCAACCTATATAGACGATTCTTATCAAGCAGTACATATTAGTGGGCTTAAATATGAATATGAAAACGAAAATATGCAGATAAAAAAGGAATATTTAGAAGATTATCAAGATATGGACGTCCCTAATAAAGATATAAGAAAAATTTTATCAGACAATTTTGATATTGATAAGGAAAGTACTGGATTAAAGTTTTGAATCAAAAAAGAATATAGAATTGATTATTATAAATGAAATAACCGAAGTTTTATGGCAATTGTCAAACTATCCTGTATGGTCTATCTGGCCTTGAGAGTATTTCGATACTTGAGAAAATGATATCCTATTTAAATAATAATTATAAAAAGAANGTAAAANGGATCACAATAAGAAAGAAATAAAACAATCTACTATGACGNTAATGGAAATGAGATAGAGATTATAAGTGNNCTNANAAACAAAACCNCNCCTNAAAGAAAGAAGAAGTGGAATTTGAAGTAAACGAAGGTGATACAAGTGATTATTGGTTGGCAACTGCGGCCAATGCTATAAGACCATTATATCAATTAATTGCATTAGCTAAAATGAGACCTGATTGTATATGGGATGGTGATAAAATATGAATTTTGCAATAAGTCCGGTTTTTTGTGCATATAGAAGTATATAATAAAGTTTGAAATTTAAGAAGTTAAGCAACGGACAGAGGAAATTACTTCATTTATTTGGTAGTGATGGCGGATTGACAATTTATAATAGGATGAAAGCGTACTAAGAACTGTGTAAAGCAGGAAACATTGGAGTCAAAAATATATACCTTTATAATTAAATTTATTGCTTTTTTAACAAAAATACTACATAATAATATAGGAATACATAGCGGAAAATACAGGAAGATGTAAGTGGAATGGAAGATTTAATCTGGCTAAATCCCTATCCAGTGCAGGCAAGAAGTACTTTATCTGGTTTTAGGATATGATGCTTCTACAGGATAGATGATTGATATTCATAAACGAATAGGGATTCTTGATTGAAAACTTCGTGCCGTAAATAAAAAGAAGCAGATGATAACACAACATTTCAGTAGAGAGGTGCTTTTGTGAATCACAATTTATTAGGTCAAGTATATAGTATTTTGGAGTATGATAAGGGAGATTTGGTTTCTATAATGTCCTCTGATATGCAGGCAGGTAAAAGACTGGATATAGGGGAATGGCTGTCGTCGTGTTACAAAATAAATAGGAAATCAAAAAATTTTTCTATTGATTCCGTATTTTTTCTCAAAGATAATCCCGCAGTTATTTTTGGAGTGTGCTATTCTACTGATCAAAAGGAATTTGAACGGGCATATATTAATGTTTGGAATCTGGCTCGCCCACAATATTTCTTTTTTGAGATAAATGGTGAATTACGAGTATATGATTTCTCTGTGCAGATGAAAATTCGTAAAGGGAAAAAAATTATTCCGGAACCCATTGCGATTGTAAATACTGCTAATGATATATTAGAAAAATTACAAAAACTTTCACGAAATAGAATTGAGGCAGGAATAGCAACGCTTAATGAAGAGAGTAAAAAATATAAAGCGGATGATACATTAATTAACGATATAAAAAAAATACGTACAGAACTAATGAAAATGGGACTTAATGAAGAGAAAGTAAAATATGCCCATTCTATTATGGGACGCTCTATATTTATACGGTATTTAGAGGATAGAGGAATACTGACAGATGAATATTTTGAGAGTTTGTCCTCGCAGAACAGGGAGTGGAAAAAAATTTTAGGGGAGTCGCTAGATAATTGTCTTATGATGGATGGCGAGTCCAATGTTAATTATATTAAATGCTTAAGAAATAAGGAATTTACATATGCATTATATAAGAAATTATCACAGGATTTTAATGGAGATATGTTTCCTATTGATGAAATAGAGGAAAGTATTATTCTGCCTGAACATTTAATAAAAATATCAGATTTTTTGCAAGGGAAATTTGATGAACAGTTGAGATTATTCTTCTGGGCTTATAAATTTGATATCATTCCTATGGAACTGATAAGTAATCTATATGAAGAATTTTACCATAAACAAAGTGATGGCAAAGATATAGGAACACATTATACGCCCTTATCTTTGGTCGAACTTATGGTGAAGCAAACACTTACAGTTGAAATATTAGAGAAATCACCAATTGTCCTTGACCCTTGTTGTGGTTCGGGTGTTTTTCTTGTGGAATCATTTANGCGCATTGTAAGATTTCATATGATTCAAAATNAGGGAAGATTATTAGAGTATGAACAATTAAAAAATATTTTAAAAACCCAAATTCGAGGTATTGAGCGAAATGAAGAGGCATTAAGAGTAGCCGCATTTAGCTTATATGTTGCTTTTCTTGATTTTCAAGATCCACCTTCTATTCTTGAGCAAATGAAAAAAAATAAATTTTTGCCTAATTTGAAGTTTGATGCGTCAAAGCCATTGTCTTTAAATATTTTATTATGTGCAGATGCCTTTACAGATGAAGCAGATATATTTGCCAAAAGAGATAAGGTAAATATTATTATTGGCAATCCGCCATGGGAAAAAGCAGATAAATTGGCTTTAGAATGGTGCGCGTCAAAGGGATTGCCAATTGGAGATAAAGAATGCTCACAAGCATTTGTTTGGCGCACAATAGAATGGGGTGAGCGAAATGCGATTATTTCTCTGCTGCTTCCGATTGGTATATTTTCTAAAACCAGTTATCAGCAGAGCAGAGCGTTTAGAGAGAAGTGGCTAAGTCAAAATAAGTTATTACAAATTATTAATTTTGCCCATTCAAGAGATATATTCTTTAAAAATGCAATTGCTCCATTTGTAGCAGTATTATTCTGCCCTGAAGAAACATTAGGNGATAATTATGTGTCTTATTGGTCAGTTAAGATGAATTCTGTAAATATAAAGCATCAATATATCATTTTAGGGAAATCTGATATGCATTATATAAGACAGAGTGAGATTTTGGAATATAAATATGCATGGAAAACATTATGGTGGGGACGACTTTCAGATTTAGATTTGATTAAGAAGTTGAACAAAAATGTTCCGTTATCAAATTGCATACAGNATANNGAGANAGTAATTAAACAGGNATTTACGACTGGGTAAANNCAAAACCAAAAGTGTGGAAAAGATATCTAAATTAAAAAGATTGTCTNTAAAGGACATTGTTTCCTACGGAAAGANTGATAAATACTTAACAGATGATGTGCCTACAGAGATGCATACTAATTTTAGCAGTTTTGAAGTTTTTGAAGGTAGTCGGATTATTGTAAAACGTGGTATATCTAATAAAGGAAAAGCGAGAGGAGAAATCGTAGCAAGGTTTGAAAATGAGCCGTTTTCTTTTACAACCAGTGTTCATTGCATTATAATTGAGGGTGTAGATGATTCTTTTATGAAANGTANTTGCGCCATATTGNTGTCTTCTGTGGCTAAGTATTATTTCNTTTTANCTTGTAGTGGATGGNGGATGTGGCATGATGAGATTCATCTTGATGAGTTAGAACAATTTCCGATTCCACAATTAAATGGAAGTGAAGCAATACNGAAATTATGCCTGTTATTGGATGAAATTAGGAAATATGAGGAGGNTAATCTTTTTACACAATGGNACAAGAATCAGCGTAGTATCAAGGAAATCAAAGAGGATATTGATAAAATTGTTTTTGATTTANACCAATTAACAGAGCNTGAACGGGATTTGGTAAAAGATATGTGTTCATACGGTTTGGACTNATTTTATNAAAAGTCTGATAGTTATGCAATGGAGCAATTACCAGATATTGTAGAGGGATTTTATGGCATCGAAACTGACTTGCATGAGAAAAAACATCAAATATATAAGTATATCAAAAAAATGGTATCTTCAATAAATGGATATTTATCGGAACTTGATGCGGAGTTAGAATGGAGGATTTATCGCTCAAAGGGGCTTATAGCAGTATTGTTGTTGAGTAAATATAAAAGTGCACCCGTTGGCGAGGACTATGAAAATGATAACGAATGGGAAACTGCATTGGATAAGTTTGAAAAATTGAGCCGGCAGCATGTGATGGACAATATATACATAGAAGGTTCGTATATCGGGGTTTCTGAAAACTGCATAGCTGTCATAAAAAAGGATGAACAGAGAAACTGGACTGCAAGTATGGCATGGGATGACTTGAATTCTATCTTGCTGAAAATAGCTGATAAGCAATTATTGGAGGAGGATACGAATGAATAGACCAAGCCTTTATTCTATCAATGTGTGGGCACAGTGGGAACATGATATATTGCAGATTTTATCAGAGGCACTGCCTCGATTATGTGATTATGTTGAACAGGATTATCTGGAAGATGATATAACTACCGAACTATATAAACTGATAAGGAATATCACATTTCATAATCATCAAATTACTTTTGGAACTATTATTCCACAGGCACAAAACCAGCCATCAAATGAATTAGGAAAGCAGGAAAATAAAACGAGTCTTCGAAAACGACCGGATTTACAGTGGGTTTTTAATGATGAATATGCAAGTTCCCCAGAGAGAACCCAACGTAGTTTTGTAATTGAGTGCAAATGCTTATCAAAAAGTGGAGAGGAAAAAAAGTATGTTGAAAACGGAATATGTCGTTTTGTTTTAAAGGAATGGGAATATGGGAAAAACGAAGAAAGNGCAATTATGATANGNTANATGAAAGATAGGGACGCAGATNGACACTTGTGTAAGATTAATAAATTTAACGATAAATATACATATCCATTACTAATTATCTATCCTAGTGGTAACAAAGATGTGTACAGATATATCCAGAAATTTGAAAAAAGGGAGTTTGATCCGAAGTGTTTCAAGCTGCACCATTTATGGGTGAACGTGAATAAATAATAAGGGTACTGCTTAATTAAATAAGCTTGATTAGGCATAAAGTAACAGGAAGTTATTTTTTCAAAGTGTATCAGATATTGTTTTTTGGAGAACGGTTTATAGATTGTAGGATATATGCATAAGGACATCCGAATTCCATTCTAAAAAATCAGGTGATTTTAGGAGTAATATAACATCCAGTAATAAGCAAAAATCCAGACTTTATAGGACTTTCCGCAAAATCGGAAAGCCCTTTTTACAATTTCACAGTAGTAAAAATATTATAGATCGTACTAATTATATCTTCTTTTATATGTATGCAAAAGTATTCGCAAGATGTTGCGAGAGATTCTTGAAAATAAGGATAATATAAGATATAATATAAAATATTATTTATGTTTTGTGCTTTGATGGAGGTTTAAAATGGCTGTGTCATATAACAGGCTGTGGAAATTGCTGGTTGATAGAAAGATGAGTAAAGCGGATTTACGGAAACAGGCGGAGATCGCTCCTAATACAATGACTAAACTTCGCAGAGATGAAGAAGTAACATTAGGGGTATTGGGGAAGATCTGTAGGACGCTTGACGTGGATTACGGAGATATCATGGAGTATGTGAAAGAATAATAAAGATAATATTGCTTTTAATATAAAATATAACTTATAGATAAAACTGATTGGAAAATTATGGGAGAATTAGTATGGCGACTTTTAATGAAGACACTAGGGTGAAAATACCAGCAACAATACAATTTCTTAAAATAGGATACGATTATCAATCTCTTAAAGATGCTGATATAGATTTTCAGACAAAAATTTTTATTAATAGATTTAAGCCCGCATTAGAAGAAATTAATGAAAGAGCTTTTTCTTATGATGAAATAAAAGAAATCTTAATGGATATTAACAATGTCATTAAGAACAATGATTTGGGAAAAGAATTTTATAATTGGCTTATTAATCCATTGGATAAAGTTAAGCTGATAGATTTTGAAGATATAATTAAGAATAATTTTACAGTGGTTGATGAACTTCCATATTGTGTGGTAGAAGGTACGGAAGCAGGATCTTTTAGACCGGACATTAATATTTTGATTAATGGTATTCCCTTGTCATTTCTTGAAGTAAAGAAACCCAATAATGATGGCGGGATTCAAAAAGAGTTTGAAAGAATGATCAATCAAAGGTTGCAGAATCCGGAATATAAGAAATTCTTTAATATGCTGCAATTGATATCTTTCAGCAATAATATGGAGTATGAGGATGCTGATGACGCAGAAGATGTTAAAGCAGGGTCCTTTTATACAACGCCAAATGGACAAAATACAAGTTTCTCTTTCTTTAGAGAAGATGACGAGATGTACCATTTGAATTATCCATATAAAGAGATATCTGAGGATACCATCAAATATGTAATGTCTGATTGCGGATATAATCCGGCAGAAGCAGATACGCCGGAGTTTAAGGAAAACTTACAGACAAATACACCATGTAATAGTTTTATAACATCTGTATTTGACAAGGAACGTTTCCTGTACTTTCTTCATTATGGAATGATGTTTGTTAATGGTAAAGTCCCTGAAAAGCATATTATGCGTTATCCGCAATTTTTTGCCACAAGAAAGATTATAGAACGGCTTGAAAACGGCGGAAAAGGTGGAATCATTTGGCACACACAGGGCAGCGGCAAAACAGGACTGGCAGCATTTTCTAATCGTGTTATCAGAGATTACTATTCTAAGAAGAATATCAATGCGAGATTTTTCTTTATTGTAGACAGAATAGATTTACTTAGGCAGTCAAGCATCGAATTTAAAAATCGTGGTCTGAATGTAGTTAATTGTAAAAATAAAGATGAGTTTACGAAAGAAATCAACAAACCGTTATCTACCAATATTGANATTAAGTCTATTGGTGAGATTTGTGTTGCCAATATTCAGAAATTGGAGAGCCAATTGGAAGAAGNAAGAAATGATTATCATGCAAATATCCAACGGATTTTCTTTATTGATGAGGCACATAGAAGCTATTGCTCTACAGGTGAATATCTGAAGAATCTTATGACTTGTGATTTGGATGCTGTATATATTGCACTTACGGGTACACCACTATTGTCAAAGAAAGAGCGTTCCAATCTGAAATTCGGGGACTATATCCATAAATATTTTTATGATAAATCTATCGCTGACGGATATACATTGCGCATTAAGAAAGAGAATATAGATACGATCGCGAAATCAGAAATTAAGAAGAATCTGGATATTGAAGATAATCGCTTGAACGACAAAGATGTATTTGAATCAGATGCATATGTAAGCGCTTTGGGCGCATTTATTGAAAAGGATTTTGTGAATTTCAGATTACAGAACTCAGATAATACTATTGGTGGAATGATTGTCTGCAGGACGAATCCCCAAGCAAGAAAAGTACATGAGTGGTTCAGTCAGAATTCAAAAATAACGACAGGGCTTGTTATTACAGATCAGAATGATCCAACGCAATCCCAGATCAACAAAAATAATCAGATCGATTTTAGAGACACATTAGTTCCGGATATGTTGGTTGTCAATTTCATGCTGACTACCGGATATGATGTAAAACGACTGAAAAAGATGTATCTGCTTAGAGGGCCACATGCACAGTCACTTCTGCAGACTATATCAAGAGTAAACAGACCTTATAAGTCCCCGAATGGTAAGGTGTATAAATATGGATATATCGTAGATTTTGTGGATATTGAAAAAGAATACGATAATACCATAGAGGCTTACATTAAAGAGCTGGAAGCGGATATCAAAGAGAATGGCGAAAATGAAGGCTCTTTAGCCGGTCTTGTTATTGATAAAGAGGATATTAATAAGAAGTACCATAAATATGCCGATGAATTGGAAAGTATCATTGCTACTGATAATTTGGAGAGATTTTCAAAACAGCTTACCCTCTATAACAAAGAAACTTTGCTTAAAATCCGAAGATTGCTTAATGGAATCAAAGAGTGTGAGACAGAATTTATTCTTTCCAGAGCGCTTGATTATGCAAAACAGATCGATTCGGAGAAGAATAAAAAGCTGCTTCGCTCTGTTCAGGAGAGGATTGATTTTATTAATTTATCTACAAAGACATTTGATATGATGAGTGTGATTTCAAATGATGAAGTNGTGGAGATACNGTATGNATTTANTAAGANAAAGATATTGATACNGNATTTGGGACAGTTTACNCCGNATAACCNTACATATNAAAGATTTGAAAAAACAGTACGGNAAANCCAGAACGAAATCAAAAATANTAAAAATAAAGATGATATCAAAGTCGTTAAGCTGGATCAGTTATTGCAGGAAATCTTTAATAAACTGTCGATTTCTGATCTGTCGGATTTAGATACGATCACTGATGAACTGCTTGATGCATTGAAGCAGGCAAGGGATATAAATCATGAAAATGATCGATTGGCACAGATTTATGGTGGCAATTATGCTTTTGTGAAGACCTATCAGGATGCGATTGAAAAGTATTCCGCAGACAAATCCGAAATAGAAAGAATGTTAGTCTATATTTATGATGATATCAAGGATGTTATTAAGGCGGACACCTTAATTGTGCAGGGAAGAAAGAATTTTATAGATTCCATTAAACATAATGTTACAAAGCTGCTTTTAAAAGATAATATATATGTGAAAGTAAAAGCTTTTTATGACCAAATGCTTAGTGAACTTTATACGAATTTACAATTATTTAGATAAGGGAGAAAATGACGATGCCGGATATTTTTACATTAGAGAATAAGATCAAACAGATCATTGATGAACTAAAGGGACTTTGTCAGACCAATGGTTTAGCAAACCAGGCAAGTGAGGAAGTAGTCATTACTTCTGTATTCTTATATAAATTCCTGAATGATAAATTCATGGCGAATTTAAAGATTTTTGCTGATGAAATCGGTATGCCATATGAGGATGTGCTGAAGAATGAAAATGCGGAAATGGACGCTTTTTATGATACATATCCACAAGATGTTGCTTTTACTTATGATGAAACAATTGAGTATCTAATCAATAAGGTTTCTTACAATGAATTTTATAAACTGTTTGATGATGCATTGGAAAAAATATCTAATGATACGAAGAATGAAGTTTTTTCTGTGGAAACAGCAGATGGAACCAGAAAACCTTTATTTACGCGAATAACGGAAAATGTAGAGGCATCAAAGAGAAACAACTTTGCTAAAAATATATTCGGTATTATCAGTCAGGAGAAGTTTGATTTTGGGGATGCGTTTAAAGGGAACTTTGATTTCTATTCTACTATTTTTGAGTATTTGATAAAGGATTATAACGTGGCAAGTGGCGTATATGCGGAATATTTCACACCGCAGGCGATCAGTGCGATCATCGCAAAGATTCTTGTAAATATGTCTCCGGTAGAAGATAAATTGTATGAAATTTACGATCCATCAGCAGGTTCCGGTTCTCTGGTATTACACTTGGCGAATGCGCTAGGAAAGGGTTCTTTTGGTGACAAAGCACAGGTTTATACGCAAGATATCTCAGGTAAATCCTCAAGATTTTTGCGTATCAATATGCTGTTAAATGGATTGACTAATTCGTTGGATAATATCATTGAAGGGGACACCCTTGATACACCGGCGCATTACAATATGCCGCATGATCCCAGCTCCGGTGTAAAGAGATTTGATTATATTACGTCAAATCCACCGTTTAAAATGGATTTCTCGTCAACAAGAGATGGTATTGAACAGAAATGGAGTGAATCGGAAGAACGGGAAGGGATTAGAAGATTCTTTGCCGGCATTCCTAAAATTCCAAATACAAAGAAAGAATCCATGTCAATTTATCTATGTTTTATTCAGCATATCCTTTGGAGCTTAAAGGATGATGGTAAAGCAGCGATTGTTGTGCCTACGGGGTTTATTACGGCACAGTCGGGGATTGAGAAAACTGTGCGCCAAACAATTGTAGATAAGCATTGGTTAAAGGGTGTCATTTCTATGCCCTCAAATATCTTTGCCAATACAGGAACAAATGTATCGGTTCTCTTTATAGATAAGTCTAATAAAGAGGGAAATATTATGCTGATAGATGCATCAAAACTGGGGGAAAAGAGAAAAGAGGGGAAGAACCAGAAAACAGTTTTACGTCCTGATGAAGTAAAGAAAATAGAAGACACATTTATCAATCAGGATATAGCGGAGGATTTTAGTGTTTCTGTAACCTATGAACAGATTGCAGAGAAAAATTATTCGTTATCGGCAGGGCAGTATTTTGAAGTGAAGATTGAATATGTGGAGTTATCACAAGAGGCATTTGAACAGAGGATGCTGTCATATGCATCAAATCTTGAAAAGCTGTTTGCGGAGGGAAAAGCTTTGGAAGATGAGATAAAGCAGAGGCTGGGGGAATTGAAATATGAGTGACAGGAAATATGCTCCATTAGTGCCAATTACTGAGTTGCTAGAAGAGATTGTCGATAATAGAGGAAGGTCCTGTCCAACACAAGAGACAGGTTTTCCGTTGATTGCTACTAATTGTATAAAACATAGTAGCATATATCCGACATTTGAAAATATAAGATATGTTAGCTATGAGGTGTTACAAACATGGTTTAGAGCAGAATTAAAGGCAAATGATATTTTATTTGTAAATAAAGGAACTCCAGGGAGGGTTTGTTTGGTCCCTGACCCAATAACATTTTGTGCAGCGCAAGATATGATAGGTTTGCGAGCTGATTCACATAAAGTATATTTTAGATATTTATTTTCTGTGTTGCGTTCAGACTATATTCAAGCAAAGATAAAAAATTTCCATGTGGGTATTGCTATCCCTCATTTTAAAAAGTCAGATATGGAGAATTTATTGATTCCACTACCTGAAATGAGTGTTCAATTAAAGATTGGGGATATTTATTGCCAATTATCTGAAAAGATAGAGAATAATAATAAAATAAACAAAGAATTAGAATTAATGGCAAAAACAATTTATGACTATTGGTTTTTGCAGTTTGATTTTCCGGATGAAAATGGGAAACCATATAAATCGTCTGGTGGTAAGATGGAATGGAATGAGGAGCTGAATAGAGAGATTCCAGAAGGATGGAGTAAAGGGCTTTTTTCGGATTTAATCGATATTGGAAATGGAAGAGATTATAAAGATTTACATATTGGTGATATACCAGTTTATGGTTCGGGCGGTGTCATTAGAACAGTAGATATGCCTATTTATAATGGAGAATCTGTATTGATTCCAAGAAAAGGGACATTAAATAATATTATTTACGTCAATGGAGAATTTTGGACAGTTGACACGATGTTTTATACAAAAATGAAAAAGAAATATTCAGCCATTTATACATATTATTCAGTGAAATTATATGATTTTGAAAAACTTAATACAGGGACGGGAGTCCCAAGTATGACATCATCAATAATATATAATTTAAAAGTAGTGATACCACCTGATAAAATTTTAGAGTCTTTTGATAATTATGTTCAAACATTTTATAAGCAAATGCGGGAAAAAGAGATAGAAAATAGAGAATTAGTTTCATTGAGGGATTTTCTGTTACCGCTTTTGATGAATGGACAAGTAGGATTTAAGTAAAATTGCTTTGCTAGTGAGAGTTAGTATATTAATTTACATATTTTAAATAAAGAATTTTTGAAAGGTATATTAACAAAATATTTTGATTACTTGAATAAGAGGAATTTATGGAGTGAAAAAACATTATAAGAGATATTCATTTATGGTGGAGAGAATAGGAAACATTATCTAGTAGGTGGTGGTTTTAATGGGGTATGAAAAAGGTGGAAGAGCTGATAAGGCAGGCAATAGATTTGAGATCAATTGGGTTTTATATAATTTGTTACAAGTCATAGAAGAAAGAATTCAATATGTTATGATAGAAGCCATCGGAGAAGACGAGGAAGGTGTAGACTTATGGATTGGGAATTTGGATGGCAGTAGGGAAGGGCAGCAATGTAAAGGGCGATATGGAAGTGAAGAATCNTGNTCATATGGAACTGNAAATGCAAAAGGAATTTGGAAGAANTGGANANCACAATTAGATAGNGAAGACAAAGTGAATGTATCTNTGGTTTCTCCGTTGTCATTTACTTTACTTGAGGATCTTGCTGGGAGAGCAAGAAATACGAATGAAATTCCTAAAGATTTTTATAAATATCAGATTGATAATGATAAAGTTAGCGAAGATATTAAACGTCTATATAAAAATTTTTGTAATATCATGGGTATAGATTGTACTAACGAAGCTGGCATTTTGCAATCCATTAATTATTTATCTCGTATTTTTTATAGACAAAGACCAGATTATGAGTTAAAGCAAATGGTGTTAGATAAGATATATATGCAGTTTGTAGGAAAACCATTGGATGTTTATGCATATCTAATTCAATTAATTGTAACTGAGGATATTCTAAGTAAAAAGCTTGATATTGTATATTTGGATAATTATTTGCGCAGTTGTGGTGTAGAATATAAAAATTTAGCAAAGGACTCAAGAATTTCCCCAAGAATAAGAGCATTAAATGATGAGTATCGTAAAAGTTTTCATTCATTTCAAAATGGAATAATTATTAGACATGAGTTTGAAGAATGTAAAAAAATGATTGATAAAGGGCAGTCATTTATTATTCATGGAAATGCAGGGACAGGTAAGAGTGGTTGTACTGAAAATATTATTGACTTTTGTAATCAAGAAAAAATTTCTTATTTGGCTGTTAAACTTGATAAAAGAATACCAAAAGATACAGCAGAGAGTTGGGGAGTTAGTATGGGATTGCCTGCATCTCCGGCACTATGTATAGATGCTATTTCAAAAAATGAAAAGGCAGTATTAATATTTGATCAGTTGGATGCACTGAGGTGGACGCAGGCTCATTCGGGAAATGCATTAGATATATGTATGCAGATCATAAAAGAGGTTGAAATTTTAAATAAAAATAGAGAAAGAAATATATGTGTTGTATTTGTTGCTAGAACATATGATTTATTAAATGATAGAGGAATAAAAAATCTATTTGACACGAATTCGGAGCATAAAGATAACGGATGGAAAAATATTAAGATTGGAGAGTTGAATGAAAAAGACGTTAAATTATTAACGGGTAATGAGTTTAACAATCTTTCGCAAAAAACCAAAAGGCTACTGGCAATTTCAAGCAATATGTATATCTGGCAACATTTGAATGAAAATATAGAACGTCTACATATAGATACAACAAGGCAACTGATTAATGAGTGGTGGGAACAAATACAGCGTAAAGCCGAAGACTCAGGGTTAGATTCTAAGTATCTGGTAGAGATTATAAATAAGATAGTTTCGTTTTGTAATGATAGGGGGCGAATAAACGCACCTAATAGTGTTATACATATGTCAGTTAGTTATATAGATTTTTTACAGTCCAATGGTTTTATATCTTTAATTAATGAGATGATTTCTTTTACACATCAATCGGTTTTGGATATTTTTTTGTCGAATCATATGGTTGAAGAATACTATTCTGGNAANGATANAANATNNATTANANGAAATAAAGATAGGCAAATTCCGGGAAAGCGCTATCAATTGCAATTATTTATGGAACAGATGTTACAGGATTCTGAAAAAGACTTTTTAAAAATAGGAAATCAAATGTTGGTATCCGAATCGGTAAGATTTAGTTTTAAATTTGTCTTTTTGGAATCTTTATCCGCTATTGATTTTCCAACAAAAATTATCTGTAATTATGTTTGCAAAATGTCAAATGATGTGCAGTGGGGAAGATATTTTATAGATAATGTTATTATGGAAAATAAAGAATACATAAGNGCAATGCAGGAATCAGAAATACTTGAANCATGNTTGAACAGTGANAANAAAAGGTTGGCAATTTGTTTGTTTGCAAGTATCGCACATTATTTGCAAAATAAACATTTGCAAATAATTAGAAAGTATATTTTTCAAGATGAAGAAATGTTAGATGAATGGAGTAGATGTTTTTCATGGAGGATAGACGAGGATTCTAATGAATTCTTTGACTTGAGAATGGAGTTCTATGAAAAATATCCGCGTTATCTTGACGGGTTATATATTGATAATGATTTATTTAAGAAGTGTGAAATGCGCACTATACGACTTTTAGCTTTAATGTTAAAAGAAAAAATAAAAAGACATGATAAATATTTATCTAATATTGAAGAGTCTTTTGTTATTGAAGATACAAATATTGCCTTTAATGAGTATAGGGAAATAATAAATATTTTTTTGCCNTTATTACCAGNGGTCGAAAGTGAAACAAGATANAGTGATTGGGATGCAAGATACTTATATCGTGTAGGACTTGAAAGAACNTGTGTACAGATGCTAANAAAGGCTAATGCNAGATTNACTAATGTTGAACCAAAAGAATTTTGGAATATTTACAGTCAGTATATGTATACTGGAAATGATTTATATAATGAAATAATTTTGGATGGATTATATAATTTGCCAAAAGAATATTCTGATAGAATAGTAGAATATTTATGTACGGATTTTGATATGACAATGTTTGAAGAAACAAGTGGTAATTTTGATCGTTTGCTGAGCGGGAAGAAATTACTTGAAAAAGTATCTTTAGGATGTTCTAAAGAACATTATCAATATCTGGAAAAAAATATAATAAGGTATGTAGATAAGGATGCCGTATACAGGTTAAAGGATAGAATTGATTTCAATAAGCAGGGGGAGTGCAGAGTTTATTGGAGATTTTGGGGAGATTTTCAGAGAGAATGTTTAAAGATGTTGCCAAAAGAACGATTATCGTTAGAAGCATTACAACTTTTAAAAATGTTTTCGCGTTGCGAAGAAAATTATCACTCAATTTATGAATACGAAAATTGGCATTCAGGTGAAATATTATCACCAGTGGTTAATAAATGTATAAGCTATGCAGCATGGAAAGGTATTTTAACTAATCCTAAAATTCCAGAATATAATCCACATCGCTCCGTAAATGTTGATGGGGGTTTTGTAGAAGCAACACAAAGAGCATTTGCAGGAAGCTTAGAAAATATGGTAAAGAAAGAAGGTGAACCTTTCTTAGAATATATTTTAAATATAGATTTGCCAATAAGTAATATATATGTCAAGAGGATTTATTCGGCAATTGCATGTAGCGAGCAATTAAATGAAATTGATACGACTATTATAGAAAAATTGATAGAAAAGTTCGGATATGATTATGAGGATCATGGAGCGATAAATATTATAAGAATATTTGAAAAGAAGAAAAACGCAAAATGGGGAGAGAAGGCTCTCTCTGTGTTATTTGATATTGCAATGAATCATAAAAATCCAGAACTAGGGAAGCCAAATGTAATTCCGCAAGAGGATAAAGAGATTTTGCTGGTTGACTCAATAAAAAGTAAAGCAATTAATTCAGTACGAAGCAAGGCGTTAAATGCTATTGCAGTGTTGATTTGGAATGATGAAAAAATGGTAGAAAGATTTTTGGAACCTATTAATAAAGCGATTGGAGATTCAAATCCTATAATGAGATATGCCAGTCAGTTTGCCCTTTGGCCAATTTATAATATTAATAGAACATGGGCAAGTGAGAAAATTATATCTTTATACGAAAACGATATAAGAATGGCAGGATTTTATGATGGAAGAGGGATGCTTTTGCGTTTGTATACAGATTATCGTGAAAAGGTAATTGATATAGTTGACAAAATGTTTGTCTCTAAAGATAGCAGACTCATAAAAACATCTGGATATACCATAGTAGAGCTATATATGTTACATAATGAGTACGAGGAAATTATAATAGGTGAATTTGGGTTTTCTGAAGAGCAAAAAAAAGTTATTTTAGAAATGCTTATTGTCTATTTTGGTATAGAAAATTTTAAAGAAAAAGCGAAAAATGCTTTAATACATAATTTAAATGATAATTTCGATTTAGAATTTCCTTGGACAAGGTTGTTTTATGACAAACTTGTTGATTTAGAGAAGGATAAAGAATTTATAGATATAATTTTGAGCGCTGCCTTGGGAAGGAGAGTTTTAGGTGCATTTCTTAATTTTATTGAAGAAACGAGAAGTGGGTTAAAGAATTGTGAGAATATTATTTTGCAAATATGTGAGAAATTGGTTGGATTAGGTGAAATTGGTAATGAAAAGCTGTGGTTATACCAAGATAAAATTTCAAAGATGGTTATTTCATTATATGATGCTTATTCTGATGACTTGGATGAAGAAAACAGCATAGCCTTGCAATGTTTAGATATATGGGATATTATGTATGAAAAACAGATAGGTATAGCTCGTAAATTGACTGAAACAATGATGGATATTTAGAGTAATCAGAGCTTGAAAATTTATATATTGAAAATTGAGGGTAAAGACAAACTTAGTAGGTTTGCAAAAGTTGAAAATCAAGTTTTTTTCGCGTGACAAAAATTAAAAACTTAAAAATATTTATTTTTNGAGANTAACNANNAGTTNNCAACTTCACAAATAGGGAAAAATTCACANTTGATTGGCNTTAATTGGGGGACNAGTTATGGAAAAATATGAGCAGAAGCTAGTATGTGAAAATGAAGAAAAAGTGCTTGAATTTTGCAGAAATCTTGTTAAGGCAGTTGAAAAAACACGAGAGGTTGCTGTGAAATCTAAAATGATGTGCCAGAAAGCAAATGACGCACTTGTGCTGAAAGATAAGCCGATAATGTGGAATGTATTGCAGGAATGTATAATATTATTGATACGGATTCGACTAATCAGCAACATTCTTTTGGATATTAAAGCAATAGCTTGTGTAAATCTTGTGTAACCTTGCGTAATTTATGTAAGGTTGCGTAAGATTTATTCAAGAATTCTGAAGATAAAAAAGGCAACTCTTAGTAGGGCGAAAAAAGAATAGATTAAATAATGTATTACTGATAGAAATAATGCTAATAAGAGATTATTACATGAATGCTAAATTAAACGTAGTAATCTTAATTGAGGAGAAGTTATGAATATCAATGATAAGTCAGGATGGCTTTTTAATGCAGATACAAAAAATACTCATGACGTGACTTTTGATGATCTTCAGATGTTGTTAGAACTTGCAAAAGCGGAAGATCAGTGGGCAGAAAATGTAAAACAGGAGATAGAATATAATGATGCACATCCGCATGGCTCTGGGATAGAGTTTTTGTTCAATGATTTTCGGATTATAAATGGTGAAGGAGCAATCGTTCAGTTCCCGTTTGGGTATATTTGTACATTTCGAAGCAGGAGACATCTTTTTCGTGGAGAAGCTCAGGATTATGATTTTTCAGAGGCATCACTTTCAAGGAGATGCCGAAGAGAATCAGGAGAGAAGAGATCTCCAAGAGAAATTGAGTTATTGCATATAATTTCAAATATGAGGATTGCCCAATTCAGAAAATTCATTTGGCAATTTGATATCATTCCTCAATGGGAAGGAAAATTATCGGAAGTCAATTATAAAGCATTAGCGCAACATTATGGATTTGAGACTTTTTTATTGGATTTGACAAATGATGTTCGTAATGCATTGTTCTTTGCAACTTGTAAATGGGAAAAAGATCATTATGAGCCATTGACAGAAAAGGATATTAATCAATCTGAACGTTCAAAATATGGAGTTATATACCATACTCCAGATTGGACAATTGATTTTATGAATAGTATCAATTTATTAAAATTACATACATCTTTTGAAAAGGAAAGAGGTAGAAATAGACCAAGTGTAATAGATACGGGTTTGTGGGATGGGTTGGCTTATCAAATTGGATTGCAGCCTTTTTATAGGTGTCACACACAAAGTGGGTATGTTTATCCGATGAAAACATTAAAGGATATCAGGCATAATGGACAGTTTGAAAGAATTCGCTTTCCACAAACCGTAGAATTTAGCAATCAGATTTTTCAGATGATGGATGAGGGGAAAAAGATATATCCGGAAGAGGGGATAACGCAGACCATGGATATACTTGAACGGATGAGTAGAACCCTAACTTTTTCTGAAGATGATTTATTATGGGCATATGAATTGGATGAAGCAGATAAAAAGGAATTTTTATCTATAGATCAACTTAGAGCAGCACTGCAAAGTGAGGAGGTAGCGCACTTAATAGAAGGGGTTTATGGTGTTGATAATGGACAGATTAAAATTACAAAAAATGAAGTAGTGTATCCGGTGGCAGAGAATACAATCCATAATATAAATGCTCATTATAATGATAAATCTTTTCTTGCCCCAATTGGGGAAAAGCTGTACATGAAACCAGATGCAAAAACATATAGAAAAAANATCGCTATTNTNANATATTNGGTAAGGAAATGGATGGAGAAACTGCGCAACTATTTTCATAAAGTTGAATGGTTATGTTAAGTGAGTCTAGCAGATAAGCGGAGTGTGTTAATTTTAGCAAGTTTGTCTAAAATTTACATAAGACCTATCCCACCTCGTGCTTATAAAAATTCTGATTCTCGAAAAATCAGACGATTTTAAAAGCAATTTTAAATAAAAATACATATTTTATTATGTTTTGCGATATAGGATAATATACCGTAGCAACGTGANGGTGGANGTACAGTAGGATCAGGACGTGTTGCTACTATCATTGANTAATATTAATTCAATTGTTATGTTAAAATTACCAGTGGAAAATTAACAGTTATAATAGAACCCCTATTGATTCAAAGATAGTGAATCAGTATGCTTTCTTTTAAGTTACTTAGGACAAGTAAAGAGCATTGATGAATTTTCTCTCTTTAGCCACTCATAGATTTTTACAAGGAGCCCCACCATTGGAATACACTAACATTTTACAACAAACCGAATATCAATTTATTAAAACCAACGAGCGTCTCGGCAATCATGTGATCCTTCTGGGGCTTGCGGGTAGTTACTCTTACGGTACGAATATCGAAACCAGTGATATTGATATTAGGGGAATTACTTTGAATCAGAAATCGGATCTGATTGGTCTTACGCAGTTCGAGCAGTATGTGGATGAGAATACCGATACGGTGATTTATGCATTTAATAAGATTGTTACGCTTCTGCTTAGCTGTAATCCGAATACGATAGAGCTTTTGGGATTGAATCCCGAGCATTATTTGTACCTGAANGACATTGGGCGGTTGCTTCTGGATCATAGGAAGCTGTTTCTATCAAGAAGGGCGATCAATTCTTTTGGTGGATATGCAGATGCACAGCTTCGCAGACTGCAGAATGCTCTTGCCAGGGATACCTTTCCACAGAGNGAAAAGGAGCAGCATATCTTCAATTCCGTAAGGAATGCGATGCATAATTTTAATNATCANTATAAGCATTTTGAAAATGGCAGTCTGGAAATATTTATTGATANGGCNGTGAACNCGGAACTTGAGACGGAGATCTTTGTCAATGCCAATATGACCCATTATCCGCTNCGTGANTATTCCNGTATGTGGAATNCNATGGCGAATGTGNTNCGNGANTATGAGAANATCGGNAAGCGNAATAAGAAGAAGGATGATCAGCANCTNAACAAGCATGCNATGCATTTGATCCGATTGTTTATGATGGCGNTGGATATCNTGGANAAGGGTGAGATCAATACATACAGAGAAAAAGAGCATGATCTACTGATGGATATCAGGTCTGGGAAGTATCAGAAGGAAGACGGAACATTCCACGAGAGCTTTTATGAAATGCTTTCGGATTTTGAAAAGAGATTGCATTATGCGGCAGAAAATACGGATTTGTCGGAAGAACCTGATATGACAAAGGTTCAGGAACTGGTAATGACTATCAATGAAAGAGTGGTACGCGATGAAATATGAGAACTTTGAGGGACCGGTGGAGGAGCTTGTCCTTCTTAAGATCAAAGAGATTGAAGAAAAAGAGAAGATTAAAGTATTGCATGTAATAGAGTCCGGCAGCAGGGCTTGGGGCTTTGCATCTCCGGACAGCGATTATGATGTGAGATTTATCTATGTGAGAGATCTGGACTTCTACTTGTCCTTGCGGGATACCAAGGATTTTATTGACTGGGAATTAAATGAGGTGCTGGATATCAATGGTTGGGATTTAAAGAAGGCGTTACAGCATTTTCATAAGTCCAATGCTACGTTGTTTGAATGGAGCAATTCGCCGGTAGTGTATTACACCACAGAAGAATGGAAGAATCTGTATAGCCAGGTGGCGCAGAATTATTTTGCATGTAAGCCATCCCTTTATCATTATTATGGAACTGCCAATAAGAATTATCATGAATATCTGATGGATGACATGGTGAAGTACAAAAAATATTTTTATGTGCTCCGGCCGATTCTGGCTTGTAAGTGGATTGAGGAGAAGAAGTGTCCGCCGCCGGTATTGTTTGATGAATTATTCCATACGGTTCTGGAAGAGGAAATGAAGGCAGCAGTAGAAGACCTTCTGGCTAAGAAGATCCGGATGTCAGAGTCGGATAAGGCGCCTAAGATCGAAGTGATCAATCTGTATATTGAAGAAAATCTGGCATATTATAAAGCGCTTTTAGGATACATGGAAGATGACAGAAATCCGGATTGGGAACCGTTGGAAGAGGCTTTTCGGAGACTGGTAAAGAATGATGGATAAGTAGTCTTCTGACAGGGAACAACAATACAATGAGGAATCGAAAGGTAATAGATTGAAAAATTGCTCTGACATGGAGGATTAGTATGAAAAAGATAGCAGTTTACTTTCCAGGCGTAGGATACCATTGTGACAAACCCCTTCTATACTACAGCAGGGCGGTCGCCTGTGAAGCGGGATATACCAATGATCGAAAGGTGAACTACACATATAATGCCGGAAATATCCGTGGCGATGAGAAGAAGATGAAAGAGACATTTGATGCGCTGTTTTTGGAGGCGGAAGCTGCACTTGCAGACATCGTTTGGGCGGAATATGACGATATACTTTTTGTATCAAAAAGTATTGGTACGGTCATTGCAACATCATATGCTGGGAAATATGGTTTAAAAGGTGCAAGGCACATTTTGTATACGCCTGTGGCACAGACGTATCTTTCTGCACCGGATCATGCAATCGGGTTTATTGGAACGGCGGACCCATGGAGCGATATGGATGAGATCATCCGGCTTTCCGATGAAAATCACATTCCGCTCACGGTCTATGATGGCTGCGATCATTCCCTTGAATGTGATGATACCTTAAGCAATCTTGAAACCTTAAAGGATGTCATGCGTAGGACAATGGATTTCTGCAGGGAGGTATGCCGATGAATGGTGAGATGTATCAAATTTGTATGCTGGTGAATGCAGCGAGAAATTCAATAACAACAAAGAAAGAGTTTACATANCTGAGTGNTGANTATGTCAATTNNATAAAATTNTGTTTTNTTCNGNAGAAAACGCTTTTCCGGGAAAAATCTGTTGAAGCGGGTGATCCTCAGGAATGGTTTAGATATTGTGTGGAAAAAGGAATTCATGATATCAAATTTCTTACTCCTATACAAGCTCCGAATAGGGCGTTGTCAGGATTTTGTAATGGAATTCGCTCAAGTATTCTTACTTTTTATAAGAATCATCTGGTCACATATTGGATCGCAACATGGGAATTTGATAAGGATCAGAAGAAATGGATTGTTGTATATCAAGAATATCAATGGGATAATCCACCTTCCACAATGCCGCAATTTGAAAATAATCGTAAGGAATTTATGGATGTCCTTTTAAAAATTGGTGAATTTGCAGATCAAATTGAATTTAAAAACTTCGGAGATATTTTTCGTAATGCGCACGACATATTAAGCGGTAAAAGTGAGATCCCGGATCAATATCCTAATGGCAGACCAATCTATCTGCCGGACCTTTCAGAAGAAAATAAGAGAATGTTTTATGCTTCTTCTAGAGCGGATGTGTTTGGTGCGATGGGCTCTTGGAATGATGGTCCGCCCTACAGTGCACATGAGAAAGGGCTGGGTGATGATTATGAAAAGCTGTCGAATGAATTGCTGAAACAAATTCGACTGGCTGCCTTGTATGCAATCAATGGAAACTAAGAAAGCTGACAAAGGAAATCTGTAAATTATGAAGACAGTAACAATATGTGGAAGCATGAAATTTGAGANAGAAATGCAAAGAATAGCATTNCNGTTAGAAACGAANCATNATTTAAATGTTTTACAATGNGTATATAATNCNGATAATNTGGAGATTTCGGAGANGGAGAGNNGNTTTCTCGAAAANGCNCATTTNAGGAAAATTGAACTCTCGGATGCCATTTATGTTGTAGATATTCAAGGATACATCGGCGAGCAGGTTTCAAAAGAAATAGAGTTTGCCAAAAGTAAGGGAAAAGAAATTATACTTCATTCAGAGTATGGCATTGCATCTGGAGGTCTAAATGTCTGAAAACGCTAGTCAAAAACAAGAAAAAAGGATAAAGGCAATAGGTTTTGATGTGGGACATACACTTATTAAATATAATAATCCACTAAACTGGCAGGGACTTTATCGCTCAGGGCTGGAGCAAGCTGCCGCTGCCGCCAATATTACTTTATCAGAGGATATGATTTCTGCAGCAACAGATGTTCTTCTGAAGTATAACACTAGAGTGAATTATCGGGAATGGGAAACAACATCTGATTGTATTTTCAAGGAAATATTAAAAAAGTGGGAGCTGCATACAGATTTATATACTTTAAAGGCTGGATTTTATTCTTTTTTTAAAGCAGATGCCGAGCCATATCCGGAAACAATTGACACAATGGAAAAGCTAAAACAGAATGGGATAAAAATAGGAATTTTAACAGACGTCGCCTATGGAATGGATAATGAATTTTNTTTAGAGGATATNGCTGTGNTNGCTGATTTCATTGATGTTTCCATTACNTCNGTTGATGTTGGTTATAGAAAACCTAACTCTGCCGGATATTTGAAACTGCTTGATTCTNTGAAAGTTACTCCTNATGAAATGCTATTTATCGGAGATGAAGAAAAGGACATAANCGGAGCCAAAAAGCTNGGTANTGNTATCNGCCCTNATTAACAGAANTAAAGAAANAAAGGACTTTGNANANGATTATNCATTGGATTCTTTAAGTGGCATTTTTNCTGTTTTGGATTTATAATTTTAAAAATAATGCGAAAGTCTGAGTGATATTTTATATGATTTTATGAGGTACATAAATGAATATAGCAGTTTTTGCATCGCATGGTNGCAGCGATCTACAGGCAATCAAANATGGTTGTAAAAAGGAACTGATTAACATACNCAAGTTGATGTTTATGTTAAAGTTGAGGAAGAAATTACGTTTGAATAGTTAAAATGCTAAAACGATAACGTGTTAAGTTGTTTATGAGTAACAGAGAAGAGAGGCGACAGAATTTAGATGACGTATTTGAACTTTATATAAATTCTGGAGGTATTTTGGAATTCAAACCTACTAAATATAGAAATTACTTTGATATTGAATTTGATCCGAATGGCTACGGATTTATGGATGCGTTTTATCGCGCCTTAAGTACACAATGTCCGCCGGATGTAGAACCTATCGAGAATGAAGAATTAGTTAGGGTCGAAAGGCATAGTTTGTACAGAATATTGGAGCTTAATCCTGAACACTGTTATCGGTTATCTATCATGCGCCTTCTGTATCCTAAAAAAAGAAATGCAAATAAATATCAGCTTGCATTAAAAGTTTTCCCTCATGCATCAAAACAGTATGAAGATGCAATGGATGTTACTTATTGTTTTACAACTAATCAAGATGAAGAAGTTCCGGAAGATATAGCAATGGAAAATACAATAATAAAAAACAATATAAACATTGAACAGAGGAGGATGTTTTGCTTAGACAGATAAAATATTTCCAAGCTGTTGTAAGGAATAACAGCTTTTCGGAGGCAGCTTATGAGTGCAATATATCGCAATCTGCCATATCACAACAGATACAGGCATTGGAAAGGGAGTTGGGATTTCCTCTGTTAGAACGAAAGGGACGGAAGTTTGAACTGACATCCGCAGGGGACTTTTTTTATAAAAAAAGTCTGGTTCTGATTGCAGATTATGAGCAGATTGTCCGGGAAGCAGGCAGACTTGCAGGAGGGGAACAGGAGTGTTTGAAGGTAGGCTTCCTGCGGTGTTACAGCGGGCAGGAATTTCATCTTGCGTTAGAGGAATTTGCGGAAAGGTATCCGGATATTCCGGTGGAGGTTTTCTATGGCAACCATGACGAACTGTATCATATGCTTTTGAAAAATGAAATTGATTTGGCATTTAATGACCAACGCAGGGCATTTTCGGAAGAATATAAAAATATGATCCTCACAACCTCCGTAACGCATATCGAGATTGCCAGAAGAAATCCAATGTCCTCTCTGGATAAGATTACAGTAAAAGAATTAAAAAAGATGCCCTGTATCCTTGTTTCATCAGAGGCGGAAAAAGAAACGGAAACAGAATATTACCATACGATTGTCGGCTTGCAGGGAGAAAAACTGTTTGCCGATAATATGGAAGAGGCAAGGACGCTTGTGCTCAGCGGAAAAGGGTTTATGCCAAGTGAGGGAACGCCTATAGAGGGCAGTCTTGGAACAAATATCGTGAGGATTCCGTTATATCGTGGCAATGAGCCGATGAAGCGGAATTATTGCGCCTTTTGGAAAAAGGAAAATGCGAAAAGGATGTCGGAGGAATTTGCTGAAATTTTACGGCACAAATTTGAATTGTAAATATAGCATAAAAATATACGGGAAAATTTTTAATCGGAATCGTTTTGGGCATGATCTAAAATGATTCTGATTTTTGTATAAGAAAAACTTATCGTAATCTGTTGAAAATTGAATTGATTGATAAGTTTATTCCGGTTAGAATGTAATGTAACAAGATAATGATATATTTATTTGGAGGGAAAAATGAAGGAGCTTATTTTATACTTTTCAAGGGCAGATGAAAACTATTTTGGCGGGAGCCTAAAGTATATTGATAAAGGCAACACAGAAGTTGTGGCAGAAAAGGCAGCCGCCATGACAGGTGCAGACTTATTCAAGGTTGAGCCTGTAAAGCCATATTCAGCAGCTTATAATACCTGCATCGAACAGGCAAAGAAAGATTTACAAAGCGGTGTACGTCCTGAAGTTGTGGCAATGCCGGAGAATATGGCTCAGTATGATTTAGTGACGGTTATGTACCCGAATTATTGGGGAACAATGCCCATGCATATGTTTACAGTGCTTGAACAGATCAATTTCGAGGGCAAAACAGTCCGTCCGGTATGTACCCATGAAGGTAGCGGAATGGGCAGAAGTGAAGCGGATCTGAAGAAATGCTGTCAGGGTGCGGTCATCAAAAAGGGATTGGCTATTCAGGGGAGCAGCGTGAGCAGGTGTGATGCTGCCTTGAAAAAATGGCTGGAAGCGTAATGAATCATGGAAATAGATGATAAAACGCAGCTTATTATGCTATACGAAAATATGTATCAGTTTATGATAGGCAAAGATACGGATCACCTTGCGGGGATATTANTTGAGGAGNATGCGCTGCATCATNTGACGGGGATGGTGCAGAAGNAACAGGNGTTTTTGCAGGCAATCAGACNGGGAACATTAAATTATTTCTCTGTTAACCATGAAAAAATTGATGTTCAAATTGCAGGAGATCATGCTTTGATAATCGGGGACAGCCGGGTTTTGGCAGCGGTATTTGGCGGCGGCAGACATACATGGAAGTTAAGGCAGAGGATTTCCTGTAAAAAAGAAAATGGCGCATGGCTTATGGAGAAGTCAGTGGCCTCTGTATATTGAAAGGTTGGCGAAAAATGAAAAAGAGAAAATTAGGAAAAAGTTTGGAAGTATCGGATATAGGTTTTGGATGTATGGGGCTTACCCATGCTTATGGTGCAGCTATAGAAAGAAAAGAAGCGGTCAGACTAATAAGGGAAGCTGCGGAAACAGGATATACTTTTTTTGACACGGCAGAATGTTATTTAGGATTTTATGCGGACGGTACAGCTGCCAACAATGAAGAAATAGTTGGCGAGGCACTAAGACCTGTCAGGGATAAGGTGGTGATTGCCACGAAATTCGGTGTTACACATGGTGGGGACAGTTTGATTATGGACAGTAATCCGGAAACAATCCGAAAATCCGTAGAAGGGAGTCTGAAAAGGCTTGGGGTCGAAGTAATAGATTTATATTACCAGCACCGTATTGATGAAAAGGTATCACCGGAGGAAGTTGCCGGAACAGTGCAGGAACTGATAAAAGAAGGAAAAATTCTCCATTGGGGGATTTCTGAAGTAAATGAGGATTATCTGCGGAGGGCAGATGCAGTATGTAAAGTTACAGCAATTCAAAACAGGTATTCTATGATGGCAAGGTGGCATGAAAACTTATTTCCTGTATGTGAGGAGCTGAACATCGGGTATGTAGCATTTTCNCCTATGGCAAATGGGATTTTNTCAGATGNTTTTNCGAAAGGGAGCAAGTTTGATGANGGAGATTTCAGAAATTTCATGCCTCAGTATTCNGACGAAGCATATGAAGCNAACAGNGANCTTNTGNCAATGNTNCGNNNTATNGCNGAAGAAAAAAATGCTACTCCCGCACAGGTTTCCCTTGCNTGGATGCTNTGTAAAAAGCCTTGGATTGTGCCGATACCCGGAACACGAAAGAAAGAACGTATGATAGAAAATGCAAGGTCGGCAGAAATTATTTTAACTGAAAAAGAAGTTTCCGAGATTGATTCTTTACTTGAAAGTATTGGGATGTCTGAGGTATTTGGAGGACATTCTGCTGCTAAATGAGATTGGAAAGAAAAGGTGGTAAGGTATGGAATTTGTAACATTAAACAATGGTGTTCAGATGCCAATGTTAGGATACGGTGTATATCAGGTTACACGGGAAGAGTGCGAAAGGTGTGTTTTAGATGCATTAGATGTGGGATACAGAAGTATTGATACTGCACAAAGCTACTTCAAAGAGTAAGCGGCTATTTGTTGTAAGGCACAGACACAACAAACCAACTCTTATTCATAAAGAGTAAGCGGCTATTTGTTGTAAGGCACAGACACAACAAACCAACTCTTATTCATAATGAAGTGCAGGTAGGAAATGCTATTCATAAGTCCGGTGTTGCAAGAAAAGATATTTTCCTTACCACAAAGGTGTGGATTGAGCATTACGGTTATGAACAGGCAAAATCATCTGTTTTGGAATCAATGGAAAANTTGNAGANGGATTATCTTGATGCCCGNNTTATAATAGGNCTANGTTAGAAGAAACCNNGTAAAATCANGGGNTTAAGCCTAATTTAGTCCTATTTTTTATACCTAATTGGGGTTAAGAATGGGCAGCGCTGAACAATTCAAAACCTACATTACGGAAGTCAAATATGGTCGATACTGATATGGTCGGGCTTTGGCTTTTAGTGGAATGCGAGGTGGAAATTTAATACAAAAATCATTTAGGTAGGACTAAATTGGCTCTTGAAACGGATAATCCGTTTAAGTATTGCTAATCTGGTCCTGCTTTTTTATTGCAAAAAGGAGGAGTCGGATATGGCAATGACGAGGCAGGAGCTGATTCAGTTCTTAGATGGGCTGGTGGAGTTAGCCAGCAAGGAAAACAAAGCAAAAGCAGTTTTGGTAAAAGAAAGATTCATAAGTGACTTTGAAAAGAGTTACGAGTATGAGAAGGAGGTTAGAGAAGAAGTTTCCTATCTGCCGCCATACTATATAGCAGCAATGCCGGATGATGTGCAGGAAGAAATCAGGAAAAAGGTAATTGCGGCATTGACAGAGGTTGGCGAATGTACTCCTGAAAACATTGATAGTGCGATGTGTTCCAAAATCTATGACTTGGAAGATTTGATTGACATCCGTGAGTATGTCAGACGAATGGAGGAGGAACAGAGAAAGGAAGTAGAGCAGAATAGGAGGAGCGGCAGATGATACGAATCGGAATGGGTATATTGGCGGCATTTGTAGGATTGATGTTTATATCGCTTGCAAAAGCGGCAGGAATGGCAGACAGAAGGTTAGAGGAGATACAGAGACTCACCGCCGAAAGAGAGGCGGGTGTCGGGAATGGGAATTAACGTAAGAGTGCAGAACGCTCCGAAACCGAGTGGGATCATTGCCGCACAGGTAAAGCTAGAAAAGGATTTGAGAAGCTGTATGCGTTGCAAATTCTTTTATGGAAGTAGTAGTCAGTGCCTTGCTAAGAAATGTGTCAAGGAAAGCAAGCCTGAAATCATGGAACAGGACACAGAAGATATATGCTTTGAATGTCCTTACAGACAGTCAGAAAAGTATTGTTTTCCCTGCATGAAGCGGCTGCTTGGGAAGAAAGGAAAGGAGACAGAGACATTTGTTTCAGAACAGGAGGAGAAGAAAGATGGATAGACATATTGAAGTAATCGGTATTGATCATGGCTGGTCGAACATGAAAACGGTAAGTCAGATATTTACCACAGGAGTAAAAGAGATTTCCACAGAGCCTGCGTTTTTTGACAATATCGTGGAATGGAATGGCTCATATTACAAGGTCGGCGGAAAACGTCTGGAGGTCAGGGACACAAAGGTGGAGAACGACAACTTTTATTTGCTGACACTCGCATCGGTGGCAAAGGAACTAAACCGAAGGGGAATGAGAAACAGCAATGTTCTCTTATCCGTTGGTCTGCCCCTAACAAGGTTTGGGGCAGAGAAGCAGGACTTCATAAAGTACCTTGCAAGGGAAAAGGATGTGACATTCTGGTTTGAAAAGGAGAAGTACCATATCCGCATAGCAAGAGTGTCGGTATTTCCACAGTGCTATGCAGCCGTGGCAGACCGTATTAAAATACTGCCAGAGAGGGCGGTAATCGTGGATATTGGGAGTTGGACTATAGACATCATGCCGATTAGACAGTATTATCCCGATGAAGCGGAATGTACCACAATCCCGCAAGGGCTTATCCGCTGTATGCGTGAGATTAACGAGCGGTGTGTAAGGAAAATCGGGCAGGAGCTTGATGATAACATCATTCAAGAGATTATGGCAGGCGGTAAAGGGAAGGTGCCAGAGAAGTACATGGAAATCATCGAGGGATGCCTTAGAGATTTTGTGGAAAAGGTTTACAACACTCTCAAAGAGCATGGTTATAATCTCGATATTACACCAATTATCTTCGTCGGAGGCGGTGCAACAGTCATGAAGCTGTATGGAAATTCTACGGGAGCCAATATACAGTATATCGAGGATGTGAGGGCAAATGCAAAGGGGTATGAGTATCTTGGCAAGACATACCTTGCAAATAACCGTAAGGCGGTGGAAGCGGAGGTAGGCTAAATGGCGGAAAAGGATATTGTGAGATTTTCCCTCCGCTTGAACTTAAAGATTGAACAGCACTCCAAAATATACAAAGTGCTTGCGGCTCTTGATAAGGATGTTCACAAATCAGAAAACCAGTTTATCTTAAATGCAATAGATTTTTATATACAGAGCTTTGAAGATGATGGTATAATGGACGGGCTGAGGCAAAAAGACAAAACGGAGTATGTGACGACAGATGATTTGGCGGACATGCGTAGGGAGATAGAAAGTAGTATGAAAGATGAACTGATCCGGTTGTTAGGTTCTGCTATGATGGGCAGTCCGGGAGCAAGGGGGACAGTGAGTAGAACGGAACCCGTTCAGAGGGAGGAAACAGAAGAAATCAATCCATTTGCGGCGGAAGCGGCGAACAGATGGGGATAAGGAAAGGAAGGTGTGAACAATGGCAGGAGGGATTTTTAGGAAAGCAGGTGTGGTGTTGCTCACCATATTAAAAGGATTATTGCAGGTTATCCTGTATCTCCTCAAATTTATACTGACAGTGGCTAAAATAGTCCTGCTGTTGTTCTCGCTGGTGTTAAGAGTGTTTTTATCGCTGCTAGGTGTATCTATCAGAGATTGAGGAGGAAATTATTATGTGGAGGTTAAAATTTTTGAAAGCCTGTAAGGGCAGAAACAAGAGGCTGGCAGCATATTTCTTTTTGCTAAATCACAGATAAAGGGAGGGAATTATGCACAAAATACGGGATAGTCCTGATGACAGGTCCCGTGAGCTGCAAAAACCCTGAAAAGTAAATTACAGATCATACCCAAACGGGGAAATGCCGCTATGAAAGCGGTGTGGCAGTTCACGGAAAGAAGCCTGTCATTTCCCCTTTGGGGAACAGGAAAGGACAGGTGGTATTATGAAAAAGACTTTAAGGATGATTTTTCTTTTAACTGTATGCACAGTACTAATTGCTGGATGCGGAAAGCAGAAAACAGGAACAAATACAGAGGTAGAAAGCACTGTAGAAATGGGAGAGGTACAGGAAAGTACAGTATCCGAAGAAACACCGGAACTGGAGACTAAAAAAGAGGAGGAGGAGACGAAGCAGCAAGAGACAGAGCCGGAAACAGATGCATCGAAATTGGAAGAAAGCACAAATGCACAGAATGAGGGCAATGCACAGCTTCCACAGACAGAGCAGAGAGCGGAGGCATCCACCACACCGGAAAGTACACAACAGGAAGAGACACAGCCAAAGCCGGAGCAGACGGAGCCAGTATTATACAGTCCACAGAGGGTAGTAGAGCTTGCTGTGGAAAAGACAAAGGCGCAAGGGAAAACTTATATCCCTGATGACTTGGCTCAGATGTTGGCGGCAGGAGAGATTTCACAGGAAGATTATGATGCTTGCTATCCTACGGATGGGGCGGGGTATTTGGAATATTATGTTGCGGTAGACATGAATGAGGCAAGGGATATAAGCGGGAGCGTAAAGTTTAACAGTGAAGCCGATATAGCGGCAAACATTGCAGGAATGTATGCGACTCTCCCACAGCAGTATTTCTATATCGAGTACCACGGAACCGTTATGTACGGGGGTAAGGAGTGTCATGTATTCTACTGTTACAGGGCATAAGGAAAAAGAATAAGAACAGATTGTGAAAATAGCAGGCTGAAACAAAGCCTGCTATTTTTTTGCACAAAAACAGGAGGTTTTGAATATGAAATGTAAACTGAAACGATGGATGGCAGGATTTCTTGCTGTCTTAACCGTGTTCACTACATTGTTTTCAAATGGGACAACGGCATTTGCGGCAAGCCCAAGTGCCAACATTTCCTTTTGGAATGCTTCCGTAAGGGATTCGGGAGAAGTTAGTGAGCTGAAAGTAGGCTTTAACCACGGCAAGATACTGTATTCCATGATTGACGGACATTCGGCGTACTGTATGAACTTCGGGCTTGCCGCAAACGGCGGACAGCTTATGAACAGTTATGAGAATTCAAGGACAAGCCTGACAGATACGCAGTCCCTTTATTTAAGGTACTGTCTGTATTATGGTTTTTCCAGTACAAGCACATCGGCACCGAGCAATGATCAGTGCAACCAATATATTGCTACACAGGCGATGGTATGGATTATCGCAAGGGGTATTTTCGGTACTTCCAGTGCAGATTCAGCAGCAAGTAAGCTGTGTGCAACGGCACCTGATCCTAGCAGCTCCTATGCGTATTATACTTCACTCAGGGATAATATAAATGCAGGTATCAATGCGACCATTCCGAGCTTTGCTGCTACTAGAGTAAGCAAAGCGGAAACTTATGAGCTGAAATGGAATGAGGGAAATCAGCGATTTGAGACAACTTTGACAGACAGTAATGGAGTTCTGTCCGAGTTTGACTTATCTTTAAGCGGATATGAAGTAAGCAGAGATGGCAACAAGCTCACTATTTATTCGTCAGAGGTTAATACAAACGCAACAGCGGGCACTTTTACCTCCAACAGCGGAAGAGTACAGGTAAATGGAAGCTGTGTTTTCTGGTTGACGGGTAATTCACAAGACCAGGAGTTTGTTTCAGAGGTTCCTTCCGGTGATCCCCTTCCTGCCTATATCAAGGTAAAGACAGAGAATATTGGCTATGGGGAAATCACAAAGACGGACGAGGCAAGTGGTGTAAGGCTGGCAGGTGCAGTCTACGGTATTTATTCTGACAGCGGATGCACAAACCGGGTGCAGACCATGACAACAGATTCTAACGGATATGCAAAGTCTGGTGCATTGGTGGCAGGAACTTATTATGTGAAGGAAATTACAGCACCAAAAGGCTATGTGTTAAGCGGGAAAGTCCATACCCTGACAGTAAAGGCAGGAAGAACAACGGGCATTTCGGCAACGGACAAGGAACAGCTTGGAGCCATCACTATTTACAAAGAGGGCGAAGTGCTGACTGGATGGAACGGTAGCAACTTCACTTATGAGAAGCGCAAGCTCCCCGGTGCGACCTTCAAGGTAACGGCAGGAGCAGATATTTATAAGGCAGATGGTACTTTAGTTTATCATCAGGGAGATTTGATTGCGGAAAACCTTGTGACCGGAAGTGACGGAAAGGTATTGTTATCTGATTTGCATCTCGGAACCTATATCGTGACAGAGACGAGAAGCATTGACGGATATACTATAAATACCACGCCACAGACCGTAAAAATCGAGTATAAGGATCAGACGGTGGAAGTGCAGTATGAGGCGACCACGGTTCAGAATACCCGACAAAAAGCAGAGGTTTCTGTTACAAAGAAGGATTCTGATACGGAAAACCCTCTGGATGGCGGTCAGTATACTCTTTACGCAGGTAATGACATCAGAAATTACGATGGTAGCGTGATTGTGACAAAAGGAACTGCTTTGCAGACAGTGACTACCGGGGAGGATGGAAAAGCAACTTACACGGTGGACTTGCCTATTGCTAATAGCTACTATATTTCTGAAATATTGGCTCCGTATGCCTATGTGAGAAACAGCAGCGATGTATATCGGTTTTCATTTAATTATCTGTCCGAGGACACAGCAAAGGCTTCTTTTGCTCATACCTTTGTCAATGAAAGGACTACAGCAAAGATTCATATCTACAAAATAGACAAAGAGACGGGAATAGCAGTTCCGCAGGGAGATGCAAAACTGGAGGGTGCTGTTTACGGCTTATATGCCCGCAACGATATTGTGCATCCCGATGGCGCAACTGGAGTGATATTCAAGGCAGGAGACCTTGTTGCAACCTTAACAACAGATGAGGGCGGTAATGCAGAGGTAGACAACCTCTATCTTGGAAATTACTATGTAAAGGAAATCACACCGCCAGAGGGGTATCTTCTTGATGAAGAGGAGCATGACGTTGTATGTGATTATGAGGGTGATCTGGTGGCAGAAGTATCAAGAAGCACCGTATCGGAGGAACAGGTCATCAAACAGCCGTTTCAGCTTATTAAGGTATCGGACAATGGGGATGATACGGAAGCACCTCTGCTTTCCGGGGCAGGCTTTACTGCTTATCTGAAATCTTCTTTATCCGTTAAGGCAGATGGAAGCTATGATTTTGACAGTGCTGAGGCAGTCGTGATTGGGGAGAATGGAAAGACTACTCTTTTCACAGATGTAAAGGGACACCTTGTAACAATTCCTATTCCGTATGGAACTTATGTGGTAGTTGAGACAGTTACGCCTCACAATATGGAGACAGTAAAGCCTTTTGAAGTAAGGATTACGGAAAACCATCCGACAGAGCCGCAGATTTGGAGAGTGTTCATTGATCGTGAATTCACGGCAAAGCTGCGTGTGATAAAGAAGGACTCCAAGACAGGTCAGACCGTTCTGATACCAAACACAGAGTTCAGAATTTACAATCTTGACGAGAAAGAGTATGTGAAGATGTTTACCACTTATCCGTCAAAAGTAGAGCATACTTCTTTCTTTACGGATGAGGATGGCGATCTGATTCTGCCCGAAGCGTTGAAACTTGGAAATTATCGTATTGAGGAAGTCAAGGCACCGGAAGGATATGTGCTGAATACAGATTATGTTACTGTAAAAATTGACACGGATACTGCATATGAGATTGATCCCGATACCTATGAGGCAATCATTACCGTGGATTATCCTGACACTCCAGTAGTAGGGGAACTGACCGTGGAGAAAAAGGGCGAGGTATTAAGTGGTTACAAAGGCGGGCTGTTTGCAGGCATGGAGGACAAGGAGTTTATCTATAAGGAAGGAAGCCTTGCAGGGGCAGTATTTGAGGTATATGCAGCCGAGGATATTTATACTAATGACTTCCAGAAAGATGAAAATGGGGAACGCATGAAGTATTACAGCAAGGGGCAGCTTGTGGCAACCCTCATAACAGGAAAGGATGGAAAGGCGGTTCTTTCTGACATTCCGCTTGGTGCATACACCGTGAAGGAAACAAAGGCGCCTTTCGGGTATGTGTTGAATGAGGAAGCGCAGAGCGTGAGCTTTGTATATGTAGATGAAAATACCCCAGTAATTTATGAAAGTCTGACATTTTCCAATGACAGACAGAAAGTGGAGCTGACTGTGGAGAAGCAGGATGCAGAGACAGAGTTTGCCATTGCAGGTGCAGTATTTGGACTGTATGCAGATACGGATATTGTAAATGCAGAGGACAAGGTAATCGTTGAAGCAGGGACATTGCTTGAGACGGCAGTTTCTGATGAGAATGGCATGATTACTTTCAAGAAGGACTATCCGCTTGGAAATTATTATGCAAAAGAAATGGAAGTTCCGGCAGGTTATGTATCTTCTGAAGAAACCATAATCTTTGAGGCAGAGTATCAGGGACAGAATGTAAAAACGGTAAAACTGGAGTCTGTATTCCTGAACACACCGACATCCTTTGAGTTTACAAAGGAGGATATTACAAGCGGTGCAGAGCTTTCCGGCGCAACACTTTCTGTTATTGATGAAACAGGGAATATTGTGGAAACATGGACTTCCAAAGCAGGAGAGACTCATGTTATCAAGAGACTTGTGGTAGGAAAGACTTATACGCTGCGTGAGGAATTTGCACCATACGGTTATCTGAAAGCAACAGATGTATTATTCACAGTGGAAGATACTGGAGAGGTTCAGAGTGTTGTAATGAAGGACGAAGTGCCGACAGGTACAATCATTATTAACAAAGACGGAGAATTTCTGACAGATACTAACCTCGTAAAAGACCAGTGGTTTTCCTTTATCTTTGACTATTTCAGAAAGAGCCTTGCAGGAGTTACCTTTGAAGTGTATGCGGCAGAGGACATTGTAAGCCCGGATGGTCTTGACACTGTTTATTTTGAAAAGGACGAGCTGGTAGACACCATTGTGACAAATGACAAGGGCATTGCAATGATAGAAGATTTGCCTCTCGGCAGATATTATCTTGTGGAGACAAAGACACTGGAAGGTTTTGTGCTGGATTCAACACCGATTGAAGCAGACCTGTCCTATATCGATCAGGATACAGCAGTTGTATATGCAGGAATGAGCATCAGCAATGAGAGACAGAAGGTACAGATTATGGTGGTAAAGACAGATGCAGAAACGGAGGAAAAGCTAGAAGGTGCAGTATTCGGTCTTTATGCGGCAGAGGATATTGCAAATGCAGACGGAAAAGTATTGCAGAAGAAAGATACGCTGATTGAGAAAAGGGTAACGGACAGCGATGGAAAAGCAGTATTCCTTTCTGATCTTCCGCTTGGACAGTATTATGTGAAAGAGATACAGGCTCCGGCAGGCTATGTGAAGTCTGATGAAGTCTTTGATGTGGATGCCTCCTATCAGGATTCTGAAACAAAGGTGCTTGAGTTCTCGGCGGAGTTTGAGAACAAGCCAATCCGTGTAGAGATTTCCAAGACAGATATTACCGGTGAGTATGAATTGGAGGGTGCTGTGTTATCTGTCATTGATGCTAACGGAAAAGTGGTGGAAAAATGGACTTCTGACGGTAAGCCGCATATGATTGAAAAACTTCCTGTGGGCAGCTATATCTTGCGTGAAGAAACTGCACCGTATGGCTATAAGATAGCAAATGATGTGGAGTTTGAAGTGAAGGAAACTGCTGAAATACAGAAGGTATCCATGAAAGATGAGTTTGTGAATGGAAAAATCATTATCCACAAGACAGACGAAGAAACAAAGAAGGGCATTGCGGGCGTAACCTTTGAAATCCGTGACAAGGATGGAAATGTGATTGAGACACTTGTAACCGACAAGGACGGAAATGCAGAGTCAAAGGAACTTCCGATTGCGGTATTTAAGGATGGCAAGTATCAGGAGGATATTGTCTATTACGTTGTGGAGACAAAAGCGGCTGATGGTTATATCCTCGACAGCACTCCACATGAAGTGAAGCTGCAATATGATGACGATGCACCAGAGGTGGTTGTGTATGAGTTGAGCATTACTAACAAGCCTACGGAGCCGAAACTTCCGCAGACAGGGGAAAACCTGAATATGTGGCTGTTTGGTGGCATTGGCGCACTTCTTCTAACAGCAGGCTTTGCAGCTTTCTTCTGGAAGCGTAAAAAAGAAAAAGCAGAGGCATAAAATTAGAGGATCAAATAAAAGCAACAGGGTATAAACAGGAAGCCGAGGAGAAATCCCCGGCTTTTCTGTTTTGAAAAATAGATGCAGACTGGAGTCTGCATTTTAAGGAGGGAAAATTTTATGATGACTTATGAGATTTTCAAGGAAGTAGTAACGGAGAAATTTAAGGATTATTTGCCCCCCAAATATCAGAACATGGATATGACTGTCGCTCCGGTACAGAAGGTAAATCGCACACTGGACGGGATCAGTCTGACAGGAGAGACAGAGGGGATGCTGATTGCGCCAACAATTTATATCAATGACATGTATGAGCATTATATGGCATGTGGTGACTTGCAGCAAGTATTGCAGACTGCCGCCGTAGGTATGGACCGTGTGTTTCAACAGACTTCGCAGTATCAGATAGACCTTGCAAATGTAAAGGATCGTATCGTGTTCCAGCTTATAAATACAGAGCAGAACAGGGATATGTTGGCAAACATGCCCCACCGGGAATTTCAGGATTTATCAATTATTTACAGATGGGTTGTTAAGGTAGGTGCAGAAGGGATTCAAAGTGCCAAAGTAGATAATAAATTGGCGGAAGGGCTTGGTTTTAGTGAGGAACAGTTGTTTAGCCTTGCAGCAGAGAATACAAGGAAAATACTGCCTCCCCATGTATTTTCCATAAATGAGATGCTTCAGGATATGGGCATGATGTTTGGGGTAGCACGCCCAGAGGAGACTATGTGGATAATCACCAATGACAAGGGGATTGACGGAGCAGCTTCCATGCTATATGAGGATAAGCTGCATGCACTGGCACAGGAGATAGGCACAGACCTATATATTTTGCCCTCGTCTGTGCATGAGGTTATTGCGGTATCTACTGGCATGGGCGAGCCGGAAGAATTGGCACAGATGGTATCTGAGATTAACATGGATCAAGTTGCCCTGTCAGAAAGACTTTCTAATCAGGTGTACCATTATGATAAGGATTTGAGAAAACTTACTCTTGCTACCGACACGCCTAATAAGCGGCTTGACGGCATAGTGTCAGACACGCCCGGAAACAGAGTTGCAGAGCCTCCGATGATTTATGAAACAAAGCAGTCAAGATAAGGAGTGTTGCTTATGGAAGATGTAAAAGAGGTAACGCCGGAGGAACTGGCAGGATTGATACAGTCACAAGATGGAGAATTTATTATCCATGTGGAACTGGAGAAAGGGGAAAGCGATGGAAGAAATGAATTGTCTTGAAGTCGTGTCTGTCCGTCTGGTAAAGGATGCCCCGCTTTTGTCGGAGCATAAAATACAAAACCCGGAGGATGCCATTTCAGCACTAGGGGAACTCCTGTGCGAACTGGACAGGGAGGTTGTCTGTGTTATCAATCTAAAATCAGACGGTACACCGCTTAACTGTCATTTTGCCAGTATGGGAGCTGTTAATTACAGTGTTATATGTCCGAGAGAGATTTTCAAAAGCAGTATTCTTTCCAATGCGGCAAATATGATTCTTATCCATAACCACCCTTCCGGAAGCCTTAATCCGTCAAAGGAGGATACAGCCCTGACAGACAGTATGATAAAGCTGTGCAACATGATGGGGATTCCTCTGTTGGACCATGTGATTGTGGGAGGAAATAACCGGGAGTATTTCAGTTTTAGGGAAAAAAAACTGTTGAACAATCCCCATTATGTATGCTGTAAAGATTACAAGAGCCTTCAGTTTGAGTCCCCGATGATTGCGGAAAGGAGTAGATAGGCATGGAAACGGACCGCAGAAGGTTTACTACAGAGGAATTGGCGATTGCGAAAAGCACAGATTTATGTGATGTGGCGAGCAGCCTTGGATATACTGTTAGGCGCATTGGGCATTACCATACCTTAAAAGAAATGGAATCTATTCGCATTTATAATCGGAAAAGCTGGTTTCGATGGTCAAGGGAATACGAAATCAGCGGACGGGGCGGCTCACAGATTGATTTCTTAAATACCTTTGCAGGAATGGAAACGAAGGAAGCGGTATTTTGGTTGCTTGACTTTGCTGGATATATGCAGTTATCAGAAGGGAATAAGAAACCGGAGCTTAAACATCAAGTAAAGCAGGTAAAGCAAGAGGAAAAAAGGGAGTTTGTGCTTCCAGTTCCGGCATATGACAACCGCTATTTGTATTCCTATCTCCATAATGAAAGGGCAATCAGCAGAGAGGTCATAGATTACTTTGTGAAAGCCGGGCTGATTTATGAGGCAAAAAACTATCATAACATTGTGTTTAAGGGAAACGACAAGGATGGAAATACCCGGTTTGCAAGCATGAGGGGTGTATTTGACAAGAATGGAAAAGCTTTTAAGTGTGATGTAGCGGGCAATGATAAAAGATACGGTTTCAATGTATTTAGGGAGGAAAGCAGTGAGGTTGTGGTATTCGAGGCTGCAATAGATGCTATGAGCTATATGGATATTTTTCAGGACTATGATAACAGTATTCTTGCCTTGGGAATGCTGTCAGATGCACCGCTGGCTACGTTTCTTTCCGAACATCCACAGATACATGGTATCAAATTCTGCCTTGATAATGATGAACCCGGACGAAAGGCAACTGATGCACTCATGGAGAAATATTATGAACTTGGCTATGATGTGGAGGATAAGCCGCCGCCCGGAACCTGCAAGGATTACAACCAATGGCTTCAGGAAGCGAAAAAGTTGCAGCCTGTGGCGTGTGAACTGAAACAGGAAAAGGGTGTGTATGACATCAGAAAGTGAAGCCAANNTCCGCAGATGACATCAGAAAGTGAAGCCAACTGTGAAAAGTGGCAGCAGAAAGTGATGTCACACCTCAAAAGAGAGGTTCGGACAGAAAAAAAGTGACATCACAAAGCGGTGTCAAAAGCGGAAAATGACAGCAAAAAGTGCTGTCATATATAAAATATGGCAGTAAAATATGATGTCATATATATGAAAAAGGGGTATTAGGGGATTTTTCCCCTAACCAGAGGCACTTGTATTACAAAGTGCGTATCTGGCAAATTCCCTGTGGGAATTTGGGAGGGGCGGGGAGACTGAGGGAATGGAACAAAACACAGTTAAGAGAGGGTGGTTGGATTGGCAAGATTTTAAGGTGTGGTATGTGCAGATAAAAGGAGGTGGCTGACATGGAGGCAGAGAAGCATGTTATCTGGAGTGACCTGAATTTGGATTATGAGGACTGGCGGGAGTTTTTGGAAGAAGAATATCCGGGGCGTACAGAAGATGAATATAGGATGCTTATGTATGAACTGAATGCGGATTATCTTGACGACGAGCGTTCCAATCTTAATATACAGTTATCCATGCCGATACTTGTCTGTGCTGATTTGGGTCTGTGGAATGGCAGAAAAACAGGATACAAAATGATTGACAGCGGAAATATACGGGACTGTCTTTCAGATGGGTGTGATTATAATGAATGGTTTGTGGATCAAAAAGGGGACCTCCGCTGTACCGCAGTACACCATGATGGGACAAACCATTATCTTTACCGGGCAGTCAGGGAAGGAATACCGGACTGGATGATTGGGAGGTTGCAAGATAAGCTGTATGATGGAAAGGCAACAGAAGCCGACATTGCAAGAGTTACACGCAGGCTTGGAGATGAGATTGCCGCTGTTTACGGTTATGACATTCCTGAATCAGATGAGAAAGAGAGGTTTGAAATGGAAAAGATTGATGTAGGGGAGGAAGAGTTTGATGAGATTGAATTAATGGACAGGACAGGGATTTTCACAGAGCTGCGGGTGGATAAAAGCACAATACCGGATGGAGTGTACTGTTATGAACTCCGTCATGGAGATGATGACAGCTTTCCGGCAGAGCTGGAGGAAAATGTGAGTGTCAATTATTTTGGAGCTATCCTTATGACGGAGAAATTAGAACTTGATAAAGAGGGAAAACTGCCCATAGAGTATCAGGACTTTGGATATACCGGAGATAAAATGAACTTGGAATCGTTTATTGCAAGATGTAGGGAAAGGGATAAGCAGGAGCCGGATTGCTTTCAGGGTGGAAAGGAGCTTGCTGATTTTTTGGAGCCGACATTCCCCATTACAGAGATTGAGGGAGAAAAATTGCTCGGATACATGGAAGGGCATGGGTTTCTTTTAGGATATAAGGATGGGGAACTGTACCGTGGCGATTTGTGTTATGCACAGGAAGAAACACTTTGGGAACCGTATTCTATTGATGATGCAGTCAACGCTGCCTTTGAATGGAATGACGATTTATTGCAGGAAGCAAAAGCGGGATTATCAGACTCGAAGGACATGATTGACTTTGCAAATAAGAAAAGCTATTTTGATTCGCTCTGTGAAGATGAAAAAATACTGGATGCCATGTTTGACCGTACAAGATATGGAAAGGAATTAGATGCGCTTGCTGCAACACTGGCAGAGACTTTGATTCAGGATATGAAGCGGGAAGGCGGCATAGATGCAGCCATTGAAAAGATGGCAGCACAGATAAGAGCGGGAGAAGATTTACTCCCCGATGTTTCCCCGGCATTAAAACAGAATACAGGGAGGTCACGGTAAATGGCAGGAGGGAAAAAGGATATTATCAAGCCATTTCGTTTCACAAAACAGGAGGCGGACAGGCTGAAAAAGCAGGCACAGGAGATGGGAATGAGGGAATCGGAGTATATCCGGTTGCTTCTATCACAGAAGCCTAATGATTATCCTGAAATCCGTGTCCTGTTAAAAGCACTGATTAATGAGGTCAATGCAGTCGGGAACAATATCAACCAGATCACAAGAAATTATAACTCAAAGCTGTACCGCACGGAGGACAGGGAACTGTTATGTGCCTGTATGAAAAAGCTGAATCTGACTGTTAAGGAAATAGCAGATAAGATTGGCGGTAGCTTGTAAAGGGGGCGGAAGCGGTTGGCAATCAGCAAGATACTCTATATCGGGGATTGTGGGGCAGGATATTCAGGAAAGCACTTGAAGCAAGCACTTGATTATATTACAGAGCCATACAAGACCGGAAACGGGGAGTGGGTGGCAGCCTTAAATTGCCAGAAAGAAAATGCCTACCAGCAGATGCGGCAGACAAAGGAAAACTTTGGAAAGACGGACCAGAGGCAGGGGTATCACTTAATCATATCCTTTGTGGAGGGGGAAGTGGATGCACAGACAGCCTTTGAGGTCATCGGCAGATTTGCAAAGGAATATCTGGGACAGGATTATGAGGCTCTTTATGCTGTTCATGACAACACAGAGCATATACACGGACATATCATTTTTAATAGTGTCAGTTTCCGGAATGGTATAAAATACCGTTACAAAAAGGGAGATTGGGCGAAAAAGATACAACCCATTACAAACCGCCTATGCGAAGAATATGGACTGTCAACGATTGAAATATCCGAGGATAGGGCAAAGCCTAGTGAAAATTATAAGGAGTGGAACGATTTTCGGGATGGTAAATTTGTATGGGCGGATATGATAAAGCGGGATATTGATGCCTGTATTTTGCAGTCGCCAACCTATGAATCCTTTTTATCCATGTTATCGGATATGGGCTATGGGATTAAGAACGCCTATCGGAGTGAGGGGAAATATCTTGCGATAAAGCCGATGGGACTGACAAGGTACAGACGGTGTAAAAGTCTTGGGGAGAACTATACCGAGGAGAGAATCAGGGAGAGAATCTTAACGGAAGATTTGTCAACGTACCGTGCCTTATCCAAAGCGAAACCGCAGATTGTGCGGTGCAAGGTAAAAAGATACCGGAGGGCAAAGCTATCTGGCATACAGAAAAAATACTTTGCCAGACTGTACCGTACAGGACTGTTAAAAAAGAGGTCATACAGCCAGACATGGAAATACCGTGATGACATCCGCAGAATGGAGAAATTGCAGGAGGAGTACCTTTTCTTATGCAGGCATGAAATAAGCAGCACAACGAGCATTATAGCCGTGGCGGAAAACATGCAGGAGAAGAAAAAAGAAACGTCTAGGGAAAAGAGCCGGATATTCAAGGAACGTGCAAGAATGAAACCACTGTTTGACATGGCAGAGGAAATGAAAGGCTTGCAGGAATGTGAAAACTGTTATAGACGGGGAGAGATACTGTTTGAGACAGAGCATGAAAGATGGCAGGAACTGGCTGGCAGGTTACAAAAGGAAGGCTATAAGTTGGAGAGCATTGAAGCCTTAAAGGAACATTACCGAAGTGAAATTGCACTGGTACGGGAAAAAGAAAAGGAAGTGGCAAAGGAGGAGCGGATAGCAAAACGTATCTTAAAGGAAATTCTTTCAGATAGTGAAGGAAAGAGGCAGGATAAAGTCAAGGAAGAAATCAGAAATAAGGAAAACAGCAGGCAGCCGTCAAGATAGGCTGCATTTTTTGTCTTTTCAAAAGGGAAGGAGGTTCCGATGCAGGAGCGAGGAATGATTACGAATATGGATTTGAAGGTTTATTTGAACAGCCTGAAAAACAATCCCCGTCTGACGGAAGATATGTTGCGGCTCGTGGAGGAAGATTTAAGATTCGGACTGACACCGAAGGAGACTGAGGAATATACGGGAAAGAAGCTGGATTATACACAGATGAAGGTCTATTCCCGGTGTCTCAGGAGCGGGTACGAAAAAGAGGTCACAGAGATTATCACAAAAGAAGGGCTTTCCGGGGAACAGATGGCGGTGGCATTGGAATTTTATGAAAAGGGTGTGCCGATCCAAACGGTTAAGGAAGTTACTGAAAAGACGGAGCAAACTGCTTTTACCATGAAAAAGCTATTTGCAAACGTCATGGAAAAACTGGGGAAAACACAGAAAAAGGCAGATACGGAGGAGGCATATGCAAAGGAACTTTTGGAGCAGATAAGAGAAGTCGTTGCAAAGATTGACTTCCAAGAAAAACGCTATGATGCTCTAAATGAAAAGCTGAAGGAATTGCAGACTGCCGGACAGGATGCACAGGTGCAGAATAACCTTCTTGCACAGCTTGCGGAAAAAGACAGCCTTTTAGAGAAACAGCAGAATGAAATCAATGAGGCAAGGGTGGCACTTGCCCGGCTTCGGAACGAGCTGGACATGATAGGAAAGGAGAGGCAGGTTTTGGAAAAGAAAATGGAGGAAATGAAACAGCAGACAAAAGCGGTGGAGCATTTGAAGTCCTATGAAGAAAAAAAGCAGCCGGAAGGACATTATGCGGAAATGACAGAAAAGCAGTCGGAAATTCCTGCAGCACAGCCTGTTTTCCCAGTGGAATATCAAACGGCTTTGGTGGATGGGAATGGCAGAATTATCCAGATGGTTCCGGTGGAACACACGATAAGGAAAAGGGACAGGGGCGCTATAACTTCCCTGTTTTCAAGAATCTGTTTTAAGAAAAGGGTAGACATTGTAAAAATGGTGGCAGAAAAGGGGCTGGAGCCGAAACAGCTTGTGCAGATCAGAAATGCTATTGAAAAGGGACTGACAGAGCAACAGCTCATAGTTCTTATCAACAGTCAGATTCCCGCAGAGCAGATGGAGGAAATCATCAACATTGCGGTCTATGAAAACAGGCAGAAAGGGGAAGCATAATGGGACTTGTGGCATTGAAACAGACGGCACAGATGGTCTGCCGGATGGGGGAATCCTTGTCCGGTGCGGACAAGGAATATGTGGTGCAATTTGCTTTCCGGACTGGAGATGGGGAGCTGACAAACAAGCTGATTGACGAACTAATACAGCCAGAAGCTGACAGGGAAGCAATATATCAGAGGTTTAATGCATTGGCGGATTTTCAGCCAGATTGGATAAGGGGTATTGAAAATCTGCTGGTATCCCTCGAATTGTACCGTGTGCAGGAGGAACAGGCGATAAAAACTCTGGCAGAAATCCTTTCTGCCTATGGCATAGAACTTTCGGAGAAAGAAATCCGAGAGCTTTCGTCGGAGGAAATCCGAGAATATGCAGGCAGGGTGGAAATCATGCAGCGATAAGGAGGAAATCAAAATGGATTGGAAAATGCACGATGGTTATTGGATTACAGCGGTACTTCCGGTAAACGGAAAAGAGATGATGTTTGGGGTGCATCAGGAGAAGGGAAGCCATTTTGCCACATGGGAACATCGTGGTGAGGAGTTTCTCTGGGCGCACTATTTTACAGATATGACAAAGGCAATAGAAGATTTGTGTAAACGGACATTGCATGAAATAGAGTTTATGAGGAAAAAGGGAGCCGATCTGGAATCGGTCAATAGTTTTACAGGCTTTATTAAGAATGACCGAAACCGGGCTGTCATTGAGTTTCCCACAAATGAATTGCAGGATATTCTTGAGAGTATTGGCATTATGGAAGGTGCGGGGGCGGTGTGCTTGAGTGGACAGTACCCTATTGAATTGGAACCGGCACGGGATAAGTTTGCGGATGCCCTTATTCATGTACTGGGATCGTGCGATTCCCTGCATACGGTTAATGAACTGGCTAAAGCGGCATATCATTCCGATTACCGTGTATATCTCATGCTGGAAGAAAATCTGAAGCAGGGAGTATATCATTCGCCGGAGCAGCTTTTTAAGGATGTGGAAGAAAAAAAGGAGCAGATCAGACAGGCTTCCAAAGGGAAGAAGAGATAGAAAGGGGGAAGCATTATGGCAGAAGAGATACAGGAGGCGATACAGATTATCCGTGTCGGCTATGATGGGCTTGAAATTGCCATGAAAATAGGCGGAGGTGCCATTGAGGGAACGAAAAAAGCTCTGGATTTCCTGATTGCGATTTTGGAACGGGAAAAGACAATGGGCAGAACTGACATGAGAAAGTTGTTGATGAAAGGCGGGGACTTGCAGGTATTCCAGTTTAACACGGAGGATTTGCCGAAGGTAGAGAAGATGGCAAAGAAATACGGCATCCTTTATTCTGTATTGCCAGACATCAACAAATCGGACGGAAAGAGTGAGATTATCTTCCATACGGAAGCCGTGCCGAGGGTAAACATGATGATTCAGAAACTGAAATTCGGTCGGATTGCTACCTTTGACGATTATCTGAAGAATGGAGATGAAAAGGAAATGGATAAAATCCTTTCCTTTCTGAAAGAACAGAAAAAGGGAAACGAAAACCTCCACACTGCGGAAGCGGCAAAGGCAAATGAGAGAATGGATGGATTGATAGAGAAGGTCGGTCTGTATGCGATGGAAAAGTCGAATATCAGTGTGGAGGATGTAAAAGAGAAATTTGGTGTTGACAAGGCACAAGCAGAAGGTGTGCTGGATAGACTGGAAAAAATCGGCGTACTTGAAAAAGGAAAGGACGGGCTGCATAAGGCGGTCATGGATAAGGATGCCTTTCTTAATCGTATCCGTGGGTACAAGGAATTAGCCGGACGAATGCAGCAGGCAGCAATGAAGCAGGATGGGAATCTTCTTGATATTACAATTACTAAGAAGCTGATTGTGGAGGAAAACGATCATGCAGTTAAGACAAGAATACCCGGCACATGGGGAGAGGATGCAAAGTATCTCTGGATTGACAAGCAGAAGATCATGGAAATCCATTCTGGCAAGACCATGTTGACATTCTTGGATCAGGATAAGGATTACAAGCTATACTCTGCCGATAACAAGGTGGTTGCCACTATGCGAGGAAGTGACCTTTATGATGGTCATTATGACAGGGTGGCGGCAGAAGTCCGCAAGCGTTATGCGGAAGCGGAGCGGAAAGCCAAAGCTGCGGCAGCCATGAAGAAAAAGGCACCTGCCCCGAAACGGAGGTAGGCTATGGTTCCTAAAAAGAAAAAAGTGTCGTTATGGTTCGTCCTGCTTGGGGCGGTGTTAAGCGGCTATGGAGGGTATCTGTTAAACGGGGCATGGAAGCCGGGGATAGAGATAAACGAATTTCTTTCCTCTTTTAACCGTGTATGTGCAGAACCTTTCGCCAACTATTATAATGCAACAACCGTAAAAGCGGTGGTAATGGCTTTAATCGTCTATGCCACTGCTCTTTTAATGTATATCACAAGCCAGAGGAATTTCATGCCGGGCAAGGAGTTTGGTACGGCACGTTTTGAAAATCCCCAGTTTGCGAACAAGGTGCTTGCCGATAAGGATGCGGGATTTAACAGGATACTTAGTCAAAATGTGAAAATGTCGCTGGATTTCCGCAGACTCAAGTTGAATGGCAATATTTTAATCTGTGGTGGTTCCGGTGCTGGAAAGACTTTTTATGAGGTAAAACCGAACCTGATGCAAATGCCGCACCATTGTTCTTTTATCTGTACTGATCCCAAAGGGGAGATTTTACGGAGCTGTGGGCAGATGTTAAAAGATAACGGGTATAACGTGAAGGTAATTAATCTCTTGGAGATGGATAAATCGGACTGTTATAATCCCTTTTCCTATATCCGTGAGGAGACGGACATTGTGAAGTTGATTACCAACCTTATTTCCAACACCACACCAAAGGGTGCCACGCCCTCCGATCCTTTTTGGGAGAAAGCAGAGGGGCTTTTTTTACAAGCAATCTTTTACTATGTNTGGANGGAGGAGCCACCCGCAAGGAGNAATTTTGAAACTGNGCTGAAACTCTTGGGAGAGGCAGAAGTCACAGAGCAGAACAAACCATCAAGGCTTGACCTGCGGATGAAATTCTTGGAAGAAACGGGACCGCTTGGGGCAGCACATCCGGCGGTAAAGCAGTACAACAAGTGCATGCGTGGTGCGGGCGATACGGTCCGTTCCATTATCATATCTGCCAATTCCCGTCTTGCGTTCCTCGAAAACAAACAGGTACTCCGTATGCTTTCAAGGGACGATTTGAAACTTGCGGAGCTTGGAATTGGTGTGAATGGGGACGGGGAGACAAAGAGCGCATTGTTCTGTGTTATACCCGATTCTGACAAGTCCTATAACTTCATTATTGGGATGCTTTACACACAGATTTTTCAGGAGCTTTACTATCAGGCGGACTTTAACTGCGGGGGTAGGCTGCCTATTCATGTGACTTTTATGTTGGACGAGTTTGCTAACGTCGCATTGCCCGATGACTACTGTTCCCTGTTGTCTACCATGCGGTCAAGGGAGATTTCCAGTATCATCATCATTCAGAATTTTGCCCAGTTAAAAGCACTTTTTAAGGACACTTGGGAGACGATACCGGGCAACTGCGACACCTTTATCTATCTTGGCGGCAACGAGCAGAGTACCCATAAGTATGTTTCGGAGCTTTTGGGAAAAGGCACTATTGAAAAGAAATCCAGCGGAGAGACAAAAGGCAGGCAGGGGAGTTCAAGCCGTAATTATGATGTGCTTGGCAGGGAATTGTTCACGGCTGACGAGGTACGGAAACTGGATAACAAGAAGTGCATTATCTTTATCCGTGGGTTTGATCCTATTATGGATGCAAAGTTTGTGCCGTTTTCACACCCGGCATTTAACCAGACCGCCGATGGGAAGGGAACGCCTTATGTGCATGTGGCAAAACAGGAAGAAAAAGCCACAGCATCCTATCAGTTGCTTACGAAAAAGTCCCTTTCATATTTCGAGGAATTGAAAAAGAAGGGGGAAAATGTGTACATCGACACTCTGACTTATGAGGAATTTGGCGTTCTTACGGAGCTTGATGTAAAAAAACGCTTTTTGAAGCTGGAGGAAGAGGAGCAGAAGGAGAAATTCCATAAGGAGGAGGATAATGAGCTTAGGTATGCACAGGAGCTGGAGCAGGAAGAAGAGCATAGCAAGATAGNGNAGGTNGTAGAGANAGCNCCGTCTGAAAANCACAGAAANCCGGAGGGAGANGATACCCNAATGAACCGGATGGCACAGTGGAAGTATTCNAAAGAACAGAAAGACGANCTCCACAAGATGATTGCTGTCGGCATACCAAAGGAGACAATCCTTACCGTTTTTTATCCTGAAACGGATGTGGAGAAACTGNGGGANTTAAGAAGAACATTCCGTGCCGTACAGGGTATANGCAGTTAAAAAGGAAAGGAGGCGGTCAAAGCATACCGTGCCGGAGAAAGCCCGGCTGAATGCCACACCGGGATTATTCCCGTTTTTATAGAAACCAACAATAATAGGCAGATGGGAACAACAATGTTTCTGTTCGGAAAAGGAGCCGGATTGGAAACATGGATTTCCAGTCTGCCTTTTCCGATTCTGCCGCCAAAACAAAGAAAAGGAGATTATATTTATGCGTAGAACAGAGGTTGCAGCAAAGAAGGAGCAGAACGGAAAGAAAGGATGCAGGGCAAAGAGATTTATCACAGGTTTATGCGCTGCGGGTTATATGGCAGTACATGCCATGCCCATGACAGTATTCGCAGCCGGGGGCGGCACAAGTGCCATTACACAGCCTCTCGACAACCTGAAAACGCTTGTCATTGCCATTATCGGCGCAGTCGGTGTTATTATCCTTGCAAAGAATGTCATGGAGTTTGCACAGGCGTACCAGCAGCAGGATTCCTCTACCATGAACTCGGCGCTTAAGGGCATTGTTGCCGGAGTGATGATGGCAGGTATTTCTACTGTGCTTACCTTCCTCGGCTTTTAAGGGATATGGAATCAGAAGCAGGAAAGGGGACAACAGACAGATGTTGTCCTCTTATAAAAGAAACGAGGTGAGATAGAAGTGGATATTTTTAAGCTTGGGGACAAAATACTTGCCCTTTTGGAGNTGGTGTTTGGGTTCTGGANTAATCAGGTCAGCCTTGTATTTTCCCTGCTGGGGCAGTCCCCCGTGAATTTCAAGGGCGGAGGTCCGTGGCAGGTTGTGGAGAGCATAGAACCGATTTTTGTCGGAGTGGGTTCTTCCCTTGTGGTGCTGTTCTTTGTAATTGGCTTCTGCTCGGAAAGTGTGGATGTGAGGGAGGAAATGCGGTTTGAGGTAATCCTGCGTATGCTGATACGGTTAGGGATTTCNGAATGGCTTGTAGCGAACAATGTCACGATCATGAAGNCGTTTTTCTCCACGATTGGAANTCTTGTCAATGCGTNGTCTGCCGGACAGTACACAACGCTTTCCATAGATTCCGCCCAGGCGGATGTCATAAAGGGACTTGGGTTTGGCGAAAGCCTGATTATGCTACTGCTGGCGGCACTATTAAGTGTGATTGTCATTATCTGTGGGTTCTTCATGATTTACACCGTGTATTTCCGGTTTTTGAAACTCATGATCATTGTGCCGATTGGCTCCATTGCATTTTCCACACTGGCGGGAAACCGAAACGTGGCACATACGGCAAGCGCCTATGCGAAGTATTTTCTATCAGTGGTGTTTGAAGCCGTTACGATGGCACTTGCGATTATTCTTTGCAATGCCTTTATCAGTGCTGGACTTCCTGCATTTACCGGAAACTATGCGGATTGGGCAAAAACACTCATTTATCTGTGTGAGATGACCTTTACCATTGCTCTTACAGTAGGAAGTGTCAAAGGGGCGCAGACGCTTACCAGCAAAGCATTAGGATTATAAGGAGGATAGTATGGAAATAAGACCATTAACAGAAGCAGAACAGAAATACACCTATACGCAGAGTATGCAGCTTCAAGGACAGACAGGGTGTATCGGACATTTAAGGGGAGATTTTGATAAGGGTGGAAACGGTTTTTTTACTTCGTGGGACGATCATAGAAAAGAATGGAAAACCGATGAATTTAAGTCCGAGCTTGATGATGTCATCAATGACCTGCGTTCTAACGCATACGGACTTTTGCAAAGCAGGTCTGCCATGAGTAAATATGCTGCACAGTATCCGGAAAGTGCATTTGAGGGGAATTGTTGTATGGAGTATGGCTTTCGTGCTGAGACAGAGAAACATGCATTTCTTATCCGGTGTAATCCCACACCGGGAGATTACAATTTCTATTGTTACTGTTATGTGAAGGAATGGTTGGATCAGCATATTAAAAACGCTGAAAAGGGCATTCGTTTCATTGACAGCAGATATAAGGAGTTATTTCACATTGCTGATGGGGAGAAAATCATAATCACAGATGCAATGGGGGAAAAATCGGAGCGTACCTGCCGCTATATTGACGAGTACCATACGGAAGTCGGTAGCAGCCTGTACCATATCTGCCAGTTTGCAGAGTTAATGGAGAGGAATGGCTNCNTGTANNAGCCGNTAANAAANGCGGCAAAGGAACCAGAGGAANAGGAGTNCGGACAGGAAGANAAAGNAGAGGTANCACTGGAATTAAACACACAGTTTGGTACGNAACAGGTGCANCTNACNGTTAATTCTTANAAGAATAATAGGAGCCTTTATGTAGGGTTGACAACAACGGAGGATGGATTCCCCGNACCATATGGGNATGTAACTNTAAACCTGACTACTTCTGTTCCTGCATATTGTGCGTTTGTGGATACCAACAATATGCCGGAACTGGAGGACTTTCTTGTGAAAAACGGGATTGCAGAGTTTACGGGGCTTAGTCAGCAAAGCGGATTTTGCCAATTTCCGCTTTATCTGTTTGATGCAGAAAAGTTAAGGAAACTCTGTCCTGATGGGATGGCAGACTATGAACGGATAAACGGATTGGATCGAAAGGCACCAAAGGCACAAAAGGCAGCAAATAGCAGATAAAGGCAGACAGGAGGTGTAAAAGATGGTAATTGAAATTAACAAGGATATTGACCGTTATAAGGAAACGGTAGTTATGGGGCTGACAGCAAGACAGCTCATTTTTTCCGTAGCATCTGTAGTGGTAGGAAGCGGTATCGTTTTACTGTTATATCCATTTATCGGACTGACCCCTAGTGTTTATGTGGCGATTCCCGCAGTTGCACCGATTGCACTTGGCGGTTTTTATTCCTTTAATGGTATGAACTTCTATGAATTTATGGGGAGAAAGATAAGGATGCTGTTTATGAACCGTCCGCTCGTCTACGCATCAACCGAAGGGGAGGAAACAATCCGGCTGGTTCGTATGGAGGAGGAAGCGGGGAAAAAGACGGACAAGAAAGATAGAGAAAAGCAGGAAAGTTCTGCAAAGGAAAAAGCGAATAAGGAGGAATTTGAGGCGATGAAGAAAAAGACAAAAAAAATGCTGGCAGGTATCATTGCGTTCATTATGGCAGTCATTATTGGCGCAGTTATTTATAAGTCAAAGCATTAGGAGCAATCTTATCGGAAAAGAAAAAGGAAAGGAGCAGGGAAGATATGAAGAAAAGAGCAGGAAAAATTGTAGCAGTTATAGCAGTCGTTGCAGCTATAATTGGTGCGGTTATGTATAAGGCGAAGCATTAGGAGAAAATGCAGGACACAGATAAGAGTAACTATATATGGAATGGCTCACCTTTCATGGTCGGGCGGTTCCGGTATCATGCGGCCGGGACTCTCCGGCTGCAATGCCATAAGGCATAGAAAGGGAGGTCAAAATTGGGCTTATTTGCAGACGGATTCAAGGAACTGAAAAAAGCGAGTGAACCGCTTTATAAAACTCCGAAATCTATACAGGAAACCATTGAGATTATGAAGGTGGCAGAGAACGGCATATTTGAAGTGGCAAGAAACCGTTTNTCTAAATGNTACCGTTTTCAGGANATCAACTATACCACAACCAATGAGGGANAACAGATTGATATTTTTGAANGATACTGTAAGTTCTTAAATTCGCTGGATGTGAATTTTAAGATTACCATTAACAACAAGAACAAGGACATGGAAGATTTGAGGGAGCATGTATTTCTCCAGCCAGAGCAGGACGGATTCAACAACTACCGCAAAATCTACAATGACATCATGGAAAGCAAAATCCATGAGGGCAGACAGGGGATCGAGCAGGAGAGATACTTAACGATTACCATTGAACGGAAGAATTTTGAGGAAGCGAAGGCACAGTTTGCAACCATTGAGGCATCCGTACACAAGGCATTTGGAGAGCTTGGTGCGGAGATTGTGCCGCTTTCGGGAAATGAGCGTATCAAGGTGCTGTATGACTATTATCATCTCGGCAAGGAGAATAGCTTTGACTTTGACATCAGGGAAGCGAAGAAAGTGGGGGCAGACTTCCGTAATGATTTATGCAACGGTATGATGCAGTTTTACCCGGACTATTTCAAGGACGAAAGTAAATTCTGTCGTGCGCTCTTTATTAAGAAATATCCGTCCAGCCTGTCGGACAGATTCTTAAATGAGATAACTTCCCTTCCGGTACATTCCATTACGAGTATTGATGTAGTGCCGATACCGAAGGATATGACAACAAAGATTTTGCAGAAGAAATATCTTGGCATTGAATCGGATATTATCAAGCAGCAGAGGGTAAGAAACAAGAACAATGATTTTTCCTCAGAAATTTCCTACAACAAGCGCATTGAGAAAAAGGAAATTGAGGAGATCATGGACGATGTGAGAGAGAATGACCAGTGCCTTTTCTATGTGGCTGTTACCATTATCCTCATGGCGGACACCAAAGAGGAGCTTGACAGTATGACGGAGACGGTGGAAACCATTGGAAAGCGCAACTCAGTAACCATTGAGGAGCATTATCTGAAGCAGAGGGAATCTTTGAATACGGCGCTCCCTATCGGTGTGAGACAGGTAGAAACTATGCGTACCATGCTAACACAGAGCCTTGCTGTCCTCATGCCGTTCAACGTGCAGGAATTAAACGACAAGGGAGGCTGTTATTACGGAATCAATCAGGTATCAAAGAATATCAACATCGGAAACCGCAAGCGGCTGATTAACGGAAATGGATTTGTGTTTGGTGTTCCCGGTTCCGGAAAATCCTTTTTCTGTAAGATGGAAATGGGAAACGTATTTCTTGGAAGCAAGGACGAGATTATCGTCATTGATCCCATGAATGAATACTTTGATATTGCTGACACCTATGGCGGAACAGTGGTAAATATGAGTACCTACACGGATAACTATGTGAATCCGCTGGATATGGATGTCTGGAGTCTTGATTTGAATGACAGCAAAGGCATGATTAGGGAAAAGGGCGAATTTATGCTCGGTTTATGCGAACAATGTATGGGAGAGAGTCTTAATTCCCGCCAGAAGTCTATTATTGACCGCTGTGTGAGAAAGCTTTATATCGACATCGCAAGAAGCCGTGAAAAGTATGTGCCTGTTATGTCCGATTTTTATGAGGTACTTATGGATCAGCCGGAGGAGGAAGCGAAGGATATAGCTCTTTCCTTAGAATTGTTCGTCAACGGTTCCTTAAATATCTTCAACCACCAGACAAATGTGGATGTGGATAACCGCTTTACGGTTTATGGCATCCGTGATTTAGGGACAGAGCTTTCTCCGATTACCATGCTTGTGATGATGGAGAGTATTCAGAACCGTATCATTGCCAACGGAAAACGAGGCGTGGCAACATGGCTTTATATTGACGAGTTTCATGTTCTGCTTAATTCTGAGTATTCTGCAAAGTATTTACAGCAACTTTGGAAGAAGGTAAGAAAACAGGGCGGTCTTTGCACAGGCATTACGCAGAATGTCGTTGACCTTTTGCAGAATTATACTGCAACTACTATGCTTGCCAACTCTGAGTTTGTGGCACTTTTGAAACAAGCGAATACAGACAGCTCGAAGATGGCAGAGGTAATCGGCGTGTCAGAGGCACAGCTTAGATTTGTAGCAAACGCATCTTCCGGCATGGGGCTGATGAAATGCGGAAACGTGATTATTCCTTTTGACAATACTATAGCAAAGGGAACTGATTTGTATAATCTGTATAACACCAATATCCACGAGAAGATTGCACTTGAGAAAAAGGGGAAGGAAATGCAGGCGTGAGGCAATAAAAGAATACAGGGTAATCGTCACAGCATCTAAGCCGGAATCTTAGGTGCTGTTTTTTCCCCTGTGCAGCAAAGTAGGTGAGAGAATTGAATATTAAGAAAGTGGATGACAAGCCTATGGTAATCCACACGAAGGAGAAGGCAAAGCTCCATGTGAAAGATACGCCAGAGGCAAAAATTAAAGGCAGGAATATTCTTGTGGTGGATAGAAGCCCTAAAATTGCCGGAAATACGGAGGCAGGGGAAGGCGCAGAGAAAAGTATCAGAGCGAAAGCAGCGCTGGAAAAGCGGGCATCCCATGAGGATATTCGCAAAGCCGTTCAGAAAGAGAATGCTGCATATGTACAGAGAGGCAAGTTAAAGCAGGACAAGGAAAGAGTAGCCGGAAAGAAGAATGACACATTAAGCTCTCTTGCCTCTGTGGGGACAAAAATGGCTTTAGACCAAATGGAAGGCGGAGATGAGGTTTACGAGTCATATATGGCAGCAAGAAACCTGTCCCGCCCATTTGAGAGTGCAGCGGATGCCGGAAGGCAGTTATACCACAGACAGGCAGCAAAAGCAAAGGCGGAACGGATAAAAAAGGTACNGNNANNGNNNAAAATCNNCAAAAANNCAGNAAAGNAAAGCGCCGCAAAAGTGGNAAAAGANANAGCAAAGGCAACAGCGAAAAAGGCGGCAAAGGAAACAGCAAAGACTACTGCCAAAGTTACGGCAGAGGTGGCAGGTACAGCAGCGGGAACCGCAGGAACAGCAGTGGGAGGAGNGCTGATTGGTGCGGCAGCCGGAGAAGTTGTGAGTAGAGAGCTTGACAGGCGGGANATGAANAATTTTACCAGAAACCGTATGATACAGCTTTTTTTATCAAAACTCAAGCNGGAGGAGAATCAGGATAGTATCGGAAAGGCACNGAAAGNNATTGTCATGATGCGTTTTTCCATGCTGGCAAAGCACATGGTGCGTTATGTAGGGTTGTTCCTGTTAGGATTACTTTTGCTTATATTGTTGACGGCACTCCCGGCTATCATTGTGATAGCGGTTATCTATAACTCCCCGCTTGCCATATTCTTTCCGTCAATTTCGTCTGCGGAAACCACACAACAGGTATTGTCTGCTTATGTGGCTGAGTTTAACGCAGATGTGGATTCGGAACTAGAGCAGACAGCAGGATATGACAGAAGCGAAAAAGTATATGTGAACTTTACCGGGCNNGGNANACCNGANAATTNCTGTGACATNCTNNNNGTCTACATGGTAAAGNATGGNNATGGNGACACNGCNACNGATATGACNGATAAGGCAAAGCAGAACTTAAAAAAGGTCTTTGACGATATGTGCAGTTATAGCGTGACAAGTGGAACGGAGACGGAAACTGATGAGGAAGGAAATGCCATAACCTATACCGTAAAGTATGTCAATGTAACACTGAGAACATATCAGGACATGATTGCTGTCTACGGATTTAATTCAGAGGAACAGGAAATGCTTGCCGAATTAATGAAGCCGGAGTATCTTGCTATGTTTGGGTATGACGGTCCCGGCGGAGGAGAGACAATTTCGCCGGAACAGTATCAGGCAATCGTGGATGCCATATCTGATGCAAATGGAAAAAAGGTAGTGGAGTTTGCATTGTCTAAGGTAGGGTATCCGTATAGTCAGGCATTACGAGACAGTGGCACACATTTTGATTGTAGTTCCCTTGCTTACTATGCGTGGCGACATGCCGGAGTAAACATTGCCTATCAGGGTTCTAATACAGCCGCTTATGAAGGAAAACTCTGCTATGACAATAACTGGTTGGTGCATTATGACGAAATGCAGCCGGGAGATTTGATATTCTTCAGTTATGAAAAAAATGGTGCGTTTATGAATATCAGTCATGTAGGAATTTATGTTGGAGATGGAATGATGGTAGAAGCAGCAAATTCACGTATTGGCGTAGTATACCGTCAGGTACATTCGCAGAACAGCATTGTTATGATTGGCAGACCGAGATAGGAGGAGGAATGGGACAAAAAAAAGAACCGGATTTGGAGGCTGATCTTATTCGGGAGTATGAACATTGGGAGTATTTAAGGGAGCATGGAGGCAGTGATCCTTTTTATGATGATGCAACCAATATGGAGTTGACACGCAACCATATCATCTATGCAAAAAGTCAGCTTGAAGAAAAATACGGCGAGGAAAGGGGAAAATATCCGGAAATCTATTTTAAGGAGTTGCCCCCGGAAACTGCAAGCGGTTATGTAGCAAATGCGGCAGAAATTAGGGACAGGGCGGCAGAAGTGCTTGACATCTATCTTGCGGATGCAAATTTCCGTTTTCTGCTATGCAATAAAGACTTTCTTGCAAAGAAAGAGGCAGAAAAAATCAGCATTGAAAACGTGCTGAATTATGCTGCAGGACTTGCGGGGGCTTTAAGAAATGATGATTTGGTTGCCATGCGAAGGCATACCGTTAATCCCGAAAGCTATCTGGAGTCTTTTGCGAGCTGTGCGGAAAAGGTAAAGCAGATATTGAGTGAGAGAGGCGGAGTATTGCCGGAACAAGGCGGTCAGATGACATTATTTCAGATGGGAATGGAAACAGGGCAGTGCCGTTAGGTGCTGCCTATAAATTTTTGGAGGAAAAGACCATGAAGTTAGAAAATATGATACTTGTAACTGAGAACTGCAAGGGGACGGAAACAATATTTCTGCTGAATCTTCCTGATTATATGGCGATGGTGTTAAAAGCCTGTGAGGATTCTGCAATCGACATGGCGGATGCCATAAGTCAGTTGTATAGCACAAAAGAGGGGAAAAACGGGTGTAGTGAACTGTATTTCAGGGCGAATATCAGCAGTCAGGCAAGGTTTTGTGCAAGCGAAGGTCAGCTCAGGAGTTTCCTTATGGGTATAGGGTCAGAAGAAGCGAATGAGGAAAAACCCGTATTTGATGATTCGAGATGTTCCGAGGAGTGTTTTGAAGTCTTAAAGGCGTATGGTATCGGCACAGATGGGCACAGTCTGCTTAATTCTCTGCATTATGAAGCGGTAGCGCATGATTTCAGACAGGGGGAAATTCTGCACAACTTAAATGGGAGAGACTATCGTGTGCTGGCGGTGTTGAGCGAAAAAAACCTGCTTTTGATGTCTCAGCCTGACGGACAGTATATTGTGGCAGTTAATACACTCATGTATGAACGTTCCCCAAAGGAGGGACAAGTATCGGAGGACAACGTAATCAAAGGCGTGGAATGGGGACAGGGGGTATACCTCGGACATAATCTTACGAAGATTGATTTGGATGGGATTATACAGGAATATGGCAGACCAAGAAAGATAAACAGCATCGGAGATTACCGTAATGAGGAAAGATGGAAGTTTGTGAAATTAAAGAGCATGTCAAACAATACAAATCTTGGGCAAACAGTCCGATGGGCGGCAGAAAAAGAATTGATGGATACATTCGGAACTGTGGATAGGGAAATTTTTGAAAAAAATCTGGATAAAGGAAGCTATGACAATGGTTTTCATCAGCCGGGGAAAGAAAAGAAAGAAAAATCAAGATAACAGGAGGAAATCAATTATGGCAAAACAGGTAACAGGAAAAGAAATGGCAAGGAATATGGAGTATCTTCTGAAGATGCTGCATAAAGAGTGGGAGCGTTCCGGCAGGACAAAGGCACAGGTGTCCTTAAAGCTGGAAGATGTGAAGGAAGTCGAGTCGAGGCTTGCAGGGGAAATACAGGAAAGACAGGGGCAGCTTGAAATGGAAGAAATGACATTTAAGCAGAGCATGGAGCTTTCTAAAGAAAATTTTGTCCTCCTGCGGCTGGCAAAAAAGGTAAAAAAGGCAGCAGAAAAGACGGAGCGCAAGGCAGAGGATATGTCCGTTGCGGTGGAACTGGATAAGGAGGAATATAAGCTCTTTTCTACTGTGGTAAAGGTACAGGAGGTATAAGCTTATTGGGAAAGAAATATAACATTATTTACGCAGATCCGCCCTGGCATTATCAGGTGTATTCCAAGAAAGGAGAAGGCAGGAGCGCAGAGAATCATTATCATACCATGAACATTGAAGATATACGGTCATTGCCGGTAGAGTCCATTGCCGCTGATGACTGTATTCTTTTTTTGTGGGTAACATTCCCCTGCCTTCTGGAAGGAATTTCTGTCATGGAAAGCTGGGGATTCACTTATAAAACTTGCGGTTTTAACTGGGTAAAACGGAATAAGAAAACAGATACGTTTTTTCTCGGACTCGGTTTCTGGACACGATCCAATTCGGAAATCTGCATACTCGGCACGAAGGGCAGACCGAAACGAGTGTCAAAGGCGGTTCCGCAAGTGTGCGATGCACGAATTATGGAGCATAGTAAAAAGCCAGATGAAATCAGGGAGAGAATTGTGGAACTGTGTGGGGACCTGCCCCGGATAGAACTGTTTGCAAGGCAGAGCTATGAAGGGTGGGACTGCCTCGGAGATGAAATAGACGGAAAGGACATAAGGGAGGCGATATTGGATATTGAAGGGAAAGAAATATAAAATCATTTATGCCGATCCTCCGTGGAAGTATGACCGCAGAGTAGGGCAAGGCATTGCAGAGAACCATTATCATACCATGAGCGTGGAGGAAATATGTGCCCTGCCTGTGAAGTCTATTGCTGATGATAACTGTATTCTTTTTTTGTGGGTAACATTTCCTTGTCTCTTGGAAGGTCTTTCGGTTATGGAAAGCTGGGGATTTGCTTATCAGACCTGCGGTTTTAATTGGGTAAAACGGAATAAAAAAGCAGATACCTTTTATTTTGGGCTTGGATTCTGGACACGCACCTGTTCAGAAATCTGCATAATCGGCACAAAAGGCAGACCGCAGAGAGTGTCTAAAAATGTTTCGCAGATATGCGATGCACGAATTATGGAGCATAGCAAAAAGCCAGATGAAATCCGTAATAGAATCGTGGAACTGTGCGGGGATATTCCCCGAATAGAGCTGTTTGCAAGGCAGAGCTATGAAGGGTGGGACTGCCTCGGCGATGAAATAGATGGAAAGGATATACAGGAAACGATACGGGAATTGTGATGGTTAGCAAAAGAAAGCAAGAGAAAGGAGGAGCGTATGGGCGTTGATTACAAGGTTAGCCAGATTTACGATGCCGCAATCCGTGAGGTGGTCAAGGGGCAGGCACAATGGAAAAGTATATTAAAGCTGACAGGGCAGCTATATCGCTATGAGTTTGATAATCTTCTCATGGTGTATATGCAGCGCCCACGTGCCACACTGGTTGCAGATTTTGATACATGGAAGAAAGTCGGAAGGTATGTAAAGCGTGGGAGTAAGGGTATTGCTATTTTTCCGTCGAGGGCATTAAGACCAGAAATGCGACATGTATTTGACATCAGTGACACAGGAGGCAGAAGTAGAAAGCTCACNNGGGAGCTTAATGCAGATAACATGGAGGCGNATGCGGCATATCTGCAAAAGGAAGCCGGAGAGCTGGAGAATNANGGAATAGACAGGAATCAAAAAGAATCTGCCAGAAATATTATAAAGTTCTTTACAGAGAGGCGAATCAGAGTCATAATGGACTCAGAGTTTACAGACAGGATTACCGAGTTTGTAAACCTAGCAGGAACGAAAAGAATTTTGGTAGATGATAAAACGCAAGAGATTACGGCAGCGGAAATGTTAAAAAGAAGTATTGAATATGCGGTATTTACACGATGCGGCTTTGACATTCCCACTGAAAAACAAGATTTTTCCTCCATTACCGCATTTTCATCGGAAGAAGAAGTCTACCGTTTGGGATCACTTGTAAGCGATATATCCTGTGAAGTGCTGAGAAGCATTGCAAAAGAACTAACACAGATGGAAAGGAGTATTGCTTATGGCAGAGTTGATGACGTATCACGAAGCAGCGGACGGGATGCTGTATCCCGACCTGACATTGACGGAAGAAAAGGTATCCATGACGAATCTCGGCAGGTTCGCAGTGAAGGCGGCGGAATATCTGAAGGAGAACCACAGAGGGAGGTACATGACACTCGTGAGGTTCGGGAAACTGGCACAGAAGATGCAGGAAGTGGAGAACGAGGCGAACCGGATGATGGACGAGCTGGAGAGCAACTATCTGAAGAACAATCCGCCAAAGGACAAAAATTCGACAATGGAGATGTGGCAGTTACGCCAGCAGGCGAGGATGCAGGCAGAGGAAATCGTGATGGCAGAGATCGTGATGAAATTCCATTAGAGGATAGGGAAACGGAGGAACGCCGCAGGCAGTTAGAGAAAGAAATAAGTAAGGAACTGGAGGAAATCAATTCTACCGGAACCGTAGAGAAAGGAAGCTATGAACAGGCTTCCTTTTCTTTTGCCGCAAATGGCGATGTAATCATACCGGAGAGATATACCTATACCAAGCCGAAACAGGANCTTGNAATTCCACATGATTATGTGCNGCAGGTGCTTCTNAGGGGCAGCGGTTTTNCTCATGGNAAACGGAGGATTNATGGAATATTCGATACAGTTTCCGATGCTGGGGAACGTGCAAAACAGATAAAGAAAGAGTACGGACAGGGCGGTGCAGGCTGGCCCATAGATGGGTACGGACTGCACGGATACGATACCCACAGCTCAAAAGGCTTGCGCCTTAGATGGCGTGACGAGGAAGGCGAAAAGGAAGGATATTTGAACTGGAAAGCGGTTGAGAGTGAAATTAGTGCGCTGATAATGACCGGGGAATACTATCAGCCGCCTACAGCCTTTGATCCCGAAAAAGTTTCCGCTGTACTCTGGCAGGAACCGTTGGATNAGTTTTTCAATAAGGGNANATGGGTTAAGCTGCCAAACNNTGCCTTAAAGCAGGTGCTGCAACAGGATATACCATTGAGTGACAAGGTTTGTTTTGTTGAGAGGGTATTCCGTAANGNTATATGTTCTTTCAGTATGGGAAGCAGATTTGATAACACATATGGGGACTGTGAAGTTGAGCGCCATACGGACGGTATTTCTGTTGAATTTTATGATGAAAACGGAAAAAAGTGGAGGACGGAGCTTGACTGGCAGGACTGCACGGCATACTTGAATAGTATGATAGGCGATGGGGTGTACCACACAGAAGGAGAATATGAGCAGTTTGCGGAAATAGCAGAAGAAAACACGATTGTTTCAGGTATAACTGAATTAAAGGAAGATACAGAGCAGTTTCTTTCTGAAATGCCAGAAGAACGTCAGCAGAGCCGTGTGGAACTTCTTGAGAGAATATTGCAGGCGACAGGCAATAAGAATATTGAGGTCGCATGGGATGATACCTATGATGTGGTAATTGCAGGAGACGGAAATACTCTGTGGCATGGCAGACAGTTTTATGATTATGTAAAGGAAAACTGCCTTGCACTGGATAAGTTCCAGAGGGATAGCCGGATTGAGTGGCAGGACATGGCACAGTTTAACNATGATGCAGCCGCCNGCCTTGACCTTTATAAAGATNATTTCANTTACCGGAAAACCTTTGACATGGTGGAAATGACAAAGGAGGAATTTGACAGACAGGAAGCGGCATTGTGGCAGGAAGCGTTGAAGGGATATTTCAACGAGGAGATACAGTATATTTCTGTAAAAACGCTGATTTATGACATTTTTACCACAAATCTCCCTATGCAGGAAAAAGCGGGATTCCTTGCAACGGTTTACGGAGAGGAAAGAGAAGAATTTCCAATGACTACTACAATCGGCGGTTCTTATGGCGATACCCATTTTATAAGGGACAGAGAGGGAATTACCGTATCATATGCAAAACCGGATGGAACAAGGGGCGAACACCGGACAGATTATGAATACTGTGCATCCTTAATCATGCACATGATAGAGGAAGATGACTATTTAAGTGATGGAATTTACGAGCATTTTAAGGAAACGCCGCAGTCATTTGAGGCGATGCCGTGGTTCATGGATATTTACCATGAATACAGGGAGAGAATGGAGGCGGAGCCGCATTTTGCCGCTATAGAACTGCCGGAAATGGCAGAAACAGATATGGAGATGGAACAGCAGGAGGAAGCTTTAGCAGAACCGGAGCATGTAGAGGGGGATATTATTGACCAGTCCGGCAGGGTAATCCACAGCGGGACAAAAGCAACTTTTCCGGATGCTCTGCGGCAGGTGGAGGGGATGGATGAGGACTTGCGGGAAGCGTTGGAAATCTACCTGACAAACTGTTCTGCTATAAGACCATACCAACCGTTTCTCCAGTTGGTGCATGAGAGTGAACTTCCGAAAAAGGATAAGCTGCATTTTCTAAACCGTACCATAAACCATATCGAGGGAAAAGAGCAGACACAAGCCTACCATAACAACGATTACGGTCTTGTGGAGTATATACAGAGCAGAGAAGCCTTTATGGTGGATTTCAAGAGCCGGGACGGGGAACGGAAAAGAGATTCCGTGACCTACGAACAGATATATTCCATTATGGAATACCTGATACGAGCAGGAAGTTTTACCGGAAAAGACAGACAGGCAGAGTATGTAAAGAATTTTACAGAGAGAAGCTATGAAAAGAAGGACTCGTTGGAAAAGCAGTTTGAAGATGCACTGGAGAACTTCCGTTATAAGCAGCGGTCAGGAAACTTCCGTTTTGAGGAGGAACTTCCGAAAGGTGGTCAGAAAACAAGATACCAATGGAACGTGGAGGCTGTCCGTCTGTTAAAGCAGATTGAAAGAGAGGAACGTGCCGCAACAAAAGAAGAACAGAAGACACTTGCTAGATATGTGGGATGGGGAGGCATACCACAGGTGTTTGATGAAAGGAACGAGGGCTGGAAGAAAGAATATGAGGAATTAAAAAACCTGCTTTCAGGGAAGGAATACGAAGCCGCAAGGGATTCCGTCAATACCGCATTTTACACTGATCCTGTCATTACGGGTGCAGTCTATGAGGCGTTGGAAAAATTCGGATTTAAGGGCGGCAGCATTTTAGAGCCGGCAGCGGGCGTGGGACATTTCTTTGGAAGCCTGCCCGATAGCCTTGCAGGGAGCAGGCTTTACGGTGTGGAAAAAGATGACATTTCTGGAAGGATTGCAAAGCTCCTTTATCCAAAAGCTGAAATCAGTATAAAAGGGTTTGAGGAAAAGCAGTACCCGGATAACTTTTTCGATGTGGCGGTGGGCAACGTGCCTTTCGGCGATTACAAGCTATTTGATACGAGGTATGCAAAGCATAACTTCCGTATCCATGATTACTTTTTTGCAAAGGCGTTAGATAAGGTCAGACCGGGTGGTATTGTGGCTTTCGTCACAAGCAAGGGTACACTTGACAAGGCAAATCCCACGGTACGAAAGTATCTTGCGGAACGTGCGGAACTAATTGGAGCGATCAGACTACCCAACACAGCCTTTAAGGACAGCGCCGGAACAGATGTGACCAGCGACATTATATTTTTGCAAAAGAGAGAAAAAAAGGTCGTGGTAGAGCCGGACTGGGTGCATTTAGGGCATACGGAGAATGGGATAGCAGTCAATTCCTATTTTGCAGAACACCCGGAGATGATGCTTGGAACAATGGAGTACGACAACCGCATGTTCGGGGAAGGAAGCAAATATACAAGCTGTATCAACCATGAGGAAAACTTTGACTTAAAAGCTGCACTGAAGGAAGCAGTTGAAAGGCTTGACGGGAAAATCACGGAAGTGGAGGAGCTTTTAGAAGAAGGAGAAGCTACAAAAGATGTCATAGATGCCGATCCTGATGTAAAGAATTACACTTATACCTTTGTGGAAGGGAAGCTGTATTACCGGGAAAACTCCAAAATGTACTTAAAGGAGGTGTCGGCAAACATGGAGGAGAAAATCCGGCTGATGGATGAAATCCGTCAAGTAACAAGACAGCTTATTTTTATCCAGACGGAAGGGTGCAGTGCAGCAGAGTTAAAGTATCAGCAGGCAATCTTGAATCAAAAGTATGATGCCTATGTGAAAAAGTACGGACCGATTACCGGACAGGGCAGTATGCGGGCATTCCGTGACGATGCGGACTATCCTCTTTTATGTTCCCTTGAAGTGGTAGATGAGGACGGCAGGGTAGATAAAGCGGATATGTTTTACAAGCAGACAATCCGCCCAAAAACCATGCCGGACAGAGTGGAAACGGCGGTGGAAGCCTTAAATATCTCGGTCAATGAGTATGGCGGTGTAAACATTCCCTTTATGTTAAGCATTTACGAGCCGGATATAAAGGACGAACCAGAGAAATTGCCGGAGAGAAGCAACCTGACAGATGAGGCGGAGGCAGAGTTGAAGCGGAGTGTTCTCATGGAAGAACTGACGGGGCTTGTGTTCCTTGATCCCACGGAATATAACGAAAACAATCTCTGTATGGGGTGGAAAACGGCAGATGAATACCTATCTGGCAATGTCCGTGACAAACTCAGGATTGCAATGGCATATGCAGAAGAAAATGGAGAGCTGTTCGCCGCAAATGTGGAGGCATTAAAGCAGGTACAGCCAAAAGACCTCGATGCGTCGGAGATTGATGTGCGGCTTGGCACCACATGGATAGAGCCGGAGGATTATGAAAAGTTTGCCTATGAGCTGCTTGGCACACCGATAAGGAAACAGGCGGTCAGAAGCAAGTATTACAGTGGTGGAATACAGGTAAAACTAAACACTTATAACATGAACTGGTTCATTGAAAACAAGTCATTAGATAAAACGTCCATAGCAGCAACGGAAACCTATGGCACAAAGCGGATGGATGCCTATTCCATTATAGAGGAAACGCTGAATCTGCGTACCGTGACAGTCCGTGACAGGGTAGAGGAGGATGGAAAGGTACGGTATGTGCTGAATAAGACGGAAACTATGCTTGCGAGGGAAAAGCAGAACCAGATCAAAGAGGCATTTAAGAATTGGATATTCAAAGATGCAGAACGAAGGCAGAAATATGTGCAGTATTATAATGAAACCTTCAATAATATCCGGCTTCGTTCCTATGACGGTTCTCATCTTGTCTTTCCGGGTATGAACCCCGAAATCAAGCTACGTGACCATCAGATGGATGCGGTAGCAAGAATCCTTCTCGGAGGGAATACTCTGCTTGCCCATTGTGTAGGAGCCGGAAAGACCTTTACGATGATGGCGGCATGTATGGAGCAGAAACGGCTTGGACTTGCCAACAAAAATGTGATTGTGGTGCCGAAGTCCTTAATCGGGCAGACTGCCGGGGAATTTATGCGGCTGTATCCTTCTGCAAATATCCTTGTGGCGACGGAAAGGGATTTTGAAAAGAGCAGGCGGAAACAGTTTGTCTCAAGAATAGCAACTGGGGATTACGACTGTATCATTATGTCCCACTCTCAGTTTGAAAAAATTCCCATTTCCAAAGAACGCAAGCAAATGATGCTTGACAGCCAGATTTCGGAGATTTCTTATGCAATCGAGGAAATCAAGAACCAGAACGGAGAGCGTTGGACGGTCAAGCAGATGGAATCACAGAAGAAAAAGCTGGAGGAGCAGTTAAAGTCCCTGTCAGATGAAAGTAAAAAAGACGATCTGATAACCTTTGAGGAACTTGGTATTGACTCGGTTATGGTGGACGAAGCACATAATTTCAAGAACCTTGCCATTTTTTCAAAGATGAACAACGTATCGGGCATTTCCAGTTCCGGTTCCAAAAAGGCGACGGATATGCAGCTTAAATGCCAATATCTTTCGGAGCTGAACGGGAACCGTGGCATTGTATTTGCAACGGGAACACCGATTTCCAATACGATGTGTGAGATGTATGTTATGCAGCTTTATCTTCAGAAAGAAGCATTGGAACGAATGGGTATCCACCATTTTGACTCATGGGCGGCAAACTTCGGGGAAGTAACAACCGCACTGGAGCTGACGGTGGAGGGGACAGGCTTCCGGTTCAAGAGCAGATTTAATAAATTTACCAATCTGCCGGAGTTGATGAATACCTTTAAGGAAGTAGCGGATGNGGTANCTGCCNATATGATAAAACTTCCTGTACCAGCNTNGCGGGAAGNAAAGCCNCTNATCGTGCAGAGCGAGCCGGGGTGGTATGTNAAGCAGGTCANGGNNGATTTCNTGGTCCGTGCAGAGCGTATCCGAAATGGGCAGGTCGATCCGAGTGTAGATAACTTTTTGAAAATTACCCATGAGGCGAGGCTTTTGGGAACGGATGCAAGGCTTTTAGAGAGGAACGCACCCAATGATCCTGACAGTAAACTGAATAAGGTGGCAGAAAATGTGGCAGCCGAATATTTTGCGAACAATAAAGATGGCAAAATCGGCTGCCAGCTTGTTTTTTCAGACATCGGCACACCGAAAGCATCATGGAGCGCAGACTGGGAAGAAAAACTGGCAGCCGGGGAGAGAGAATTTGATGTTTACAACTACATCAAGACAGAGCTTGTAAAGAAAGGCATACCTGCAGATGAAATTGCCTTTATCCACGATGCCACGACGGATGCACAAAAAGATACTCTGTTCAAAGACATGCGGACAGGAAAAAAGAAAATCCTTATCGGCTCCACGGACAAATGCGGAACTGGTGTAAATGTGCAGACACACCTTGTGGCAATGCACCATGTTGACTGCCCGTGGAAGCCGTCCTGCATTGAGCAGAGGGAAGGCAGGGGAATTCGACAGGGCAATGAAAATGATGAGATTGCCGTTTACCGTTATGTCACGAAAGGTACATTTGATGCGTATTCATGGAGCTTGGTGGAAAATAAGCAGCGGTTTATCAGTCAGATTATGACGAGCAAATCCATATCCCGTACTTGTGAGGACATTGACGAGGCTACTCTTTCCTATGCGGAAATTAAGGCAGTGGCAACCGGAAATCCCTTGATTAAGGAGAAAATGGAGCTAGAAAATGATGTACAGCGGTTAAAACTCCTGAAATTTTCCTATGACAAGNAGCGGTACAGCCTAGAGGACAATATCATGATCCGNTACCCGAAATTGNTTACGGNGGCAAAAGAAAAGCTGTCCTGCGTGGAGNANGACATGAAAGCCGCTGATGCGGCACTGATAGCAGAGCCTGATTTTGCAGTCACGGTGGGAAATGCAAGATTTACAGAGCGTGTGGACGGTGGCACCTGCATGTTAGAAGCAGTCAGTAAATGTAAGAATGGAGAGACGACACATCTTGGCAGCTTTAAGGGCTTTGAGCTTTTGGTGGAAAAGAATTATATCGGTGTCAATTACATGGTGCTGCGTGGCAGGACGGATTATAAGGCGGAGCTTTCTGCAAGCCCTGTGGGAAACATGGTAAAGCTGGAAAATGTTATCGGCGGCATGGGGGAGACGAAGAAAAGCCTTGAACAGAAGGTGGAGCAGTATCAGCGTGATCTGGAGCAGTCCAAGCTGGAATATGAAAAGCCTTTTGCACAGGAAGCAGAGTTTGCCGAAAAGACTGCCCGCTTAAATGAACTGAATGTGGAGCTTGACCTTGAAAATAAAACGGTCTCGGATGTGGACTTGAGCGAGGAGGAAAGCCTGAACAACTCGAAAGTGGCGGAGCCGGAAAGCAGATACGGCACAAAACCGCCCGGAAAGGAAGTAAGATGAAACGCAAAATCTTAAGTATAATCTGTATTTTTGCGGGGCTGGCTTTATTGTCGGTCCCGCTTTTCTTCTCCCTGTATGGGGGAATGAGGAACAGAGAGCTTTTGGAAGAAATCGAAAAATCTATTTTGGAGGATACGGGGCATGAGGAGGAAATGCAGGAGGATAAAGGGAAAACCCCTTCTGATAAAACGGAAAAAGCCGTATATCAGGAGGGGGATGTTATCGGCATTATTGAGATTGAAGCCTTAGACTTAAAATACCCAGTGGTGGAAGGGGCAGGAAGCAGTGAGTTAAGTGCTGGAATCGGGCATATACCGGACACTGCTGGAATTGGTGCGATGGGAAACTGTGTGCTTGCAGGACACCGTGGCAGCAGATATGGAACCTATTTTAAGTATCTGGACCGGGTAAGCATTGGCGATGAAATTAAGCTGACGGATAAAGAGGGCAATGTATTTTTTTATGAGGTAGCAGAGACGAAGGTGGTCGGTCCGTATGATAATTCCGTAAAGAATCAGGGGGAGGAAAATGTGCTTACACTTTTAACCTGTGAGAACAGCGGAACTATGCGACTTATTGTAATCTGTGTGTGGAAGGAGCTGGAGGAATGAAGAATGAAAATAGCACGGATTATTTATTTGGCGGTATAGAGGAGCATTTAAGGGAAAGCCAGTATTCTTCCGTACCAGACACAAAGATAGATTTAGATCAGGACATGATGTATGTCAGTGGTATCTGTGTCTATCTTCCGAGATTCCATGTGACAGTACATGAAGGATTTATCTGTCATTGCGGAGAGGGGAGTAGCGAATTTGAGCCAAAGTATGCAGTAACGGCAATCTTGGATAGAAAAAGTGGGGAGCTGCTCTATGACGAGGAGGCGGATTTTGTGGAATGTGTATATCACTGGCTGGAAGAAAAAATATCCATTGCTGAATTGGAGAAAGAGAGGTGCAGCGTGGAGGGAATCGAGGTGAGGGAGCATGGAAAAAGCATACCGATTAGGAGAAGTGGAAGAAGCCGTCAGTGAAATGGAGCTGTATGATGTACCGGACGACATCATGGAAAGCGACGAGGACTACCAGATTATCATAAGCGGATGGCAGGTGTATATTCCGGAACTTGGGATTGCCCTGCATGAAGGAGTATTCTGCAATTATGACGAGGAAGAACAGGCATATCTTCCTGATTTTTCCGTTACTGTCATAAAAGAGGCAGCGGAGGAAGAAACAAAGGAAGGGGAATGGCTCTATTACGAGCAGGACGGCTTTGTGATTACGTTAGCTAATTACCTGCATGGCAAAATGGATATAAGCCGGATTGAACAATTATCCTGTTTTATCCGTATGCCTGATATAGAGCTGGAAACCTAAAAGAATGAATATGCCGTGGCTTTAGCCGCAGCATTTCAGATAAGAAACTGTAAACCAATATGTATAGTCTGCAAGGCACAAGCCATAAAGCAGAAGCCTGTGAGACAGGCAGAAAGAGAGGAACCTATGGAATATGCAATCAAATTAAACGCAGTAAACAACCCGGATGCAAGTGTACGGGCATTTGCAACAGTCACTTTTGGGGAATCATTCAAGATTACCAATGTAGCGGTAGTAGAGGGAAAAGGAAACAAGCCCTTTGTATCTATGCCTTCTTTTAAGAGCAAGGAGAGGGACGAACACAATCAGGCGGTCTACAAGGATGTATGCAATCCCATTACAAAGGAGTTCCGTGAGGAATTGTATGGGGAGATTCTTGATCTGTACGCAGAGATGGAACAGACCGGAAAAACGGAGGTTGTAAAGGAAGCGGAAGGAACGCAGGAGCCGGATTTTACAGTCAAAGTAACTCCTTTTGAGAGGGAAGGAAGAAATGTCTTAGGAATTGCCCGCATTTATTTTGAGGACAGTTTCGTTGTCGGGAATGTTAGCATCTTAAAGGGCAAGGAAAAAGAATTTGTGGCAATGCCCTCGTATAAGGCAAAGCAGAGTGGAAAGGACGGTAAGCCCCAGTATCAGGATGTATGTTTTCCTGTGACAAAGGAGTTCCGTGAAAAACTCTATGATACAATCCTTGAGGCATATAAGCAGGAAAAGGAGCTTGCAGCAGATCAGAGCAGGGCACAGGTGGCGGCACAGGCGCAGGCAAGGACTGGAAGCAGACAACAGCAGGAACTTCCTTTCCACTAAAAGAAGCCAGAAAGAGAAAAAAATTCGCCGGGCGTGAAAAAATGCCCGGCGGAGAAAGGAGAAAGTAATGGAGCAGACAGCAGGAAGCACAAGAATGACAAAAGACCAGATTATAAAGGAACTCATTGAACTGTTGAACCGAAACCAGCAGCAGGAAGCAGCCAATGATGTATTTGAAATGGCGGCATACATTGACGGCATGGAGCAGAAAATGGATGCAGTCTTAGAGGAACTTGTTAATGTCCGAAAACAACTTGCAGAGATGGAACGTAGGCAGGAGAGAAAAACAGTACGGGAGGCATTATCGGGAGCGGTAGAGAAGCTGGAGCAACAGTGTCAGAAGATGAAACAGCAGCTATTTGAGGTCCAGACAGAAATTAAGGCAAAGGCAGCGGAGATTGTAGAGGAGGCAAAGCAGAAAGGAAAAGCCGCCTTAAACAAAGTGTCGGAGTTTCTTGGAATTAGAAATAAGCTGCAAAATATCCGGCAGAATGTACAGGAATCCATAGCAGATGTAGATAAGAGTATTGCAAAGATANAGGCTTNNGGTACANGTATGAGGGAGGCAGGTCATAAGATCGCCAANACTTTCCGTANTTTTGCGGATAAGCNAGAAAAGGAATATGGAGAGAAGAGATTTTCAAAGACAGAGCTGATAAAAAAACCTTTTCAGGCAAAGCGCAAGCTGTTGTCCGGTATCTTGAATTATACAGATGCGGCAATAGAAAAGACAGAAAAGCTGGCTGCGGATGTGCGCCAGCAACGGGCGGAAAAGGCAGTGCATGAACCGGAGCGTACAGAGGAAGCAGAGCCGATAAACCCGGTTGCATATGCAAAGGTGGCAGAGCCGGAATATCAATATGGAGCAGAGGCTTTTGAGGCACACCAAAAAGAAGCAGAGAAGGCAATGACTAAGGATAGCACAATGAAGAATTTGCCTGTAAAAAGCGGAAAAAGCCGATAGAGAAAAGTCCTCTTGAATTGAACTTAGGTTTGATTCAAGGGGATTTTGTATTTGAAGGTATTTTTTATTGTGTGCAATATGAAAATTTTATAAATGTATTTGGTAAAAAATCGTATTTGGTGTAAAAAAATCGTACTTCGTGATAAGAATCTTAAATTTCAAAGCATATATGACGAAAGAATCTAAATAAAAAACCTGAAAGCAAAGGGAGGTAGTTAGTTATGAAAAGAAACAGAAAAATTTTATGTGGATTATTGGCATTAGTATTGGTAGTTGCAATGTCATTTGTGACAGCTACTAATGTGTATGCAGCTTCAAACCCAGGTAAATACAAGTCATCAGGCAAGATGAGTGTTGTATTGTCTGTTGGACAAACAGGTGATTCAAGTTCAGTTACTATTAAGGTAAGTGATTTGCCAGAAAATGCAATTATTACCAAATTAGAAGTGAATACAGGTTCCTTAACTTATCAGGGCGGAGTGCTGACGAATTATTTAACCATTTCAAGTTCTAATGGAAGAAGTGAGCAGATACCATGGAATGGTGCTGCTAATAAAACATTAACTACAAGTCATTTCCTCGCTTCACAGGCTAATGGTATATATACAATATCATTTAATGCCACTTGTTTGAGCGGACCAATAGTAGGCGGTAGTCAATTAAATGTAGGTACAAAAACATATAGTAACCCATATATAGTAATATATTGGGACGATAGTTTATAATATCAATAAGATGCTTTCAGGTTTTTTATGAAACTTTTAGAATATTAAAAGTCATATATAAGAGGTGAGCTAATATGAATGTCAGTCAAATATACGGTAATCGGCAAAACACGAGTACCTTAGCAATGTCTGTTAATCAGTCTAATAACAAAAAGGCAGGTTTGGATAACGGAAAAAGAGACACGGTAGAAATATCGGCTACTGCATATGAGCGAAATGTCACAGGGGAGAAAATGACTGCGACATCGGGTAAGGACACATNAGGGATNANAAAAGGTGATAAAGATAATTCGTTNGTNATTCATTTTTCTGACTCGGCAATGGTTAGNAGGGCTGTTNCCAGAGGCTATATCACAGTTAANGGTATAGAATTTCANCTANCAGATGAANNNAAGCAGCAGTTNTTANANNNANANAANCAGGCAAAAGNAGAANNANAGAAAGNANATNATGNNTNNGTTATGNNANANGAAANGGCNGTTGNAAAACAACAGAGNGAAACATGGAAAAAGGCATTTAGTAGTATGACAGACACTGTTGATATTCTCGATGAAATTCTTGGCAAAAAAGCAATGTCTAAACAGTATGAGAATGCTACAAAAGCGTATAAAAATACGCAAGGTGGGGTAAGCTGGTCGCAGTTTGAATGGAAAACATATGATACACAGATGAAAATTTCTGTTGAGGATACCATAAAAGTTGAAGATATTTCTAAAGGGGAAATAATAATTAGTTAAAATATAATAGATAAAAAAGAAGTAGCCGATAGTTTATCTATCGGTTACTTTGATAAATAAAGTGCAGATGTATAACGAATAAGCTGTAACAACAAGAAGTCAAGGTTATGATATAATAATTAAAATACGTTGCATTGGAGGTNAGNATTATGATAGAGATTGCTGTTTGNNATGATGATGCCAATGATCTTAATNAGGCAGTCAATATGTTGCATGAGATATTTGNTACTNAAAACATANNTTATAATATTAAAACTTTTTTGTCTGCAAATGAGATGTTGGATAATATCAAGAAAATTGATATTGGCATTTTAGATATTGCAATGAATGAATTAAATGGTATTAAAGTGGGAAGAAAATTAAGAGAAAAATTCCCTGATGTAAAATTGATATACATAACAAGTTTTGAAGAATACTGTATGGAGGCAATTAATGATGTTCATGCGTTTTCTTTTTTATGCAAACCTTTAGATAATCGTAAGATGCAAAAGCAGATAATGGAGGTTCTTAATGGCATTTCTAACGATGCTATTGAAAAGGAATTTTATAAGGTAACAGATAGTAAGAAAAAAGAGTATGTATCTATAAAATTGAAACTGGAAGATATTTTGTATTTTGAGTATATAAAAAGACAACGGAAAGCTGCCATAGTATTAGAGAATGAAACATATGAATGTGAATGTGTATTTGAAAAATTAGTTGAAGAGTTAAGACAATATGATTTTGTTGTGAACTGTAGAGGAAATTTAGTGAATTTAAGTCATATTGAGAAGATAAAGGGATTTAGTATTTATTTAGACAATGGAAAAGAACTTTCAATAGCGCAAAAGCGTATTGTGGACTTTAGATTAAGTATGAACGAATTTTTACAAAGAAATTCATAGGAGAATGGATGATGGATAAATTTTTATTTATAATGAGTAATTTTCTTTCATGTTTTGCTGTTACTGCAATAATGTTTCAATTTATGAATGGTAGATATAAAAAGAGTATTAATAAGAAATATGTATATTCTTTAATTCAAATTGTTATTATAGTCTGTGTGGTTTGTATTAATTTGATGAATATTTCTTTGTTTAATTTGATTGCGTGGTTTGCTGTGTTTGGTATATCAGCATATTTTTTATATTACGAGGACATGGATAAACCATTACGACGTATACTTGAGTGCGAAGCTTTAATGTTTTGCATGGTTGTATGTGAGTCATTGGGTGTATTTATTTTACGGTGGATTTTGCAGGCAATGGGTATTAAAAATATTAATGCTGCTATGATGAGTTGCTTAGAGGTTACATTTTCGGCATTAATTATAATTTTTTTCTATTATATGGTTATAANNCNACTGANGAAANGAAGTAATATACCGTATTCAAAGNCACAATATGTTTNTTACTCTATCATATTGGGATNTAGTNTCATTAATATGTNGGTAATTATAGAAATATTTAAGCAGGGACAGATAAACTATATATGCACGATAAATATGGGATGTATTGTATTGGCAGACTTATATCTTTTATACTTTGTTAAAATGGCTGATGAGAAGAATTATTATGAGAATCAGGTAAAAGTTTTAGAGCAACAGGCGAATATGCAGTACGAGTATTACTTGGAGCAGACGAAAAAGTATGATAAAACTGTTCAGATACTCCATGATGTGAATAAGCATATTAAAACTATTGAAGAATTGTATATGGCAGGGCAGGCACAAACAGCAGGTGAGTATATGAATGAGATAGGGGGATTGTTAAAGCCACTAATACCAACTCAGTATACAGGAAATCCAATATTGAATATTTTACTTACTGATAAAGAAATGATTATGAAAGATAAGGGAATTTCAGTGAAAATAAAAGTAGATAATGTAAGTTTGGATTTTATTGAACCAATAGATGTTACAACTATTTTTGGAAATTTATTGGATAATGCTATTGAAGCAGCGGAACAAGTAGAGAGTAACAAGTGTATATATATAAAGATCAGTTCCCGGCATCAGATGATAGTGATAAGAATTGAAAATAGTTGTAGTGTTGTAAGGTGGAAGAATAATATGCCAATATCAAAAAAAGGGAAAAATGGAGGGATTGGACTTCTAAATGTAAAGAGTAGTATTGAAAAATATGATGGAAATTTAATATTAAAACAGGAAAAACAAAAGTTTATAGCAGAGCTTTTCCTTAATTCATAATAGAAAAGAGCAGGAATGCTCTTTTTTTTTGCAATTCGTATTTCGTGCAAAAAAATCGTACTTGGTGTTTATAGACTTGATAATCTTGGTAAAATCAACGAAATTAAAGATGAGTGAATAGGTAGTTGTAAATGTAAAGTCTAATAATGAATAAAAGTGATTGACTATCAAAATGTGTGCTTGAAAGTAATGACTTTAGAGATTATCCAATACCTATCATGGAAAAAACTATAAGGAGGTAATTCTAACATGAAGAAATTGAACGATGCGGCGTTAAAGTTAGTTGCAAAAACAGCACTTGCAAGCGCAAAAAAAGAGGCAAACTCAGCATGTATGTGTATAGGTTATCAGCCCAAAATGCCGGAAAAAGTCAGGAAGTTGAAGAACCAAAATGGATAGGCTGGTTAGGGGCATTTTACACAAAATACAGACAGAGGAACTCGTGGATAAGGAGGATATTGAAATATATCAGTTTGGTTTAGAGTGTATGTTACTGAAACTGATTCATATTGTATCTTATTTATTGATTGGCATATGTATGGGAGAAGTGTTTTCTTTGATAGTTAGTGGAAGCATATTAATTCCTTTACGAAGAAAAGCAGGTGGATACCACGCAAAAACCAGATTAGGATGTTACATATTTTCCTGCATTGTTGTTTTCTTATTGTGTCTGTTTAATAAGGTAACAATAGCACCTATAGCCGGAATTATTGGAATGGTTGTAGCAGATATACTAATCCTGCTGTTTGCACCAGTAGAGAATGAAAACAGAGTGTTGGAACCTGATGAGAAAATCCTTTTTCGTAAACAGGCGATTGGATTGCTAGTATCGGCTAATATTGTGGTTTTAGTTATCTTGCTTATCCATAAGTCTCTCTTTATTGCGTATTGGTTAGAGAAAGGAGTGATATTTACAGGAGTATTATTGGTATTTGGAATTAAAAGACAAAAAGTAAAATAGGAGGAAAATATTATGCGAAAGTTTACTATGAAATCTAAAAAGATAGCGATGAAAACATTTGCTTTTGCGTTAGCAGGTTTAATGCTGTTTGGAAGTGCATCGGTAAGTGCAAATGCCGAGGACGGAAATGAAGAAGCAAGTACAAATGATATTCGACTACTTACATATGAAGAATATATTGAACAGAAACAAATTGAGGCACAGAATAGTGATGTTTCAGTTGCTGTGCAGAGTGCGTCTGAAGAAGATGTTATGAGATCAACAGCCGAACTGTCAGAAGGAAAAGATATTATCGTTTGTGAAAATGTGGATGAATTGACACCTTTAACTAATATCCAAATGACAGGAATGGAAACACGTACTATCCCGGAAGTGAGTTTAAATCCAGTTGCGTTAAATGTTGATTCTTTGAAGGATGGGTGGATTACAACTGAAACTCAAATTGCATGGTTGTGGAGTTTTTCAGATGCAGATGGTGATACTTTACTGAATCGTTATCTTGGCGGGTTCCCTGGTGCATACTATCTTGGCGATTTGAATAATGATCTTGGATTTGTTACACAATTTGATACTCCCGGACATTATACAGTACTATATCAAGCAATGGATTCTGCCGGAGAAATTTCACGAGTTGTTGGATATGAATTTGATGTAGTTCCGGTTGAAGATTATCAGGTGATTGAAGCAAGTTTTTCTGCGGAAAATGAAATTCAGACATATACTGTTGATGTTGATTTCACTGATATGAACACAGCAGCATTTTGTTTGGTGAGGACAGGAAAATCTGATGCATCAATGACCATTACTGATTCAGAAGGAACACAATTGGCAGTAAGAGGCACATCGTCTACCAATTCAAGAAGATGGTATTTTGTTGACAAGCCATCTTCTGACACAACTATTGCCACTTATACCATTAGCGTGAAATCTATTTCTTATGATGCAAGTAGCAGTGATTTTAGAATAATGGTTGGAAATAAGAAAGACGTCGAGCCAATGATCAGTGGACTTGAGAATGCTGTTTGGTTAGATTTATATTCGGAAGAGAAACTTAATCAGTTTTTCACATATTATACGCCAAATAGAGATGAAAGCTGGTATAGATTTACTGCTGATGGAAGTATGGTATTTACGTTATTAACATATTATCCGCAGATACGTTTCCAAATACGTGATGTTGATGATTTGTATGTTTTGTTTGATTCAAATGATCAAGGCAATGAAGATGTTCATAAATCAAAATTCTGTACATCATCATATGGATATGCGGAAAAGGCAAGATTAACAACAACAATTGGGCAGGATTATTACTTAGTGGTATATTCCCCATCGGTTATATCTACACAAGATATTATTGACAAAACAATGAATATTACTGTTGGAAAACCAAATATGTTGTCTAATTCGACCACTGTATATGCATCTTCTTCCATAACAGCGACTTCTTCTGGGTATTCTTCATCTGCGTATATTAATGTGGGTGATAATGGTAATACAATTCCTATTACCGCAGTAGCTGATGATGTTAGTATAAAGAGTTCAACAAGTGGTGTTAGATTATCAATGATTCCATATTGGAGAGTGAAATATCCTTCAGCAACTACATGGAGTAATTCTAAGAATTTTTATCCAAGCATAGAGATCGGGTATGTAAAGGATTCGGATAGAAATATAAATATAAATGGTACATGGCAAGTCAGTGTTCAGACTTCATCAACAAACTCGCCATTAACTTTTGTTCCGGGTCTTTATATTACATATCATTATGAAATAGGAGATTAAGCAGTGTTGTGGGAAGCTGCCATTACATATTAATGTTGACAGCTTCCCAATAAAATATATTTAAGGAGATTATATTATGGAATTGTATGAGCGCATTGGCACAATGGTGTTTACTCCTACTGGTAGATATATTATTGGTGCATCGGACAAAGCAAATGCCGAATTTCAAAAGAAAAGTCGTAACATAATAGAATTTAATCAGAGAGATACCATTGAATTATCATGTGTCAAAAAGATGGATATGACATCGGAAAACTATGAGGATTACACTAAAATTACAAAAATGCCAAAGCATTGTTTTTCTGATAATTATGGTTTGGAAATGCAAAAATCAATAAAAGCATCAGTTCAATCATACTGTAATGGAGAAATAACAGATGAACAAATCAAAAAAATTTTTATGGATGCATGTAAGGATATGAGAGTGTATCAGGCACAAAGCAGACATACATCAGGAGTAGATGCAAGGGATAATAGACAAATTATTGAAAATGTATATGAGGTTTTTCAAAAGTCCAATGTCGAATGTATGGTAGATAAGTGTTTTGAACTTGGAAGTGATATAGCGGCTGCTAATGGTGGGAATGAAAAAGATAATTGGGTGTATTATGATTCAAAATATTATGATCAATCGCAGCATTTACGTGACCTATTGCAAAAATCCTCAGAAGAAATGGCAGCAGAGTGGAATACGGATTTTGTTGATTTTGAAAAGATTGAAAAGGAAAGTAAATTTACCGTAAATGGTGGGCTTGATTTTAATAGTGCATGGAATTGGAGATCTAATTTGAGAGGGATTTGTTCTATATCAGAGGAATGGAAACCTCAAGATAATTTTTCCTTTTTCTATCAAGCAAATAAAAATAAAGTTTCTTCAGGAGAAATAACATTAGATAGCCAAGCCGGAGTTTGCATAGTGGGGTTTGGAGACCGTGAATGGACTGTGAAGGTTCCATTTAATGGTTCTACTATTTTGGGAAAATTAGCAAATCGTTTTAATGTAAAAGATTTGTTTGTACAAAGTACCCAATGTAGAGAACCTAATTTATTAAAGTATTTAGAAAATTTTGATGTTTATACCAGATTCTATGGTCATAATAAAGCAATCAAGGGTGAATAGTTATTATTAACTTGCTGTTTTTTGCTAATGAGATGATATTTTAGGTAATGTTAAGGGAAGCTATCGAGAGTGTTAAAGAAACATTTATGTTATTGATTTTAATTCCTACAAAACTTTAAGGAGGAGAGCAAAATGGAAATTAGTTCAGTTTTAAGTAGCGCTTATTCTACATATGTGAAAAATAGCAGTAAAACTACTTCGCAGGTTGAAACAGCAACGGAAGTAAAGGAGTTGTCAGATGCGGAAAAGTTGGAAAATTTCAAAAAAGAAATATGGAATCAGATAAATTCATACCCGTGGAATCCAAGTATAAGCGAATCCATTCAAATAACCGATGGAGCGTTTAAGCGCATGATGGAGGATTCTGACTTTAAGGACAGGATGCTTAACGTACTTTACAAAGATGCTATTGCGGGAAGACCGCCAATATGTGCCGGCATAACACGGATTGATGAAAGCGGTTATAGCGGTTTTTCCTATAATGATAAGGCAGCAGGAGAAATTGCCTTTCAAGCACATTCCAATCATAAGGATAGTTTTTTTGTGCATAAGGCAAAGGGCAGAGAAGATTTGGATGAAATATGGTTGCAACGACAACAGAAACGGCAGAAACAACGAGAGTTATTAGACGAAGAATATGAAAGAACTCGCTATTTGAATAGCGTGTATAAGCATAAAGCAGATATTGCGAGGTTGTATGAGGAAAAAACCGTAGTGAATTAGATATAATTTATAGTTACAAATAAATTATATAAATCTAACGAAAGGAGGAAAATTCTATGAAGAAACCATTAGGAAAGAAGAATAGCATGCAGGATGGTACGCTGGTTGCATTTAGTTGCAGTTGCGATTCGAGTTGTAGTATTTTGGGATGTACTTGTACATCAGAAGAAACGCCTAAAAATACGTTAAACTTGCAGAATTATTCTAAGCTGTTAACCAAAGCAATTCAAGGCAGATGGGCATACTCATAATGCCCACTCATTTTATAGAAAAATTTTGGGATGTACTTGTACATCAGAAAAAATGCCTAAAAATACGTTAAATTTGCAGAAATACTCTAAGCTGTTAACCACAGCAATTCAAGGCAGATAGGCATACTCATAATGCCACGAGTGGGCAGTATTATGTGCTGCCCATTCATATATAGAAAAGAGGGATATTAATGAAAGAAGAAAAGCCTTTTGTAAAGTTGTTTCGCACGCTGGATAATTACTATCTTTTTGATGTAAATAGTAATTCTATTTTGTGTATTAATGAAAGTATTTACCATAAAGTAGAAGATTTAATGATGGGTAAGGTAGACTTTCAAAATGATAGTGATATAGTGCAGTTGAAAAAACGTGGTTTTTTAAAACCTAATAGCGAAAATATAGAAATCAAACATTCAGCATTAGAAACTGTTGAAGAATATATGAAAGGAAGTGTCGGTCAACTGATTCTTCAGGTTACGCAGAATTGCAATTTAAGGTGTAAGTATTGTGTTTATTCGGGATCGTATGTGAACAGGACACATACAAAGAAACGAATGAGCTTTGATATTGCAAAAAAGGCAGTGGATTTTTATTTTATGCATAACATAAATAAAGCGGCTGGAATTATTAGTTTTTATGGTGGAGAGCCATTGCTGGAATTTGATTTAATTCAGAAAGTAGTGACTTATTGCGAACAGCTATACGAGGGTAAAGAGCTGCAATTTAATTTGACAACAAATGCAACTTTACTAACAGATGAAGTGGTTGACTTTTTATATGCCCATAATTTTGTAGTGACAATCAGCTTAGACGGTCCAGAAAAAGTGCATAATCAAAGTCGAGTGTTTGCTGATGATAAAACGGGTACATTTCAATGTGTGATGAATAATTTGAAAAGAATTGAAAAACGATGCCCGGATTATATGAAAAATATCAGTTTTAATGCTGTGTTGGATACGACAAATGATTTTAAGTGCAGTAGTAATTTCTTTACATACGATTTTATGAAAACAGCAATAGTCAATGCAACAACATTGAATGAAAATGATAATAAGGAAGAAATAGTATATGGAGAAGCCTTTGATATAAATTATAGATATGAAATATTTAAGTGCTATTTGAAGTATATTGGCAGATTAGATCAGAAGTATGTGTCAAAAATTATAGACAATAATATTACATCATTAAAGACAGAAGTGCATGAAAAAATCAAGGCACCATATTATCGAGGAAAATCATGTCACCCATCTGGTCCGTGTATTGCTGGGACTGCAAGACTTTTTGTGACAGTTGATGGATTGTTTTATCCGTGTGAAAGAGTAAATGAGGCATGTGCCTCATATGTTATTGGAAATCTTCAAGAGGGCTTCTATATTGAAAAAGTTAAAAATTTGTTGAATATAGGAGCATTGACAGCCGAACAATGTAAAAACTGTTGGGCAATTGAATATTGTAATTCTTGTGCAGCAGGTATTGATGAAGGAAATGAACTATGTCCAGAGAAAAGGCTTGCTCGATGTAAAGAGATAAAACAAGGTTGCGAAATGAGGTTTATAGAATATTGTACGTTGAGAGAAATGGGGTGTTCTTTTGAATAAAATAGCAATATTTCCATATGATGAAAATTTTTATCCATTTCTGAGAAATGCAGATTCAATGAGTGATATAGAAATCAAAAGAGTTTTTTCTGTACAGGGATGGGGATATATTGGAAAAAGTGTATGTGCAGGAGCGGTAGAAAAGTTAGAAGTAGAAAACTTATTTGACGTACAAAAAGATAATACATATGATGTGCTTGCAATTGTGGAATCAGAACACATATTGGATGAGTCACTTTTATATAAAGCTGTTGAGTTTATGACTCAGAAAGGGAAAAATATATGGATATTTAAGAAACTGACAGTAGAGCAATATAAAAGAGTGGAAGATATATGTCATAAATACAATACGGTTATTCATGATTTCTTGAATTTAGAAAAGGAAAAGCCGGAATTTGGAGAGGAAGAGATTATATATGACATTGGAGTGCCAGTTATTGCAGTAGCTGGTATGGGAGAAAAGACAAATAAAGCTGAATTACAAGTAGATATTTACTCTTGGTTAAGACGAGATGAATATAAAGCAGTGTGGGTATCAAGCAGGATTGAAGCATTGATGTTTGGAGGAAAGGGATTTCCGTATTTTATGTACGGAAATATGCTTACGGAAAAGAAAAAAATATTGCTGTACAATCATTATTTGAAATGGTTGGAACAGACAGAGCAGCCGGATGTTATTTTGATTGGTATTCCGGGTGGCATTATGCCAGACAGTAAGAAACAGGTCGGCAACTTTGGAATAACAGCATTTGAAATATTGAATGCGATCGCACCCGACTATTTCATTATGTCCCTATATTGTTGTGGACTTGGGGAAAAGTATTTGAATGATTTGCATAAAATCATGCAATACAAGTTCAATGTGGAAATTGATTGTTTCTATGTAAGTGATATGGAGCAGGATGTCTATTCTTTAAATAAGATAACTCCTGTGGAGTATATTCAGTTGGAACTTTCTGCGGTACAAAGGGTACTAGAAGAGATAGAATACAAGGATATTCCACTCTATTATGCTAAGACGATTGAAACTTTGTATAGAGGCATGATAGATAAACTTGGAGAATATAGTGATTGTCAGGTGTTATAGTAAGGAGGTACAAATGGAGAAGAAGTTAAAAGAGCTAATTTATAAAACTTTGAATATAGATATTGATGCAATGACGGATGAAGAAAAAGATTATCCGTTGTTATCAAAGCGCTTTGGTGTGTTGCCTTATCAGATGTTGGTTTTCTTTACAAGACTTGAAAAAGAAATGGGAGTGGTAATACCTGATGAAGCTATAGGAGCCGGAAAATTTAATGCGTATAATAGTATTTGGAGTTTGGTTCAAGGGGAAATTGAGCTTAGTGAAGAAGGGTATGAATTTGATAGAGAAAAAAGTACCAATAGCAGTTATTGATAATGGTGTTATGATACAAAATATTGCAAAAAATGAAGTGGAAATAGATGATGGGTATATTTTAAAAGTAGAACCGAAAGATAGATGTGATATAAATATTCTCTCACATGGCACAAATTGTGCATTTATTGTTGCAAAATATTGTTTGAGTGCTGATATAAGTAGTGTAAAAATGTTGGATGAGAATGGCAATGGGACAATTGCCAAATTACAACCTGCATTGGAGTATTGCTATCAAAACAATATCCAATTAGTAAATCTCAGTCTTGGAACAACACATTTTATGGATAAAGCTGTTATTCGTCATGTGATTAACCATTATGCTAACAAGGGTATGGTCATTGTAGCTGCGACTGCCAACAGTGGATATAAGACTTATCCTGCCTCTTTTTCCAATATAATTGGTGTTGCATCAAGAAAGGAATATGGTACTGATAAAAATTTATATTGGCAGAGAGGTGTTGAGTTTGTTGCACCATCGGAGCATGAACTGAACATTGATGGGAATATTTTTACACTTGGAAAGAGTAACAGTTATGCGGCACCTTATATTACGGCTAAAATTGGAAACATATTGGCAGAAAATGCGGATTACAATGTATGCCAGATAAAAAACAGGATGTTACCGGGAAATTATATGGATTCTGTTTATCCTGATTGGATAGAAAATGCGTGGTTTCCGTCAATATGCAAGGTGAGTAGAGCATCTTATTATTTTACGGAGAAAAAAGGAACATATAAGAGCTGCCATGCACAAATAGATACGATTGTATTGCAAAGCAAGGCAGAATATGATTTTTATGGGGATTCCGATAAGCATATTGTGTACTTGGGGGAAGAACCGATTGAGGATAGAGCAGATAACAGGCATTTTTGGTGTAAGGCGCAGCGAGAAATTCAGATTGAAAATAGTAAAAATAGGGAAGCAGACATAGACATTCCGGTTATTATCTTCAGAATGGATCAGAGCTTAGATGATTTGCTCTGGCTCATACAGTTAAGGGAGTGTTTCGGAAAAGACGGGTACAATGCTTATACCATAAGCCATAGGACGGAAAGTGTCCTGTATGATTTGGAATATATACCAGCGAAAGTTTGTAATGCGGATAAGAAAGAAATATTGCATGATTTCTTATACTGGCAGACTTATTACAATCAAGCAGATATTATAATTTGGGGGAGTGAATCGGAACAAAAAGAGGCAGATATGTTTGTTGATATTTCACTTGTAGATGGGCAGGTATCGGCGGATATATATTATGATGGGCATATTAGGGTGGAAAAAATACTTGCCGGAACAGAGAATATGAATATAAACACTTTATATCATCATATGGTGGAGCTGCTGACGGAGGAAAGTAATGAATAATAAAGAAGCAGTGCAAAAATTGTTTGCACTCTTAAATGATTATAAAAGAATAATAATAGTTATAGTTGGCTGTCTGTTAATTTCGACAGGTCTAAATTTGTGCATACCATTATTGAGCAGAAAGATAATGGATGATGGCTTTATTGGCGGAAATAAAGAAGGGTTAATAAAATGGGTGTTGTATTCCCTGTTGATATATTTAGTAATCTCTGTAATAGACATTATAAAAGAGAAAAAGAGGATTGATATTTCGTCAAAAATACAATATTCTTTGTCGGAAGAGTCTTTTTCGCATCTTATGAGAATGAAAATAAGTTATTTCAGCAATAAGAATTACGCTGAAATATTAAATAACATAAATGTAGATATAGGTAATATGACTTCGATTGCAGATGAAGGTGTATTCTTTGTCGTGACACAGGCGTTCAGCATGGTGGGAGGAGTAATAGGGCTTTTTATTTTGGACTACCGCATGACAATTTTAGTGTTGCTCTTTATCCCTATCAAATATGCTGTCATGAAGTATTTTGCTAAGCAGCGGAAGAAAATTATGGATGAGTTTATTCTTGGTAGTCAGAAATATTCTAGTTGGTTCGGAGATACTGTCGGTGGTGTAAAAGAAGTAAAACTTTTTGGGATATTTGACAGCAAGCATGAGGAGTTTGTTGAAAAACAAAATGAAGTAATCAGCAAGCAAAAGAAAATGAATATGCTTAGTCAGTGGAATAGCATTACAGATACAGTGTTAGTGCGTTTGTTGACAACTTTAATATATATTGTTGGTTCAAATCTGGTGTTCAACCTGCAACTATCCGTTGGAAGCATCTTTGCGTTTATTACATACAGTGCATATGTTACAGGACCAATATCTGCAATTCTTAATATTGGATATTTACTGTCTGGAATCATTCCTTCTACAAAAAGATATTATGAGTTTATGGATTTGGAGGAAGAAGATAAGAGTAAGGGGGTTGTGGTATCGCCACAATTCGGTGATATAGAGTTTCGTAAGGTATCATTTGCATATGAAGAAAACAAGCCAGTTTTGGAGAACATAAATCTTATATTTCCCAAGGGAAGCAAAACTGCACTGATTGGGAAAAATGGTTCCGGGAAAAGTACAATCATAGATTTGCTCTTTCAGATGTATGAGCCGATGGCGGGACAGATATTACTTACCGGGGAGAATATATCTAATATCTCATTGGAAGATTATAGAAGCATGATTTCAGCAGTTAGTCAGGAAATATATCTTTTTAATGACACGATCCGTAACAATATACGCCTCTATAAGCAGGTTGATGACAGATTGATTTTAGATGCTTGCAAAGACAGTGGACTTGCAGATTTTGTGTCAGAAGTTTCGTTGGATTATTTAGTGGGTCAGAATGGTGCAATGCTTTCTGGAGGACAGAAACAGAAAATCGCACTTGCAAGAGCGTTAATTCAGAATCGTCAAATTATAGTGTTTGATGAAGCTACATCCAGCACGGATGCTTGTTCAGAACAGCAGATCAACTCATTGCTGCACACCAGACTTAGGAAAAAGACTGTGATTGTGATAACACATAGACAGGAAATATTAAGTGAGGTAGATCAGGTTGTGATACTTAATGACGGGAGAATTGTGGCTTGTGACGAATATGCAGAAATTAAAAATAGTAAGTATTATTTAGATTATGTAAATGAAGATAGAGGTAATTAGGAAATGAATATGACAAATAGGTTTAATGGCATGACGGTTTCAGGTCGTTCCGTTAGTGGTATATCAAAGTTCAAGAGAAAAGGAGAGCTGGCGGCTTTCACAAAAGAAAAAATGTGGAAATGCCAAAAGATGACGATTGAGTAAATATTAGAGTAACATACTCAAATTCCCCCTAAAGGGTCCTTTGTTTTAGAGCCGATATAAAGGATATAGAACAGTAGGAATTGCTGTCTAAAGCTGTTCTATATCCTTTTTTTGTGCATTATTATAAATGCATAAAATGGAGAAATATATAGATTTAAGTAAAAAATACTAATTGCACGGTTTAAGTAAACATAGTATTATTAAATACTGTGCGGTATGTTTTTGAAAAACGGATATAAGAAAAAGCACAACGACATTACAAAATGTATGAATAATCAAGCACCATAAGAATACAGAAAATGGTTCAGAGATTTTATAGCAGTTCTGCTATCTTCAGATAGAAGCAGAAAGGCAATGAGAATACACAAGTATAGCTATTGTAAAGAGGCAAGACACAGAGGATAAGGTTTTATTTTCTGCCATTGTCTCTTTTTGTGTGCGGAAAATAAGGAAAAGGAGGCATTATGACAGGGACATACACTGTCTGAAGGGAAGTAGCAGCCCATATGATAAGACAGGCATAAGGGACAGATAAGGAGTAAATCGTAGAGATTGCAGTCAGGGTAAAAAATGGGCTACCCCATTTTTGCACACACAAAATAAGAACACACATTAAAATACTCGGAGAAAGAATACGAAATGCCGAAAAATTTAACATCGGCAAGAAGTATTCTTTTTTTTATGTCTGTCGAAATTTGAAACATTATGGAAAAGTATGTATATTTTTGCGGGCTCCACCTGCTGGTTCTTCATTTCAAAAAATAGTCAGAATGGAGAATCAGAAAATGAAGGATATAAAATATATTATTGCCGATAACGTGAAATTATACCGAAAAAAAGAAAATTTAACGCAGGTGGAGCTTGCGGAACGGGCGGAACTGTCATTGGATTCAATAAAACGGATAGAGGGAGGAAAGCATACTATGTCACTGGAAAACTTTCTGCGTGTGTCAGATGCACTCCATGTTCCACTGTCTTATCTGCTGCATGAAGAAAAAGCAGACATACCAGAGGCAGAGCAGATTATGGAAATATTAGAGGGGAGGGACAGCAACCAAAGGGGATATTTATTACATATGCTTCGTGAGATGGCAAAAGGGATGGACGAGCTATAAAGGCTACATGAAGTAAATTCTGAAAGGACAGTTTGAGTGTTTCTTTGAACTGTCCTTTTGATTATCAATCAGGCGGGATATACTCTAGCAAGTCTGCAATAGAGCAACTTAATGTCCTGCATATCCGGGCAAGTACCTCTGTGTCAAGCCGGGTAATGGTATTATTCATATAACCGTTCAACTGGGATCGCTGTATTTCTGCTTTCTGACAGAAATTGTTTTTGCTTAAACCAGATGCGGACAGCAGGCTATCCAAATGAATTTGTATTTTGCCGTTATTGTCCAATAATATACCTCCTTGTCATATAGTGTCACTATTTGCGACCGAATTTGTTTGACATGTTAAGTATATAGCAGATACACTTGTGATGTCAGTTATAGGAAGTTAAAGATAAGAAGTTGCACAGCAAAGGAAGAGAGGAAAAGTAATGGGAATAAGAAATGCAAAAGGGATAATTTGTAAAATTGCAAAGAAAGAGGGGATTGAGGAGAGCAAAGTAAGAGAGGAGATAGAAAGAGCAATTCTCATAGGTTATATGAATTTTGAAACACGGCAGGAATGGGATAAGATTTTTGGGGCTGGAAGGGTGCCTAGCCCAGAAGAATTTATCATGAAAGTATCAAACCTTGTTGTAAAATAAAAACAATCCCGTTGAAAGAGCAGGATTGTCTTTATTTGTTCGGCTTATATTCAAGTAAATCGGAAAGGGAACAGTCCAGCGTGTCACATATTCGGATCAAAACGTCTATGTCAAGCCTTGTAATGGTATTGTTGATATACCCATTTAATTGTGAACGCTGTAATTCGGCACGCTGGCAGAATTTATTTTTGCTTAATCCCGCTTCTTTTAGTAACTTTCCTAAATGGATTTCAAAAGAACTTCGCTTTCCCAAAAGTTACACCTCCTTTAGTACATTTTATAATTATAGACTTTTCAAATCAGAATTTTCAGTTATAATATGTTATGGATAAGAAGTTATACTTAATAAGTTATCATAAAGGAGGAAAGTAAAATGAAGAGAGTACAAGAAAAGGAGCAAATCTATATCACAGAGGAAGAACGGATAAAGTGTCATAGAGTGAAGAGAGCTTTTGAGGGGCAGTATCAGGATGATGATATTGCGGTGTTGGATGCCGGAAAGTATGGATTTGTCAAGCTACAATATTATAAAGTTCCGTTTGGCTTTGACAGTGTTACGACTTTTACAAACAGCAGGAAACTGTTTAGGGACTTGTGGCTTGAATGGAGAAATTCACAACTTCTTTCTTGGTCGAAGGGCACGCCGCTTGCAGACATGGAATATAAAGAAATTTTCCGATGTATGTCACCTAAACAAAAGAGAGCGATGATGAAAAAAAAGCGTTATTTTGAGAAAAAAGCAGGACAAGGCAAGGAGAAAATATGGAAGAAAAAAAGAAGTGGAGCAGGAATTGGGAATATTTTGACTGGGAACCCGTAAGACATAAACTTTCAGAAGCAGAAGCAAACAAGACAACGCAAGAAAGTTTTGATATAGGGATCAGCATGGAAGAGATAGTTGAATATTTTGAGTGGCTGCGTGAGAATAAGCCGTCTGAATTTTTCAAGTTTGTAGTTATGAGAGTATTAGAGGAGAACGGCTTATAATTTAGAGGCAGTAAAAAAGTACATGAATAGAGAATCAGGCTTTAGAGCATATCTGGAGTCTGATTCTTTTTTTGGTGCAAGGTCAGGGTGGCATATATCAGCCATAAATAGCGGCTTTCGGCACTCTGAAAATATAACCTTTTCGGTTAAGATATTTGCAGGCTTGAAAAAGCCAAAACAATTTAATAGGACACGCATACACCTGATTTTATTTTCGCCTTTATCCGTATTGTTCTTTGCTTTTGGATAGAGGTGGCAGAATCCCATTTCGTGCGAAGATGTGCCTCAAAGTTGAAACAGCGAAAGCAGAGAATAGTTCACTTTGTGCCTGTGAAGGTAAAGAGCAGAGGATTGTGCCTACCGGGGTGGCAACCGGGGATAATGAGGTAAAACAGCGCCGGAATTTCAGCGAAAAGCATTTTCCGGGAGTGGCTCCCTGTGGATTCTGTCTGGATGGGCATGATAGAAACACAGCGTGGGATCAGCCGTCCCAGTGTATGTTACCCGGTTCGGGGATAAGCGAGAGCATATCTGATATTTTCAGATGAAGCAGGAGGGTAATGTGGCGGAAACGCCACGTTATCCTCTGATACAGAAAAGCCTTGCAGCCATATGTAAAGGGCAGAACAGACAAGGCTTTTCTGTATGAGAGGATAATGCCGGCAAATATTTCTCTTTTGTTTCAGTCAAAGAAAATAGAAGAAAGGCAGGTAATTATTATGTGCAGCAACATCGGAAGTATCTATGTAGGATTGCCCATACATCCGGCGGTTATGTTTATGAACTCCAATAAATCGGAGGACAACATCCATAAAATCATTCAGGAGAACCGCCAGAAGTGCAGCGTGGCAGGAATAACCTTAATGCACAAATGTATTGTAAATAAAGGACCGGACAGAGACATTGACCGGGATGCAGTAAATATGCTGATTTCCATTCTGATAACCGGACAATATGATACGGTTGTGGTGGAAAATATGACGGACATAACAGCGGATAAAGCTGATCTGAAGGAATTTATGCGTGATGCCGCAAATATCGGTGTGGGTTTTTTTGAGCTTTCCACCATGCAGTACCATATGTATAAAGAATCAAAGCCTTTGCCCGACAATGTTACTCCCGTATGGGACGGAGGGATTGGCTGCTGATGAAAATAGAAAGAGGAGATATTCTGTATGCTGATCTGGGCGTACAGTATCAAGGAAGTATGCAGGGCGGTATGCGCCCTGTGGTAGTGGTCAGCAACAACCGGGCAAACAAACACAGTACCGTGATAACGGTGGTTCCGTTATCGACAAAGATTTATAAGAAGCGTAGCCTTCCCACCCATGTATTTATCTCGGCATATAAAGCGGTGGGGTTGGAACAGCACAGCATAGCACTCTGTGAACAGGTAACGGCACTGAATTTTGACCGTATCATAGAGCATATGGGAAGGGTAGACGAGGTAACGCTTGAAAGGATTACCGAGGCGGTACAGGTACAGGTGGGAGTGTTTGACAGATACAATTAAAACATAAGTATTTTGCAGAGCCGGGCTGATGTCCGGCTTTATACATAGCTGCGTGGAAATATCATGCAGCGTTTTTAATTGGGAGGTAGTGGAATGACAGCAGAGGAACACAGAAAAATGCTTGCGGCTGACTTTGCAGATGTGGAACTGAAAGAGTTGACAGATATAAGTGAGATTCAGATAGACAGAGGCTTGCCTTTGGAAGAAAGAAAAAAGCAGTACCTAAAGAAAGTTGGCAATCCCTATCTGGTGCGTGTTGGCAACATGAAAGTCAAGGTACGGTTTACAGGCGGTATATCTTTTAATGAAGCATTTGAAAATATGCTCCTGTCCGTCTGAAAAATATTTTTAGAATCTGGTGGAAATAATCCGGAGGGTGTGCTAAAATAATGTTAGGACTAAATTTCATTATTTCTAACTTGGGACTAAACAGGCACTCCCTTTCGGGTTTTCTGACTTAGAAAATCAAAAGGAGTGGTAACATGGGTAACAAGATTAAGAAAATCTATCATGCAGCCATCTACGTTAGATTGTCTAAGGAAGATGGTGATGTTTCCAATGCTGCGAAAGCAGAAAGCAATAGTATTTCAAATCAGAAAAATCTTATCCGGGATTTCCTGAAAGACAAAGAAGATATAGTAGTAGTGTCGGAGCGTGTTGACGATGGTTACACAGGCTCTAATTTCGAGCGCCCTGCTTTCAAGCTGATGCTTGAGGATATTAAAAAGGGGATTGTGGATTGTGTCATTGTAAAGGACCTTTCACGTTTCGGGCGTGAGTATATTGATTCCGGCNGGTATATTGAAAGGTTGTTCCCCGCACTGGGGGNNCGTNTTATAGCAATNAATGACAACTANGACAGTCTGGNTGGGAANGATCAGGCGGATGAAATCATTATTCCTTTCAAGAATTTAATCAATGATGCGTACTGCCGGGATATTTCTGTGAAGATACGGAGTCATTTGGAGGTAAAGAGAAAAAATGGGGAATTTATCGGTTCTTTTGCCCCTTATGGGTATCGAAAAGATGAAAATGACAGGAACAGCTTAGTCGTTGATCCGATTGCAGCGGGTGTTGTGAAGGATATTTTCAGAATGAAGCTGCATGGGCTTAGTCAGGATGCCATTGCAAAAAGACTGAATGAGATNGGTANTCTTTCCCCGATGGAATATAAGGGCGCAACAGGTAGCAATTACCAGACCAGCTTTAAGACCAGCGATAGGGCGGTGTGGAGTTCCGTAACGGTCAGAAGAATTTTGGAAAATGAAATCTATATCGGTANTCTGGTNCAGGGCAGGCAGACAACACCNAANCATAAGGTAAAAAAGACTGTCTTAAAGCCGGAAAAGGACTGGATAAGGATAGAAAAGAACCATGAAGCCATTATTTCGGACAGGGATTTTTGCATTGTGCAGCGGCTTCTTGGCATGGATACAAGGATTTCCCCGAAACAGTCAGAGGTATATCCGCTGGCAGGGTTGATTGTCTGTGCGGACTGTGGTGCGGCTATGGTAAGGAANAATGCCTATGCCGGNGGAAAGAAATACCAGTATTATGTGTGTTCNCGCAANAANGANACNAAAGAGTGCAGTAATCATCGGATTGCGGTGGATAAGCTGGAAGAAACAGTTTTTCAGTTGTTAAAGGTTCAGATTGGTAACATTCTTGACTTAAAGCAGGTCATGGATAAGGTTTCAACAATCCCTTTTCAGGAACTGGATATAAAGGAGCTGGAAAAACGTATCAGACAGAAGGAGGCGGAGATTGACCGTTGTAAGGAACTTCGCAATATGCTATATGAGGATATGAAAGACGGTATCGTATCCAAAGAGGATTACATGGAGCTGCATGAGGCATATACACAGAAACGGGACAGCGCAGAGGAAGCGGTAAGAAAGATGAAGCAGGAAATCAAGGATATACTTGCTTCAAATACGGATAAATACAAATGGCTTGATTATTTTGCAGANCATCAGAACATCGACAGGCTGACAAGGAATGTGGCGGTGGAGCTGATCGACAGGGTNCGNGTNATAGACAAGAACAGNATNGAAGTGGTTTTCAGCTTTGAGGACTGCTANAAAGAAATCCTCAACAATCTGCAATATGCAGGCTGTGAAGTAGCCTGTGATGAACATGGCAGGGTTCGGATTGAGTGGAAGGAGGCGGTGTAGCATGGCTAGGAAGTCAAAGAAGATTGATTTTGTCAATGTCAACGATTTAGAACAACAGACCGTGGAAGTTTCTACTCCGGTAAAATCAGCCTGCTACAAAGTCGGCTTATATGCAAGGCTTTCTGAGGAAACAGAAGCCAACAGGGAGCGGGCAACGATTGAAACACAGATGGAACTGTTGCGGAAGTTTGTGGCAGAGAATGATGATATGGTTGTTTTTAAGGAGTATGTTGATATTTCTTATTCTGGCACAAATTTTGAAAGACCGGGTTTTGAGGAAATGATAAAGGATATGCGGAATGGCTTGCTTAACTGTATCATTGTAAAAGATTTATCAAGACTTGGCAGGAATTATGTGGAAACAGGAAATTACATTGAGAGAGTATTTCCATTTTTTGATGTGAGGTTCATAGCAGTAACAGACGGCTACGATTCCAACAAGTCCGGCGAGGAACTGTTAATGCCGCTGAAAAACATGGTAAATGAAATGTATGTGAAAGATTTATCCAAAAAGATGAAATCTGCACATAGAGCATATTGGAAAAACGGGGAATATTCTTCGGGTTCTGTTCCATATGGGTATGTCAATGTTGACAGACATCTTCAGCCGGATGGTAAGGTCAAGGCAAACGTACAGGAGATATACAGTCTGTTTTTGCAGGGATGTTCCATGAAAGAGATTGCAAGGCAGCTCTCTAAAAAGGCGGTTAATCCAAAAGCATACAAGATGGTAAATTTCGGACATGAAATACCGGAAGGAATGAATACAGAATGGAANTGCGNAACAGTGANGACTATCCTTGTTAATTATGCATATGTAGGCGCAAGTGTTCATAACAAGAAGAACCGGATTAATGGGAAAACTATAAATTTACCGAAGGAAGAGTGGATTATCATTGAAAATACACATGAGGCATTGGTAAGCAGGGAGGATTTTGATAAGGTTCAGGAAAGACTTACGGAAAATGTGGCTCAATTCCATTCAACACACGGTAAAAACGGTTTTAACCATTCCCAGTATAATTTGGTTGGGAAAAAGATTGTGTGTGCGGACTGTGGGAAAATCATGGGATTCCGCACAGAGGGAACACGGCATGTCAATAAATTTTACAGATGCAAAACTTATCTGAATACAGTTAAGAGTGGTTGTACAAATCATAAAGTATCATTGGAGGCGGTCAATACAACAGTATTTGATACGATCCGTGAACACATGAAACTTTGCATTGACAAAGAGGAAACGGTGCGACGGCTGAATGAAAAGGCTGATAGCCTCAAGAAATACGATATTTATGGAAAAGAGGCAGACAGAATAAGGAAAGAGCTGCAAAAGACAACAGAGGTCAAGGCGGGAATTTTTGAAGATTACAAGGATAAACTTATTGACGAGGAACAGTATGTGCAGATCAGCGAAAAATATGCTACTAAAATCAAGGAATTATCGGCAAGGCTGGATGAAATGCTGAAGGCACAGGCAGCTTATTCCAAAGAATATCACATTGATGAGGACTGGAAAGCAGTAGTGGATAAATACCTTAACAAGCGTAAACTCACAAAAGAAATGATTGATGCGTTTGTGGATAAGGTAGTCGTACACGAAGATTCAAAGATTGAGGTACACTTGAAATACGATGATGTGCTGAATGACCTGATAAGTCTGAGCGTGGAAAGGGAGGCGGTCTAAATGGATAAGATTATAATTGCTATGTATCTTCGTCTTTCCAATGAGGACAGCGATAAGACGGAATTTGAAGAAAGTAACAGTATTTCCGCACAGAGGATTCTTCTTGCAAGGCATATAGAGGAAATTATGCAGGGGCAGCCATACAGTATTACCGAGTTTTGCGATGACGGATATTCCGGTACTGATTTCAACAGACCGGGAGTGCAGGCATTGATTGAGGCTGCAAAAAGCGGAAATATCAATATGATTGTTGTTAAGGATTTTTCTCGTTTTGGGAGGGATTATCTGGAAGTGGGGCGGTTTTTGGAGTATATTTTCCCTATATTGCAGATACGGTTTGTGTCCGTGAATGACAATTACGACAGTAGCGAAAAATTCGGAACGACAGGAGGTATGAGTGTTGCATTAAAGAACCTTGTATATGGAATGTATAGTGCTGATCTGTCAAAGAAAATCCGTACAGCGAGGGATACAAGGGTCAGGAACGGTGAGTTTGTCGGGCAGTTTGCTCCTTATGGGTACATGAAAAACCCGGAGAATAAACATGAGTTGCTGATTGATGAAAATGTGGCTTGGGTAGTACGCAAAATCTTCTGTATGGCTGCCGATGGGATAAGCCATGCAGAGATTGCAAGGCAGCTCAATGAAGCAGAGATACCAACAAGATATATGTATCACAAGCTGAAAGGGGATAATTTCCCGGACAGACAGCCCCATGTTAGAATAAAGATATGGGACAACAGTGCAATCAAGGATATAATTACGGATGAAACATATCTTGGCACAATGTTTTGGAACAGGGCAAAATGCGGAATGGATACCAATAAGAAACGGGTGGAGCAGCCGAGGGAGAAATGGATTATTGTAGAGAACCAGCATGAAGCCCTTGTATCAAGAGAACTTTTTCAAAAAGCAAATGATAACATTGTCGGGCGTGATATGAGTGGAAGAACAACAGGCAAGAAAAATCTCTTTTTTATCTGTGGGTACTGTGGAAAAGGACTCGTACTTAGGAATAGGAAAAACTACAAGTATTATTGCAGGAGCTGTACACAACAAATCGAAAATGACTGCCAAAAGGTTAATGTTGTGAAGGAAGAGATTGAAAGTGCGGTGCTGTGTCAGGTAAAGGGAATGGCGGATATGATGATAGAAGCAAGAAATATCCGCAAAAAGGCTCAAAAGAATGACCGAAAAACAGTTCTTGAAACAATGATTGTCGATAGTTCAAAGGAAATAGTACGGTGGAAAGATATGAAGGTGCGGCTGTATGAACAGTATAAAGCCGGAACAATTACCAGAGAAGATTACGTTGCACGGATTGAAGAAGGCAAGGCAAGAATGGAAGAACTGGAACAGATCAGAGATGAGGCACAGACAGAACTTGACGGTATGCACACAGTATCAGAGATGGAGGAAATACCGGATGAAGAATTGGCAGGGCTTTCCGTTCTGGAGTCTTTTGATAAAGACAGATTGAAGGTATTAATTGATAAAGTAATTGTTTACGGAGCGGATGCCGTAGAGATTGTATGGAAAGTGGGAAATCCTTTCAAAGATGAAATCACGGCGTAAAAATTTATTTTCATTTAAGGAATGTAATGGTAAAATAAGAGCCATAGACAGGTATTGTCTGTGGCTCAAAAAAAATTAAATTTTTTTTATTCCTTACTTGACACAAG
>WFLX010011084.1_pt1 | contig 102480 bp, 87 predicted proteins | sample 4967041 | NCBI WGS metagenome assembly WFLX01 (sample SAMN12857096, study PRJNA449069) | gut metagenome | isolation source: stool from male and female vole | host: Microtus ochrogaster | place: USA:Florida | collected 2017
GCCAACTTCACCATGCGCCTCAGCTACGGACTCTGCAAGCCTATCGACTTCGCCCCCGGCACAACAGGGTTGAAGGAAGAGGCTATCAGCATGATTACCTCCCCCCGTTCGTTCCTCAACAAGCACGAGCAGAATCCCAGCAACCTCGACTTCCAGCTCATCCCTCAGGTCCATAAGTGGATGCGGCGCGGCAAGTTCTCCAAGCAATACATTGATGCCCAAACAGGTCAGCTTCCCCTCTGCTTCCTCACCACCAATGACATCACAGGCGGCAATTCAGGCTCAGGCATCTTCGACGGCAAGGGTCGTCTCATCGGTCTTGCCTTCGATGGCAACTGGGAAGCCATGTCGGGCGACCTCAAGTTCGACACCGCCTTGCAGCGTTGCATCGGTGTCGATATCCGCTGGGTGCTCTCCGTCATCGATGATTATAGCCACGCCAAGCGGCTTATCAAAGAGCTGACAATAGAGTAGCCACCCTATCACAATCGTCCATTCCTGTCACAATCATCCAAAAAAGGTCTTGCCAACGAACTTTTTTCGTCGGCGAGACCTTTTGTTTGCTGGGAATCATGTACTTTTGTGGCATCAACAACTACTAACTAAACCATAGATTCCTATGAAGAAAAACTTACTGACCCTCTTGATGGCAGGTGCGACAGCCCTCTGTTGGGCAGGCACCAAGCAAACCTACACCACCGACATCGTTCGCGATGTAGCAAAAACCGAAAGCCAGCCCACACTCATGCGTGTGAGCACCAATGTATTGGTCAAAGCCTTCCGGCTTTCGTCCGAAGAAGCCCTTGCCAAGGCACTCAAAGCAGGCAGCGTCAAGTTCCTTGCCAAGTCGGGCAGCAAAGGCACCATCTCCAGCGCCACGTCCTATGGCACCGACGGCTACTGGTTCACGCAGAGCAGTGTGGTGGTCACAGCTGAGAACGGCAACCGCCGTGTAGCCTGCAAGTACGAAGACGGCTTTTTCAACCTGATTCATCGCACAGGCAGCAACGCCAAGGGTGTTCCCTATGTGAACACGGGCGATACCTATTCCTTCACCCAACTCTTCGTGATGGGCACCGACACGGTTGAGTACGTGTTCGACGTGACCATGNGNGCNGCTGAACGCATCGNCNNCGACCAGCNCCCCTACGAGGAGGTGCTTNNNCACCGTNCCGACGNGNTTGACGCGTGGAAGGTGCAGCCACTGGTGCGNCAGAACGATGGNGANTGGCTCACGCAACACTACATTCAGGTGATGGTGGGCGACAAGATTACCTTTAGCTGTGCCGACCGTTCCCCCAACACCGTCTATCGTGTGGCGTATAAGGATGCCAAGCAGAAGAACCTGCGCACCTTCAAGGCTGACCCTGAGTTTGTGCTCACCGAGAGCGCGCAGGTCAGCGACGGAGGCTATTACTACTGCGATGTGCGCTACAAGGATGCCGACGGTCGCCTCCTCTCGCAGAGCAACCTCCGCATCTATGTCGATGTGCAGGAAGCCCCGCTGGGCACTCCCTTCTCTTGGGAAGGGCGCGTGCCACAGTTCTCTCACGACTGGAAACAAGACCCGCAATATAATTATGGTGTCTATGCGAAACCCACCAAAAACCGCAACGATGTGTCAGACACCGACCGCTACGGCAAGCCCACGCACTGGGTGAACGGCGAGTGGTGGACCGTCTGCTGGGGCAGCAACCTCAACGCCGCTGCTGGCGACCCCGACTCCGAGGAGGTGCGCAAGTGTGCCGAGAACATGATGAAGAAGTATGACGACGACTTCGGCTACATCCGCGAGCAGATGGGCTGGCCGCCCGACCTCCGTGCCCGCAATGGCTACCGTTCCCTCGTCTATATTTTCGGCTCCGGTCTCCAGCAAGACAACACGCCCAACACGGAACAGGGCGGCTATCAGGCTGCGATTGGCGGCTGGCCCTGCGTCTATGCCTCTTACTACCCCTTCTCCCGTTTCCGCGACGATGCCGACAAGAAGTGGAACGATGGTGACTACCAGCGCGAAGCCATGATTCACGAGGGTATCCACGCCATCTTCGCCGACCTCAACCACTGCCGTCGTTCCAGCTGGTTCCACGAGGCGGGCAACACATGGCTCCAGAGTGCCATGAACACCGAGCGTTACAATCGTTATGGCGACCCCGGCTTCCTCGATGCCTGTCCGCTGGTAGCCCCCTTCATGCCCATCGAGTGCTACTCTGGTTGGTTGCAGGACGGTTCTTTCGGCGGTCCTCAGGCCGAGGGCGTCAATATGTACAATAGCAGCGGACAGCAGATATGCACATGGCGCAACCTTTTGGGCGGCACGCAGTACGGCAACTCTTTCCCCATCATCCTTGGCGAAATCTGCGGCAAGGGCAGCATTCCATGGATATGGCGCAACTGCGAGGACTATGTGCTCAAAGGCATCGGCAGCTATCTGGGCGACGAGACCATGCGCCAGCTCATCCTTCAGTATCGTGCCCGCATGGCCACCTTCGACATTGGCGGTTGGAAGCGAGGCTACCGCAATGTCATGAACGGCAACATCGGCACGGTCGTCAAGGCCGAGTGGGAACCCTACTGGATTGACGTAGCCCCCTTCAAACTCACCCCCTACCAAGGGCTGAAGAAGAACTCTACCGACGGCTGGATGGCACCCGACACGCTGACCAACCCCGGATGGTCAGGAGCCAATATCATCCCTATCCACGTCGATTCCAAAGCCGCCAGTGCCACCGTCGAGTTCCTGCCGCAGAACACCGAGATGCGCGCCCAGCTCTGCTACGTCACCAAGAACGGCACGTGCCACTACTCGCAGCCCGTCCATTGCGGCAAAACGCAGATTGACCTCACCGACCGCCCTGCCAACAATGTCGTCTTCTTCGTGGTGTGCAACACCGACTACATCTATACAGGCGACGAGCAGCGCAAGACTCACTACGACTATCGTGTCCGCCTGCTCGAAGGTGCGCTCCAAGTGGCTGACCTCTACACCAAGTGGAGCCTGAATGAGCAGCCCCTTACTGACCCGTCCTACAACGAGGAGACGGCGCGCGAGGAGCACAACATCGCCCTTGCCATCGAAGCTCTCCAGCAGGACTCCGACCCCTCGTCTTCGTCCTATGTGCCAGGTGCCAATGGTGTCAAGCTCCTCACGGGTCGCTGTCAGGCAGGTCGCCCCGTCACCGTCGAGCTTGCCGCCCACCTTTCGGCTGAGGATGTGCGTGTCAACATGCTCGGTCTCTCGGGCATCGTGGTGGACGATGCGCCCCTGCAAGGCAATTCTTATACCCTGCCCACCAACCTTNCCCACGGACTTTATTTCCTCAAGTTCACCCACCGCGGAAAGGCTGACACCTATAAGGTCTTTGTGGAGTAAAAACCTGCGCTGACCCCTCCTTTTCCATCCTTCACTTTTAGCCCTAAAATCGATGTCNCCGACTCCGACCAATCGGAGTCGGGGACATCGGTCTGTCGGAGTCGGGGACTCCGATTTTGGGGTGCTTTCTGNGGGGGTGAGGCGAGGGGCGATGAGCGGGCGGTTGGAGAAGCCTTTGGAGGTGGATATGTCCTGCGACTTCCGTTGGTTCACCAAACGCTCCAGCTCGGGACGGTCGCCTTCTTCCTGAGCTGGGGTCAATGCGTGTGTGTGGCAAAAGAAAATTAGGCTTTTCTTTTGTAGGGTATGCTTTTATTCGTAACTTTGCCGCCGCAAACATCGAGTGTGGACAGATTTGGGCTGCTTGCAACCACGGAAAAAAATGCTAAAACTACAACGATGGTCTCGGCATGAGCCAAGATTTCCTTGTCGGCGCATCTTCTTTCCCGTTTCCTTTTCTTTCCCTCCGCATGATATTGACGATTTGGCTGACACGCTGCTTGCAGGTCGTGTGGCTAATGGTGGATTGGAATTTGTTAATAATCAAATAGTAAATACATGATGGGTTATTTGTTTACATCAGAATCCGTGTCGGAGGGACATCCCGACAAGGTGGCTGACCAGATTAGCGATGCTGTGTTGGATAACTTGCTGGCCTACGACCCCGAGTCGAAGGTGGCATGTGAGACGTTGGTCACGACGGGACAGGTCGTGGTGGCTGGCGAGGTGAAGAGCAATGCGTATGTAGATTTGCAGGAGGTGGCTCGCGAGACGATTAACCGAATTGGCTACACGAGGTCGTCCTATAAGTTTGACGGCGAGAGCTGTGGCGTGCTGAATGCCATCCACGAGCAGAGCGGCGACATCAACCGCGGCGTGGAGCGCAGCAACCCTGAGGAGCAGGGGGCTGGCGACCAGGGCATGATGTTTGGCTATGCGACCAACGAGACGGAGAATTGTATGCCGCTGTCGTTGGANCTGTCGCACCGCNTCCTGCGNGTGTTGNCCGACATCCGCAGGGAGGGCAAGGNGNTGACCTATGTGCGCCCGAACGGCAAGGAGGCGACGTATCTGCGTCCCGATGCTAAGAGTCAGGTGACCATCGAGTATGGCGAGGACAATAAGCCGTTGCGTGTCCATACGATTGTGGTGAGCACCCAGCACGACGAGTTTGTGCAGGTGGATGGCAAGGAGGTCAAGACGCAGGAGGAGGCGGACGAGAGGATGTTGCAGCGCATCAAGGAGGATGTGGTCAATGTGCTGATTCCGCGCGTGATTGCCGAGATGGACGATGACAGGGTGAAGGCGCTCTTCAAGGAGGATATCACCTATCATGTGAACCCGACGGGCAAGTTCGTGATTGGCGGTCCTCATGGCGACACGGGCTTGACGGGTCGTAAGATTATTGTGGATACTTACGGCGGACGCGGTGCTCATGGTGGCGGTGCTTTCTCGGGCAAGGATCCGAGCAAGGTGGACCGTTCGGCGGCCTATGCGGCACGCCACATTGCCAAGAACTTGGTGGTGGCTGGTGTGGCTGACGAGATGCTGGTGCAGCTGAGCTACGCTATTGGCGTGGCTTGTCCCGTGAGCATCTATGTGAACACTTACGGCACTGCGAAGGTGGCGTTGTCGGATGGTGAGATTGCCAAGAAGATTGGTGACATCTTTGACTTGCGTCCCAAGGCTATCGAGACGCGTTTCGATCTGCGTAAGCCGATTTATCTGGAGACGGCTTCGTATGGACACTTCGGCAGGAAGCCTGAGACGGTGGTGAAGAGGTTCACGAACCGCTATCAAGGCGATAAGGAGGTGACGGTGACGCTGTTCCCGTGGGAGGAGACTGAGAAGTTCCAGCCACAAATCAAGGAGTGTTTTGGTTTGTGAGTTTGTGTGTCTGATATAAGCAGGACTGCGCTGACGCATGATGCCCGATTATGACAGCATCTTGATGGCTACGGACTCGAACGTGATTAACGTGACGGAGTTCTACAAGGTGGGCGCTGCGGTGCCTTCCCGCACTGTGCCTATGAGGGAATGGGGCGACGGGATGGCGGACAATGACTATACGGTGGTGGCAATGGCTGTGGCGTTCATGGTCGTTGCTGCCATTCTCTTTGTGAGTCGCTCGGCGTTGATTTACCGCTTCAAGGATTTCTTCGCTTCCAAGAGGCTGTTTGTGGATGCCAACGCTGCCAATACTGTCAAATGGAAGGTGTGCGTCTTTTTGCTGACGCTCGTTGGTGCGGCAAGCCTTTCGCTGATGTATTGGGAGGGGCTGGTGGAGCTTGCTGATGCCACGATGCCGTATTGGCTGATGGCGGCTTGCTTTCTTGTCCTGCTCTGCTTTACCTATGTGAAGGCGTGGGTGTATTCGCTGGTCAACTGGGTTTTCTTCGACAGCGAAGCCAACAGGCGTTGGATGTCGGGCTACTTCTTGCTGACTGCCACGACTGCCTTCCCTTTCTACTTCTTGGCGATGCTGGATGTCTGCGATGTGTGGAATCGTGAATTGGTCACCACAGGTGTCATTATGGTTGTGATTCTGTATGAGATACTGCTGTTTTATAAGCTGTTCGTTAACTTTCGGGTACGGAGGGATGGCTATTTGTTAAAAATTTTGTACTTTTGCACCGTCGAATTGCTACCAACCCTTGTTTTGAGTTACGTGACGGTGTGGGTGAGCGAGAATGTTATAGTCCAAAACTTTATACACTAATGTTAGCAAAAATCTTAGTATCTCAGCCTAAACCTCAGACAGAGAAGTCTCCTTATTATGAGGTAGCAAANAAATACGATANAGATTTAGTCTTCCGACCATTCATTNAGATTGAGCCGATGTCTGCGAANGACTTCCGTCAGCAGAAAGTTTCCATCCCTGGTCATACGGCGGTTGTCTTTACGTCGCGTCATGCGATTGACCATTTCTTTGCCTTGTGCAAGGAGTTGCGTGTGTCGATTCCTGACGACATGAAGTATTTCTGTGTGTCGGAGCAGGTGTCGCTCTACATCCAAAAGTATGTGCAGTACCGCAAGCGCAAGAACTTCTTCCCGGAGTCGGGGCTTCTCTCGGACTTGATTCCTATTATGGTGAAGCATCACACGGAGAAGTATTTTGTCCCCCAGTCGTCAGCACACACCGACGATATGCACCGTATGCTTGAAGCGGCTGGATTGGAGCATGATGAGGCTGTGATGTACTATACGGTGGCTAATGATTTCGCCCCCGATGAGGCGTTTGACTATAACATGTTGGTGTTCTTCTCGCCCGAAGGTATTCATTCGCTGGTGAAGAACTTCCCCAACTTTGAGCAAGGCGATGTGAAGGTGGCGTGCTTGGGTGCTAAGACCATCAAGGCGGCCGAAGAGGTTGGCATTCATGTGGATTTCCAGCCCACCCCAGAGCTTCGCTCAGTGCCGGCTATCATTGAGGCGTATGCAAAAACGCTGTAATGAATAATACGTTTACGAAATCGGAACGGCTGAAAAGCCAGATTCTCATAGATAAACTCTTCGCAGGAGGAAATGCTTCTATGGCAGCATTTCCCCTGCGAGTGGTTTATATGCCCGTGGAGAGGGATGGGAGTGAGGCTGGGGCAGCCTTGCCTCCTGTTTCTATCCTTGTGGCTGTCCCCAAGAAGCGTTTCCGGCATGCTGTCGATAGGAATCGCATGAAGCGCTTGGTGCGTGAGGCTTATCGCCTGAATAAGCATGTCCTATGGGATGCGCTGGCTGGCAAAGATGTGCGTTTGGTCTTGGGCTTTGTATGTATCACCGATACCTTGCCCTCTTACCGCATGGTCAATAAGAGCATGGTGAAGATGCTGAACCGCATTGTTGGGCGTATGGCGGGCTTGCCAGCATAATCAGGAGGAATGGGGCTTATGAACGTATGGACTCGTTTGGTTTCTTGTCTCAGCGCAGTCGTATCCTTCCTGTTGCTGTTGCCTATTTATTTCTATCGGAAGGTCATTTCTCCGTTGTTTCCTCCTACTTGCCGTTTCACGCCGACTTGTTCCCAATACGCTGTCGATGCCATTCGTAAGCATGGTCCACTGAAGGGGCTGTATTTGGCGTGCCGCCGTCTTTTGCGCTGTCATCCGTGGGGTGGAACCGGGTATGACCCTGTGCCTGAAACGTTTCATTGGTAGATGATGTTCAATTTTCACACACATCACGTTGACGATGTGCCTTGCCTGTTGAATGCTGATGTGTATCATTGGCAGGAGGTCTATCCTTCTCATGTGGCACTTTCTGTTGGGTTGCATCCTTGGTGCGTCTCTTCTGATTGGCAAGAAACGTTCCCTCTCGTGCGTGCAGCGGCTTTGGACGAGCGTGTGTGGGCGATAGGGGAGTGTGGGTTGGATAAAGCCCGTGGTGCAGTTCTTTCGCTCCAAATAGAAGCTTTCCGTGCCCATGCGCTATTGGCAGAGGAAGTGCACAAACCGCTCGTGCTCCATTGTGTCAAGGCATTCAATGAACTGTTGGCTGTCCGTCGTGAGGTGACGCTTCTGTGTAAGCAACGTTCTTGTGTGCCTCAGCCTTGGGTCATTCATGGCTTTCGTGGCGGTCCTGAGTTGGCAAAACAAATGATGGCCAAAGGAGTCTTGCTCTCCTTCGGCCATCACTATCGTGTGGAAACACTGCGGTTTGTCTTTGAATGTTGTGGGGATGTAGGTGTCTCGGAAGATTCAACGTTTAATCCCTTTTTCCTCGAAACGGACGATTCCCGTTTTTCGGTCGGTCAAATTTACGGTCAGGTCGCTCGCCATCTCGACGTGGACGTCGCTCGTCTTGAGCGCCTCTGCGACCCTCGCCAAACGATTTTCCGCTGAAAGGCTTCGTGCCTTTGCCTTGTCCTGCAAAGAATTCACGGCGAGCATCTTGACGTGCCTCTCGGCTTGTGAAACGTTCGCGGTCTCCGCTCCTTTCTCTGTTCCATTCTCTGCCTCGTTCGTCGTCCCTTCTGCGCTCTCTGCGTTCATCATTTTTCTTGTATTCACGNTCGCGGAAGTTGTTCCGTTCTCTGGNAGGGCGCACNTTTNTGTCGCCCCATTTNCCCAGATGGCGGTTGATGATTTCCGCTTCTTCTTCGTCTGCGGCTTCAAACATCATTCTTCTCGATGCGAAGTCTTGGAAGGGTCTTTCCTTCATGGGACCATCCTTGTAAGGTCTGTCCTTGAAGGGCTTCGACTTGAAGTAGTGGCTCTCGTCATCCGTCTTGCGGTTGTCGCCCCATTCACCATCCTCGTTTTTCTTGTGTGGTTTGAAGCGCAGGTTCTGTTCGCGTTCCTCTTCCGACTTGATGTCCAAGCCTTCTTCGCGACGGTCTTTGAGGCGGCCATCGAAGATCTGGTACTTGCGGAACTCGCACTCCAGCGAACCGTTGAACAAGGCGTATTTGGTGGAAGGACGGAAGCCAATGCGGTCAAACAGCTCCTCGTGGTGGCTGATAATCCACGCATCGTTGCCCACGAATTGACGTTTCAGGTTCTTGCCGATGGTATCGTAGAGGTCGTAGATGTCGTCGGTGGTAATACGGTCGCCATAAGGAGGGTTGGTGATGATGATGGCTTTTTCGAGCGGCTGCTCAAATTCGTAGAAGTCCCGCTGTTCCACGCTCACCACATCTTTCACACCTGCGTTCAGCACATTGTTGGTGGCAATCTGCACGGTCTGACGGTTGATGTCGTAGCCGTATATCTTATGTGTAAACTCTCGTTCTTGGCTGTCGTCGTTATAAATGCGGTCGAAGAGGTCTGCGTCGAAGTCCTTCCACTTCTCGAAAGCGTATTCCTTGCGGAACACACCGGGATAGACGTTCTGAGCAATCAGTGCCGCTTCGATAAGAATGGTGCCCGAGCCGCAGAAGGGGTCGATGAGGTCGCACTCACCGTTCCAACCAGTCAGCATGATGAGACCTGCCGCCAACACTTCGTTGATGGGTGCTGGCACCGTGGCAGTCTTGTAGCCACGCTGGTGCAGACTTTCGCCCGACGAGTCAAGCGAGATGGTCACGTCGCTGTCGGCAATGTGTACATTGATGCGGATGTCGGGATTGCTGATGCCCACATTCGGGCGGTCGCCTGTCTTTTCGCGCCAATAGTCGGCAATGGCATCTTTCACGCGGTAGGCCACAAACTTCGAGTGGCGGAAGTTCTCGCTAAAGATGACTGAATCGACCAAGAACGTGCTCTTCACGTCCATGTACTGCTCCCAGTCGATATGTTTCACTGCTTCATACACCTCGTCGGCATCCGTCGCCTTAAATTCCTTGATTGGTTTCAGAATCTTCACGGCAGTGCGCGTACAGAAGTTTGCCTTGTAGAGCATTTCCTTGTCGCCTGTGAGCGACACCATGCGGTGACCTATTTCCACATTGTTGGCACCCAAGCTAATGAGTTCCTTGGCAAGGACTTCCTCCAAACCCTGGAAGGTCTTTGCGATTATCTTGAATTCTGTCATATTATCTTTTCTGTGTGATGTTTGCTCCTGCTGGCACGTTCTGTGTCACCCAGACGTTGCCTCCAATCACAGCACCCTTGCCGATGGTGATTCTGCCTAAGATGGAAGCGTTGGAATAGACGATGACATCGTCTTCCAGAATTGGGTGGCGCGGAATGCCCTTGATGGGGTTGCCCTCCTCGTCAAGCGGGAAACTCTTGGCTCCTAATGTCACGCCCTGATACAGCTTGACGTTGCGGCCGATGATGCACGTTTCGCCAATCACCACGCCTGTGCCGTGGTCGATGGTGAAGTACTCGCCAATCGTGGCACCTGGATGGATGTCGATGNCCGTCTCCNAGTGTGCCATTTCGGTCAGCATACGGGGAATAAGAGGCACGTCNAGATNCCACAGCTCGTGGGNGATGCGATATANCGTCAGTTCCTTGATAACTGGATAGCAGCTGATGATTTCGCCATAGTTCTTCGCAGCAGGGTCGCCATTGAACGCCGCCACCANGTCCGTAGCCAGCACGCGTCTGAGTTCTGGCAGACGGCTGATGAACTTCTCTCCCCGTTCTTCCGCCATGCGGCGCATCTCAGCATTGATGGTCATTTGCGTATAGGCGGCAAACGCGGCAGTCCTCTCCTCAAAGTTGGAGAAAGAGAGTCCGGCTTGAATCTGTGAAACGAGAAGTGAATAGAGCCGTTCCGTATCCACCCCCAACTGGTATTTCAGTGTGTTGGGGTCAATGCACGAACGTCCGTAATATCCCGGAAAGATGATTCCACGCGCGAGGTCAACAATCTTTCCCAGCACGTCGCTCGAAGGGAGTGGCACACCGTCGCTGTGTTCGTGATAGAGGTCTTTGTAAGAGGCTGGTTGTGCCAGCGTCTCTACGGTTCGTATCAAGGTGTCAGCAAGAGTTCTTGCGCTCATGTTGGTTGTTATGAATGGCTTTCGGTTGCAAAGGTAGGCATTTTTTAGTTCATAATTCATAATTCACAATTCATAATTGCCGTTCTGGCTGCGTTTTTCTGCTGAAAACAAGTTGGGTGGTGAATTATGGATTGTGAATTATGAATTATGAATTAAAAAATCTCTACCTTTGTGCCCACAAAACGTTAATTATAAATAAGTGAAAGAGTCCATGAAACTACTCCTGCTTGGCAGTGGCGGCCGCGAGCACGCCTTGGCTTGGAAGATAGCCCAAAGCCCGAAGATTGAGAAACTGTATATAGCCCCAGGCAATGCCGGCACGGCTGGTGTGGGGGAGAACGTGCCCTTGAAGGCCGACGACTTCGACGGCATCAAGGCGTTTGTGCTTCAGCATGCTATCGATATGGTGGTGGTAGGTCCCGAAGACCCCCTCGTGAAGGGAGTCTATGATTACTTCAAGCAGGATGCCCAGTTGAAGGACATCCCTGTCATTGGTCCCTCCAAGGCAGGAGCCGTGCTCGAAGGCAGCAAGGACTTTGCCAAGGCCTTCATGCAGCGCCATGACATCCCCACGGCAGCATACCGCTCCTTCAACGGCACGAACATTGACGAGGGTATCGCCTTCCTCGAGACCCTCCAGCCCCCCTACGTGCTTAAGGCCGACGGTCTCTGCGCAGGCAAGGGCGTGCTCATCGTCCCCACCCTCGAAGAAGCGAAGAAAGAGTTCCGTGGCATGCTGGAGGGCATGTTTGGCGAAGCCAGTGCCACGGTGGTCATCGAAGAGTTCCTCTCAGGCATCGAATGCTCCGTGTTCGTGCTCACCGACGGCAAGAACTACAAGATACTTCCCGAAGCCAAGGACTACAAGCGCATCGGTGAAGGCGACACAGGCTTGAACACAGGCGGCATGGGCAGTGTCTCGCCCGTTCCGTTTGCTGACAAGGAGTGGATGCAGAAGGTGGAAGAGCGTATCGTCAAGCCCACCATCGAAGGTCTGGCAGCTGAGGGCATTGACTACAAAGGCTTCATCTTCCTCGGACTCATCAAGGTGGACCGCGACTATGCCTACGCCAAGGCTGGCGACCCCGTCGTCATCGAATACAATGTCCGTATGGGCGACCCTGAGACTGAGACCGTCATGCTCCGTATCAAGAGTGACCTCGTTGACCTTTTGGAAGGTGTGGCAGAGGGCAACCTCGACACGCGCATCCTTGAGTTCGACCCCCGTTCCGCTGTCTGCGTCATGATGGTCAGCGGAGGCTATCCGCAGGCCTATCAGAAAGGCTTCCCCATCACTGGTCTTGACCGAGTGAACCCCGAATCGGTTGTATTCCATGCCGGCACCGCCCTCAAAGACGGTCAGGTGGTCACCGCTGGTGGTCGCGTCATCGCCGTCAGCTCTTATGGCGACACCCAGAACGAAGCCCTTGTCAAGTCCTTTACCGAGGCTGGCAAAATCAAGTTCGAGGGCATGTATTTCCGCCGCGATATCGGGCAAGACCTGCTGCGCTAAGCGTCTCGCTTTCCATACACCTTGTGTCATATATTACGGACACCCTGCGCCTGTTTTATCGCGCAGGGTGTCCGTTTTTTTGTCCCTAAGGCTCTTTCGTATCTCCAGCCCCTCACCCCTAAAAAATCGATGTCCCCGACTCCGATTGGTCGGAGTCGGGGACATCGGTCTGTCGGAGTCGGGGACTCCGATTTTGGGGCTGTGAGTTGTCCCGAATCGTGGTGCCTAATGTTTCTCTGTGTGTGTCATCTTGTCGGGGGAGGTTGTGCCTCTGTGTGGGGTCAGTGGTTGCGCTTTCATCGTGCCAGTTCCTGACAGAAGCGGTCTTGATAGTTGCGGGCGGTTTTGGCTTGCAACACACCGTTGATGAGGATGGAGAAAGCGAGTTGGTGACCATTGGAGGCGGAAACGTAGCCGCAGAGGGTGATGACACCTTCGAGGGTGCCTGTCTTGGCATGCACGTTGCGGTAAGCACCGCCTGAACGCATGCGGTCGCTCAGTGTGCCGTCAAGACCTGCAATGGGCAGGGAGGGGTAGAAGTACTGGTAGATTTGTTGATGGCGGAAGGCGTAGCGAAGCATGGCGACTTCGGCTTCGGGGGTGACGTAGTTGTAGAGCGACACACCGCTGCCGTCTGCCACTTCCACGCAACTTGTGGAGACTCCTGCCTTGCGGAGCACGTCCTCCACTTGGCGTGCGCCGTCTTTCCATGAGCAGTGCTTGCTTTTGCAGGCATTGGCAAGCTGGAAGAAGATGGCTTCGGCGTGGAGGTTGTCGGAGTTCTTGAGCATGCGCTGCATCACTTGGTCGATGGTGCGGGTCTTGGTGTGGAAGTTGCGACCTGTGCCCGTGTAGTCTTTCATGCCGTGGTCGATGACGGACCGCATGGTGTCGGCTGGGAGGACGTTGAACTCTTGCAGTTCGAGCGAGAGGACGTAGGCGAAGTGGGCGGCAGGATGGAAGGTGGCATCCTTGGAGTAGGAGCCGAAGTTGGGGTAGGTCCTGCCACGTTCCAGCATGAGGGCGCAGAGGTAAGGCTCGTACTTGCTGGGCACGTCGTCCCAGCACCAGCCGTTGCCGTAGAGGTCGCTGTTCTTCATGCTGGCATCGCCGTAGATGCTGCCGCTGATGCGGCGGATGCCGAGGTCGCGGATGGCACGTGCCAGTTCGCGGATGTCGCCATAGGAGTACATGGGGTCGAAGTCGCCCACCACATAGATGTCGCCTGTCAGCGTGCTGNCGGGCGTGATGNAGCCTGTGTAGTAGGCGCGTGTCTTGNACTCATGCTGTGCCCCGAGAATGTCGAGGGCGGAGATGGCGGNGAGCACTTTCTGGGTGGAGGCGGGGCGCATCACCTTGTGGCGGTTNTAGNCCCNCAGCAGGGNATCGGCGGTGAGGTCCCATACGCAGATGCCTGTGTGGTAGCAGGCGTTGTCTGNCTCACGNGNNAANTGGTCTAANGCGACCTTGNGCTGCTGGTTNCAGGGGAGTTGGCAGGTGTCTGCCAACAGAGTGTCTCGCTCTTCGGGCACAAGAGATTGTGGCACGAGGTCCTGTGCTGATGCGGAGACGATGAGTGCGAAACAGAAGACGAGAAGTGATGGGACTCTTTTCATTTCTTTCATGTTTCCGTGCTTTATTCTATGGGGCTGGTCATACCGACCTCGATGCAGTTGCCGCTCTTGAAGATGCGGCGTGCCAGCTCTTGGATGTCTGCGGCAGTGATGCTGTTGACGGTCTCTGTGTATGGAGCGACATTCTCCTCGCCATAGAGCACGTAGGCAGCCATTTGGTTCATCCAGTAGGAGTTCTTCTTCAGGCTCTCTTCGTGGCTGCGGAGCAGGTATTCCTTCACCTTCTGGAGGTCTTCCTCCTTAGGACCGTTGTTCACCATGTCTTCTACGCCCTGATAGACGATTTCTGTCATGCGTTCGCGTTTCTCAGGAGCAGTGGGCAGCTGAATCTGCACGGTGGCTTCCTGCTGTGGGTAGCGGCTGAGACCTGCGCTGACAGGCACGCCGTAAGCACCGCCTTCGTCCTCGCGCACCGTCTCTGTGTAGAGCATATCCATCAGCTGATCTAACATGCCGACCATGACTCTGTTGCGGAGGTTCATCTCCACAGGGGCATGATAGAGGAAGAGCACGACAGCGTTAGGCGTTTCCATCTGCTTCTCAAACACGTTCTTCAGCTTTCCGTCAGCCATCTTGAGGTCGATGGTCTTGTAGGTCTCGCTGCCCTTCTTGGTGGGAAGCGCGCCCAGATACTTGGCAAGCAGTGGGGCGATGGTGTCAGCATCGCAGTCGCCCACGATGAAGAACTCGAAGTCGTTGGCATCGGCAAAACGCTCCTTATATAGCTCAATGATGCGGTCGTAGTTGATGCGGTCGAGGTCCTCTGGCTTGGTGCGCATGGCACGGATGTTGTTGTCATAGACGACCTTTGCAATGGTGTCTTTCAGCGCCGTGTTGGGCACCAGCTCTTGGTTCTTCATCTGACCCTTCGTGCGCTGGATGGCTGAGTTATAGGCTTCGATGTCCTTGCGTGGGGCAGTGAAATGGAGGTAGGTGAGCTGGAGCATGGTTTCGAGGTCTTTCTTCACACAAGAGCCTGAAACGGTCTCGCTCTCAGTGCCGACACCCGTGCTGACGTTGGCCTGAACACCTGCCAGACGCTTGCTCAGCTCGGTGGTGCTGAAGTTGCCCCAACCGCCAACGCTGGCCCATCCGATGTTGGAGGTCTGGTCATACTCATCAAGACCATAGAGCGACTTGCCGCCCCAGCTGTGAGCGTACATGCTGATTTGGTTGGGCGAGAAGTCTGTCTTCTTCACATGCACCTTGATGCCGTTCTTGAGCGTGATGAGCTTGGCATCATACATATCCTTCTCAATCTTCTTCACCTTGCCTGGCTTTGGCATCTTCTCGATGAGGGGAGCGTTGTTAGCCTCTTCCTTCAGCGGCTCGATGTCCTCGGCTTCCACCTCAGCCATCCAGCGGAGGATTTCCTCCTTGGTGGGCAGCACGTTGTCTTCCTTGTCGGCAGCGAACAAGCTGATGACAAGATTCTTGGAAGGCATCCGCTGGATGAGTTGGTTCACCATGTTCACGTTGGTGTTAGGCACTATCTGCTTCATGGTGTTATAAGTCCATTCAATGCTCGTCATAGGTTCGTTCTCGAGGAAGTTGCGCACACACTCGTTCACGAAGCTGCGGCTCTGAACCTTGTCGCGGTGGAGATACATGCTCTCGAACTGAGACAAAAGTTCGGACTTGAAACGCTCGTATTCAGCGGCTGTGAAGCCATACTTCTTGGCGCGCAGAATCTCGCGGTAGAGTGCCTTGATGCCCATCTCATATTTGTTGTCCTCGCAGATGACACTGCCGCTGTATGCCGCCTTGGTCTTCGACACGAAGAAGTCTTCGTAACCGAAGCCTGCGTTCAGGAATGGCGCGTTCTCTTTCTGCAAGATGTCGCTGATGCGCTCGCTGAACATGCTCGACATGGCGTTGGCAATCAAGTCTGTCACCAAGTAGTTGGTGGTGTTCTTCATCTCGCGTGGGAACGCTTTCGCTTTCCACATGAAGAGGACGTTGTTGGTGTGCTGCTCCTTGTCCTTGTTGATGGAGACGATGGGTTCAGCGTTGTCGGGCACAGGATAGTATTCAAAAGGAGCAGCATCGGCACTTGCGGGCTGGATGTCGGCAAAGACCTTCTGAATCTTCTGTTCCATCTCATCTACGTTGATGTCGCCCACGATGACGATGGCTTGCAGGTCAGGACGATACCACTTGCGGTAGTAGCTGCGCAGTGCTTCGTAGGGGAAGTTCATCACGATGTCCATCGTGCCGATGGGCAGGCGATTACCATACTTGCTGTCGGGGTAAATCTCAGGCAGTGCTTTCTCATACATGCGCATCATGGCAGAAGAACGCATGCGCCACTCCTCGTTGATGACGCCACGCTCCTTGTCAATCTCCTTGTCCTCAAGCAAGAGGTCGTGGCTCCAGTCGTGGAGGATGAGCAAGCAGGAGTCGAGCGCACCGGCAATCTCTACGTTCACGTTGTCGATGTTATAGACGGTCTCGTCGAAAGAGGTGTAAGCATTCAGGTTCTCACCGAACTTCACGCCGATGGTTTCGAGATACTTCTTCAGGCGGTCGCCAGGGAAGTTGGTCGTGCCGTTGAAGCACATGTGCTCCAAGAAGTGGGCGAGACCTCGCTGGTTCTCCTCCTCTTGGATAGAACCCACCTTTTGGGCGATGTAGAAGAAGGCGCGCTTCTCGGGCCACTCGTTGTGACGCAGGTAGTAGGTCAATCCGTTGGGCAGCGTGCCTTTCCGCACGGCTGTATCCATCGGTAAAGTCATGTTTTGTGCAGCAACATGAGTCATCATGCCACAGAGCATGACCAATGCTAATAGTAACTTTTTCATTGAATGATTGTTGTTTGATTGATTATGGTCGTTGTTTTATTCCTTGTCCAATGCGTGCTTTGCATAATCCACCGTGTAGTGGAGTCCGCGGCTCTCCTTGCGTTCGAGTGCTTGGCGAGTGATGAGATAGCCCACGTTTATCATGTTGCGAAGCTCGCAGATGTCGCGGGTCGGCTTCACACGCTTGAAGAGGTGTTCCGTCTCTTCATAGAGCAGGTCGAGGCGTTCCCAAGCGCGGTGCAGGCGCAGGTCGGAACGAACGATGCCCACATAGGTGGACATGATTTGCCCCACCTCTTTCACATCTTGTGCAATGAGCACTTTCTCCTCGTTGGTCATCGTTCCTTCGTCGTTCCATGCTGGCACCTTGTCGTTGATGGTGTAGTTGTCAACCACCTCCAGCGAGTGCTTGGCTGCAGCGTTGGCATACACAACAGCCTCTATCAATGAGTTGGAAGCCAGACGGTTGCCACCATGCAACCCTGTGCAGGAGCATTCGCCCACGGCATAGAGCCGCTTGATGCTCGACTGACCGTCCAAATCAACCTGAATGCCGCCGCACATATAGTGAGCCGAAGGAGCCACGGGGATATACTCCTTCGTGATGTCGATGCCGATGGAAAGGCACTTGGCATAGATGTTGGGGAAGTGGTGCTTGGTCTCCTCTGGGTCTTTGTGGGTCACATCCAAGCACACATGGTCGAGCGNATGAATCTTCATCTCGTTGTCGATGGCGCGCGCCACAATGTCGCGTGGNGCCAGCGANAGCCGCTCGTCATACTTCTGCATGAACTCCTCGCCGTTGGGCAGACGGAGAATGCCGCCGTAGCCACGCATGGCCTCGGTGATGAGGTAGGCAGGATGCGTCTCGGCAGGGTTGAACAGCACGGTGGGGTGGAACTGCACGAACTCCATGTCCTTCACTTTCCCCTTGGCACGATACACCATGGCGATGCCGTCGCCAGTGGCGATGTTGGGGTTTGAAGTGGTGGCGTAGATGGCACCTGTTCCGCCTGTAGCCATCAGCGTCACTTTCGACAAGAAGGTGTCTATCTTGCCCGTCTTGGGGTTCAGCACGTATGCGCCGTAGCATTCAATGTCGGGCGTGCGACGGGTCACACGGATGCCCAAATGGTGCTGGGTGATAATCTCCACCGCGAAGTGGTTCTCTAATATATCAATGTAGGGGTTGTTCCTCACCGCCTCCATCAAGCCACGCTGAATCTCGGCACCCGTGTCGTCGGCATGGTGCAGGATGCGGAACTCGGAGTGCCCGCCTTCACGGTGCAAGTCGAACGAGCCATCCTCTTTCTTGTCGAAGTTCACGCCCCACCGCAGCAGGTCTTTGATGCCGGCAGGACCACCCATGACCACTTGTTTCACGGCTTCCGGGTCGCTAATCCAGTCGCCGGCAATCATGGTGTCCTCGATGTGCTTCTCAAAGTTATCGACCAGCAGGTTTGTGACCGACGCGATGCCGCCTTGCGCCTTGGCGGTGTTAGCCTCTTCCAAGGTCGTTTTGCAGACGATAGCAATCTTGCCCTTCTTGGCCTCCGCCACTTTGAGGGCATAACTCATACCGGCTACACCCGAGCCGATGATGAGGAAATCATAGGTTTTCGTCATAATTAGCTAATGTTGACATGCAAAGGTAGGCAAATAATTAGCAATAGGCAATTCATGCTTGACAATTTTGCTATCCAGCCTTTATTACAGCACAAAAACACCTGCGACAAGGTGAATTGTCAAGTGTCATTTGTCAATGGTTGATGCAAACTGCGCGCGCTCGACGAATCGGCACAGGGGATGACGGGACATCTAACCTTCTGTCGGTTGTGGTGGGTCTCCCCGTTCGGGGACGTTCTGCGGGCGCATTGGGGTTGCGGAATTGCTCCCCTCAGAAATAGCCCCAAAATCGGAGTCGGGGACATCGACCAATCGGAGTCCCCGACTCCGACCGACCGATGTCGGGGACTCCGATTTTGGGGCTGTGAAAGCATACCACAAACCGCAGTGTCTTGCGGCCTCTGTCTGACCTTCCTGTCAGCGTGTGCGAGAGACCTACAATATGCAGGTGGCAAAAAGGCACGGTGATTCCCGTTCCGAACGCTTCTCACGACCTATTTTGCCATCGAGGCAGCAAAAAACTGGCAGAAATCATGTGCAACACAAATAAATTCAGTAACTTTGCCCTCGGTAAACATGGCGGTGAGTCGTCTGTAATGTATGCGTCTCACCACTTGAACGCACATGTTGGTTGCGAAATTCTAATTGATAAATTAACCTGAAAATACAATGAAGGGGTATTCACGAATGTTGGTGTCGTGGCTGATGGCTGGTGTGGCATTAGGAGCACAAGCACAGCACACGGCAGTGAAAGCGTTGGCGGATGGACACTATCTGGGCGCCAAACAGCAGTTAGAGCTTTTTTTAGAGGGGACCGATGACGAGAAGGGGCGTGCAGATGCCCAGTCGCTCCTCTTGGTGTGTGACTATGTGCTGGAGGTGCCTGGGACAGCCGACCGCATGGGCGACTGGGTGGAGGCGCATCCGTACTCGCAGTATGCTGGCGCATTGCATGTCTTTCACCGCAATCTGCTGGTGAAGGAGGCGCGCTACGACGAGGCGCTGCTGTCGTTCTTCGCCGACGAGGAGGCTGGCTCTTCGTTGGAGTTGCCGCTGGCTTATCCGCTGTCAGGCTTGAGCGATGAGGCATGCGCCTATAATGGCGTGTTGTACAGAATGGCAGGCGAACGCCTGTACGACCAAGGTGAGTATGCGCAGGCATTGCCCTATCTGGAAGCGGGCGAGAAGACTCGTACATCGCAGTATAAGCAGGGCATGTGCTATTATGCGCTTGGTCAGTGGGAACAGGCGTGGAACACGCTGACCGAATCGGCTGGCAGCAGTCGGGACGAAATGGCGCAGAATGCGTGGCTGCATGCTGGCATCGCGGCCTTGCAGCGTGGGCGGAAGCAGGAGGCGCAGACAGCGTTCCTGAACGCGTCGGGCATGTCGGCAAAGGCTTCCCTGCGCGAACAGGCGCTCTACAACTACTCCTTGACGTTGCACGAGCAGAAATCGCCACAAACGGTTTCGGTCATGGAGCAGTTTCTTGGCGAGTTCCCTGGCTCAAAGTACGCCACCCCCGTGTCGCAGTGTCTGACCGAGTTCTATATGACCAAGAAGGATTACTCCAAGGCGTTGCAAGCCATCAGTAAGGTGAAGTCGCCCAATGCCGATATGCAGGTGGACAAGCAGCGCGTGCTCTACAACTTGGCGTTTCAGGAACTGGCTCAGAATCATGTGCAGGAGGCGTTGACCTATGCCACACAAGCCATCGGGCTGGGTCGCCAAGACGCGGAGGCTTATGCCGAGTCGTTCTATGTGAAAGGCGACTGCAACTATCGGTTGGGCAACTATGCGCAGGCGGCTAACGACCTCAACACCGCTTTGAACCTGGGCGTGCAGACCGCTGCTGGAACGCTGAAGAACAAGGCGTATGCCATGTACAGCTTGGGATACGCACAGTTCAAGTTGCAGAAGTATAACGCAGCCATCGCACAGTTCCAGAAGGTGACGGAATTGCCCGAAGGCAGTAAGTCGATGCGTGCCGATGCCTACAACCGCATGGGTGACAGCTATCTGAACATGCGCAACTATGACGAGGCGGATGTTTGCTATCAGAAGGCCAAGGATGTCGACCACTCGCTGGGCGACTACTCCATGTTGCAGCAGGCGTATATCGAGGGCTTGCGGGGCAACTATGACAAGAAGGTGGAGCTGATTCAGCTGATGAATGCGGAGTATGCCCAGTCGTCATTGGGAGCCAAGGCTTTGTATGAGAAGGGACGGGCTTATGTGTTGCAGGGCAAGACGGACGAGGCGGCTGTGGCGTTCGGCGAGTTGGCGATGCAGTATCCCGGCACGGAATATGCAGAGAAAGCGAACGAGGAGCTGGCGAACATGGCGGCGAATATCGCCATTCAGGACTCCATCGCTGCGGCGCAGGATTCCATTGCCACAGAACAGGCCAAGGCACCAGTGTTGGCAGCTCAGGCATCGTATGATGCAGGAGAGTATGCACAGGCGGAGAACCTGTTGAATAAAGCGATTGACGAGGGTATCAGCAAGTCTTACTGGCTGGCTCGTGCGTTCATCCTGTTGAGCGACATCTACAAGGCAGAGGGTCGTGAGGTGGAGGCTCGGCAGACGCTCGAATCGCTGAAAGCGAACTACAAGGATGATGACGATATTAAGGTAATGATAGAAGAAAGGTTGAGGTAAGTATGAAACAGTTTGTAGCAATATCCGCCATGCTGGTGGCAATGCCGACAATGGCGCAGTTGAACAACACCGTGGAAGTGACCAACGAGGTGAAGCCCGTGGTGACAGATGCGAAGAAGGTGGAAGTGAAGACGCAAGCAGTGGAGACACAGGTGAAGCACTACACGATGCAGTATGCCGTGGAGAGCCAATCCACCAACAACTATGCCGAGGAGCCTGTCGGTGACTATGTCACGGAGGCTGTTGTGAAAGGCAACAAGAAGGGCTATGTGCATNTGGGAGGAGGAACGCATGGGCAGTTGGNTGNTCAGGCANNGTGNCAGTTTGNCCTGACGGANGNCNATGCGTTGGACGTNAGTCTNATGATGAAGGGCTTCAATGGGCAGGTGCGCGACAATGATTGCTTGGGCGTGAAAGATTGGCGCAGCCGCGATTACCGCAACAGGGCAGTGCTGAAGTATCGTCACTACATTGAACGCGGTGCTGATGTGTATGTGCGGGGCACGTTCGAGAACCACTTGTTCAACTATATGGGGGCAAGCGATGTCACCGACAAGCAGCATCATGTGTTGGGCACGCTGGACTTTGGGTTGATGCCTTATCAGATAGAGAACCTTACGATTGAAGCCAAGGGTGGCGTGGATTTCTTTAGTCAAAACTATCGCACAACCCTGACGGAGAAGCTGGGCGAAACGTTGGTGCATCTGGATATGGAGGGCACGTATAAGTTGGCTGACCAGCACAGCGTTGGCTTGGGGGTGGGCTTTTTCAGTTCATCTTATGGCAATGCAGAGCTGGAAGGCATCACCAGTTTGCGTCTCTCGCCCCACTATCGGTATGTGGGCGAGCAGCTGAGTGTGCAGGTAGGCTTCTTTGCCTGCACTGGCGGAGATGTTGGTCCTGATGCAGGGGTGGCTTACCGCATCGACAAGCAGAGCGAGGTGTATGTGACGGCACGCAGCTATGAGACAGACAACAATTTCCAGCGTTATGCTCGCGAGCATCCTTATTTCGCTTTTGGAAGTGTGGGGATGCTGGGCGGCAATGACATTCTCAAGCTGGAGGATGAGTATCATCAGATTGATGTCTGCGTAGGCTATCGCTTCAACGGCAGGGGCGGCTTCTGCAGTCAGGTGAATGCTGGTCTTGATATGGTCAAGAACAAGTACGACTTGGATTGGATGTCTCCTTTGCAGGATGGGCGCTATATGCCTCGGATTGGGTTTGCCAAGCGTCGCAACTTCTACATCAACGCCGATTTCTCTTATGCTTATGGCGATATTGTGAAGGTGGAGGCGAAGAACCAAATCAACATGGTGGGCAGCAAGGCTGGCGACGAGTGGCTGGGTGGTTCCTTCACGAAGCCCTGTTTCTCGATGGATTGGACGGCTGATGCCAAGGTGCTGAAAGGGCTGTATGTGGGCATGGATTGGGAGTTTGCCATCTATGACGAGCCTTCGTTCGACCAAGGCTCAGTGTTCGTCTGCAATCGTCCCAACACCTTGAATCTGGGTGCAAGCATTCGCTACACGCTGCCCGTCAAGTGCCCCTGTACGCTGTTTGTGAAGGGTGACAATCTGCTGAACCGCAACTATGACCGCTATTGGGGCTACCGTGCTTTGGGCGCGAACGTGCTGGGCGGTTTGGCATTGAGCTTTTAGCTAAATTCCTGTTGTACAAGGCGAACGGGAAGTCGGATCGCCTCGTTGCGCACGCATGCAGATGTAAAAAGAGGAGTAAAAATTTGGTGGGGTAGGTGAAATGCCGTACCTTTGCACACGAAAAGATTGGAAGGGTTCCAGCATCAGATGGTGTTGGGATTCTTTTTCTTTTCATCTCTTAAAAAGCATCTTTAGTAACACAAGAAAACCAAAACAAGAAGAACAGCATTATGGCTTATATGTCACAAGAGGGCTACGACAAGCTTCGTGCCCAAATTAAGCAACTGGAGGAAGTGGAGCGTCCTGAAGTGATTCGTCAGATTGCCGAAGCTCGCGAAAAGGGCGACCTCTCAGAGAATGCGGAGTACGACGCAGCTAAGGAATCACAGGGAAAGCTCGAGACGAAGATTGCCGAACTGAAGGCAATGCTTGCCGAGACGAAGATTCTCGACCCATCGAAACTGACGAAGACTGACGAGGTGCAGATTCTCTCGAAGGTGGAGCTGAAGAACGTGGAGAATGGCATGAAACTCACCTATACCATCGTCAGTGAAGGTGAGGCAAATCTGCGCGAGAACAAGATTTCCATCAAGACACCCATTGCGCAGGGTCTGCTCGGCAAGAAGGTGGGCGACGTGGCCGAAGTCACAGTGCCCCGTGGCGTGATGAAGTTTGAAATCATGAACATCAGCTTCGGATAAGTATGGGCATCTTTAGCAAAATCGCAGCAGGCGAAATCCCGTCCTATAAGTGTGCTGAGAACGAGGAGTTCTACGCATTCCTCGACATCAATCCGCTGGTGAAGGGTCACACGCTGGTCATCCCACGCCGTGAGGTCGATTACATCTTCGACATGGAAGACGACGAGCTGGCGCGTTTCCAAGTGTTCGCCAAGCAAGTGGCGGTTGCCATCAAGGCTGCTTTCCCCTGCGTGAAGGTCGGTCAGGCTGTGCTGGGACTTGAAGTGCCCCACGCACACATCCATCTTATCCCCATGCAGAGCGAGAAAGATATGAACTTCGCCAACCTCAAACTCAGTCTTTCGAGCGAGGAGATGCAGGAGATAGCAGACAAAATCTACAAGCAATTTGCCACGAACCATTAGCAATCACCCAAACAGCCTGCAGGCGTTGCAGCAGCTGAATTGTTAATAGACAACGATGACCTACCACGACGAAGAGTTAGGTACGGTGACAGTGACCGTCAACCCCAGGGCACGCAGCATCATTATGCGCCCTGAGGTTGGCGGTCTTCGTGTAACAGCCTTTCGGGGCGCCTCGCTGTCGTTCGTCAAGAGCACCATCGACAAGTTCCGCCTCCCTCTCCTGAAAAAGCAAAAGGCACTGAAGAATCGCCCCCAGCTGACCCCCGACGACGTGGAAAGGATGCGCCAGCAGGCAAAGGCGCGCTTGCCGCGACGGACAGCGGAACTGTCTGACAGGCATGGCTTTCATTATGAGCGGCTCACCATCCGCAACTCTAAAACCCGATGGGGCTCTTGCTCCAGCAGAAACACCATTAGCCTGTCGCTCTACCTGATGCAAGTGCCCGAACATCTGCAAGACTACGTCATCCTCCACGAACTTTGCCACACCGTCCACCACGACCATTCGCCCCGTTTTTGGGCACTGATGGACATTGTGACCGACGGACAGGCACACGCCCTGAGAGCGGAACTGCATAGGTATCATACCGTCTGAATGAATCACCCTCACCCTCTCAAAATGACCCCAAAAATCGATGTCCCCGACTCCGACCAATCGGAGTCGGGGACATCGGTCTGTCGGAGTCGGGGACTCCGATTTAGAGGCTGTGAAAGCACGCCACACACCGCAGTGCCTGATACCCCATGTCCGACCTTCCTGCCTGAAGACAAAAGTGGCTTTCTTGTCCCGTTTACCCCCGACGGGAGCGATATGATGGCGGTCATTCAGCCAGCCTTGGTGAAGTTGAATGACGGTGATATTATCGTTAGGAACAGCCTTTCACCATAGATTTTGCTATCAGGATGTCAAAAAACTTGCGGAAGTCATTTGCAATACAAGAAATATCAGTAACTTTGCCCTCGGTGAGTGGAGTGATAGTTGTTGATACATAAAGTCTTGGCACTTTTTTGTCACCCGTCGCCATATTGTCAAACAACCTAAAAACACAGAACTATTATGAAGATTTGTAACAAGTGCAATGCGGTTAATGCAGACAACGCTCAGGTCTGCTGCAAATGTGGAAACCAATTAGAAGCATGCCAATGTAACATTGGGGGGGGGTAGTATTGGCTTTCGTGATGCTGTACGTATTTGCCTGAAAGAGAAGTATGCGTCCTTTGAAGGACGGGCGACAAGAAGCGAATACTGGTACTTTGTGCTGTTTTATACGTTAGTCGTCATAGGCGGTGCTATCGTCGGTGGAATACTTGGGGCATTGTTCTCGGGTGGAGACAGGGATGTTATGATAGGTGTTATGACTGCCGTCTATGCACTTGTAGTCCTTTGCGTGATATGCCCTTCTGTATCTGTTTTAGTAAGAAGGCTGCATGATACGGGCAGAAGCGGATGGTGGTATTGGCTGTCTCTTGTCCCTTATGTTGGTGGAATCGTAATTCTCATCTTCACGTTGATGCGCAGTCAAGAGTGTGACAATGAATATGGTCCTTATCGCAAGTAAATCATTAAATCGTAATCGGTATCGTGTTGACTCAACAAGAGTGTGACTTCCTCCATTCCCGCATGCAGGGAACTATCATTGAAGCTTTGGGCATTCGTTTCATCCCCACCGACGACGACCTCGCCGTGGCCGAAATGCCTATATCCCCTTCCACACGCCAGTATCTGGGCATTCTCCACGGAGGTGCCTCGCTTACGTTGGCGGAGACCATTGCCGGGGTCGGCTCGCTCCACCTCACCCACTATGACGAGTCGCTCGCTGTGTGTGGCACCGAGGTGAATGCCAGCCATGTTGCCATGTCTGCCACCGAAGGCAAGGTGTATGGCAAGGCGCGGCTCATTCACGCTGGCAAGAGCACCCATGTGTGGAACGTGGACATCGTGGGCGAAGACGGCACCGTCATCTCTGCCGAGCGTGTGACCAACCGCATCATTCGACGCAAGTAGTACGACGTTTCTCTTTCCACCAGATGGTTAGGCGATACCCCGATAGTCAAAAAGGGCTGACTCCTGCATAGGAATCAGCCCTTTTTGTAATCACTCGGGTTATAGCGGACTCAAGCAAACGCTGCACCATCTTCATGCGTCACATCCGACGGGTCTAAACTGCTTCTGTTGCTCGTTGTATGCGTACCCTTGTTCCAACAGACAATCCTTAACCTCCTGTGGGTCTCTGTCGAAAGCGCAGCACAAGGATTCCAGCGTGTCATACTCTTCGTCACGAAGCAACATGTTGACGCTCGACATCAGCATCATCGGGTCTTTTGGCAAGTAATCCATCATTCTGCAACTTCAGTTAATTCGCCCGTCTCCGAGTCAATGATAAAACCGCGCACCACAATATCCTTTGGGACAAGCGGATGCGTCTTGATAGTCATAACCGTTTTCTTCACAGACTCCGTCGTGTCCTTGAACCCCTCCAGCCAGGCATTCAGGTCGATGCCGCACTTGCGAATCGTGTCGAGTGTCTCGTCCGTCACGCCACGCGCAATCATCTCATGGTGGAAGTGGTCGTAACTCATGTGGCAAGCCCCGCAATGGCTGTGAGCCACCACCATAATCTCCTTCACGCCCAGCTCATAGATGGCGACCACGAGGCTTCGCATAGCCGAATCGAACGCCGAAATGACCAAGCCCCCAGCATTCTTGATTATCTTCGCATCCCCGTTCTTCAAGCCGAGTGCAGCAGGCAGCAACTCAGTCAGTCGGGTGTCCATGCACGACAGCACCGCCAACCGCTTGTCGGGATACTTGTCCGTCAAATACTTCTCGTAGCCCTTCTCCGCCACGAACGTCTTGTTGTAAGCAATAATTTGGTCTATCATAATAATAGTACTTTTTGTGTTGTAAAGCTGTTATTAAAAGGAAAAAAGGGGCATCTCGTAAGGGATGCCCTTTTTCGTGCTTGGCGCACGAAGTTGGTTTCAAAGAGAATTGAACCTTGTTCAATCTTTGGGTTGCCGCAGGGGCGATACCTCTGGGCGGAAGGCGTTGGGCTTCGCAGCTTGAGCCTGGTGGTTTTTGGTTTAGTTAAGCATTGATGTTTTATATTACATGTAAAAGCAAAATTCTGGGGTTACCGAATCTCGTCTTGGACGGCGATGCTCAGGATGGAGTCGTTGGTGGTTCTTGTTTCGGCCTGACTCACGTCTTTTACGCGGATGGCTTGCTGCACGTCGCTCGACTTGATGTAGGGGTCTATCGCTACGATGTTGCGGTTTTCCTCGGCTTCTTGCTCACCGATGGCGTGCTCGGCGGCGCGACCGATGGTGAGGGCCATTGCCACGATGGCTGCGGCTTTGAAGAAGGGGGCGAAGACTTGGGATGAGATGCCCAAGACTTTTCTTTTGGCGAGACGGGGAGTGGTCATTGCCACGGTGTGTGCTGTCGTCGTCTGTTCCTTCTTTTCTGTGTCGACAAGTGCCATCATGCGCTGGTCGAAGTCCTCGCCCAAGGTCTCTTCTTTTGTTGCGACCTCGTATTGGAAGAGGTCGGCATATTGAGCCAGATGACCAGGCACATCCTCTTGTGAGAAGAACGAGCGCAGGATTTGTTCTTCCTGCAATGTAGTGGTGCAGGAGAAGTAGCTGTCCAGCAGTTGCTCTATGTACTTGTAGTCCATCGTTGGGTGAGTTCTTTTGCCTCTTTCTATTAGTATGACGGGTGGGAGGCGGAAAAGTTACAGGAAAAATGATTTATTTTGCAGAATTTTTGTTTTCAGCTCGTTTCTCGCTCGGAAGAGTGAGACCTTTACGTCTGATTCTGTGATGCTTAACAGGTTGGCAATCTCTTTGTAGTTTTTCCCTTCGATGTCTCTCAGTTGCAGGATGGTGCGTTGCTTTTCGGGCAGGGAGTTGATGATGCTGGTCATGAAATGGTGGGTCTCCTGCTGCACGATGTGAGTGTCGCTGTCGGGTGAGCCTTCGTCGGGACGATTGTGCGCCTCGTTGTCCAGCGACACGTTGCGGTTCTCCATCCGTTCCTTGCGGTCGATGGCGAGGTTTCGGGCTGAGGCGAGGGCAAAGGCTTCCAGGTTCTTCACTTGTTCCAGTTCGTCGCGACGTTGCCACAGCTTCATCAGCGTGTCCTGCACGATGTCCTCCGCCTCCTCCCTGTTCAGGACGATGCGCAGTGCCGTGCGGAAGATGATGTTCTTCAGGGGCAGTATGTCGCGCTTGAAATCCAGCATGCTTGGTCGTCGTTGTTCGCTCTGTGCGTTGTCAGTACTTCTTCGGAAGTACTGGGGTACTTTAGTTGCAGTACTGGAGTACTTCCGAAGAAGTACTCCAGTGGTGGTGCGTGTCAGTTTTTGGGTGCGTTGGGGGTGTTGTCGATGATAGTCCCCTTGGTGCCGTCGATGGCGTCAGCCTTCGTGATGATGACTCTCTCTACACCTGCGTTGACGGCTTCGAGTGCGTTCTCAATCTTCGGAATCATGCCGCCGCTCACGGTGCCGTCGGCTTTCAGTTGCTCGAAGCTCTCGGCGGTGATGTGGGGGATGACCGAGGTCTCATCGTCGGGGTCGGTCAGCACACCGGCATGTTCAAAGCTGTAGATGAGGGTCACGTCGAAGTAAGGTGCCAGGGCTTTGGCGGTTGTGCCAGCGATGGTGTCAGCATTGGTGTTGAGCAGGTTGCCTTGCTGGTCGTGGGTCAGCGGTGCCATCACGGGCACGATGCCCTCGCCGATGAGGGTGGCGAGCATCTGTCCGTCGCACGCATCCACATCGCCCACAAAGCCGAAATCCACCAGCTGCTCCGTGCCGTCGTCCATCGTCACCTTCTTCAAGGGGCGCTTGTGCGAGCGCATCACGTTCATGTCGGCTCCCGTCAGGCCCAGCGCGTTGATGCCACAGGCCTGCAAGCGCGCCACGATGTTCTTGTTGACGAGTCCGCCATACACCATGGTGACAACCCTCAGCATGTCGGCATCGGTCACTCGCCTGCCGTCTATCATGGTGCTCTCAATGCCCAGTTGTGCCGCCACTTTGGTTGCCGACCTGCCGCCGCCATGCACCAGCACTTTTGCGCCGTCGATGGCGGAGAAGTCTTTCAGGAGCTGTTGCAGGGAGCACTCGTCTTCCACGATTTTGCCTCCCACCTTCACGACTGTCAGTTTCTTCATGTTCTTGCTTTTGGGGCGGTTTCCACTATCGAGCTGCTACCACTTCAATCTCCACCAGCGCGTTCTTGGGCAGTGTCTTCACCGCCACTGCCGAACGGGCAGGGTAGGGTTCTGCGAAGAAGTCGGCATACACGCTGTTCATGTCGGCAAAGTCGTTCATGTCTGCCATGAACACGGTGGTCTTCACCACGTTGGACATCGACAGCCCTGCCTCTTCCAGAATCGCTTTCACGTTCAGGAGCGACTGGCGTGCCTGTTCCTTCACGCCCCCATCGGGGAATGCGCCTGTGGCGGGGTCAAGNCCCAGCTGTCCCGACGTGTAAACCATGTTGCCTACCTCAATAGCTTGGCTGTAAGGACCTATCGCCCCTGGAGCCTTCTTTGTACTGATTGCTTTCATTGTTGTTGATGAGTTATTGGTTTCTGTATAAATGGTTATTTCAGATGGTCGTTAAAGTAGCGTGTGATGACGTTGTGGAGGTGTATGCGGTCGGTGCCCATCATGTTGTGCCCGTCGCCCGGATAGGTGAAGAGGTCGGGGTAGGTGTCGGCATCGATGCAGGCCCGCATGAAGGCGAGGGTGTGCTGGGGCACGCACACGGGGTCGTTGCCGCCATAGATGACCATGAGGCGACCTTTCAGGTTCTTGGCTTTGTTGAGCAGGGAGGTGCTTTCGTAGCCTTCGGGGTTAGATTGCGGCGTGTCCATGTAGCGTTCGCCATACATGACCTCGTAGAAGTGCCAGTCGATGACAGGACCGCCTGCCACGCCCACCTTGAAGACATCGGGGTAGGTGGTCATGAGGCTGGTGGTCATGAAGCCGCCGAAGCTCCAACCATGCACACCGAGGCGGTCGCCATCCACATAGGGGAGGCTCTTCAGGAACTCCACACCTTTCAGCTGGTCCTTCATCTCTTCCACGCCAAGCTGGCGGAAGGTGGCTTGCTCGAAGTCGAGTCCACGGTGTTCGCTGCCACGGTTGTCGAGGCAGAACATGACATAGCCCTGCTGCGCCATCCAGATGTCCCAGCCGCGTGCGCCCCAGTTGCGGGTGGCGTCGATGTTGTGGGCATGAGGACCGCCATACACATACACCACGGCAGGGTATTTCTTGTTGGGGTCGAAGTCGGTGGGCAGGATGAGGCGATAGTAGAGGTCGGTCACGCCGTCGGCAGCCTTGATGGTGCCTGTCTTGATTTCAGGCACTTGGTAGGAGGTCCAAGGGTCGGCGGCGGAGAAGATGTTGGTGGCGGTGCCATCAGTAGTCGATACCACGTCGATGTTGCGTGGGATGAGGGGCGAGGTGTAGTTGTCGGTGAAGTATTTGCCCGATTCAGAGAGCGTTGCGTTGTGCCAGCCCGTGTTGTTGCCCAGCAGGGTGCGTTTGCCCTTCATGTTGACGGAGAAGACGTTCTTTTGGAGCGGATTCTGCTCGTTGGAGGTGTAGATGATGGTCTTTGCCTTGGTGTTGAAGCCCAGCACGTCCAGCACTTCAAACTTTCCTGTGGTGAGTTGCTTGACGAGCTTGCCCGCTACGTTATATAGATAGNTGTGGTTGTAGCCGTCGCGGCGGGTCNGATAGATGAACTGGGTGTTGTCCCACGGNAAGAACNGGATGGGCTGNACTGGTTCAAAGTATTTGTCGTTGTCTTCGGTGAAGAGTGTACGGATTTTCTCGCCTGTCTGTGCATCGTACTCGTCGAGCGAGCCGTGGTTTTGGTCACGGTTCAGTTCGATGAGGTAGAGACGTGTGCCGTCGGGCGACCAGGCGATGTTGGTAAAGTAGCGGTCGGTGGGGTCGCCAGTGTTCAGATAGATGGTTTTGTCTGTCTGTGGGTTGAAGATGCCCACATAGACTTTGTGGGAAGTCTCGCCTGCCATGGGGTAGGGGTCTGGGGCGAGCTGGGCACAACGGGATGCTCCTTCCTGTGCGTCGGAGGGGAAGGTGATGTTGACCTGCGGATACTTCGACACCATGCTTTGGTCCATCTTGTAGAAAGCCAAGAGGGTGCCATCGGGATTCCAGTAAGTGCCTTTGGAAATGCCGAACTCGTCGCGGTGGACGGATTCGCCGTAGGTGAGGTCTGTGCTGCCGTCGGTGGAAACTTGGTGTGTCTTGCCATCGGCTGTGAGGACGAAGAGGTTGTGGTCGATGGTGTAGGCTGTGGATTGGGAGTTTTTGTTCCAATCCTCGTTGTGTGCCTTGAGGTGAAGGTCGGCTTTCCATACGACTTGTTTGTTCACCCAGTCGATGAGCGTCTGTTCTCTGTCTCGGTCGATGAGGATGTAGGGCTTCTCTGTATAGGGGAAAGAAGCGTTATAGAAGTGATTGATGGTCTTTCTGCCGTTGGTGGAGAGGATGTTGTTGATGTTCTCCAACGTCAAGGTGTTGAGTGCCGAGCCTGTGTCGTCAGCTCCGCTGTGTTTGTTTATTCTTTGGCATTGGTCTATGCCCAGTTCGATGCAGGTGTCGCCCCACCATGCGAGATGCTTGGTAGCGGGGTTGGAGTGGGCATAGTAAGTGGAACCGCCGGGAATGAGGTCGTTGATGGTAAAAAGCTTTTTCTGTGCCATGATTGGAAGAGAGAGTAGGGTGAGTAAGGTGAAGAGGGTGGTTGTTTTCATGTCGTTGTATCGTTGGAGATTAAAATTTCGTGTAGAGGAATGAGCACAAAGTCGCGCTTGTGCATGTGTGGATGGGGAATGGTGAGACGGGGAGTGTCGATGTGAAGGTCGTCGTAAAGGAGAATGTCGATGTCGATGATGCGGTCGTGGTATTGTCCATCGGTGGTCTTATGCGTGCGCCCCAATGTGCGTTCTATCTGTTGGGTCTCGTCAAGCAGGGCGATGGGGGAAAGCTCGGTTTCCACACGCACAGCCGCATTGAGGAAAGAGTGCTCGCTCTCGAATCCCCACGGTGCAGTGACGAGGAAGGCAGATTGTGCCTTGATGAGACCAATCCGCCTTCCTATTTCCGCAATGGCGGACAGGAGATTCTGCTCTTTGTCGCCAAGGTTCGTTCCGAGTGAGAGATATACGAGATGCACTTTGTCAGTCAATGAGGAGCATGGCATCGCCGAAGGTGCCGAACATGTAGTCGCTTTTGAGGGCTTCTTTGTAGGCGTTCATCACCAGGTCGTAACCACCGAAAGCGGTGACGAGCATGAGCATGGTGGTGAGTGGCATCTGGAAGTTCACTACGAATGCGTCGGCTACGGTGAAGTCGTAGGGAGGGAAGATGAACTTGTTGGTCCATCCTTCAAACTCCTTGATGAATCCGCCTGGACCTACGGCTGTTTCGAGGGCGCGCAGGGTGGTGTTGCCGACGGCGCAAATCTTGTGACCGTTCTTCTTTGCGTTGTTCACGATGTCGCATGCTTCCTTGGTGACGAACATTTGCTCGGAATCAGTCTTGTGCTTGGTCAGGTCTTCCACGTCGATACTGCGGAAGTTGCCGAGACCTGCGTGCATGGTGATGAAAGCCTGTTCGATGCCCATAATCTCCATGCGCTTCATCAACTCGCGTGAGAAATGGAGTCCTGTGACGGGCACAGTGACAGCACCTTCGTGGCGTGCGTAGATGTTCTGGAAGCGTTCAAGGTCTTCCTCCTCAGTCGGACGGTGCATGCGGATGTCGTCGGGGATGGGTGCTTCGCCTTGCGAATAGAGGGTCTCTTTGAAGGCATCGTGAGGTCCATCGTAGAGGAAACGGAGGGTGCGACCGCGTGAAGTCGTGTTGTCAATAACCTCTGCCACCAGCGACTCGTCGGAACCGAAGTAGAGTTTGTTGCCGATACGAATCTTTCGGGCTGGATCGACGAGCACGTCCCAAAGGCGTAGCTCCTCGTTGAGTTCGCGCAAGAGGAACACCTCGATGCGTGCGCCAGTCTTCTCCTTGTTACCATAGAGGCGCGCAGGGAAGACTTTTGTGTCGTTGAACACAAAGGCATCGCCTTCTTCAAAGTATTCGATGATGTTTTTGAAGAGACGGTGTTCAATCTCGCCTGTCTGCTTGTGTACAACCATGAGCTTGGCTTCGTCGCGGTTATAGTACTTGGTTTCTGGATTGTAAGTGCGCGGATAAAGGGCAATCCTCTCTTCGGGCAGTTTGAACTTGAATTGTGAAAGCTTCATCTATTGTTTGGTGTTTTAACGGATTCTGTTAGTTATTTATGGGTTTCATTGTTCCCCTCTTGTTCAAATGTCTGTTGCTCCAGCCATTGGGGGAACTCGTTGATGTCCATGCAGTCTTGGAGTTTATATTTGCCGATGCGGGTGCGGATGAGGCTGGTGAGATAGCCGCCAGAGCCAAGCGCATGACCGATGTCGCGTGCCAAGGCGCGGATGTAAGTGCCCTTGCTGCACACCACGCGGATGGTGAGCGAGAGGTGCGTGCCTCGGAGGTTCTCGCTTTGATACCTGATGCGTTCACGTGGGTCGGCATTCTCTGTGGATGCCTCATTCTCCACTTCGCCAAAGTGAAGAATTTCCAGTTCATCGATAACCAGAATCTTGGGCTTCAGTTCCACTTCCTCCCCTTGTCGGGCATACTTGAAGGCGCGTTTGCCATCTACCTTCACTGCGGAGAACGTGGGCGGAACCTGTTCGATGCGCCCCATGAATGCCTTGAGCTTCTCTTCCACCAACTCTCGGGTGATGTGTGCGGTGGGGTAGGTTGCATCTTCGGCGGTTTCCATGTCGAAGGAAGGAGTGGTAGCACCGAGTTTGATGGTGGCAACGTATTCCTTCGTGTGGGCTTGGAGTTCGTCAATCAGTTTTGTGCTCTTGCCCGTGCAGACGATGAGAACGCCTGTGGCAAGCGGGTCGAGTGTACCTGCATGACCCACTTTCAGTTTCTTCACACCCAAGCGGTGCGAGAGTTCGCCTCGCACCTTTGCCACCACGTTGAAGGAGGTCCAACGGTAGGGCTTGTTGAAAATGAGTATTTCGCCAGCTAACGGATTCATGCAATACAGAGCGTGATGATGCCGATGATGGCACAATAGGCTGCGAAATAGATGAGTTTGGCTCGTTTTACGAGAGCAACCATCCATTTGCAGGCAAAGCATCCACTGACGAAAGCTGCCAAGAAGCCTACCACGAGGGCTGTCGTCGGAATCTGAACCTCTGCACCATGTTCAGCGATGTATTCTGCACTGGGGGCTACAATATGCTTGAAGTCGAGCAGTGCCTCGCCCAAAATGGGTGGAATGACCATGAGGAAAGAGAACTGCGCAAGGCTCTTGCGGCTGTTGCCCAGCAGAAGACCTGTGGCGATGGTAGAGCCGCTTCGAGAGAGACCTGGCAGTACCGCCCATGCTTGCGCCACACCAATGATGAAGGCATGCAACGGCGATATGTTCTCGCGCTCAGTTGGCTTGTAGAAGTGTGTGAGTGCCAAGAGGCAAGCAGTCACCAGCAGGCATACGCCCACGATGGTGAGGCTCTCTTGGAAAAGNNCATCTATGNCATCNTTGAAGCATAAGCCGACAATACCGATAGGAATCATCGAAATGAGGATGTTGAGCGCATACTTCTGTTNGCTGTTCAGCTGCCCATCCCACTTGAAAAGCCCTTTGAAAATCCATGCCACCTCTGTCCAAAGAATGACCAATGTGGAGAGCACGGTAGCCACATGCACAACGATGTCGAAGGTGAGTCCTCCCGCCTCGTTCACGCCCAGCAGGTGCTGACCGATTTGCAGGTGGCCGCTACTGCTGACAGGAAGATATTCTGTGAGACCCTGAATGATGCCTAATACCAATGCTTGAATCCAATCCATCGTCTGTGCCTTATTCGTTTAATTTGTTGTTTTTCTTGGCAGGCCAAAGAATGGCGACCACCTCAAAAAGAAAGCCGAAGAGACACACCATGGGTGCCACCTTGATGCGTGTGTCGCTGAAGANGTCGGGGTTGAACCGCTCCTCGGTGGTGCCATCGCCCGACATGAGGATGAACCCTGCGACGATGATGATGAATCCTACCGCCAGCAGGATGTAATTGATTTTTGTAAATGCAAAGTTCTTCATTATAGTATCGTGATGCTTGAAGTTGATAGTTGATGATTGACCATTGCGAACCGCCCTGTGCGTGGGCTGGTTAGATGTAGTAGAGTTCCCTGCTGTTCATCTTCAGATACTTGTTGATGGAGAAGAAGGTGCAGAAGAACGTGATGATGATGCCGAACAGAAATACCGCTGCCGACACCACGATGATGTCTTTGAATCCGATGACAGCGTGGATGCTGGGTTCAAAGTTGTGCAGCCAATACAAGCCGCCGAGGATGAGTCCATCGGCAACGACAGCCGACACGATGCCCAGTGCGAAGCCGCTGATTAAGAAGGGGCGGCGAATGAAGCTCCAGCTGGCTCCAACCAGCTTCATGGTGTTGATGATGAAGCGTTTGGAGAAGATGGTGAGCCGCACGGTGTTGTTAATGAGGGCAAACGAAATGTAGGTGAACAGAGCCGCGATGATGAGCAGGATGACGCTCACCTTGCGGATGTTGTCATTGACGGACTTGATGAGGTCTTTGGAATAGACGACATCCACCACATTGCTGTCTCCTTTCAGCTGCTTGACAACCATGTTTACACTGTCGGGGTTGGCATGGTCGGCATTGATTTTGATTTCAAACGATGCCGTGTAGGGGTTCATCCCGATGAACTCTGTGGGGTCAACCCCTTGCGCGGCAATCTCTTCTTGCAATGCTTGCTCCTTCGAGATGTATTCCACGCTTTTGGCAAAGGGTGTCGCCTTCAGTGCCTTTTCCATTTGCAGAATGGCAGCGTTGTCCATCTCGTCGTTGATGAGCACGCTGATTTGGATGTTCTCCTTGACGAAGGTTGAGAGGTTTTGTGCTGTCATGACGAACAGCACGATGATGCCCAGCAACACCAGCACCAATGTGGTGCTAATGGTGGCTGTGATGAATTGGGTGCTGAGAAACGAATGTCTTTTCCTATTCATTTGGTCTCGATGCCTTTAAGGGTTGCTGAACTGGATTCCGTCACTTTCACTGTCACGAAGTCGCCAATGTGATGGTTGCCCCGGTCGAACACCACCACCTTGTTCTGGGGGGTGCGTCCGAACAACTGCTCTTTGCTGCGCTTCGACACGCCCTCCACCAGAATCTCGAACGTCTTGCCGATGTCCCTCTTGTAGCTCTCGGCCGAAAGGGTGTTCTGCAAGGCTATCNTCTCGTTCAGACGGCGAATCTTGGTCTCTTCGGGCACATCGTCGGGCAGGTGCTTCGAGGCGTAAGTGCCAGGGCGTTCCGAATACTTGAACATNANGGCAGNATCATANCCCACTTCTCGCATCAGCGAGAGCGACAACTGGTGNTCCTCTTCTGTTTCAGAATGGTAGCNGACGAAGATGTCGGTGGTNATGCTGCAGTCGGGAATGATGCGCCGGATNNCANCNACACGTCCAAGATACCACTCGCGTGTNTATTTGCGNTTCATCAGTTTCAGGANGCGGTCTGAGNCGCTCTGCACGGGCAGATGAATGTGGCGGCAGATGTTCGGGTGTGAGGCAATCACCTCCAGGGTCTCGTCGCTCATGTCCTTGGGATGTGAAGTGGTGAAGCGGATGCGCATCGTGGGGAAAGTCTCTGCCACGGTGGACAAGAGCTGTGGAAAACCCACGCTGTCGAAGCGGTAGCTGTTCACGTTCTGCCCCAGCAGCGTCACTTCCTTGTAGCCTTTGTCTTGCAGGTCCTTCACCTCGCTCAGAATGCTGTTCACCTCGCGGCTGCGTTCACGACCTCGGGTGTAAGGCACGATGCAGTAGTGGCAGAAGTTGTTGCATCCACGCATGATGCTAACAAAACCGCTGATGTGGCTGCCGCACACACGCTCCGGGATAACATCGCGATAAGTCTCCGTCGTGCTCAGTTCCACGTTGATGGCCTTTTCGCCCATCTCGGCGGCGGCAAACAGCTCTGGCAGCGAGAGGTAAGAGTCAGGACCTGCCACGAGGTTCACATGATGGCGCTTTATCAAGTCCTCCTTCACTCGCTCTGCCATACATCCCACAACGCCTACGATAAAGGCTTTCTTCCGCTGCATCGCATGAAGGGCTTCCAGACGGTTATATATCTTGTTCTCTGCATTTTCACGCACAGAACAAGTGTTCAACAGCACAGCGTCAGCCTCGTCGATAGATTCGCAGGTCTCATACCCCGCCATCTTCATCACAGAGGCAATGACTTCACTGTCCGCCACGTTCATTTGGCAGCCATAAGTCTCAATAAAGAGTTTTTTCATCAAGAACCTTTTTGTACAAAAATCGGCTACAAAGGTACGAAAAGAAAGTGAAAAGTGAAAAGTGGAAACCGAAAAATCTAAGCTACTGACAATCTGAATGGCGGGCAGGATTGTTTTTTGACCTTTTGTTCTGCACTTTTCGCCCCAAATGCCTAACTTTGCAACCGATTCTGCCGTCCCTCCGTGAAAGGCGGAGAGGCAGCGTCACAAAAGGAACAATCTGTGAAGCTGAATATACAAAAGACCATTGCCAATAGCCAAACGACACTCCCCGTTGTGGGCGTGCTGTCTGTATTGTTGTGGATAGTGCTGCCCACGACCTCAGACGGGGCTGCCTTCATGGGCGAAGAGTATGGGCTATGGCGTTTTGTCCCCAAGACCTTGCAGGAGGGGTGTGAAGCTTTGGGATTGGGGCTGCTGTGTGCCGCCTTGGCGGTTTACATGATGGTGGAGCTGAACAGCAGGAACATCCTGCTGAGGGTCAGTTCGCGCATGCTGAGTTGCATGCTTGCCATCTTGCTGACTATCTCCGTGGCATATCATGGCTTCCAGCCTGGCTATGTGGTCCTGTTGCTGTCCTTGCTGTCGTTCTTCTCCTTGTTCGCAGCCTATCAGCATCCCGACCCGATATTGTCCTTCGAGGTGTTCCTGTATCTGTCGGTGGCGTCGCTGGTGTTCCCCAAGCTGGTGTGGCTGGCACCTTTGTACTGGCTCATGCAAGGCTATTTCCAAGCCTTCTCATTTCGGTGCTTCGTGGCATCGTTGCTGGCATTGCTCATGACTTATTGGCTGTATGCAGGTGTTGCGGCGATGTCGGGTCACTTCGCGATGTTCATGGCGCATGCGCAGACCGCAGTGAGGTTCCATGCTGGCGACTATCATCTGGTGGATTATCGGGACGTGGTGACATTCCTCTTCGTGGTGTTGCTCTTCGTGGTCGGAACCATCGACTTCTATCTCCACCGCTATTTGGATCGAGTGCGCACACGCATCCAATATGACGCACTCTGCCTGTATGGCGGAGTGCTCATCGTCCTGATTTGCTTGCAGCCACAATATGCCGATGTGCTGATGCCGCTGCTGCTGGTGAGCACGTCGATGGTGTTCGGGCATTTCTTCGCGTTGACACATACCAGGTTCTCTCATATCTGCTGCCTGGTTCTGTTGCTGCTCGCTGTCATGACGGTGGCAGTGCAATATGTGTGTGATGCTCATTTTCATCTAATCTTTTGAGATAAACAGGCACATGGACTCACTCAATCAGTTCTTTATCGACTACGGCTACTGGGGCATGGCGATGGCATCCTTTCTGGCGGGCACGTTTGTGCCATTCAGCTCCGAGGCGGTGATGGGCGCACTGCTGGTCACCACGGGTATGGACCCGATGCTGACCGTGATAAGCGGCACCGTCGGCAATGTGTTAGGCTCGCTGTTCAACTACTTCATAGGGCGCATTGGCAGCATCGAACAGATTTCCCACTGGATGCACATTAAGGAGCGCCGCCTGCGCAAGACGCGTGACTATGTGGAAAAGCGAGGCTCTTGGCTTGCCGCCTTCTCCTTCCTCCCCATCTTCGGCACGGCGATATCCATTTCGCTGGGCATCCTGCGAGCTAACGTCTGGGGTGTCATCTTCTGGTCGTTTGTGGGCAAGTTTGCCCGATACATTATCGTCGCCTATTCGGCGGTCGCCCTCCGCTAATTTATAGCCTCAAATGGGGAGTGAGTCACACTCTGTTTGAGGTCTGAGTCACACCCTAAACGGGGTGTGACTCAGACCCCATTTGGGGCATTGAAAGGTAGGGGTAACAAGAAGGGGCTGTGTCGCAACACAGCCCCTTCTTGTTGGATGGATGATAAAGTTTATATCAATGTCCGAATGGGAAGTTGATGCCAATGTTCACATTGGCGTTGCCTGACAGCGGAACTCCCTGTTTGGCAAGCTTGCCAAATAGTTGGTGGTCGGTGGCGAAGAAGATATTGAATCCGCAGGGGTGGAAGTTCAGCAGCCAGCCGAAGTCTGCGCCGAAGGTGTTCACAGCAAAGGTGGCTGAGGCGGAGAAGAGCTTGGTGGGGGCCACATTGGCGGATAGGCGCACTTCGGTGGTGGTGTATTTGCCGGCAATGCGGGTGCTGCTCAACAGGCCGATGGACATCTTCTTGTAGAAATCGGGGGTGTATTCCACACCGGCATTGATGGTGGTTGCCAGCATGCGGGAGCGGCTGCCTTGGTCGCCGAGATCGTCCAGTTCGTAGAGCGAGGCCACGCCCTCCAACAAGCGGTCGCTTTCTCTCTCGAACGAGTTGTCTGACTCGTCGTCCAAGCTGAACAAGTAAGCATCTGTGTTCACCAGGTGCTCGCCTTTGGTTGAAGCCACGTAGTTGTTTTTCCAGTTGATGAAGCCGAGGTCGAGCACTGCTGCGGAAAACGACCAGTTTTCATCGACCTTGTATTCTGCGCCCAGGTCAAAAGCGACACNAACACCGTCAATGCCCCACTTGGTGNCGTCNATTCCACTGACATAGCGGTGTTTGGTTTNCTCGCCTTCCGCGCCGCGCATCTTCTCCTCCATCTTGTACTTGATGTCTTTGAGGCTGGTTTGGACTTTGGCATCAGTGATGGCGGTCCACTCGTCGTTGTCCAGTGTGAGGGATGCCTTGCGGAAGTCGGCATCCATGTTGGCAACGCCTAACAGCAACTTGGCTTTGCCGCCGATGCGGAGCTGCTCATTGAGCTGGTGGCTGTGGCCCAGTGCCACTTCGGCATAGGCATCGACATGTGCTGCCAGCTTGTTGATTTGGTAAGACTGGTTTTGTGCTCCTTCCTTTGCTAAGCGCAGGAGGGAGCCTGGTACGTTGAGTTGCAGGCTTTGGCGGGCATTGATTTCGATGGTGTTGTAGCCACCCATGCCTTTGAAGCCTGTGCCTAAAACCTGAAGTTTGAGGTCTTCGTAGGTTTTGTGCTTGCGCTTGATGCCGCGGAGGAACTTCTCGTCGTCCACCTCGGGGTTGAGGAACAGGGCAGTTCGCCCGTTCACGTTATAAAAGATGTTATCTACGCGGAGGTTGCTGCTCATGCCTAAGTTCAGATTGCCGATGATGGGCATGGCGACATAGCCTTGGTCGTTGCCAAAGGCTGGGTTGACATCATGGCGATACAGGTGGCCGTCGTTGAAGTAGCCCGAGTTGAGGTTCTGGGCTGTTGCGGTTGAGGCTATTCCAAGAACTGTAACCACAATGATAGACTGTATATTTTTCATAATCTTTCGTTTTTAGTGTGTTGATGGGTTAGAGTTCTTTGTCATAATGGCCTGTTATCACGGTCTTGCTGTTATCTACATGGATTTTCATGTCGGGACCGAGCAGGTCGCTCTCTGTATTAACAATGTGTGCCTTGATGAGCAGACCGTCGAGGTGGGTGATTGGTCCGACAATCTTTACCTCTATGGGCTGGTTCTGTGCTTTGGCATCAAGGTGGGTTGTGGTCGTCTTTACTCCTGCAATAGGCTTGCCTGTCGTGTCGATGGGGTGGATGGTGAGCGTTGTCTCAAATGGAACCTCTGTTGTGGCATTGAAGGTGATGATGAGGGAGTCAATGGTGATGTTGTCCACGTCCTCGTCGTTCCAGCCGTTGATGGTGTCGGTATAGGCAATCTGCGAATTTTCAGAGAGTTGTAGCGGAGCATAGAAGGCGTATTTGCCTGCTACGGCATCCAGTTCTTCGCCCAGTACGAAGTTGGTCACGCGCTGGGTGGGCATCTTTGGTTTTTTCACATCGACGCGGATGGTGGTGGGGATGCCCACGCCTGTTTCGGCCGCGTTCTCTTTGTCCACGTCGTCATCGAGGAGCAGGATGCGCTTCAAGTCGGTGAAGGGAACGAACTTAGGGTTGGGGAAGTCTGCGTGATGGTCAGGCGTGGATGGAGCCAATGCGAATTGGTTGCTGCTTGTCTGCTGTGGACTTCCGTCTGTTGTCTTGGTGTCAAAGATATTCTTGCCCTCGCTGTTCGCGTCAATTTCGTAGGTTTTCTGCTTCTTGACATTCTGGTTGCCGACGCGCACCATGCGCTCGGCCGTGAGTCCAAAGCCACTCTCGAAATAGACGTTGTATTTAGCCATCGGGTTGTTGAGCGACAGGAATAGCTGTGGCTTTTCCAGCATCAGCTTGGTGCCTGGCTGGTCGATGATGGCTGGAACGTTGGTCAAATCAATAGGGTCGATATGAAAGTCTTCTACTTCATACTCCATTTCGCCTGTGAAGGTGAGAATCTTGATGGCGTCGAGGGTTGGGCTGGAAGTGAACTTTATCTTGCTGGGGAAGTTTGCGGTGATGTTGCCACGGATTTCCACTTCGCCGGCTGTAATCTCCATCTGGTCTTTGTAGAGGAGTGTGTGGGTCGTGCTGTTGTAGGTCACGTTGTCCTCTTCGGTCTTGATGGCTGTGATGTTGAGGGTTACCATGCACTTGCCTCTGCTGTCTGGCTGCATATCGGGCAAGGTTAGCTTGCCTGTGTTGGCATCAAAGGTTCCGATGCTGGGGGTTGCCGTCAGCCCCTTCGGGAACTGGATTTCAACACCTTTGAAATAAACGTTGCTCAGATAGCTTCCCAGTTGGTCAATCTGGATTTCAATCGTGAACTTCGTGTCCACGCCGATGCTTTCGATGCTCTTGNTNGACTTGTCNNCGTTCTCGNCTTTCNACTCAAACNANNTNNGGGANCTGGTGATGGGGTAGCGTGCCGCGATGCCTGATGGCAGCATGGACAAATCTTGGTCCAGCTCTGAAATCGTGGGTGCGATGGTGGGTTGGGCGGCTGTGAAGTCATGCACCTTGATGGGGTCGGAATGGAAGTCTCCATCTATCTGGATGGCGTAGAATGGTTCTCCTGTCTCTTCGTTAATGAACTTCTTGACTTCGCTGCTTTCGTTCAAGTCCATCACCATGTCAAGCGTGATAACGTCAAGGTTGAGAGGGACTGTTAGATTCTTGGTCTTGAATCGTGACATGGTGTCGATGTCACTCAGGTCGTAATCGTTGTCAAAACATGACGATAGCACGAATGCGGATAATACTAATAATCCAATTACCGATAAATGTCTAATGTTCATAACGTTTTGTTCAGAGTTGCCCGCAGGAATGGGCAGGAGTAAAACTTAGAGGTGTATAAGGAAACTACAATAAGAAATGGTATTCTTAATTGTGTATTTAAGAATGAAAAAGGGCACTCCTGCATCAGTTGCATTGAAGTGCCCTCTTGTCTTTTTCCTTTCGTCAAGAAAAAAGGATTTTATTAGTTGATAGCGTTGTCGAGGTCAGAGCCTGCCTTGAACTTGGCAACCTTCTTGGCTGGGATAGAGATAGGAGCCTTGGTTGCGGGGTTGATGCCCTGACGAGCAGGACGCTCTGAAACAGAGAATGTGCCGAAACCAACGAGTGAAATCTTGTCACCTGCCTTGAGCACTTCTGCGATTGACTCAACACAAGCGTCGAGGGNCTTCTTTGAATCNNCCTTGCTCAAACCAGCCTNTTNAGCGATAGAGCTAACGAGTTCTGTNTTGTTNNTNNGTTTGATAATTTAGGTATTTTAATAATAAATTGAAAAATGTTTGCTTCAGAATACGGCTTACGTGCTGATTGCAAGCCTGTTTGGCGTGAAACGTGGTTGCAAATATATGGGATATAGTCTTATGCACAAACAAATTGGTTGAAAAATGTTGAAAAAAGTCAAAAAAAAACTTGTTTTCAGGATTTTTGCCCCACGAACGAAGGAAAATCGCTAATTTTGCAGCGAAAAAGGAAGTGAGTATATTTATTAAATGTAGGACTTTATGAGAATGACTCCTGCCGTTAAGGTGATATTGATTATCAATGTGGTGTTTTATTTGTTGACGTATCTGATTACGCCTGCGTTATCTTTGGGTGGACATACGGATTGGTTCTTGAACTTCAATGCCCTCCATCCTATTGGTTATAGCGGCTTTGCGCTTTATCAATATGTGACTTACATGTTCATGCATGGCGGTTGGTGGCATCTATTTTTTAATATGTGGTCGCTGATGATATTTGGCAATGCTGTGGNGCAACAGTTGGGTACGAAACGCTNTGTGNGGTACTATCTGTTGAGCGGCATTGGCGCGGCACTGGNCAATCNNTTCTGCACGTATTTAGGGTTGATACCGCCTGTTCAGCTGGTGGGTGCTTCTGGTGCCATCTATGGTGTGATGGTGGCAGCGGCTTTCTTCTTCCCCAATGCAAGGTTGTTCATCATTCCTATCCCTTTCCCCATCAAGTTAAAGTATCTGGTAGGTTTCTACACTTTGGTGGAGATGTACATGGGTATCACGTCTATTGACGGTGTGGCTCACTTTGCCCACTTGGGTGGCATTTTGGTGGGTCTTTCGTTGCTCTTCTTTTGGCGGGCGCAGGCTAAGCGGCATGCTGGCGGTTGGGAGTCCAGGTACGGCTCTTCTGCACGAGGAACTCAGTATGATAAAGATGAGGGGGTGTGGGAGAAAGTGAAGAAAGGCTTTGGCGGTTCTCATGCTCCTAAGATGCGTGTGACGAATGTGCGTGAAGTCAACCATGCAGACCATGAATACAACAGGCAGAAAGCGCAGGACAACGAAGAAATAGACCGCATTCTTGACAAGATTCGCAAGAATGGGTATCAGAACTTGTCTGCCCAGGAGAAGGAGGCTCTTTTTAACGCCAGCAAACGAATGAGGGGAGAGGAATGAAATTGCTGAAAACCATACCACAAACAATTGTCATTGTCATCAACATTATTATAGTGGTGGCAATGATTTTTTGTGCTTGTTCGGTTGTGTTGCCTCCTCAGCATTATGCCCGGTTGTCTGCATGTGGGATGTTGTTCCCCGTGTTTCTGCTGGTTAATGTGCCTTTCGTGGTGTTCTGGCTCATCTTCAAAAAGAGGTGTGCGCTGATTTCTCTTGTGGGGATGTTGGTGTGTGCCAGTAGCATCCGCACCTATATCCCTGTGAATCTGCCACAAGAGCCTCCTGCTGGAGCCATCAAGGTGTTGTCCTACAACATTATGAACTTTGGAGACGAGAAGGGTGTGCCGTGGGAAGAAAACAAGATTGTACAGTACCTACAACATAGCGATGCCGACATCGTTTGTCTGCAAGAAGCCACTAATGCTGGTACAAAGCAGGCTTTGGCGGTGTTGGGTGAGCTGTACCCTTATAGTCGGTTGCGTGAAGATGAGCAGAACTTTCTTGTTTGTCTTTCTAAATACCCGATACTGTCAGAGCGGAAGATAGATTACGTCTCAGCCTCCAATGCCTCATACGCATANGAGGTGGCAGTGGGCACCAAGACAANGCTGGTCGTCAATAATCATTTGGAGTCATATCGGCTGACTCAGGAGGACAAGGATGATTATAAGTCCATCATCGCCAATTATCAGCATCCGAAACAGAACCGGTCGAAGAGCAAGTCCTTTCATCTCTTGGAGAAACTGGCTTACCGCGATTCGTTGCGTGGCATGCAGGTCGATTCGGTGGCTGCATTTGTTCAGCAAAACAAGGGCAGGTACATCGTTGTGTGTGGTGATTTCAACGCATCCCCCATTTCATACACACATTACAAACTGACTGAGTTCCTCAACGATGCCTACACACGCAGTGGGAATGGTCCAGGCATTAGTTACTATCGCAGTGGTATGTACTTCCGTTTGGACCATATTCTTATCAGTCCCAACCTGCAAGCCTATGGCGCTGTGGTCGATTGTTCCATCAAGGCCAGTGACCATTATCCTATCTCTTGTTTCGTCCGTTTCGACGAGGAATGACCCCAGCGGCATGCGCTGGTCAATTTGCTCCTTGGTGCGGTTTGACGCTGTTTTAGTGTAAAAGAGTCCTCCCGAATAGCGTGAAACAAATAATTTTATTAGGAAATTCTTCTGTTTTGTAAAAAAAAGCATACCTTTGCATCTTGAACGTCTCACGTCGTATCCGCGCGCGTCCTATTAGTAATTCATAGATAGCATGCGTATGGAGGTATCCCGTTCCACCCCTTGGAGCGTTTGTGGCGTTGACTCATCGACAATAAATAACAATCAACAATTTAATAACATCAACAAAATGCAAAACAAAGGATTTGTAAAGTTTTTAGCAGTGGCGTTGACACTCATCTGCCTCTTCTACCTGTCCTTCGGCTTTGTTACCAAGTATGTGGAAGACAAGGCTGCGAAGATGGACGAACAGGCTGCTGAGTTGTACTTGGACTCGTTGAATACGACTCCATTCTACCTTGGCAACTACACGCTGAAGGACTGTCGCGAAACCGGNATCGGTCTGGGCTTGGACCTGAAAGGCGGNATGAACGTCATCCTCGAAGTAAGCGTGCCAGAAGTTGTCANNACGTTGGCGGACCACAAGACTGACGAAGCTTTCCTCCAATCTGTCAGCGAGGCAGCCAAGGATGCTCAGGAAAGTCAGAGCGATTTCATCACACTTTTTGTCAAGGCTTATAAAAAGAATGCGGCAGGCAAGCCCCTCGCTGCCATCTTTGCCACCCAGCAGCTGAAGGGACAGGTGAACACCAACAGCAGCGACGCTGACGTGGAGAAGGTGCTTCGCAAGAGTGTGGATGAAGCAGTTGACAACTCGTTCAACGTGCTTCGTACCCGTATCGACCGCTTCGGTGTCGTTCAGCCCAACATTCAGAAGATTGAAGGGCAAAGCGGACGCATCATGGTCGAACTGCCTGGTATCAAAGAGCCTGAACGTGTGCGTAAACTTCTTCAAGGCAGTGCAAACCTTGAGTTCTGGGAGACTTACGACGCTCCTCAGGTAGCACCTTACCTTTCACAGCTCAATGCAGCCCTCCGCAATGGTAGTGTCGCAGCAGAATCAGTTGATTCAATCGTTGCCGACACAGCAGCCGTTGAACTGGTTGCCGAAGTAGTTGACTCCAGCGCAAGCGCAGCCAGCGTACTTGCTCAGGTGAACAAGGTGGAAGAAAAGGCAGCGCAAACCACCAAGGCTTCTGACGCAGCCAAGAAAGAGAACCCTCTTTTCGCCATGCTCCAACCTACTGGTGCTCAGCGTGGCTGCATGGTCGGTATCGCACAGGCACTTGACACAGCCGAAATCAATGCGCTCCTCAACTCCGAGGTTGCCAAGCAGATTTTCCCAGCCGACCTCTCGCTCAAGTGGGGCGTGAAGTCAATGGACAAGGCCGGCAAAATCTTTGAACTCTACGCCATCCGCACCACAGGTCCTAATGGGCGCGCTCCGCTGGAGGGCGACGTGGTGACTGAGGCGAAAGATGACTTCGACCAGTATGGCAATCCTGTTGTCAGCATGAAGATGAACACCGAAGGTGCTCGTAAGTGGGCTGCCNTCACGGNAGCGAATGTCAACCNTTGCGTTGCCATCGTGCTGGACAACTTGGTTTATAGCGCNCCAAACGTCATGAACAAGATTGACGGTGGCAGCACTCAAATCTCAGGTAGCTTCACCACCNGCGAGACCAAGGACCTTGCCAACGTGTTGCAGTCGGGTAAGATGCCAGCTCCTGCCACCATCATTCAGNAAGACATCNTTGGTCCTACCCTCGGCGCACAGTNNATNCAGGCTGGCTTCATCTCTTGTATCGTTGCCTTCATCATCCTGATGCTCTACATGGTAGTCATGTACGGTGTTCGCGAAGGTATGGTTGCCAACTGCGCGCTGGTTCTCAACTTCTTCTTCTCGTTCGGTATCCTCACTTCGCTCGGTGCAGCCCTTACCATGTCAGGTATTGCAGGTATGGTGCTCACGCTGGGTATGGCAGTCGATGCCAACGTGCTCATCTACGAGCGCACCAAGGAAGAAATGCGCGGAGGCAAAGGCATCAATGCCGCTGTGGCAGCAGGTTACAGCAANGCANTNTCAGCTNTCTTCGACTCTAACGNNACAACCANCCTCACGGGTGTTATCCTCTACAACNTCGGCACAGGTCCAATCAAGGNCNTCGNCACCACCCNCATCATCGGTATCATCTGCTCGTTCTTCACAGCCGTATGGATGACTCGTATTGTTTACGAGCACTTCCTGAATCGTGGCAAGTGGCAAGACCTCAAGTTTACCACCAAGTTCTCGCAGAACATGATGAAGGACACGAAGTTCAACTTCATGGGCAACTACAAGAAGTCGTTCATTGCCTTTGGCATCTTCCTGCTGGTAGCATGTGTCAGCTTCGCCATCCGCGGCTTGAGTCAGTCAATCGACTTCACAGGTGGTCGCAACTACAAGGTTGAGTTCTTGGGACAGGTAGAACCCGAAGCCGTGAAGACAGCCATCGTGAAGCAGTTCGAGGCCAACAACCAAAACGAAGAAGCCATCAACGTGACGGTTATTGCCATCGGTACAGAGGGCAACAATGTTCGTGTATCGACCAACTTCAACATTCAGGACAACAGTTCTGAGGCTGATGCCCACATCGAGTCTTTGCTCTATCAGGCATTTGTCGATGGCGGAATGGTCGATGAGGCAGTTTCGGAAGAGGCATTCCTCGACCGCGACAACCGTGACGGCGGTTCCATCGTGTCTTCTCAGAAGGTAGGTCCAGCCGTTGCATCCGACATCTTGCGTGGCGCAGTTCTCTCCGTGCTCTTCGCCATTGTAGTCATCTTCGTGTACATCCTCGTTCGTTTCCGCAACGTGGCATACTCAGTTGGCTCTATTGTTGCCCTGACACTCGACACCGTGCTCGTCATCGGCATGTTCTCGCTCTGCTACGGCTGGATTGGTTTCTCGCTTGAGGTTGACCAAACATTCATTGGTGCCATTCTGACGGTGATAGGTTACTCCATCAACGACAAGGTGGTCATCTTCGACCGTATCCGCGAAGTCTTCAACAACTATCCGAAGCGTGACCGCCAGCGCATCTTCAACGATGCCTTGAACAGCACTCTTGCGCGTACAATCAACACCTCTGTGTCTACGTTCATCGTGCTGCTCGTCATCTTCATCCTGGGCGGCGACAGCATTCGTTCCTTCGCTTTCGCCATGATGCTTGGTGTTATCATCGGAACCAGTTCTTCGCTCTTCATCGCAGCTCCAACGGCATACCTTGTGATGGGTGCTCGCATCAAGGAGGCTGACGAAGAGCCGTCTCAGAAGTAAATATTATACCCCAAGGGCAGCAACGTTTCATGTTGCTGCCCTTTTTCTTGCCGTCTTTCTACCATCGTTCCCATCGTATAGGTTCGTGTGAGACAGGCGAGATCGATAAGCTCCGAACTCTCAAACAAACAACACAAAATTATGACAAAGATTCGTGCCGCCATCGTTGGTTATGGCAACATTGGAAAGTATGCGCTCGAAGCCATTGAGGCCTCAGAGGACATGGAGTGTGTAGGCGTGGTTCGTCGCAACGGCGATGCCGACAAGCCAGCCGAACTGGTGAACTATCCAGTAGTGAAAAACATCACAGACCTGAAGGATGTGCAGGTGGCAATCCTCGCCACACCGACCCGCAAGGTAGAAGAATACGCCAAGCAGTGCCTCGCCCTTGGCATCAACACCGTCGATTCTTTCGACATCCACACGCAGATTGTTGACCTCCGCCGTTCGCTCGACGCTGTCGCTAAGGCCAACAATGCCGTTTCCATCATCTCCGCAGGTTGGGACCCGGGTTCCGACTCCATCGTGCGTTCGCTCATGGAGAGCCTCGCTCCCAAGGGTGTCAGCTACACCAACTTCGGTCCAGGTCGCTCAATGGGTCACTCCGTAGCCGTTCGTGCCATTGACGGTGTGAAAGACGCGCTCTCCATGACCATCCCCGTGGGCACAGGCATTCACCGCCGCATGGTATATGTCGAGCTTGAGGAAGGTGCAGACTTCAAGCAGGTGGAGGCCGCCATCAAGGCCGACCCATATTTCGTCAACGACGAGACCCATGTGCAGCAAGTCCCCTGCGTGGACGCGCTCAACGACGTAGGTCATGGTGTCAACCTCGTCCGCAAGGGCGTGAGCGGCAAGACCCACAACCAGCTCTTCGAGTTTGACATGAAGATAAACAACCCTGCGCTCACGGCCCAAGTGCTTGTCAATGTGGCCCGTGCCTCACTCAAACAGCAGCCTGGCGCCTATACGATGATTGAGATTCCCGTCATCGACATGCTCTGTGGCGACAAAGAGGAACTCATCCGCCATCTTGTCTAAGCCACGGAGAACAAACATTCAGACACCGCTGATAATCAATAGTGCGCACCCTGCGTGAAATAACACGCGCAGGGTGCGCATATTATTTTGCGCAGGGTGCGCGATTGAACATGTGCAGGGTGTCGGCCTGCGAGCGTGGTCTCGCCCCGTCTCAAGACGGACAAGCAGCGTGCAGAATGAAGGGAAAGACGGAAAGTAAGGTGCAGTGTGAAAAACTTTTCAGAAAAAGTGACGCAGACGAGAAAATATGTGTTATCTTTGCAACATCAAGTCATAAACTATCACCATGAAGAAAATCTCAATCGCTCTGATAGCGTTCGTTGCGCTTGCCCTCTGCTCCTGCGAGGAGAAGAAGAAAGAGCCACCCAAACCGCCTGTGGAGATACGTGCGCTGGAAGAAATGCCCAGCATCGTGGAGGCTCACGGCACCATTGGCGAGGGTTCCAGCATGAATGTGATGGAATTTGTTAGCGACAGCGGCGACACCATCTACATCAATGTGCCCGTACAGGCCGTGATGGGCGGTGTCCGCGTAGGCGATGAAGTGAAGGTGATATACAATATCTCAGACGACGACATCTACGCCTCACTTGCTGTCAACCTCACCTCGCTGCAACACCTCTGGGCGCAGCGCGGAGCCGACGGGCGCGAACAGAGCTTGGAGCTGGACTCAAAGGGCAGGGCGACGACCTACAACATGTCGGTCGATTACGACTCATGGGAAGTGAAAGCAGGGCAGCTGCTCCTCCATGTGCCCAAACGAATCGGCGATGAAGCTCCAGCCGTGGTGGATACGTTTGAAATCATGCAGTTGACACCCGACAGCCTCGTCTTGATGAGTGGCGACTTCATGACCGAATTTGAACGATATAATTGATAGTGCCCGTCGGGCAGGACATCATGGCAAAGACTGAATAACCTTATAACAATAACCTATATATGAAGAAATTAACTTTAACAACGCTTCTGGTGTGCATCAGCATGGGGCTGTTTGCCGCACCGAAAAACAAACAAAAGACAGACCGCGAAGTGTGGGTCGATATCATGTATCAGATGGCAGAGCCAGTGATGCGCAACATGGCAGAAGGAAAGCTGCAGCAGGTGATGGACACAGTTGGTGGCTGCACCAATCTGGAACTTTCCCCCACATGGGACAACCGCGACAAGAAGGTGGCATACATGGAAGCCTTCGGCCGCCTTTTGGCAGGTCTGGCACCTTGGCTCAACCTCCCGGATGACGACACGCCCGAGAGTGCCAAGCGTAAGCAACTGCGCGAATGGACGCGCAAGGCCATCATCAATGCCGTTGACCCCAACTCGCCCGACCGCCTCGGCTGGGAGAATGGCGGTCAGACCTTGGTCGATGGTGCCTATGTGGTAGAAGGACTTTACCGTGGTTACGACTCGCTCTGGGTGCCACTGCCCCAAGAAACCAAGGACCTCTATATCAAGGAAATCAAGGGATTGCGCCGCTACGACCCTCCCTACACCAACTGGTTCCTCTTTGTGGGCATGGAAGAAGCCTTCCTGATGTATGTCGGGGCAGACTACGACGCCTTCCGCATCAAGACCGCCATGAGCAAGGTGGAAGAATGGTATATCGGCGATGGCATCTACAGCGATGGTCCCTCATTCGCATTCGACTATTACAACTCGTTTGTCATCCAGCCCATGTACTTGGAGTGTCTGGAGATGATTAGCGCCCGTCAGGGAGGTAACGGCTACCTCATCCGCGCTACCGACGGCAAGCGCAACACTGCCAACAACCGTGTGAAGGAAGTCCGCAAGCGCATGCAGAAGTGGGCCGTCATCTTGGAGCGATTCATCTCTCCCGAAGGCACTTTCCCCATCGTGGGACGAAGCATTCCCTACCGCATGGCAGTGCTCCAGCCACTTGCCCAGCTGGCGTGGCGTAAGCAGTTGCCACAGGAACTGCACAACGGACAGGTGCGTGCCGCCATCACGGCTGTCGCCAACCNTATGTTCTATGGACAGGTGGNGAACCCCANGCAGAACGCAAANCANAAGNGCCACAACTACAATGCAGGTGGCTTCTTGACCNTCGGCTTTGTCGGTTCACACCCCAATGTGGCCGACTGGTACACCAACAATGGCTCGCTCTACATGACCTCGCTGGCATTCATGCCTCTTGGCTTGCCAGCCACCGACCCCTTCTGGACCGACCCTGCCGAGAAGTGGACCAGCAAGAAGGCATGGGAAGGCGATGATTTCCCCAAGGACCACAAGTGGAACATTAACCGCGAAATCCTCTATTGGGAATAAACCCCAGCACAGCAACAGCCCCCGAACCATCTTTCGCAGAAGTTCGGGGGCTGTTGTGTTAGTTGTGGCGACGCCGTGTTAGAAAGGCAGGTCGCTCGACTCGTCGGGCGCAGCCTCGAAAGCGTTTTGGGCAGGCGCAGCAGGTTGCGCAGGAGGGAATGGTGCGACCATGGCAGGCGCTGCTGGCTGTGCGGCAGGTGCGGTGGCAGGTTGAGCAGCAACGACGTTCCACACACGCACATCGTTGTACCAACGACCGTTAAATTCACGTGCGTTGATGTCGAAGGAAACGGTTAACTCTTGACCCTCCTGTATATTGAAACGATTCAGATTGTCCTCGCCAAAGACGTTAAAGACCATTCTTTTAGGGAACTGTCCCATCGTCTCTTCTATCACGAAATCCTGCATTTTCCATGGATTGCCAGTTCTCGCTGACACACCGCCTCTTGGCTCCATTGCCTTGATGATTCTTCCTGTAAATTCCATATTTTGTCGTTTATTGTTGTACAATACATTAAAATCAGCCACAAAAGTACGCTTTTTTTTTGTTTTCTCAAAACTTCTCTCTAACTTTGTGTTCAAATAAATATTTTCGACAATGAGATTCAATATATCAAGTACAAGTCTCAGCAATCGCCTGCAGACAATCAGCAGAGTGCAAAGCTCCAAGAACGCTTTGNNCATTCTCGATTGCATNTTGTTTGAACTTTCGGGCAANGTGTTGAAGATGACGGCGTCCGATAGCGAAACCACCATGGTGACAACGCTCGAGGTGATGGATGNANATNGGGANGGCAAGTTCGCCATAGGTGNAAAANAGCTNATCAGTTCGGTCAAGGAAATATCAGAGCAGCCCATCACATTCAATGTAAACCCTGACACATTCGCCATCGAAATCAACTATCAGAATGGCAAGTATAATCTGATTGGTCAGAATGGCTATGAATTTCCCGAGCTTACGGGCAAGAGCGACGCGTCTCGCCACATTGCGATTGATGCGCAGGTGATGTTGGACGGTATCACGCGCTGTCTTTTCGCCGCAGCCGACGACGAGCTTCGTCCGCAGATGAATGGTGTCTATTTCGACATGACTCCAGAGAGCANCNCGTCANTGTAGCCAGCGACGGGCACAAGCTGGTGCGCAATCGGGTTCTTTCCGTTCACACCGACGAACCTTCAGCCTTCATCCTGCCCAAGAAACCGGCTTTGTTGCTGAAGACAGTGCTTCCCAAGGCAGACGGCGACGTGGTGGTGCGTTTTGACGACCGCAACGCAGAATTGCAGATGACGGACTATGTGATTAGCTGCCGCCTGATAGAAGGGCGATACCCCAACTACAACTCTGTCATTCCCACCGACAACCCTTTCCGTGTGACAGCCGACCGCATGGCTTTCATCAGTGCTTTGCGTCGTGTCAGCGTCTTCGCCAGCCAGAGCAGCGCGTTGATTAAGATTCATGTGGACCGTGGCACGCTTACCGTATCGGCACAGGACTTGGACTTCTCCACCTCGGCTGAAGAGCACATCATGTGTGAGTATGATGGAATGGCAATGAGCATCGGCTTCAATGGTCCGTTCTTGCTCGATGTGTTGAACAGCATCACAAGTAATGACGTGGTTCTTGAACTTGCTGACCCAAGCAGGGCGGGTGTCATCACACCGGCTGAACAAGAGGAGAACGAGGACCTTATCATGCTGCTGATGCCCATGATGCTGAAAGACTGATAATGAAACTGAACTTACAGAACCCACTCATATTCTTCGATTTGGAGACAACGGGCGTTGATGTAGCAAAGGACCGCATTGTGGAACTTTGCTACATCAAAGTTTTTCCGAACGGCAATGAAGAGTCGAAGTCCATGCGCATCAATCCCTGCATGCCTATTCCGCCGAAGTCGTCGGAAGTGCATGGCATATACGATGCCGATGTGGTCGATTGCCCGACATTCAAGGACATCGCCCCTGAATTGTTCAAGACCTTTCAAGGGTGTGACCTGGCTGGCTTCAACTCCAATAGGTTCGACATCCCCCTGCTGTGCGAGGAGTTCCTGCGTCAAGGCATGGACTTCGATGTGTCGAAGCGCAAGTGTATAGATGTGCAGAACATCTATCACAAGCTGGAACGCAGGACGTTGGTGGCTGCCTATAAGTATTATTGTGAAAAGGACTTGGAGGACGCTCATTCTGCATTGGCTGACACGCGTGCGACATTAGAGGTGTTGGAGGCGCAGTTGGACAGATACCCGTCTGATTTGAAGAACGATGTAGGCTTTCTGGCAGAGTACAGCAAGATGAATAACAATGTTGACTTTGCAGGCCGTATCATCCGCGATGAGAAGGGGGTGGAAGTCTTTAATTTCGGAAAACATAAGGGCAAGCCCGTGGTGGATGTACTCCGCCGTCTCGACCCCAGCTATTATGCGTGGATGATGCAGGGCGACTTTGCCCAAAACACCAAGCAAGTGCTGACCAAATTGTATTTGGCATCTAAGTCACGTAAGTAACCATAATATTGAGTGGAGGTAACTATGTTGAAAGGCAAGAAGATTGTGCTTGGCATCACAGGCAGCATCGCAGCCTACAAGTCATGCCTGATTATTCGTCAACTGATAAAGAAAGGGGCGGAAGTGCAGGTGGTCATCACCCCTGCGGGTAAGGAGTTCATCACCCCCATCACCTTGTCGGCGCTGACCAGCAAGCCTGTCGTCAGTGAGTTCTTCTCACAGCGCGACGGAACATGGCACTCACATGTGGATCTTGGGCTGTGGGCCGATGCCATGTTGATTGCGCCTGCCACGGCATCGACCATTGGCAAGATGGCGAACGGCATTGCCGACAATATGCTCATCACTACTTACCTCTCGATGAAAGCCCCTGTGTTCATCGCCCCTGCGATGGACTTGGATATGTATGCCCATCCCTCAACCCAGAAGAACTTGCAGACCTTGCAGTCATACGGCAACCACGTCATCGAGCCTGGTACGGGGTTCTTGGCTTCCAAGCTGGAAGGGAAGGGGCGTATGGAAGAGCCTGAAAATATCGTGGCAGCGTTGGAGACGTTCTTTGCCAAGCAGTGTGACCTAGAGGGAGAACGCGTCTTGATAACCGCTGGTCCTACTTATGAGAAAATCGACCCCGTTCGTTTCATCGGCAACTACTCTTCGGGCAAGATGGGCTTTGCCCTTGCGGAGGAATGTGCCCGTCGGGGGGCAGACGTGACATTGGTTTGTGGTCCTGTGTCGGCAGCCATGCAGACGGAGCATCCCAACATACATCGTGTCAACGTAGAGAGCGCGCAACAGATGTATGAAGTCTGCAAGGAGTGTTTCCCGTCGATGACATCAGCGGTGTTGTGTGCTGCCGTCGCCGACTATGCGCCCGAAACGGTGGCGGTGGAGAAGATGAAGCGCACGGCAGATGACTTGGTGATTCGTTTGAAGCCCAATCCTGACATTGCAGCGGCATTGGGCAAGATGAAACGGNTGGGGCAGAAACNGGTGGGNTTTGCCCTTGAGACCAACAACGAAGAGAGCANCGCCCAATCGAAGCTGGAGAAGAAGAACTTCGACTTCATCGTGCTGAATAGNCTGAAAAATAAGGGTGCTGGTTTCCAAACCGACACCAANCAAATTGCCATTANCACCCCACAGGANAAGACGGNATNTGCGTTAAAGCCCAAGAAGGAGGTAGCCAAAGACATTATCGACCGACTGGTGCAGCTTGGTCTCTAAAAGTATGTTGTTGATATTAAAGACGAAAGATAACTTTTATTTTTGCAACTTATTTGATGATTAGTCACGTTAAATTAAGAAATAAAACTTTCTGTGGAAATGAAGTATAAAGCAAGATATATCGTGATGGCTGTAACGATGCTTTCTGTGTTTACAGCCTCAGCGCAGAGTGTAGTCAACGATAGGTTTGCAATAAAGGCAACCGCTGACATAGGCATGGGCAATGCCTTAAGTACCAACTGCGCTGTGCAAGGCATGAGCACAAAGGCATCTTCCTCCGACTTTGGAATTGACTTTGGTTGGACGTTCTGGAAACAGAACTTCCATTCCTTGGAAGCGAATGTCGGTTTGGGATATGGACGCACCACTTTGACCGCAACTCTTCCCGATATGGAATACAACTATTCGGCTCCTGCTGAAGCAGATATGGACATGGATCCTTATATTCGCTATTACGAGCTTAGCGACCTGCATCAGAAAATCCGGGCAAATAGAGTGACTCTTCCGCTTTATGTGAACTACCGCTATCAGACGAGCAAGATAGTCAGTGTTCACGCATTGCTTGGGTTTAAACTGGGATTTAATGTCTCATCGAAGGTCGCTAAAACAAAGGGATGTGCATTCAGTTATGGACGCTATCCGCAGTATGATGACCTTGTCATTGATGCTCCTTGCATGAACGAGTTTGGAGAAGCAATTCTCACTACCGACCAAACTCTTAGACCCCGCAGAAACGAGGTTACATTCTCCTTCCTGACAGGTTTGGGGGCAGAAATACAAGTATGTGAGTCATTTGCGGTTGATGTTTCCCTTAGATACGAGGGAGCCATGAACGATATGTTTAAGACAGTGACTTCGGATGTGGTATCCGATTGGTCGACAGACGAAAATCCCCTTTTACAAGTAAAAAATTTCGATGCAGAAAACGCCCCAGTGAGATATACTGTGGCGGACGGTCAGACCGTAACGGCATTCTCAAACTATCTGAAACGAGCGAATATGTCGCGACTATCGTTTGGCATTTCCTTTATCTACCGTTTTTAGAGTCCGTCAATTCCTGCAAGCAAATCAAATTGCGCTATATGCAGCTTTCATACAGCCTGTAGCACCTCTTTCGGGATGTTAGTATCTAAAGGCTATAACAAAAAAGACGTGAGTTTATCGACTCACGTCTTTTTTGTTATAGCCATGCTTCAAGCCACCGTGTTCCGAACTGACGTAATAGNTGGGTCGCNAAGTTGTCGGTGGAATANGCTGCAGGATAGTAGGTTNCTGTGCCGTANCCGTANCTNTNGGGAAAACCTTTCCTGCTTAGTTGGTCTCTTCTGCAATGATGACTTTCCCACCGTCTGACATCTCGTGCTTGAGGAGGAAATAGGCACTCACGACAACGATGAAAAAGAGGAGTGTAATAATCAGAATGGCAATCTCTATTGTTTGTGTAATCTCTAAGATGCTATTCTGGCTTTTCTCTTGTACACGCATGAAGATATTGTGGAGAGTGAACGGGATGTGTTCCTCTTCCATTTCCTGCAAGTTTGTGTCGATGCTGGCAGTGAAGATGTTCAGATACTTGATGTATGTGTTTACGCCTATCAGCTCGGTAAGGAGTTGCGCGCTGTCATTTGATTCAAGCCCTGCTTGGATTTGTTTGTAGTTAGAGAGAAATTCCTTTAGTTTCGTCGGGTCTTGCTCCTCATAGATGTAATCGGGAGAAATGGTGTTGATGTTCTCCTCNACTTTGNNNATGCCGTCGTCAATGAATGCGTTGACTTGGCTGGGGATGAACGTGGAGAGGATAAGCAAGGTGCTGAAAAGGAGCGTCCCGACGATGGTGGCGATGAAAAGCAGAGTCTTTTCCGAAGACTTCGGCATCGGGACGACCAAATAGCGCAGGACCAGATAGGCGCACGCCAAGATGATGATGGTGAACAGGATGATGATAACGATGCTCATGGTAGGTTGTTTTCGTTCATGTAGATAATTGTCTTTTGTGGTTTGCACCCTTCTTGCAGGCGTTTCCGCAGTGGCTTCTGCTTCAGTCGTTTCAGCGTCGGATATGCGTCGTTGCGCCCGAGGTCAGTCAGTACTACGCGGCTCAGCAGCTGTCCGCATGGTGCCTGCATGAACTCTGTAAACGTGTCTGGACGCAATTCGGTGCGGTTGCGTTCCATCAGCATGTGGTATTTCCGTTTCTTATCTTCCCACGAGGAGAAGATGCTGTAAGCTCCTTTCAAGCAGAGGATTGCTCCTGGAGCTTGCGGAATCAAAAGCCACCAACTGATTCGGTAGAGTGGAATGAAAGCTATGCCTATTCCCATGGCGAGCAGGAGAAAGGCATAGCTGTTCAGATATAGGTATCGAGGGAATGTCGAGATGGTTTGTTTCGGCATTCTTTATTGATTTATGCTGATGGCGTTGTAGAACGCATCCACAATCTTTTTGGTCTCAGTCTCAGAAGACACAGGGAGCAGCACAGAAGTGCGCTGTGTGAAGGAGTCGTAGTAGAGGCTGTAGGCTTGGCAGAAGCAGCCAAGGCAGGTACCCTCTTTCGTGTAGCCGACTTCCTTCACGCTGCTGGGAAGCACATACTTTACACCCTTGCCCGTGTTGAACACCCATAATGAGATGTACTGTGTAACCTCAATCACACGTTTGTTGGTAATGACAATGTAGCCCCGACGCTTGAAGCCGAGCAGCAGGTTGATTAGACGGGTAATGGTGCCAATCAGTTTGGCGATGGGGTTCTGACTGCTTGCCCACAGTTCCGCTTCCAATTCGACGACGAGGTTTTCATCTGTGTCTAAGATAACACCTGATTTTAATTTTGACATAATACTTTCTCTGGGTTCGTTTGGTTATTGTTCTGATTGGACGATACGCAGATTGAGCTGAACCCTTTATCTCATNATTGTATCTCTTTCTGTCATTGCGATGACAAANGTACNNNTTTTGCTATTGTTTCTNCCCCCCCCCATGTTAATCTTTGTTAATTGCCCGTTTTTTGTCATTGTCGTCTGCCAAACAGCTAAAAGTACCGATGAATCTTTGGCGGTGGAGGGGTGTCTCTGTTTGTCTCGGACGGAAAGTGTGATACGGTCTTTAGACGCTTTGGTGTGCAGTGTGCTTTCACAGCCTCTAAATCGGAGTCCCCGACATCGGTCGGTCGGAGNCGTGGACTCCGATTGGTCGATGTCCCCGACTCCGATTTNTCAGGGGNATNTGNAGGGTGAGTGATGAGNGGNGAGAAGTGGGAGAAATGAGGAGGGTAATGGGGAGTCATCCCGAAATTGGTCGGAGATTATTTGGCTATGTCGGCAGAAAGCTATACTTTTGTGTCCGAAAAAAAGAAAGAGTGATGTGTAAAATCAGCCGTTTTCTCCTTTGCCTCTTGGGGGCGTTCGTGTGTTCGTTTTGGGTCGGCGATGCGGTGGCGCAGGAACTGAATTGTACGGTCAAGGTGATTCACTCGCAGGTGCAGGGCACGAACAAGAGCGTGTTTGAGACGCTGGAGAGTGCCATCACGGAGTTTATGAATAACCGCGAGTGGACCGACCTCCAGTTTCAGAAGGCGGAACGGATTGATTGCAGCATGAACATCACGATTAAGAAGTATGACGAGGCGAACAATGCGTTCACGGGAGAGTTGCTGTTCCAAGTGTCGCGTCCTGTCTTCAATTCGGCTTACAATACGACTGTCTTTTCGATGAAGGATGCTGACTTTTCCTTCACATACAAGGAGCATGACCCGCTGGAGTTTAACATCAACAATCTGGACGACAACCTGACTGCCATGCTTGCTTATTACGCCTATCTGTTTATCGGCATGGACCTGGACACCTTCTCTCCGCTGGGCGGAACGGAGGTGCTGCATGTGGTGGAGAGCATTGTCAACAGCGCGCAAGGCATGGGCGGAACGGGTTGGAAGGCTTTTCAGGATTCGAAGAACAGGCACGCCATCATCAATGACTATATGGAGTCATCGCTCGAGCCTCTGCGGCAGATGCAGTATAAGTATTATCGGCAGGGGTTGGACGAGATGTCGCAGAATGCTGACCGGGGCAGGGTGGCTGTCACTGAGGCGTTGGAACTGCTGAAAGAGGCGCATAGCAACAAGCCTTTGTCGCAGTTACCTCAGATTTATACGGACTTCAAGCGCGACGAGATTGTCAACATCTATTCAGGGCATGGGACGGAGAAGGAGAAGCAGGAGGTCTATGACATTGTTTCTTCTATCAATGCCAGCCAAAACACTTATTGGAACAGAATTAAGAAATGATTCGTCATCTGCACATAGAGAACTACGCACTGATTGAGCACTTGGACATTGATTTCCACTCGGGCTTCTCGGTCATCACGGGCGAAACGGGTGCGGGAAAGTCCATCATCATCGGTGCCATCGGTCTGCTTTTGGGGCAACGCGCTGACTCGAAGGCGATGAAGGCAGGAGCCAAGCGATGCGTGATAGAAAGCACGTTCGACGTGTCTTCCTACCAGCTGGAGGCGTTCTTCCGTGAGAATGACTTCGACTTTGATGGCACGGAGTGTATCATCCGCCGCGAACTGACGGCATCGGGCAAGTCGCGTGCCTTTATCAACGACACGCCTGCCTCTTTGGCACAGCTGAAGGAAATCGGTGAGCAGCTCATTGACGTCCATTCGCAGCATAAGAATCTTTTGTTGGGCAAGGAGGACTTCCAGCTGAACATCTTGGATATTGTTGCCAGTCACCAAGCGTTGCTCGATGCGTACAAGGAAGCGTACAAGGCTTATAAGGCATCGGTGCGCGAGCTGGAGGCGGCACAGGCGGAGGCTAAGAGCAGTCGGGAGGATGAGGACTACCTGCGCTTTCAGGTGGAGCAGCTCTCGGACGCAAACTTGCAGGAGGATGAACAGGCGGAGCTGGAGGCAGAGCAAGAGACGTTGGAGCATGCCGAGGACATCAAATCTGCGCTTTACACGGTGGCGAACCTGCTGCAGTCATCGACCGATGGGACTGATGCCTTGGGACTGCTCAAACAGGGGCTTTCCGAGTTGCGCGCCATTGCGTCTGTGTATGCCACGGCAGAGGAGCTGGCGGAACGGATTGATTCTTGCTATATAGAGTTGAAGGATGTGGCTGAGGAACTGGAGGGGAATGCCGAGGATGTGGAGTACAATCCGCAACGCTTGGAGCAGGTGAACGAGCGGCTGAATACCATCTATACTTTGCAGAAGAAGCATGGGGTGGATACCGTGGGGGACTTGCTTGCCTTGCAGGAGCAGCTGACGGAGCGGTTGATGCGCATTACGCATGCTGACGACATGATAGAAGCACTTTGCCAGCAGGTGGAGGCGCAGCGGAAGCAGTGCGCCCAGTTGGCGGAGCGGCTTTCTAACGCGCGCAAGAAGGTTGCCAAGCAGGTGGAGCAGGAGATGCAGGAGCGGCTTTTACCGTTGGGAATGCCTAACGTGCAGTTCAAATGTGCGGTGGTGGCGCATCCATCGGAACTGACTCCAACGGGATATGACCAAGTGCAGTTCCTCTTCAATGCCAATAAGAGCGGTGAGCTAAAACCTGTCAGCCAAATCGCTTCGGGGGGCGAGATAGCTCGTGTGATGCTGTCGCTCAAGGCGTTGATTGCGGGTGCGGTCAAGCTACCGACTATTATTTTTGACGAGATAGACACGGGCGTGAGTGGCTCTATCGCTGAAAAGATGGCACGCATCATGCAGGAGATGGGGCGGCGTGAGCGGCAGGTCATCTCTATCACCCATCTGCCACAGATTGCGGCATTGGGAGGCCATCATTATAAAGTATATAAGGAAGACACCGACGATGCCACACTGAGTCACATCGTTCCGCTGACCAAGGAGCAGCGTGTGGAGGAAATCGCCCACATGCTGAGTGGCGAGAAGCTCACACAGGCGGCATGGGACAACGCGCGGTCTTTGTTGGACAATCAATAGGTTATGTAAATCGAATCATGAAGAAATCGTTTCTGCTCACCCTTTCTCTCTGCTGTATGGCGTGTGCGGTCTTTGCTCAACCCAAGTTTGCAGCGAAGGTCAGAAAGGGCATATTTTCAGTGAATGCGTATGACAAGCAAGGTGTGCTCCTCCGCCAAGGCGTCGGCTTCTATGTGGGCGAGAATGGTGAGGCGGTGGCAGACCTCCGTGTGATGAAGGGGGCGTATAGGGCTGATGTGGTAGGTGCTGACGGGAAGACAGTGGCGGTGGATTATGTGTTGGGTGCTGATGACACCTACTCGCTGGTGCGTTTCCATGTCCCCGTGAAAGTGAAAGCCCCTTATCCCGTGGTCGCAGCTGTTCAACCGCTGAAATCGACTTTATATGTGCTGCATCCTTCTGATGGTACGGCAGTGCAGAGTAAGCAAGTGGTGGTGGAGGACACGTCTTTCATCCAAGGGAAGTATGCTTACTATGGCTTGGATTGTCAGTTGGACGCGAGTTTGATGGGGTCGCCTGTCTTCAATGCCTCTGGTGCGTTGGTCGGGATGCTGCATTCCACCTTGGGCACCAAGAGCTATGTGCTGGATGCCCGTTTCTGCGAGACGCTGAACATGGTCGCCATTCCGTCTCACTCGGCATCTACGGCACTGAACAACATTTTCATCCCGAAGGCTTTGCCTGAATCGGCTGAGGAGGCTTTGGTGTATCTCTACATCAAGTCGCGGTCGGCAGGGAATGAGGAGTATATGGATATGGTCAACCGTTTCGTGGCAGCGTTCCCGAAGAATGCGGAGGGCTATCTGCGACGTGCCACACCGCTGATTGACCTTATGCGTTTCGACGAGGCTGCGCAGGATGTGGCGCAGTATCTGTCGCTGGTGGGAGATAAGGGGGCAGGTAACTATAATGTGGCATCGCTGATTTTCGACAAGCTGCGGCTTCAGCCAGAACCTGCCTATGCGCCGTGGACGCTCGACGTGGTGTTGCAGTATATAGAGCAAGCGCTTTCGCTGAATGCTGCGAAGCCTGTTGGCGAACAGCAAAAGGAGGAATACGTCAAGTGCCAGACGTTGAAGGCGCAGGTATTGATGGAGGCGCAGGATTATGATGCCGCTATTGCCATATATGATGCGTTGTTGCAAGAAGGTAGCAGTTCTTCTGCGGCTTACCTGTATGCCATCAGTATGGCGCGCGAGGAGCGTGGTGATTCATTGAGTGCTGTGGTGGCACCGCTGGATTCTGCTTTGGCTTTGATGGGCAGTCCTTTGCCACGCGAGGCGGCTAACTATGTCATTCGTCGCGGACAGCTCTATGCCAATGCGGGCAAGTATCGTGAAGCGGTGCTCGACTACACTCAATATGCTTATCTGTTGGAAGGGAAGGTGAGTGCTGTCTTTTTCTACGAACGTTCGCAGATAGAGGTGAATGCGCGCATGTTCCAACAGGCGCTTGACGACATTGACAAGGCGATAGAGATGTCACCGCGCACACCGCTCTACCATGTGGAGCGTGCTGCTATCACTATCCGTGTGGGTCTGCTTGACGAATGTATAGAGTCGTGTCAGATGGTCATTCGGCTGAATCCTGACATCATCGATGCCTACCGCATTCTTGGTTATGCGCAGTTGCAAAAAGGCGACCGTGAAAACGCTCGCCTGAACATTCAACGTGCCATCGATATGGGCGATGAGGCTGCCCAAAAGCTGATGGATACGTATCTCCAATAAAAAAGGCTTTGACTCAGAGAGTCAAAGCCGAATTTCTACTTCTACGGGGCAGTGGTCGCTGCCCATGATTTCTGTGTGTATCTTGGCGGAGAGTAGCTGGGGTTGGAGCAGATTGGAACAGAGCCAATAGTCAATGCGCCAGCCGGTGTTCTTCTCGCGGGCGTGGAAACGGTAGCTCCACCATGAATAGATGTTCTCCTGCGTGGGGAAGAAGTGGCGGAAGGTGTCGGTGAAGCCGCTTTGGAGCAAGTCGGTAAACTTGGCGCGCTCCTCGTCGGTGAAACCTGCGTTGCGGCGGTTCGTCTTAGGGTTCTTGAGGTCGATTTCCTGATGTGCCACGTTCATGTCGCCACAGGCAAGGACGGGCTTCTTCTGATTCAGTTGTAGCAGATACAGGCGGAAGGCATCGTCCCAAATCATGCGTTGGTCAAGGCGTTTAAGCCCGTCTTGTGAATTGGGAGTATAGACGGTGACGACGTAGAAGGAGTCGTATTCGAGGGTGATGACGCGTCCTTCGGTATTCATCTCCAGCCATTCGTTGGCTGGCATCTGCTGAATGATGTCCTGCGGAAGCCCTTTAGCCACGCTGAGGGGCGTGTGCTTGGTGTAGATGGCTGTGCCCGAATAGCCTTTCTTGTCGGCATAGTTCCAGTAGGACTGGTAGCCAGGGAAGGCGAGGTCGAGCTGCCCTGCCTGCATCTTGGTCTCTTGCAGGCAAAAGAAATCCGCGTCGAGCGCGGTGAAGGTTTCTGAGAAACCCTTGCCGCACACGGCGCGGAGTCCGTTAACGTTCCAAGAAATGAATTTCAATGCTTCAATCTTTTAGTCGTTCAGTTCTATTATGCGAATTTGCTGAAATCAACCTTGTGCATATCGCCCTCCTTGATGAAGGTATCGTGGAATGCGTGGGTGGCAGCGAGGTTGTGGCATGACTGACCTGTCTGCGAGATTTTGAGGTAGTCCCAGAGGAGCTGCTTGTAGTCGGGGTGTGCACAATTCTCAATGATGGTGCGCGCACGCTCGACAGGGCTTTTGCCTCGGAGGTCTGCCACGCCTTGCTCTGTTACGATGATGTTCACGTCGTGCTCCGTGTGGTCAACATGGCTACAGAAAGGCACGATGGCAGAGATTGCACCGCCCTTGGCTACAGAGGCGCAAGTGAAGATGGAGAGGAAGGCGTTGCGTTCAAAGTCGCCTGAACCGCCGATGCCGTTCATCATCTTAGTGCCGCAAATCTGCGTTGAGTTAGCGTGTCCGTAGAGGTCCACTTCGATAGCAGTGTTGATGGCGATAAGTCCAAGACGGCGGATGACCTCAGCATTATTGGAGATTTCAGAAGGACGGAGCACAAGCTTGTCCTTGAAGAAGTCAATGTTGTCGTAGATGCTCAGCAGTTTGTCGTTGGTGACGGTGAGCGAGCAGGTAGAAGCACACTTCACTTTGCCCTCGAACATGAGGTCCACGATGGCGTTCTGCAACACCTCTGTATAAACCTCCATGGCTGGCANTTCAGGGTTGCNGCCCAAAGCGAAGAGGATGGCGTTGGCAGTAGTGCCCNCACNGCTCNGGNAAGGGNGGNAGCCTGGTGGAATGATGCCGCGCTTCTTCTCGTTCATGAGGAAGTTTGCCACGTTCTCGCCAATCTTGTCAGTGATGGGGTCGGCATCCTTGAAAGAGCGTGCCTCGTCGGGCAGGTTGCACTCTACCACGCCCACTATCTTCTTGGGGTCGAGCTGGAGGTAGGGTGTGCCCACACGGTCAGTCACCTTCTCAATGGGGATAGGTTTGCGGCAAGGAGGGTCAAGTGGCTCATAGACATCGTGGATGCCTTTTGAGTTGGGTGAATGGAAGGCATTCAGCTCCAGAATGATGCCTTTCTTGGCAAGGCGTGCCACTGTGGGAGAAATGCCACCTGCGGCTGTGAGATAAACCTTGCCGTCTTCTTCGATGGCACACACCTCAAGAATGGCCCAATCGACTTGACCGAGGAAACCGTAGCGGAGGTCCTGTGCCATCATGCCAAGGTGGATGTCGTTGTATGCGATTTCGCCACAGTTGACGTGCTTGCGGAATGTAGAGTTTGTTGTATAAGGTGCACGGTAGCGGATAGCCTGCTCGTCAGAGAGCACGCCATCGCATGACTGACCAGTGGATGCACCCGTGAAGATGCCGATTTGATAAGGGCGTCCCGCTTCGTGCTCCGTGTGAGCAATCTTGGCAATCTCTGCCGTCACAGCCTTAGGTGTGCNTGCTGGGGTGAAACCCGACAGACCGATATTATCTCCGTTCTTGATGAGTGCTGCAGCCTCTGCAGCGGTAATTCTTGTAAATGCCATAGTCTTTCTAATACACAGAATGTTAAATTTTGTACAAAAGTAGGCATTTTATTTGTATTAACAATAAAAGTGGCACAAAAACTATGAAGTTGTGCCACTTTTACGAGGGTTGTTGTCTCCTTTATATAAAAGATGTGTGAAAAAGCTAAAGAGGGAAGTCACTTCACGGGGTCGAAGCCATCGTTGNGTTCTTCTTTGTTCTTGGGTTCGTAGATGACCTTGTTAGCACCGCTGGTGATGCGGATGTATTCGGGGTGTTCCTTAGCAAAGTTATCNACATANCGGATGCGCTTTNGGTCGTAGATTNCGCTGACGGCAATCAGGATACCAGTCTCTTCCACGTCACCAAAACCATAGTTGATGGCAGTGCCAAACATCTTCATCGTAGGAGAGAGTCCCATGTAGGCATTGACAAGTGGGGGGATGTTGTATCCCAAGGCACGCACTTCGTGGTTGAGAATCTTATAGTCTTCCTTGAAAGAGTCTTCGCAGAAAATCTTCTCAAACTCCTTCGGGTCGTGCTCCAGTTCCAGCGGTTTGGTTGGAATCACCAAGCCTTCTTTGTCGCCGAAGTGCTTGCGGAGGAAGTAGAGAATCATGTCACGTCCCCTCCTGTTATAGCTGGGGTACATGGTCATCTTTCCGAAGAAATACTTGCAGTTAGGCATGATGACTGCCAATGCCCCAAGTCCGTCCCACAAGTTGTCGAGGGCAAAAATAGACTTGCCATCAGAACGAGTGGATTGGTATCCGACCGTGACAAACGACCGTCCCAGCTCAATGGTATAGGGCATGTAGTCCTTGATGAACTTCTCCGAGAAGTGGAACATGTGGCTGGTTGCCAAGATGGGCTGCCCCTTTTCGTCCAGCTGGATGTCGGGACCAAGGATGTAGCGGTATCCACCAATAATCTCTTCCTCCTCTGGATTCCACACAATGAGCTGTTTGTAGGGATTCTCCATGGTGTCGAACTCATCGAGGTCGCAATCCAAGCCTGTACCGCCACCTGCGGCGCGGAAGGCGATTTCGCGAAGACGTCCAATCTCCCGCACCACGTTTGGAGAGTCTTGCCAAGTGATGACAAACACTTCATTGTTGCTCTTGCTGGTTATGCGCAAGCGCTTGTCATCTGTCAGTTCTGATTTTAGCACTTCCTTGGGGATGGGTGCTATGATTTCTGCTTCCATATCTTGTTATGTCCTAATTCTGATGTCTGGGGCATGATGTATAGCCCTATTGTTCTCTGTCTAACTGATATACTTTGTCTTTCACCCACTGTGCCCACTCGGAAGGTGTTTTCGACTTGTCGAACGTCTGCCAGGGGATAGGTTCTCCGAAGGTGACGGTGAAGGTCTTGCCTTGATTCCTGTACATTTCATCGGCCAAATACAGCATGGCAATGTAGAACTTGATGTGCAATCGCTTACACCAACGTGCGATGTTGTAGAAACGGTCGGAGTTGTGTCCAGAGAAGTGAACGGGAATCACATCTCTTTGGTATTGAACAGACTTGGTGATAAAGGTTTTCTTCCATTCAACGTCTCTGATGACACCATCTTCTCCCTTTCGGGAACACAGTCCAGCAGGGAACATGACCACGTTTTTCGGAGACTGAAACGCTGCTTCTANCATCTTGGGGAAGTTTCGCCCGTTGCGTCCCGTCNTGTTGATAGGCACACACAGGGGGNCTAACCCTTTGAAANTCATCAGAAGGTCGTTGACCAGATAAACCATCTGGCTGTCGTACTTGTGACAGACGATAGAACNCAATGCAATGCCGTCCTGCCCTCCNNGGGGATGGTTACACACGATGGTGAAATAGCGTCCTCCCTCATTGCTGGGCAGGGCGTCCAGTCCCTCCTGAATCACGCCTCCGATGTTGGTTCGTACTTTCGTCGTACAGTTCAGATACTTGAGGCATCCATCCAGCCATTCCACCCCCACTTGTCCTTTCCCTTCGCCACACAAGTGTACGTTCATCCAGTCCTGATGGATAATGCCTTTCAGCCATGACACCAAAAAACGAGGAACAAACTTGAACTTCTTGCCCAGCTTGTCCTTCAGCACTTGGTCTATATCCACCTTGAAATAGTCTGCTTCAATTGCCATACTACTGAAAAGTTATGCAAATGTATTAAATCTTTTTCTAATATACAGCAAAAAAGTTAATTTTTCCTTATATAGGGTGGGAATGAGCCTTGTAGCAGGCTGTCAGCGCGACACTTCCATGTTGCGTTGGGAGTGCAGCACAAGCACACTTTCAGGTCCCATGTTGAAAATGAGGTCGATGATGCTCAGGTTGGGCAAGAAACCATGCTTCTGCCGAAAGACCTGATAGTAGTTGGCGGTCGGCTGCTGGCAGTTGACCGTAGGGTCAATTCCCATATAATAAGATGTACGCGAGATGTTTGGCTGCACGTCAATCATCTCGCAACATTTGTTTATAAGGGCTTCGTTAAAGTCGATGAGGAAGTTCCACTTCCGTTCATACAGCGGACGCAAGTCGTCTTGCAGATACTCGAAGAAAGGGGAGTTGAAGTAGCTTGTCTCCAAGGCATACCAATGCTGGTGCTGCCAGTCGTTGTGGCAACTGATGCGTACATCCTTCATCAGACACTTGCCACCCGTGAACATGCTCCTATCTACAGGAATCGACAGGTTCAGCGGACCGTTCGGTGAGTCGATGGTACACCGGTTGCGCATCGTCTGCTTCTGGTAGTTCTCATGTTGCTCAATGAGGATAGGCTCGTCCCCTAATAGGGCAGAGAACCACGAAACAGGAGGCAAGTAGGCACTTGGAAGAATCATCTGTCACTTGATGTTATCCACCCAAGTGAATATCCGTTTCCAGCGTACGCCATGCGATTGTCCGTAGCGGTCGGTGATGAGAGAGAGCCAGATGAACAGTGGTTTGCCCACCACATGGTCCTCAGGCACGAAACCCCAGTAGCGGCTATCAGCCGAGTTGTGGCGGTTGTCGCCCATCATCCAGTAATAGTCCATCTTGAATGTGTATTGNTCAGTCTGCTTGCCGTTGATGTAGATGCAACCATCCTTCACCTCCAGCTGGTTGCGCTCATACACACGGATAGGACGCTCGTAAATCGCCAGATTGTCCAGCGTCAACTTTACGCTCTGTCCCTTGGCTGGAATCCAGATGGGACCATAGTTGTCGCGCGTCCAGCCATACTGGTGGTTGATGGGGTAGAGATTGCCCCAGTAGCCATCCTTCACCTCCACAATACTGTCGCAGAAGTTTTTGTTGGTGCGCAACGCCTCCACCGCCATGCGTGTGAGCGGAATGCCCATCTCGTGGTCTTGAATCTTGTCGCGGTCTTCATCGCTGATGTTCAGCTCCTCGCACATCTCGTTGCTGAGCACCTGATAGTTGCAGGTATAAACCTTGTAGTTGAATTGTGCGAACGTCGGAGTTTCCTCCTTCTTGCCATCCACATAGATGATTTTATCCTTGATTTGCAGCGTCTGTCCGGGCAGACCCACACAGCGCTTCACATAGTTTTCCCGACGGTCAACAGGACGGCTGGTCACGCTGCCGTAGATGTTCTTCTGCGATGCCACCACCTGCTTGCCGATGCTATACAGCTGGTCGAACTGCATCTGCTGCGCCTCGCGTGGCAGGTCTTGCATCAGCGGCACCTCATATCCCTGTTCCATCACCGCCTTGCATCCCAGCTGGTAGCACAAATCGTAGTAGTCGCCATTGTACGCCACAGCCACCGTGTCGCCGGCAGGGTAGTTGAACACCACGATGTCGCCCAGTTCCACCTTGCCGAATCCCTTCACGCGGCGGTACTCCCACTGCGGCCATTCGATATACGACTTCGTGTTCACCAGTGGCAGCGTGTGCTGTGTCAGCGGCATGGTCAGCGGTGTCTGCGGAATGCGTGGACCATAGCTCATCTTGCTCACCAGCAGGAAGTCGCCCGTCATCAGCGTCTTCTCCAGCGACGACGATGGAATCTGATAGTTCTGGAAGAAGAAATTGTTGACGAAATACACAGCCACCAGCGCAAACACGATGGCATCCACCCAGCTCATGAGGGTGCGCGCCACATCGCTCTCCAGTTCCTTCCACCACGTCCACTTGATTTTCTTGCTGATATACACATCATAGATGAAAGGCACGACAATCAGTCCCCACCAAGACTTCACCCAGATGAGGAAAGCCAAGTAGCAAGCCGTCACCACGCCAAACTTCACCCATTTCCAGCCAGTCCACTCAGGCTTGTTCGCCTCGCCCGACCGCGTCTTCTTGAAGTTTTTATAGTCGAATCCCATGGTCTTCTGTTAGAATTTGAAAAGGTCATCGGTCGAGAGCAGTCCCTCGTGCTGCGCTGTGAACTCTGCCGCGATGACAGCCCCCAGCGCAAAGCCCTGACGCGAGTGTGCATCGTGCGTGATGGTGATTTGGTCAGCCTCGCTGTTCCATGTAATCGAATGGATGCCAGGCACCTCGTCGCGTCGGATGCTGCTGATGGGCAGCAGGTCCTCAGCCACCTCGTCCGAGCCTTCCACCGTGCCGTCAGGCTGCTGCAAGTAGCCCATCGTCCAGTCCTTTTTGCGGTCCAGACGCTCCACAATCTGCTCAGCCAGCGTGATGCCCGTGCCCGACGGATGGTCGAGCTTGTGGATGTGGTGTGTCTCCACCTCCTTCACATCATACTGAGGGAACTGGTTCATGATACTTGCCAGATACTTGTTCACGGCACTGAAGATAGCCACGCCAATCGAGTAGTTGCTGGCCCAGAAGAGCGTTTTGCCACCCTCCGTGCATGCCTTCTTCACATCGTCGCCATGCTCCTTCAGCCAGCCCGTGCTGCCGCTCACCACCTTCACACCAGCCTTCCACGCCTTCAGGTAGTTGCCATAGGCAGTCATGGGGGTGGTGAACTCAATGGCAACGTCGGCACTGGCAAACGCCTCGCTCTCAAAATCCTCCTGATTGTCAATGTCGATGATGCTCACGATTTCATGACCGCGGCTCAAGGCAATCTGCTCAATCATCTTGCCCATCTTGCCATATCCTATCAATGCTATTTTCATAAGTGACTCTATTTTAGACGAAATTCACTACAAAGGTACGGGATTTTTCTTTTTTATCTGTATCTTTGAACAAAATTTAACGCAAAACATGGAACAACTCTTGCATTACACATGGATGCACAAGCTTTTCCCCCTGCGCGAGCTTCGCACCACTGACGGACGCTTGCTGGAGGTGCTCAGCCCTGGTATCCGCAACACCGATGCCGGTCCCGACTTCACGGGGGCTAAAATTAAGTTGGACGGAACGGAATGGGTGGGCAACGTGGAGCTGCACCTCAAGAGTAGCGACTGGTTTCGCCACCACCACGACACTGACCCTGCTTATGACAACATCATCCTGCACGTGGCGACTGACATCGACCTGCCGCTCTGCTATCCTAATGGACAGCCCATTCCGCAGTTGCAGCTCTCCGTGCCCGCTTCGGTGCGTGAGAACTACACGGTCCTCAGCCGCAACGATGCCCGTCCCCGTTGTCGNGAGGTNGTAGGAGGNCTGCCCCTCTTTCAGGTACACAACTGNATGACCTCCCTCACCNTCNANCNTTNCGAGGAGCGTGCCCGCCAAATCATGCAGCGGCGCGAGAGCCTCGACAAGAACTGGGAGGACACCCTCTTCGTCACCCTTGCCCGCAGTTTCGGCTTTGGCATCAATGGCGATGCCTTCGAGCAGTGGGCGTGCTCCATCCCCATGATGGCGGTGGGCAAGCATCGCGACAACCTGTTCCAGATTGAAGCCATCTTCTTCGGTCAGGCAGGGCTGCTCGAAGAGGTGTCTCCGCAAGGAGNGCCTCCTGTGTCGCGGAGCGTNGGGNCGNNGGNTGACTACTACTACCNATTGCNGCAGGAGTNCCGTTATCTCCGTCANAAGTTNTCCCTCACGCCCATCCCTGCCAGTGTATGNAANTTCCTTCGGTTGCGCCCTCGCNACTTCCCCCACATCCGCATTGCGCAGCTTGCCATGCTCTATTACGAGCAGCGGCTCAACCTCTCTCGGTTGCTCAACGCCGAGAGCCTCGAAGAGGTGAGCGCCTTGTTCCTCGCCCATGTGAGCGACTACTGGCGCACTCACTACACCTTTGCCTCTCAGCCCACCAAGCCGGTGGCGAAGTCGCTCTCGTCGGCATCCATCCAGCTCCTTGTCATCAACAGCGTGGCTCCCATGCTCTTTGCCTATGGTCGCTACAAGTCCGACCACAGTCTTTGCGACCGTGCTTTCGCCCTGTGGCAGCAGTTGCCGTCTGAGAACAATGCCATCATCCGCGACTGGGCGGCTACTGGCATTCCCTGCGACACGGCTGCCGACTCGCAGGCGCTTCTCCAGCTTCACCACAATTACTGCCAGCGTCGCGACTGTCTGCGTTGCAGGTTCGGCTTCGAGTACATCCGCCGCACCCCTGATTTCCTGCGCGAGAAAGAAGGCTGAGGGTGTGTGACCATGCTCCATCACTCACATTCCTTCGTGGAGTGCTTTTACAGCCTCAAAAGGGTTCTGAGTCACACCCTGTTTGGGGTGTGACTCAGACCTCGTTTAGGGTGTGACTCACACCCCTTTCTGTGGTTTTGTAAGGCAAAAAAGACCCGCCGCTCATGCCGAGCGACGGGTGCTTTATTAAAGAATTGTGAATGCTAATGGGGATTACTTGTTGAGACGCTTTACGCCATCCTGGATAATGATGCCCTTGTAGCTTGCATCCACCTTCTGACCAGCGAGGTTGTAGATAGCCTTGTCGCCCTTCTTGACAGGAGCGGCAACTTCTTCAACACCTGTGAGCATTTCCTTGAATGTGTCGCCGGAGAGGTAGAAGAGCTGGAAGTCGTCGAAGATGACCCAGTCGCCGTCAAGCTTCTTGGTCTTGGTGAGACCGATTTCGAGCGTCTCACCATCCTCGATAGTGATTTGTACGCTGTTCTTGAAGACTTCAGGATACTTCTGGCACGCGCAGTAGAAGCCGTACATCGAAGAAGGATAGTAGTAGTCGCCAACCTTGGTGTCGAATGGATACTTGGGATTGCCGTTCTCGTCCAGATTTTCCTCGAGGTAAAGGTTCTGCTCGTATGCAGGCTCAATCAGGTTGTCATCGTCATCGTACTCGCTGGCACCCTTGTCAAGCTTGAAGTGACCTTCTGTGAAGGAAGGTTCTGGGTTCTTGAGAGCCTCAATAGCCTTGAGGTCAACCATCTGGTTGTTTTCGTCGCTGGTCTTAGCGAAGAGCTTGGCGTTGTTGTTCGTCCAACCCGTCTCAGTGCCGATTTCACTATTGTATTTCTCAACAAGTTCAGCGTTGACAGCACCACCATCGCGGTAGAGTGCAGTGACACGAAGTTCGTAAGTGCCTGCTGGCAGACCTACAATCTTCTGAGAGAATGTGAATGGGTCTTTGTTCCAAAGCTCGGAATTGATGCCCTTGACATCATTGCCTACTACTTGCTGACCATATTCATTCTGAGATGCCTCGATGCCTGTCCAACCGTTGCTTGCGTTGTTGTAGAAGTCTGGGTTCACGATGAGGCTTGTCACGTCAAGAGGAGCCTCTTCTGTGGCAGTAGCAGCACCCTTGTCGGCGAACATAGCGCGGTTGTATGCGGGCTGGAGGGTCTCGATGAACTTCTGCATGGTCTCGGCATTCTTGTATCCAGCCTTGAGGGCATTAGTCTGTTCGGTGAAGAGCTTGCCAATGGACTCCTTGTATGCGGTGGCAGCGTGATACAGCTCCATGTAGGTGCTGTACTTGGCAGCGGCAGCAGTGGCAGGTTCAACCATTGTATAGACATCATCGTCGTTCTCACCCAAGTTGAAGGCATACATCTGGGCAGGCTCAAGGATAGCCAGCTCGTCTTCGGTGGTGTATTTGTCCATCAAGTCGGTGTAGNTCTCGNTGTGCCNNNNTGTNNTTCATNNCNTGCTTGGCGAAACCGAGGTAGTCGTTAGCCTCGTTAATCACCACCAGCGCAGCGTCGTAAGCAGCAGCGTCTGGGATAGGCAGTGCAATCTTCGCAAGGAGGTTGTCAATAGCCTTGATGTCGCCCTTGAAAGTGAGTCCGTCCTTATCGGCGTTGATAGCGTCAAGTTCCTTCTGAATCAGGGCAGAGAATGGAGGCTCAGTGCCGTAGAACAGCAGACGGAAGCCTGTGAAGTTAGCGAGCATGCTGCTCTGACCACCGATGAGGAGCTTGCCGTCGCTCACCTGAATAGTGCCAGTCTTGTGCTCCTGCCAGATAACAGGGTTCCACTCGTACCATCCGTTGTTAGAAGAAAGCAGTTGCTGACAATAGTAGCCGTCTGTGTGACCAACAATAGAGGTCACTCTCACCTCCTCTGAGTTCTCAGCAAAGATGTTGTGGTATGGAGGAAGATTGTCTTCGTTCCATGGGTCGGCGTTGTTGCCGCGTACCAATGCCTTCAGGCTGTAGTAACCGTTAGGAAGACCAACCAGCTGCTGGCAGACACCTTCCCAATCGTCGAAACCAGAGCACCAGCCTTGGCTGACACCAATCAGACCTGCCTGATAGAACAGGTGGAAGCTGTTGGCTGACCATCCGCCACCGAATGCTTTCAGTCTCTTGTACCACTGGTTGTTGATAGAAGCGTCGGTGCCCAAACTTACCTTAGAGCAGATGTCAGTTCTGCTGCCGCCATTCGTTGAATAGTCGCCAAGGTTGCCAACGCTGCCCCAGTTCCAAGTTTCTTCTTTCAGTGTCCAAGTGCCATCCTCGTTCTGAGTTGGGGTGTATTCAGGGTTCACGAACCAAGGGTGCTTAATCAAAGCAGAGAAGTCCTTGGCGCCATCTGTATCCTTCTCCTGAGAGTCGAGGTAGTTGGCGCGAGCCTCTGCAAGGGTGTTATATACACCTGCGAAGTATGCGCCTGGGTCGTCGCCAAGAGCTTCTACGTCGTCTGTCTTTGCGTCGGCTTTAGCTTTCTCGACCGCAGCTTGGAAAGCATCATAGCCAGGGAATTGGGTTGATGCCAACATATCCTCAGACATGCTGATGAGGTCGTCCAGGCTATTGACAGAAGCGAGACTCTTGAGGTAGTTATCCACGGTCGTGTTGATGCTTGCAAGGATGGCATCGAGTGCTTCGGTTGATTCTGCATCATCGATTTGCTCATCAAAGTCAATCAGGATGTCGCTGACAGCACCAGCAAAGCCTTCAAAGCCTGCATCTTCCAGCTGAGTCTTGAAGTCCTCAAGCTCGGCAAGAGCCTGATGGCAGTCTTCGCGAGCAGCGTCGAGCACAGCTTCGTTGTCGGCTGGACCGTTGTAGATAACCTGGAAGTCATAGAGTGGCACATAGTCTTCTGGGATAGATGCCACCTTGCGGATACCCATGCGGACAGCGGCTGGCTCAGAGAGCACAATGTTCATCTCGTTGGGGTAGAAGCCCTGTGAGAGGTGATAGTAGTTACCGATGTTACAGCTTGGGAAATAGACTTCGAGCGGTTCTTCCACACCGTAGGTCAAAGTGCGGTGAGCGTCAGATGCCCAATCCTTGTCCGATGTGTACTGGGAAACAGTGTTAGAGGTCTGAGCCATTGAGCGAATCAGCTTGCTGAAATCGCGCTCAACCTGCTCTGCTGCGTTCAAGATAGAAGCATAGAGGTAAGCGTTCTTCTTGACACGTCCCTTGTTGTTCCAGTTCGCGAAGGTGTCGTTAGGGTTGCCCTCGCGGTAGTAGGACTGCACCTTGATGGTGTAAGAACCAGCAGGGAGCTGCACTACTTGATAGATGTCGAACTCTTTCTGGTTGTAGAAGGCAAGAACACCCTTGCCGTCTTCAACTGCTCGGAACTCGTTGGGCATGCTGCCCTTCCAGTAGTTACCAGGTGTCTTTACGTCACCGCCGTCATAGTCGTTGGCTGTCCAATCGCCCGTAAACGTGCCATCGCAGTCACCAAGCCCAATCTGTGCAGTAACATCATCACCAGCCTGCCAGTTGGCAGACCCTTGCGCATAAACTCCCCCCCCCATAGAGGCGGTCAGCGCCAGAACAAACGTGAATAGTTTCTTCATGAGTTTTTGGTTTTGATTGGTTAGATAAAAGTGTTAATAATGTAATAATGTGTAATCAATGATTCACAGGCGTTGCGCTCCGTGCGCTCATTGTTCTCGGCGGTAAAGTTCGGAAGAATGGTTCATGCGGTTTTCAAAGTATAAACCTATAACTTTTGAATTTGATACATAGTGGCTCATAAATGATGGTGGCTGAACCAAATCGGTTCAGCCACCATCGTTATCAGGATTCGTTATAAATCCGCTTTTGGAACGGTTGCTTACTTCACGAGCACCTTGCGAACAGTGCCGTCAGACATCTTCACGATGTTGATGCCTTTCTGCAGACCCTGCTGCTGAGCGCCGCTCAGTGAGAACACGCCAGCCACCTGTGCCTTAGCTGCGGCAGCCTCGTCGATGCCTGTTGGAATCTCTGTGCCGAGGTAGTAGAGCTTGAAGTTGTCGAATACTACCCAGTCGTTGGAAACAAGTGTCTCTTTCTTGACACCGAGACGGAGTGAACCGCCTTCTTCAACCATGCTCAAAACTTCAGTCTTGTAAGCCTCTGGGTTCTTAGCGAGACGGTGAGAGATACCCATCAGAGAAGAAGGATAGTAATAGATTTCATCGATGTCGTCAATCTCCATATCCCACCACCAGCCGTCGGTGTTGATTTCAATCTGCTCTTCGGCAAGACCCTCTGGGAGGTCGGCAGCGTCAAGGCTCATAGTCTTCCAGTGCTCAACCCATACGTCGTTGCCGTCGTCGTCAGCCTCCTCAGACTTAATCATCTTGTCGCGGAAAGCAGTCATCGAGCGTTCCATGAACAGTTCAGATGCGATAGAGCTGATGATAGTCTCCTGCTTGTTGGCATAGAGCTTAGCGTTCGGGTTGTTCCAGTACTCAGTCTCGGCAGCTGCGTCATACCACCAGCTGNTGTATGNGCCCTTGGCGTCGCCAGCGTCACGGTANANAGCCTGACACTCNACCTTGTAGCAGCCAGCAGGCAGCGAGTAGAGAGTCTGGTATACGTCGAAGTTGCAGTTCCACATCTCGGCAGCACCGAGGTCGGCAGCAAGAGCCTCAGAACTTGTCACGGTTGGGTTGCCTGTCCAGCCCTTCGTACCTTCGTCGAACTTAGGATTAACGAGGAGNGCAGTGATGTCAACAGGGTTCGTCTCAGAAGCGTTGGCTGTGCCGAGAGAAGCGANGAGCGCCTTGTNGTATGGCAGAGCCAAAGCAGCCTGCAACTCAGNCAGTNNCTTGTCGTTAGCCATCTTCTCTATCAGGCTCTTGTTCTGCTCAGCCACGACAGCAGCAACTGCATTGTCGTTAATCAGGTCGCCCATGGCAGCGCGGAAGTCGAGGTAAGTAACGTATGCGTTATAGTCCTTATCGTTCTGGATAGCCAGCTCGTAAGTGTCGTTTTCGCCCTCACCAATCATGAGAGACTCCATCATGGCAGTGTTCGCGATTTCGTTCTCAGCAGTGCCATCCTCATACTGAGCAGCCAAAGTTGTGAACTTGTCGATACCCTTCCAGTTGTTCACAGCTGCAGAAGCAGTGGCAACGTACTGGTTAGCCTCGGCAATGGCAGCCTGAGCAGCCTGATAGCCGTCGCCGTCAGTGATATTCTCGATATCGACAGAAGTGAGGATTGCGTTAGCCTTCTTGATGTCACCAGCCCAAATGAGGTTGTCGTTGATGTTAGCCTGTGCCTTCTCAACCATAGGTTTCAAGAGAGAAGCGAAATCAGGAGTTGCACCGTAGTAGTAGAGCTGGAAACCAGTTGTTGCATAGAAAGCGTCGGAAGATACACCGATAGTCACCTTGCCGTCGCCTACATATACCATGGCAGTGCTCAGCTTCTCCCAAACACCTGCGCGCCATGCTTCACGGTTGCCGCCCCACCATGGGTTGCCCTTCTTGGTGAGAGGGGCAGTCTCCTTCGTGCCGTCAGTTGTCTCGATGTAAGCGAATTGGAGGTCAGAGATGCCAGCACCTGCATTACACATCAGGGCAGACATAGAGTAGTAACCGTCAGGCAGACCAGTGAGTGTCTGGTATACCAACTCTGGGTTGCCAGTAGGTTCAGCAGTCCAACCGCCGATGGCTGGGTAAGAGTGCTGCATGGTCACGCCAGCAGGAGAACCGCCGTGCCAAGTGGTGGATTTGATGCACCACTGGTTCTCAACAGCCTTCTCAGAGAGAGGAGTTACGCCGTCGCTGACGCGAATCCATGACTCGTGACCTTCAGCGTCTCTTGCCTCCTCATAGCCCTGCTCCTGAATAGTAGCCCATGTGTTCTCAGGCTGGAGAGCATCCTCCAGACNNTCGATGGTTNGGAACTGGTAAGNNTTAGCCTCTTCGTTCCAAACAGGANNGTNCTCGTTTTGGCAGAAGNAAGGCATGTCGATAGCAGAAGAGAAGTTGTAAGCGCCGTTCACTTTCTCCTGAGTCATCAGGTAAGTGACACGGGCAGCGATGAGGTTGTCGTATGCCTTCTTGAAAGAGTCGAAGTTGTCGTCCGCGCTCATTTCATAGTCGGGGTCGAGGCAGTTCTGGGCAGCCTTCACGTATGCCTCAAACTCAGCCTTGCCAGCATAGTTGGTAGTGTTGTACAGCAACTCAATCTTAGGAAGCACTGCAACCAGCTGGTTGTATGCAGCCTCAGCACTCAGCACCTTTTGGATAAGGTCTTGCAGATACTCCTTGGCAGGAGCGCACTGCTCAGCTTCCAGCTCGTCAGGCGTGCCGTAGTCGTCCTCGAAGTCCTGAACTGCGTCGTCGATGAGTGAGTAAATCATACCCTCGCTGTAGTTAGAGCGAATCTTCATCAGCTGGTCGTAGTACTCCTGCACCTCGGCCTGCAGTGCCAACAGCTCAGCAGTCTCGCCATCCACTTCACCTTCATAGTACATCTTGAAGTTAGTAGCCATGAAAGAGTCATCTGATCTTGGCTCAATCTTAGATACACCAACCTTCACATAACCATCTTCCTTCAAGAAGAAAGTGGTCGTGTTGTACTTAATCTTGGTCTCGTCATAGTCCTCGTCCACGTATGGCTGATACAGACCTGCGTTGAACCATGCCAATGAACCAGGCACAGAGCATGGACCCCAGCCCTTGTTGCCGTAGTCACCGTCGGACATGTCCCAACTTTCTTTCACTTCATCTACATAGATTTGTTCAGGATAAGCGAGGAACAGACGAGGCATCAAAGGAGTCTTGAATGTGCGCGCTGGAGTGAAAGCATTGCTTTCGATGTCGTATGTACCGTTCTGCACATACAGCAAAGCGTTGTCAGCCCATTTTTCGGGATTGCCGAAAGAGTTTGGGTCGTCGTCCCATGAGTTACCGCAACGGTAGTAGCCTTGGCACTCTACTCGGTACATACCAGCAGGGAGCTGGATTACCTGATAGAGGTCAACGTCTGCGCCGTCATACACCTCAAAGAGACCACCAGTCTTGGTGAAACTTCCTTTAGAGGATTCGAGCTTCCAGCTGTCCATCTGGTCATCGCTGGTAGGCTCTTCAAAGCTGAGATTGCCCCAACCAATCTTGTCGGTAATCTCATCGCCCTTCTTCCACTGTGATGCGTCGGGCAGCTGGGCGAAAGTCGCCATGCTCGACAGGAGCAGTGAAGCGGAGAGTAAAATCTTCTTCATACGATTTTGATTTTGTAAATAATTAGATAAAACTGTTAATATAATAATGTGTAATAGTAGGCGGCACTGACGATTGTCTCGCATCGTTCTACAGACGCACTCTTGGGGAGAGTTAGTCCGAAGACGATTCTTGGCGACAAATTTAAGGGAAATATGTCGTGTGAGGTTTCAAAAACTAAACCATAACTTTTGATTTTGATACAAACTATGGCCGTGATTGTCCTTGTCGCCCACAGACAGCGACCTTTCTCTTCCGCCACCGCGATAATTCTGCGTTTCCAAACTTTTGTTTGGTTTGTTTGGTTTTGACGACCAGCGGTTGTCGCCCCCGTTCAGACTGCGACCACTCTCTTTTACCCCTATTGAAAGTGACCCCAGTCGATGCCATAACGCATAGCTGCATCAGGTGCGGTTTCACAGCCTCTGAATCGGAGTCCCCGACTCCGACTGACCGATGTCGGGGACTCCGACCAACCGATGTCCCCGACTCCGATTTTGAGGCTCTGAAAGGGGGTGGATAAGCGGTGTGGGAAAATGGGCGTGGACGGAGTGGGGCGGCAGCACTGCTGGACTATCTCTCCCCAAGAGATAGTCCATGAACAGACACGAGGCGATGAACCGTGCATCTGCCTACACATTATTATATATTGTGGAGCTGGCAGGTCACGGTGTGTGGAAACAAAAGCAGGCGGTGATGGTGAATTGCCCCCTTGATTTTAATCTGTAGGGGTATTCCCCTTGCTAAATTGTCATTTTTCTTCCATGTCTTTGCGTTCCGTTTACAACTTTTTTTCTATTTGTTTGGGCTTCTCATTCAAGTTTGCTAACTTTGTGGCGTAATTTTGATATAAAACAAAAGGGGCGTAAACAAAAAACGCTCACTCCCAACTGAACGTAATATGCCATATCCATTCCCAGCCATTGAACGAAAAGTCTATCCGAAAACTTTTCTAAAGGATGTTCATGTGATTTTTCGTTTTGACACAAAGGGCAAGCCAGCTGAGCTTGGTGCTGAAATCGAGCGTTTCTTTCAAGAACACTTCTCTTTGGAAGGAGTGACGCTTTTTAGGCCAGAGGACAAGTTGAAATTCGTTTCCAAGAACGGAATGGTTGTATATGAATTCGGTGTTGATTTTATTGAGTTGTCTGTCAAGCAGCCAGAATATGTAAAGTATGAAAGGCTCTCGGATTTCAAGAAACCGATGTTTAGTTATCTCCAATTATTAGGGATAAATGAATTGTCAAAACTGGTGATGTACAAGTATAATCAGTTGGAGTATCAGGCAGAAGGCAAGTATCAGGCGAAAGAGGTGATGGGTAATGTGTTCAGTGATGAACTGACATCAGACATCGAGGAAGGTGGGCAGGATGATTATACACGATGGGAAAAAACAAAGTTGATTCAAGATGACTCTGGGCAAAGCCAGTTTACGATTGAATACGGCTTCCGCAAAGACGCTCAAGGTCAAAATACAGGGTTCTTGACGCTAAAAACGCAAATCGAATCAANGGGTGGAANTATGGCTTTGGCGGATGTCGAAAAGGANATGGAAGNGTTTAACCNAATACTTGACAACGGATTTCATTGGTGCGTTAAGCCCGAAATCATAAATATAATGAACAAAGCATGAGTAAGGACTTTTTGCGGGTTGACGAATGGGTGAATGAACACAAAAGTGTTTTCGTGCAACTGAAAAAGGGACTGAGAATACTGNNGNNTTNNGTTGCGATGGGTATGACGCCGCCCGTANNGNGNTATNAATATAACTNGTGCGCAGAAAACACTGTGACCGATGTACAGTTGCCGCAGACGGGCATCAACCTCCGTTTGGAGAGAAATTGCCAGGAATGCGCCCCCCTTTTCGACTCGTTGATGAAGCATAGGGGAGATTTGATGACTCTGTCAGAGAAGGATGCATTTTGGACTGTTGCTACACAAGTGTCCAAAATAGGTTTTACTGATTCGATGGTCTGCTATGACAAAGATGATAGGCAAGTTACATTTGACTTGCTCACATCGGCAGGTGTGATACTTCATTTGACTCAATATTTTGAAGAACCGACAGGTCAGGTGGTGTATTCAGTTGAACGGAATGGCAAGTTCCTGTGTGCAGGTCACTTGCCTATCAATGGCTTTTCATCGCAGTTGTTAGAGGTTGTACACAACGCTGAATCCGCCTCTTGATGGACTACCCCAAAGAGATATTGCCACAGAGGGGCTTTGTTGTGCCGTTTCCATTCCAAGAGTTGTCGAATGCTTTTGGTGATTATTTGCTGTGCTATCGTATAGATGGTAGCGTGGAGGATAACCTTGAGCCTGAAACATTTAATGGACGGCGAAAACTGAAGAAGGCGTGCTTTACGCACTTGCCACACATGTCGATGAATCTGTATGGTGGTTTGTTCAAGCCGTGTCATGTGAGATTTGTACAGAAAAGCCCTGCCTGTGACACATGGAATGGTAAGGNTAATGTGTTANTAGATGAANNCATCCACTGCNTGACGGAAAACGNNAGTTACACGCCAGTATTTNATCGTGCAAGCGAATTATGCCAAGATATACTGNCCTCNNTTACTTTTCTGGACAAANATGTATACGAAACTGTGGCGAGATTCTTTGCCCAAAGTGGTTTTACCATGCCATCTTATGAGAAAGGTAAAGTGGTTGGGATTCCTGTTGAAATCAGGGTTGAACATGTTCCTACAAACTTGAACTATTGGCACACTCAAATGGAAGTTTATCCACCACATGGAGAAACGGGGCTGAAGGATGACAGTGCCAAATGGCGTGAGAGGATTTTCAATCAGATACGGGATAGCATTCTGTGCTATCGTTATGCGGAAGCCCCGCAGATGGAGTACCAAATACCTGAACATCTGTATAGTCCCGTTCATGAAGAATAAAAAGAAAAATGTAAGCATGGCGTTCATACATTGCGTGGAAACCCAAACGGGCGGTTCAAGAAGAGTCATCTTCTTGAACCGCCTGTTGAGCACGGGGTGAGGGACTCGAACCCCCGACCCTCGGTTTTGGAGACCGATATTCTACCAACTAAACTAACCCCGTGGGTGGTGTAGCTCCATCGGGAATCGAACCCGAATCTAATCTTTAGGAGAGATTTGTTCTATCCATTGAACTATGGGGCCATGCCTGTAAGTGGGTACAAAGGTAAGGATTTTAATCCATACTTGATGGGTTGTTGTGCATAAATTTAGCCGCAGAAGCACGTTAACGAGCTTCTGCGGCTAAATTTATGGGTTTCTTGGCGGTGTGGGGATGGTTTCAGGTGACTTTGAAGCCGTTGGCTTTCTTCTCCCTGATACCGCTGGCCTCGATGACATTGACGATGTAGTCGCCCAGTTTCTCGCACTCGCAGATGAGGTCCATGTAATAGACACCAATCTGGTAGTCGTAGAGCTGGTTGCTCACGTCGGCAATGTTTTGGCTCTTGAGCTGGTTGCGGTAGTTGTTGATTTCGTTCTCCATGTTGTAGCTCTTGTGCAAATCGACGAATCGGTACTCGCCGTGCTCGATGACCAGGGCCATCTGCTGCATGGCTGCCTCAANNAGCTGCATCATGTTGTGNNTGTNCTCGTATTGCNTCTCGGTGAAGTCCNCTTGCNNGTGCTGACGCTTGCGGTTGATGGTGCGGGCGATGTTGTAGCATGAGTCGCCGACCGACTCCAGCTCGTCGCACANGCGCATCNTGTGCTNGATTTCCAGCTTCGACTCGGCTGACAGGCGNCCTTCGCTCACTCTGGAGAGGTAGTCGCAAATTTCCACCTCCATGTTGTCGGTGATGCTTTCGTATTTTTCCACTCGGCTGAAGAGTTTGTTGAAGTCCTCGCCTTTCTCGGTGTGGAGGAGCTGCATTACCATGCCGTACATCCGCACGCAGCGGTCCACGAACAGGTTGATTTCCTTCTTTGCCTCGAGGATGGACAGCTCGGCGGTGGAGAGGATGCCGCCTGAGATGAAGTGCAGCTTGCCCTCTTCTTCCTCTTCGTTCGCTTTGGGCTTGACCAGCAGGCACACCAGCTTCTCCATCGGCTTGATGAACCAGATGAGGATGCAGACGTTGCAGACGTTGAAGGCTGTGTGGAAGGTGGCGAGGATGGCACTGAGGTTGTCGCGGTTCACGTTGGTGTTGAGCACGCCTGGGGTGTATTCAACGTTCCAGAGTTCGCAGATGAAATCGACGAAGTAGGGGAAAATCGCCAGGACCCAGATGACGCCGAAAAGGTTGAACACGAGGTGGGCCATGGCGGCGCGTCTTGCCTGGGTGGTGGCTGAGAGTGCCACGATGTTGGAGGTGACGGTGGTGCCGATGTTCTCGCCCATCACCAGCGCGATGCCCATGTCGATGGGCAGGATGCCTGTGGAGCAGAGGGTCATGGTGATTGCCATGATGGCGGCAGAGCTTTGTACGGCGCAGGTGAGCAGTCCGCCGATGGTAAGGAACAGGAAGTAAGAGCCGTAGCCCCATCCGCTGATTTGGGCGAAGAAGTTGGAGATGGCAGGCACTTCGTCGAGGTGCATGTCGTTGGCGTTGTTCTTCAGGGTGGTCAGACCCAGCAGCATGAATGCCAAGCCGATGATGAACTCGCCTAAGTTCGTGTTTTTCTTGGTGTAGATGAGGACGATGCTGACCACGATGGCGAGATAGACAATCAGCCGCATGTCGAACGAGCCGCCGCCCAGCACCATAATCCATGCGGTGGCGGTGGTGCCGATGTTGGCACCCATGATGACGGAGATGGCTTGTGCGAGCGAGAGCAACCCTGCGCTGACGAAGCTGACGGTCATNACTGTNGTGGCGGTGGAGGACTGNATGGNTGTGGTGATGAAGGNACNTGTGAGCAGGCCTGTGAAGCGGTTGGTGGTCATGGTGCCGAGCACGGTGCGCNGNTTNCTACCCGCCATCTTCTGTAGGCCTTCACTCATCACCTTCATGCCATACATGAGCATGGCAACCGAGCCAATGAGCACTAAAAATTGTGTTAATTCCAACATAAAACGTGTAATTTAGTTGTTGGCGTGAGGGGAGTCTCAGAGATTTGTCGTATATTTGGCACATCAAATCTTTACTAAACTTGTTCATGCCAATGGAGACAATCACGCCATGCGAGTGCAAAAGTAATAAAAGTTCGGAAAAGTTCGAAGTGAACGGGGCTTTTTTGAAGATTTCAGAACAAATTAAGGCTGGTTTTGAAGGGAAAACGCTTGATGAGGCGATTCAGTATCAGGTCAGTCGTGTCAGAGGACGGCATCTGTTTTCTCATCATCTGAAGACGGTGTTCCTCTCCATCGGCATGATGAACCGCATCATCGACAATGGGGGTGCGGAGGAGATGGTGAAGATGGCGGAAGCACTCCAGACGCGCGGCATCCAGCTGATAGGAAAGGCGGTGTCGCAGCGTCCGAAGGTGCGGGCGGTCTTGATTGCAGGACCTTCGTCGAGCGGCAAGACGACTTTCAGCAAGAAGCTCTGCATGGCGTTGGAGCAGCACGGGCTGACAGCATACACCATCTCGTTCGACGACTATTATGTGGACCGCGAGCTGACACCGCGCGATGCGTCGGGGGACTACGACTTTGAGAGCATCTATGCCTTGAACATGGAACTGTTCCAGCGGCACTTCAACCAGTTGTTGCAGGGCGAGGAGATTGAGCTTCCCCGTTATGATTTCCCAACGGGTAAGAGTGTGTCCAGCGGTCGCCATCTGCGGCTCACGCCTAACACCGTTCTTATTATGGAGGGTATCCACGCGCTGAACCCGCTGCTGCTTGGAAGCATCCCCGATGAGGCACTCTTGCGTGTCTATATATCGGGTCTCACCGTGGCGAAGCAGGACAACGGGACTTATTATGGTACCACCGATAACCGCTTGATTCGCCGCATGGTGCGTGATGCGCAGTTTCGCAACACGACCGCTTCGGAGACGCTGGCACGATGGGCTTCGGTGCGCAGGGGGGAGAACCACTGGATTGTGCCTTTCCAGGAGAATGCTGACATCAATTTCTGCACGTCATTCCAATATGAACTGGCTGTCTTGAAACAAAAAGCACTTCCTCTGTTGAAGGAAGTGCCTAAGACTGACCCGAACTATGGTGAGGCGCAGCGTCTCATCTGGGTCTGCAATCGTTTCCACGATATTTCTGTCGATTTGCTTCCGCCCGACTCTCTCTTGCGCGAGTTCTTGGGTGGCAGCGTGTTTGAGTATTGAAGAGACTAAATCATGGGGAGACTTTCGCCGTTAATTTTGCGGTAGAGGTCGAGGGCGAAGACATCGGTCATGCCTGAAAGGTAGTCGAGGACTGCCATGATGCGGACGTAGGTGTCGGAATGATCGACGTCGTACTGCGAGGACACGCGGTCGAGCAACAGGCGGCTGTAGGCGTGCTGTGGGTTCATCGCTGCATGGATGAAGAGGCTCATCAGCGTATAGATGATTTTGTAGCCGGCAAGCTCGGTGTCCACCACGTCGCGACTGCGGTAGATGCGGCTCTTCGCCACCTTGACGCAGGCTTCGTAGGCATCGTGGACAAGCGGACAGGCTGAGTCGATGAGGGAGCCGCGGAATGAGCCGTTGAGTATTTCTTCTTCATGCTCGACGAAGACCCGAACGCACTCGCGTTCGAGCGCACCGATGGCGCAGGAGCGGAAATACACCACTTGCTCGTTGAGGTCGGTCGTGTCGGTGGCGCGCTCGATAATCTGGTTTCGGCGGTTGGGGCTGACGAAGCCAAGCATGAGGTCGCGGGTCTGTTCAAAGGAGAGGANTNTCAGCTTGTGGGCNTNTTCCAAGTCCATAATTTCATAACAGATGTNATNGGCGGCTTCGACCAGNTAGGCGAGGGNATGNCGCANCCAGCNAATGGANGTCTTTCCGATGCCAAGCTCTGTGGCGATGCGTGTGTAGAGAGGCTCTTCTTGTGTGAAGTAGCCAAACTTCTGCTTGGTGGCTTCGATGGCAGGGTATGGGTATTTGACGATGGCGGCAAGCGTGGAGTAGGTGAGGACGAATCCGCCTTGGCGACGACCTTTGAATTGGTGGGTGAGCAAGCGGAATGCGTTGGCGTTGCCGTCGAAGTGTGTGATGTCTGCCCATTGCTCGGGGGTGAGCTGACCTTTGTATTTGATGCCGTCGCCCTCGCTGAAGTAGGAGGCGATGGCGCGTTCGCCAGAGTGACCGAAGGGGGGATTGCCCATGTCGTGTGCCAAGCAGGCGGCTGAGACGATGGAGCCAATCTCGGCGAAGAGGGTGTGGGCAAGTTCGGGATGCCGCTGAATGAGCTGGTGAGCCACGTCGTCGCCCAGGCTGCGCCCCACACTGGCTACTTCCAGCGAGTGGGTGAGGCGGTTGTGGACGAAGATGCTGCCAGGGAGAGGGAACACTTGTGTCTTGTTCTGCATGCGCCGAAAGGGGGCGGAGAAGATGAGGCGGTCGTAGTCACGCTTGAACTCGGTGCGGTCGTCACCATGACGGCCGTGGAGGTCTTCTTGACCAAGACGTTTATTGGAGATGAGTTGAAGCCAATTCATTGCTACGAAAGGGTTTGATATTCCATGTTTGCCATCGCGCAAGCACCAAAAGGATGTGGGGTGATTCTTGCTGTGTGGCGGTTGCAAAGTTAAGACATTTTCTTAAATCTTAACTCTTAATTCTTAGTTCTTAATCGAAAAAGCACTACCTTTGCACAAAATTTTGATTATGAGCAATGTGAAGATGGGCGATTGGCGACAATGGGGCGTCTTTTTCTTTGTGTGCTGGCTGTGTGTGACGGCTGGGGCGCAAGGAGTGAAATTTGACTATCTTTTCCAAGAGGCGGAACGGCAGAAGCTGGCTCGCAACTATGCGGAGGCCATTGAGCTGTTCGACTATTGCAGGAAGTTGGAGCCAACGTCGGGTGTGGTGCTGTATGAGCTGGCTGACCTTTATCGCTATNTGGGCAACGATTCGTTGTCTATTGGNATGCTGNAGGAGGCNTGCAGGTTGTATCCTGACAATGATTGGTATAAGAACCTGCTGGTGTCGCTCTATGTGGAGCATCATCGCAATGAGGAGGCACTGAAGCACGTGGAGGAGATGGCGNAACGCTGGCCTGAGAAGGGGGAGGTGCTGATGATGTTGCTGGATTTGTATGGTCAGAAGCAGGACTACGAGCAGATGGTGAAGGTGCTGGACAAGATTGAGGTGAAGGAAGGGAAGAGCGAGATGCTGTCGATGGAGAAGTTCCGCCTGTTCTTGCAGATGAAGGACGAGGCGCGGGCTTTTGAGGAAATGGAGCGGTTGGCAGGGGAGTATCCGAACGACTTGCGCTATCAGGTGGTGATAGGCGACTTGTATCTGGACGCAGGACGCAAGGAGGAGGCATTGGCGCAGTTCAAGGCGGTGGAGGAGAAAGACCAGGAGAATGGGGCGTTGCTCTTGTCTATGGCGAACTACTACAAGGGGGAGGGCGAGGATTCGCTCTACCATGCTTATATGCGGCGGTTGCTGACGAGCAAGGATGTGGATGATGCGACACGGGTGAGGATGATGGGCGTGATGGTACACGAGAATCTTGCCGCAGGGAGCGACTCTGTAGCCGTCATGCGGTTGTTTGACGAGGTGCTGTCGCAGTCGCCAGAACAGGCTGAACTGCTGGAGCTGAAAGTGCGCTACATGGTGACAAAGAGGATGCCGAGGACGCTGATAAAGCCCGACTTGTGGCGTATACTGGAAATGGATCCCGAGAACAACATGGCTCGGCAGGAATTGTTGTCGTATGCCATTGAGGAAAACGACACCGTGGGGGTGGTGAACGTGTGCAAACCAGCGGTGGATTATAAGACGGAAGCCCCTGTGTTCTACTATTATTTGGGTGTGGCTTACTTTCAGCAAGACAAGCTGGAACAGGCGGTTGAGGCGTTNCGTGGCGGTTTGGGGCATGTNGAGCAGNNAGGTGGCTCGAANCGTTTGAAGCTATATACAAATATGTATGCGTTGCTGGGCGACATCTACCATAAGTTGGGACAGGACGANCAGGCNTTTCTGNCGTNTGACTCGTGTTTGGTCTATACGAAGGATGATGCGATGGTGTTGAACANCTATGCNTACTACCTCTCGNTNAAGAAGAAGGACCNCAGTCGTGCGGAAGAGATGAGCAGGAGGGCGAACGAGCTGGAACAGAACAATGGCACTTACATGGACACGTATGCGTGGGTGCTTTACCAGTTAAAGCGTTATGAAGAGGCAGGTGTGNGGATGGATAAGGCTGTGGAACAGATGGNGAAAGACGGGGAAGAGATGAGTGATGATGTGCTANAGCACATTCAAAAGATAAACAAGAAAAATCGTAAGANGAAATNAANAGANTGNTATNGCTGCTGGTGCCCGCATTGCTGATGCTGGCATCGTGTCGCTCGACCAAGACGGACACGGACAATGGTGAAGACAAGACAATGCCAGTGGAGACGGTGAATGTGCCAACCCCCTCCAAGGACAAGAAGAACAAAGAGGATGCTTCGGCAACGACCCGAGTCGTGGCTGGCACGAACTTCACTGCCAAGGTGAAGGTGCGGCTGAGGCAAGGGGACAAGGACATCGCCACGACAGGCTCTTTGCGTATGCGTTATGATGATGTCATTCAGATTACGTTGGTGGACCCCATCTTGGGCATTGCCGAGGTGGGAAGGCTGGAACTCTCGCCCGATAACGCGCTGGTCATTGACCGTCTGAACAAGCGTTATGTCAGCACTACCTACGAAGAGTTCTCTTCGCTGAAGAACAACAACATAGGCTTCGGTACAATTCAAGACTTCTTTTGGCAGGAAGCGCAGAACTCGGACAGGTTGTCTTACACGATTCCTGCCAACCGACCAATTCAGCTTGACTTGCAGCTCTCGAACAAAAGCAATGCCGCGAACTGGGAGGCTCATACAACCGTGTCGAGCAAGTATGTGAAGACGGATGCCAACAAACTCTTTAGCAACCTGATGGCTCAGTGAAAACAATCGTAATCATCATTGTGGCAGCAGTGCTGGCGCTTCCGTTGGCGGCACAGAACCGTGGCAAGCAGACAACCACGGTCAAGAAAGCCACTACGACTAAGACAGCGCAGCAGAAGAAGCCTGCCCCTACGAAAGCCCAGCTGAAAAAGGAACAGGCGGCTACACAAGCGGCTAAGAAGCAGTCGCAGGCCCGACTCGCCAAGCTGAACAAGGACGTGAAGGCGAGCTTGGATAGTGTGTTGATTCTCGACCATCAGATAGGCAAGCAGCAGCAGTCCATTGATAGCCTGAACAAGGAGATTCACTCGCTGGACGTGACCATCGATACGCTGAACAACGAGCTGAGCCGTTTGCAGCAGGAACTGGAGGTGAAGAAGAAGCGTTATGCGAAAGCCATGGTACACATGCGCAAGAACAAGTCGGTGCAGAACCAGCTGATGTTCATCTTCTCGGCCGACAACTTCTCGCAGGTGATGCGCCGTCTGCGCTATCTGCGCGAGTACTCCACCTTCCAAAAGGCACAGGGCGAACTGCTGAAAGAGAAACAGCTGGAGGTGAAAGCCAAGCAGAACGAGCTGTTGGCAGCCAAGACCCAAAAGGAACAGAACTTGCAGACGGTGGAGCGGCAGAAGCAGTCGTTGCAGGGCATGAAGGAACACTGCCAGACGCAGGTGAATTTCCTCAACAAGAACATCACGATGGTGCAGCAGCAAATCAAGGACTATCAGAAGAAGGAAGCCGCCATCAACGCAGAGATAGACCGCATCATCCAAGCGGAGATAGAGGCAGCTCGCAGGGCGGAAGCCGAACGCAAGCGAAAGGCAGAAGCCGAGGCGCGCGAGAAGGCACGCAAGTTGGCCGAGGCAAAGGCTGCGGCAGAACGGGCACGCAAGGCTGCCGAGGCTGCTGAAGCCACTCGCAGGGCGGCCAAGACTGAGACCGAGAAGGTGGCAGCCAAAGCCGCTGAGGAAAAGGCGAAAGCCGAAGTCAAGGCTGCTGAAGCGAACGTGAAGACTGCCACGAAGGAGGAAAAGGAAGAGCGTGAGAAGTTCGAGGCATGGAAGAGCAACGATGCCAGTGCCGATGCCAAGCTGTCAAGCAACTTCGTGAGCAACAAGGGACGCCTGCCCATGCCCATCACTGGCAGCTACAATGTGGTGGGGCGTTACGGAAACTACGCAGTGGCAGGGCTTCGCAATGTGATGCTGGACAACAAAGGCATTGACATCCGTGGCCAGCAAGGCTGCGCAGCTCGTGCCGTGTTCAATGGAACGGTAAGTTCCGTNTTCCNGNANGGTGGCTGCTACATTGTCATGCTNCGTCATGGCTCCTATATATCTGTATATTCTGGTNTCTCCTCCGTGACGGTGAGGAAGGGACAAAGCGTGAAGACGAAAGACATCTTGGGTGCTGTGGGGCAAGATTCAGATGGACGTTACATCTTGCACTTCCAGTTGCGCAACGGAAGCACGCGTCTGAACCCAGAGCAGTGGGTGAGATAAGCAGCAGGTTTTTCTCTCGCCCCTTACCCCTCTATTTTTACCCCTCAAAATCGATGTCCCCGACATCGGTCAACCGATGTCGGGGACTCCGATTTTTATGCCGTGGAAGCACACCTCGCAGCGAAGCACTTGATGACCCATGTTTGCCCTCCTTTGGGGTGAACATAAAAGACGCTTTTGTTCTGAACGTACATAACCTTGGTCATCGTATCTTGGTAACAGAGGTTTCTGAACATTCGGGATTATGAGAACTTTGACTTATTTTGTATAAGATTTACATGGTTAATACCCAAAGATAAATAAAATACTAAAGTTGTTGCAATATGAAGACTTTTCACTAAATTGGTAGAAATATAATAATTTTTATTGACATAGAAACTGATATAAACCCCGACTATAGGTTGTTTTAGCAGAGAAGAAAAGGACAAATAAATGGCTGTTGGACTCTACAAGCGTGTATTTTCCCATCAGAGAGTTAAAAAAACTTGCAGAAGTTCATCTGCCATACAGAATAATTCTGTAACTTTGTCCTCGGTAAGCATAGCAATTATTGTTGGGAATTCTTTAATCGCTTCTTTGATTTCTTCGGAGGTGAGTTTTATCATCAGGGATAATTTGATAATAATTGCAAATCAATTTCAACAAACCATATATGGATAAAGAAACATATGGCTATTGATACAATAAATTCAGAGAGGGGGTGTTGTTGGCACTTCGCACCACAAGAGGGTGGACGCGAAGATGGTCCCAACGACGCAATGATGCAAAACTTCCGCTCACGCCNTTACTCNGCGCTTNTGCGTGAAGCCGTACAAAATTCTCTCGATGCCGTGCTTGACCCGTCAGAACCGGTGGTCGTTGAATTTGGGTTTTCTAATATCACCGCACGCAACAATGAGAACTTCTTCAAACTCAGAGAACACATTGATGAGTGCCGACGCTATTTCTGTTGGCAGGAGAAGGCAGTTGATTTGTACACCGCTATGGCCGATTGCTTTGCGCGTGACCTGCGTGGAAGCAAAATTGGCTATATCCGTATCTCTGACTACAATACAAAGGGCATGGAGTATGATCCTACCTCCTCGCAGTCCCCATTCTATGCCTTTGCTCGTGCTGCAGGTGTCAGTTCAAAGATTGGTCAGGAGAGCGGTGGCTCATTTGGATTCGGCAAATCTGCCTACTTCCAACTTTCACCTATCGGCACTGTATTTATCTCATCCCAGACCGATAATGGGAGATATGCCTTTGAGGGAGTCTCGTGGTTGTGCTCCCACAATTTCAATGGGCAGAAAGTTAGTTCGGTAGGCTACTACGACAATAACGAGGGCAAGCCAATAACTGAAATCGATAAAATCCCAGTCCGTTTCCAACGCAAAGAGTCTGGCACAAGTTTTTATATCCTCGGTTTCAACGAGCACGACAGATATGATGCTATTGACGAAATGATTGACGAAGCTATAAAAAGCTTTTGGTTTGCAATATACGCCAATCATCTTGTTGTCAAAATTGGTGATACGGAAATCAATGCTGACACGCTTGACTCATTGATACGCACCCGCTTCCCGTCCGATGTTGATGACACTGCAAAAAGTGGGTATCTCAAACCTCTGCCATACTATCTGGCTGTGCGTGATGCTGGACATTCGGACAAAGCTATGGCTTTCACCGAATGTTTGCCTATTCTTGGCGAATGTACGCTATATCTTATCAAAGCCTCTGTAAACAAGGATAAGGTAATCTATATGCGTCGCCCGCTGATGCTTGTTTATGGCAAACGCACTCAAACGAGTTATGGCGTGCATGGCGTATTTGTTTGTACAAACAGAAATGGCGACAAGATACTACAGTCGCTTGAAAATCCTGCACACGACGAGTGGAAAGCATCCAACTGGCGTGACGGCAACCGACGCATAGTTGAAAAGGGTACCGACGCAATGAATGAAATCCAAGACTTCATTCAGCGTTGCTATGCTGCATTATTCTCCAACGCACAAGATACAGCTCTTGAGGTCACTGGTCTTGACGAACTTCTCTATGTCCCCGAAAATCTTCTCGAAGATGACGAAGACAAAGACCAGGAGATGGGAACTCCTTCAGGTCATGTCAAGGACGAGGGCGTATNANTCNTTACNGATATTNTCGANAAGAAAAATAAACAGAAAGTCGAGCCAGAAAATGCCAATGTCGGTTCTGTTAAAATTGTTGAAGTTGGGTCGAGCGAAACCCTCGACGAAGGACCTGAGGATGAAGACCCCGATAAAATACTCGTGGGGATTGGCGGTCACTCTCGCAAGAAATCTAAACGCAAAGGTGGAAAACCTACCGCTGGCGAATATTTTGTTGAAACCAAAATCGCCAACTGCGACGGCACATACAAAGTGTATCTGCCAGTACGTTTCCGCGTAGCTGCTCAAAATGAAGATGGCAAAAATTACCATCTTCTTATAATCCATTCGGAGCGCGATGTTATCGACGGCGAACTCGAACTAATCACTATTGGCGAGCAGACAGACGATATTGTGGAAATTGTTTATACCGACAATGGTAAGATACGCGACAATTTCTTGACCAGTGTTGTGCTTGATAAGGACAAGCGNAACNCAATTAAGATATTATTTAAGGATAACATGCGCCACGCACTAAAACTGAAAGCTTATGAAAATCAATAATCTTTCATTTCCGTACCCAGTTCTTGGCATTGGCGATGACATTGAGCCTCGTCCATCAGTGACCAAGGTTAACATCGAAAAGACAAATAGACTTTTCAAGTTTGATGTTGACCTTGATATGCAGAATCACGACATTGCTATACTTATAAAGAAAGGTGATGCTAAGTATGCNNGTGAAGTTGAGTGCCCGACCACCCTTTATNGTCGCTGCTTCTTNNCAAACGAGCCTCATNTTCATATTGAATTAACACGCACGGCATTGGCTGGACGTGTTACTTTCCAATGCACAGTGGTTGTAATTAAGCCCATCAAGAACTATTACAACAGCAATGTCCATGAAGATTATTTTGGCTTATACTTTGACCTTGAACTCGGAGACCTCCTTGCTTTCATCGGTCAGTTCTACTACGATGCTGATATAAAATATGACAAACTTCGTTCACTCGGTTCATTTATGCAAATAACCGAGGGTAAGATGGAAAAGATGCCGAAGTTTGACCTTGGCGGTGATAAAATCAACATCAAACTCCCGACTGATATGTATAATCAGTATAAGGATTCGATATTGGGTAATCGCCAGTATTCTACAATCATACACTCTTCGCTTGTGTTCAATGCACTTGTAACCGCTTTGCTATATTACGAGAGCAACCAACACACGCTTTGGGCAAGGACTCTAAAGTATCGTATTGATAACTCTCCCGAACTTGAAGATTTCAAGGAAACACTCGAAACTCAAGATCCAGAAGAAGTAATGCGTCTTGCCCAAATCCTCCTTATGAACCCCTACAAACGACTGTTCAACTCACTGCCGAGTCTCGCAGACAATGACGAAGACGATTAAGTTATGCTACTACAAAGAACGTTCAAAAAAAACTATGTCGAATCTCTGTTCGATTCTGTGCGCAACGGACAGAACCTCGACCTTTATTCTCAGAACTCTTTCGACTATGATACCAACCAAGTTGTGATGATTCCAAATCTCGCTTATCCCGAAGGACTCATTGACAAATTGGTGCCTACACCGCAAGGGGATTGCGATTCAGCTGTCGCAATCTATGAGGCGTTTCCGAATCTAACGCCTCTTCAGGCTGCAGACAAATCGTTTTGGACATATCTTACTCATGTGGATTTATTTGAGTACGTTCAAAAACGTTATCCAAAAGTAAAAGATGTGGGTTTCAACAATATTCCATACATCATTGATCACTGGTTCTGTGGCTCAGACTGGTATTGGCGCCACCCCATAGCATCTCTATGGTGGTTTGTTCATCAAACCATTGACGAGGACAATGAGGATAAGTATAAATACACTCGTTTCTTTTTTTCAAGCTTCGGATTCCGTACAAACTTTGCAAAGTACTCAATTGCTCGCTTGAAAGAGGCTGTATTTGGATATTTTGATTTTCTTATGGAAAATTCTGAAATCACAGCACAATTCTTTAAACCTCGAAATTTGTTTATCACAAAACATCTGAATAAGATGGGAGGTGTTCGACTTCTTTCAGTACTTCCGAAAGAAGCGTTCAAGGAGGAACTTTATAACATCAAGGACCAAATATTAGCTGTAAGCGGTGTTTCAACAAGAGCACAGGAAGAAGCCGAAGATGCCGCAATGTTTGAATGAACGTATACTACATAGNGTGTNNCGGGAAGCTNAAAACGGCTTACTCAAAGAGCAGACTCGCATCGTACAAAGTGTTGCTACTGCTTTCTGTAACTGAATTGATTGAAAAGGGNGTCCCCTCCCTATACGGCAATAATTTAATTATCGGATATTCTTATAGATACCTTTAAATTCACTTCAAGGCAATTATTCCATGATGACTTTTAAATAATCTATCGGTCAGCTGTTCTTCTTTATGAAATCAGAACCGTTTTAGAATCTTATAGCAAAGAATCATATTGATACTGAATTGAGGGTACAGAAAATTCTCCTTACCCCTATTTCACCTCCCCTCAAATGAACTGCACCCCAAAAGTTAGATATAAAACTTTTGGGGTGCAGTTCATTCTTCGATGCCTGTGGCTTTTCCTTTGTTGGTCAGTTCGATGCCGTCGGGGCGGATACTGATGAGGTCGCGCTTGTAGAGGTCGCCCACGGCTTGCTTGAACACTTTCTTGCTGACACCGAACATGGCGTAGATTTCATCGGCTGGCGACTTGTCGTGGTAGGGCGTGAAGCCTTTCTCTGAGAGCTTGAGGTGCTCGAAGAGTCGGGTGGAGAAGTCGCCGATGAGGACACGGCGGTCGGCTGGCGTGTCGCGGTCGATGGAACGGGATGGACGGGTGTCATTCTGCTCCGTGATGGCTTTCTGAAACTTCTCAATCTTGCTGGAGCAGACGATGCGGTAGGTCTTGTCGTCGATGTAGCAATAGACTTGGTAACGCTTGCCGCGCTGCATGCGTATCTTTTGTTCGCGGAATGGGCAGAAGAGGTCCTTCATCAGCCCCCAGTGGAGGTAAGCACCGTACTCGTTGGTCCAGGTGCATTCGAGGTAGGCAAACTGACCCACTTCGATGAGCGGGTGTTCGGTGGTGGCGATGAGGCGTTCCTCTTGGTCGAGATAGAGGAAAACATCGAGGGTGTCGCCCACTTGGACGCCTTGGGGCACATAGCGTTTGGGCAGCAGGATGTCACCGATGTCGCCTCCTTCGAGATAGACGCCATGCTCTTTTTTGCGCAGGACTTTCAGCTGGTTCCGCTTGCCTAATTGTAGTGTTGTCATAGTTCTGAGAAGTTTAAGAAANGGTCGGAGTTANTGATTCGTCATGTTGGGCTGTCGGTTCGCTCGGGGGCATGGGTATTTGGGTGTCGTCGCCACCTGCATGCGCTCCGATGACGTTCTCTATCAGCCCGNCTTTGATGNGGATGGTTCGGTCGNTTATCTGCGAGAGCGTCTCGNCGTGGGNGACGATGACGAAGGTCTGCCCGAATTTGTCGCGCAGGTCGAAGAAGAGCCGATGGAGTTCCTCCTTGTTCTTGGTGTCGAGCGAACCCGATGGCTCGTCGGCAAGGATGATGGCAGGGTTATTGATGAGTGCTCGTGCCACGGCAATGCGCTGTTTCTCGCCGCCCGATAGTTCGGATGGCTTGTGGTTGGCGCGTTCGCTGAGGTTGAGGAAGTCGAGCAGTTCCTTGGCATGCGCTGTGGCTTGCTTTTTGCTTCTCCCTGCAATGAGGGCGGGGATGCAGACGTTCTCCAGAGCGGTGAACTCTGGCAGCAGCTGGTGGAACTGGAACACGAAGCCGAGTCGCTGATTGCGGAAGCGTGCCAACTCTTTGTCTTTGAGGTGGGTGACATCGGTGTCGTCGATGAGGATGGTGCCAGTGTCGGGGGTGTCAAGCGTGCCCATGATTTGGAGGAGGGTCGTTTTACCTGCTCCTGATGGACCTACGATGCTGACCACCTCGCCTTTGCCGATTTGGAGGTCGATGCCTTTGAGCACTTGGAGGTTGCCGAAGGATTTGGTGATGTTTTGGAGGGTTATCATGAAAAGTAGTGGGTTTTATTCGGTTGCCGCATGATGATGCCGTGATGCAAGCGTGTCAGAATGACGGTTGGCGTGGCGTCATCCCATTTCGCCAATCCACTTGCTGAGCCACTTGCCGAGACGTGTGGTGTCTGTAGCGGCGTGAAGGTGTGGGTCGGTGAAGGTGTAGAGTTCGCCTGTCTGTTCCTGCTGGTCGGGGTAGATGNGCATGAGGCTGGTGTGGGNGANGTGCTGTTGNAGTTGGTGTAGGAGTTTTGAGAAGGCACTNNGATAGNANATGCNGCCATGACGTGCGGTGACTACGACGAGGAGTTGGTCGGTGGTGACCTCGTGGCGCAGGGCTGGGAAGTCGGTCCACGACTCCAGCATCTCGTAATCGTCGCGCACGCTTTTGTGACGTTCGCGCATGTAGTGGAAGATGAGGTTGTTGGTGCTTTCCGGGGCATAGAACACCATCTGGCAACTGAGGTCTTCTGCCATGCGTGCCAAACGGTTAATCCAGCGGTAGAAGCCGCGTTCGTATTCTGCCTTCTCGGGCACTGCCACGACTATCTTGCGGATGGTGTTGGCTGGGATGTGGAGGTTGACAATGATGATTTGGCGCGAAAGACCATTGATGAGACCTTGTGCGAATAGCCCAAGGAAGGAGTCTCCCTTGTGGCGTTGGCGGTGCAGGCCGATGAGAATCTCGCTGGCATCGTTCTCGCACAGGGCGTGGATGGTGGCTGTGGCGAAGTTGACGGCAAGGCGTGTTTGGGTCTGCACGGGCACGTCGGCAGCGGATGCCAGTTGTGTGGCTATCTCCAGGCATTCACGGCTGTGCGCCTGTGCTTGGTCGCTCAGGTCAGCATCGTTGATGATGTTCAGGCAGATGAGTCCGCGGTTGAGTTGACGGTTGCGCATCATGAACGCTGTGGACATCAAGGTGCCGATGTTGCTTGGCTCGTTGATGGGAATAAGTATCTTCTCGTCGTCGAGGGCGGTGCTGTCTCGTCGTGTCTTTTTGTCGGTGTATCCCCCCTGTACCTTCAACTTCTTGGCGGCTTGGTCGGTGGCGATAGAAGATATGATACATGAGATAAGAATCATCATGACCACACCGTCGAGCACCGCATTGTTCATGAGGGGCACGCCTGGGGCTGTCTCTAACCCAACACCGACCATGACCATGGCGAGAGCGCCAGCAGCATGGGCTTCGGTCAATCCGAACATCATCACGCCCTCTGCACGGGTCATGTGGAAGATTTTACGGCTGATGTAGGCTGCCAGGTATTTGGACAATGTGCCAGCCACCACCATGATGACCACCACGACCACCGCTTGTGTCTCTCGGAACATGGGCGCGACATTCACCAGCATGCCCACGCCAATCAGGAAGTAGGGGATGAAAAGGGCGTTGCCGACGAACTCGATGCGGCTCATCAAGGGCGATGTGTTGGGCACGAAACGGTTGAGCACCAAGCCCGAAAGGAAAGCTCCGAAGATGCCTTCAAGCCCGCACAATTCGGCAACGGCTGCGGAAAGGAGCACCACTGCCAAGGTGAAGGTGAACTGGATGACAGGTTCGCTGTACTTCCTGAAGAACACGCGGATAAGGCGTGGAAGGAGGAAGAACATGGCGAAGATGTAGATGATGAACTTGATGACGAAAAGCCCCCAAAAGAGCAAGCCGCCTGTACCCTTGATGACTCCAGCGATGCCAGCTAAGAAGAGCAGGGCGGAGAGGAGCGCGACCATCGTGGCTGCCACTGAAATGGTGACGGATGGAGAGTTGCTGAGTCCGTAACGTCCCACGATGGGATAAGCCACCAAGGTGTGGGAGGCGAAGATGCATGCCAGCAGGAGCGAGGCTAAGAAGCTGTAGTGGAGGAAGTAATAACCAGCCACGAGACCCAAGACGAAGGGGAAGAACGTGGTGATAACACCAAAGATGAGACCTTTCGTGCGGTTCTGTTTGAGATTCTGCAAGTTCATTTCCAAACCTGCCAAAAACATGATGAAGTAGATGCCCACCTTGCCGAAGAGTTCAAACGAGGCATCGCGCGCCAAGATGTTGAATCCGTGCTCGCCAATCAGCACACCTGCCAAAATCATGCCGATGATGTGCGGAATGTGTAGCTTGCTGAAAATCATGGGGGCAAACAGAATCACGCATAGCACGAGGAGGAATATCCACGTCGGGTCGGTGATGGGTAGATATGTGGTGATTGCGTCCAAGGGGTGATAGGTTTAGTAGTCCAATGAGTGCGTTTGTGCGTGGAAACGCATGNATTTTGTNCAAAGNTACGCTTTTCCCATCGTTCCCNTTTCTTTTTTCTATTGGAAAGTTGTAATTTTGCAGCGTTTTTTACGGATAATNAACATTTTCAATANCAANTAAGGTAAACAAGATGAAAGTAGCTATCGTCGGTGCCAGTGGTGCCGTAGGACAGGAGTTCCTTCGTGTTCTTGATGAGAGAAATTTCCCAATTGACGAGCTTGTGCTCTTCGGCTCTACTCGTAGTGCTGGCAAGAAGTACACGTTCCGTGGCAAGGAGTATGAAGTGCAGCTCCTCAAGCACGGCGATGACTTCAAGGGCGTTGATATTGCTTTCACCTCGGCTGGTGCTGGAACTTCAAAGGAGTTCGCAGAGGACATCACGAAGTATGGTGCAGTGATGATTGACAATTCCAGTGCGTTCCGCATGGACGACGATGTGCCATTGGTAGTGCCTGAGTGCAACGCCGAAGATGCGCTGAACCGTCCTCGTGGCATCATCGCCAACCCGAACTGCACCACTATCATGATGGTGGTTGTGCTCAAGCCCATTGAGAATTTGAGCCACATCCAGCGCATCCACGTGGCAAGCTACCAGAGTGCCTCAGGTGCAGGTGCCGCAGCTATGGCTGAGTTGCAGCAGCAGTACAAGGAACTGGTGGAAGGCAAAGAGCCAACCGTGGAAAAGTTCGCCTATCAGTTGGCATACAACGTGATTCCTCAGATTGACGTGTTCCAAGACAATGGCTACACGAAGGAAGAGATGAAGATGTTCAACGAGACTCGTAAGATTATGCACACTGACGCGAAGTGCTCCGCCATGTGCGTGCGCATCTCGTCGCTCCGTGCCCACTCTGAGGCTGTGTGGGTGGAGACAGAGAAGCCCATATCGGTGGAAGAGGCACAGGCTGCCATCGCTGCTGCTGACGGTGTGACACTCATTGACAACCCCAAGAACTTGCAGTATCCGATGCCACTCTTCACGGCAGGCAAGGACGACGTGTATGTAGGTCGTGTGCGCAAGGACCTCGCCAACGAGAACGGTCTCACGTTCTGGCTCTCAGGCGACCAAATCAAAAAGGGTGCAGCCCTGAACGCTGTGCAGATTGCCGAGTACCTCATCAAGGTCGGCAACGTGAAGTAAGAACAATTCTTGTAAGAGATTGAGCATAGAAGAAGGAGGACATTGGACGTCCTCCTTCTTTTGTTTTGGGCTTCGGCAAGCACCCTTCTCGCTCCAATTCCCTTGCGCAGCCTCGCACTTCCCCATGCCACACACCGCCTCCAGTACTTCAGTTGCAGTACTGCAATCCTCCCTCGGTAGTACTCCAGTACTTCAGCGGAAGTACTGGAGTACTTCTGCGGACGGAACGAGGCGAGTATTGGCGTTCCAAAAGGGTCAGGCGCATTTATCGGACACCAACGAAATAAAAAGTCAAATAGTTTGGCTGTATCGTGAAGTTTTCCTTACCTTTGCATCATTATGGAAGGCGTTTATCACGCTTTGTCTCTTGGCTTATAGAAATCTAGCAGTTTCAACCTTAATCAAGGACAATGCAACGATAGATGCCCATGTGTGGATTATATACCCATGTATACTGCCCCACGGTATGCCAGTGCTTCGTATGGCAAATCTTGGTGCATACATATTTTATATATATAATCTCACAGGCGTGGGCTCTGCGTTGCTCGTTCTATTAAGGATGGGCTGGCTAGAGCCTCTATAAGCGGAACGAGCGATGAGACTCCCCGCCTTTTCCTTTCTTATAAGGTTGGACGTATGATATGTATCGGCGAGAGAATCAAGGCTGAGTTAGAACGTCAGGAGCGCGGTGTATCGTGGCTGGCTGGCAAGTTGGGCTGTTCCCGTAAGATGGTTTACCGCTTGTTTGAGAAGAACAGCATTGACACCCTTTTGTTAATGCGGATTAGCAAGGTGCTCCATCGCGATTTCTTTCGTNAGTTTTCTNNCGAACTGGNAGNTNTGTGACAAANCGGANACAGTTCTGTNTCATCTTCGTCTTTGCTGGTAGTTCGCTNTCTGTTGTGGATGTGCTAACTTTGCAACATCTAAATTATCAGATATGAACTACGACAACATCAAAATGTTTCCTGAACAGAGGTGTGAAACTCGGTTTTCTTTAATCAAAGAAGGTGAGAAGATGCTTATTGTCGTTGGCTTCAACCCAAGTGTTGCCGACGACAAGGAGATTGACCCCACGATGAGGTTTGTTCTTGCCATAACAGAAAATAACGGATACGATGGATTCGTAATGGTGAACTTATATCCTTTGCGCTCTACCAAACCAGACCTGTTGCCTGTTGAGGCGGATGAAACTCTTGTCAATGAGAACTTTGAGCACATTTCCGACTTGTTAAAGAAATACCCAACCGCCGATGTTCTGTTGGCTTATGGCAATCTTGTGGATAGACGTAGATACACCAAAGCAATCGCAAAAGATTTGATAAATCTTCTCAAAGAGAACTCGCGTAATATCTTTTGTTTATCTAAACTAAAGACAGGTAATCCTAAACATCCTTTGGGAACTCCATATCACACAAAACTAAAATTATATTAACGTAAGTTCGACGATTCAAAATAAAGCGCATTTTTGTTATTCCGTAAGTGAAACTTGGACAATTCCTCAAATAAAAATGTAATTAGGGTGAACTACAAGAGAAGTCCAAGCCTACCCACTTATGAATGAAAAACAGAATGAGGCTTCGCTACTTTTTGGTCGTGGCTGACGGACATTGTAATAACTTTTAATACTAACCCGACATTTCATTGAGCCTGTGGATTGCCGAAAAACTTTATACCTATTATGGCAAACTTGTATTGTGTAGAATGTGGGCAGGTGTTCAGCGACAGCCTTAGCGACTGCCCTAACTGTGGATGCCCTGCAAGCGTGTGCACGCCTGCTGAGGTTGCACAGAAACCTGCTGCTTCTGCGGGCGGTGGCATACCGTTCTGCGATGCAGGGAGTGGAGTGATTCACGGTAGCTTTAACGAGGCTGAACCTTATTCACCCATGAAGTTTGTGCCCTGGCTTTCTGCTGACCCATGGCCAATGAGCCGCTTCCCAAAGGGTGCTCTCGACAGGAAGGTGCCAGTACTCGGATGGCTGTTTGCGCCCTGGCATCTCACTTGCCACGACGAGCGGTCTCGCGAGTCGTATGACACAATCAACAATGTGTTCTATCTCTTCAATCTCATTTTCAAAGCCTACACCTACGCCTCGCTGTGGGCGTTCTTCAAAGGGTGGCTAATCCTGTTGGCAGGCGTGGTGGTTGTCGGTCTGCAAATGGCTATTTCATCGGGAGTGCGCAGCCTGTGTAGCGACTACGACACATCGAGTGCAATAAATTCTGTCTTTTCGTTTTTATTCATAATCATCTATATAACTCTCGCTGTTGCTT